>Ga0160423_10001089_pt1 | contig 22642 bp, 12 predicted proteins | sample CRUFie14St8metaG_FD_108191 | JGI IMG/M metagenome (GOLD analysis project Ga0160423, IMG submission 108191) | Marine microbial communities from the Costa Rica Dome - CRUD Field 142mm St8 metaG | ecosystem: Environmental > Aquatic > Marine > Oceanic > Photic zone | place: Costa Rica: the Eastern...
GACTGTTGCCTCTTCATTCAATGAAAACACTGAGCAAATCGAAACTCAAACCAAGTCATCAGACCTCATTTCTTTGGAAAGAACTTTTGTTAGTGAGACAGCGACTAATTTTTTAAATTATCTAAATTCAAAGAATATAACATTTAGAGTTTTTCTTGAGGAAAAAGTATATCTTGAAAATTTCACTGACGATAAGGGGAATCGTGGTAGTTACCCCAAAGGCACTACAGCAAGAACTCATTTCGTGGAGATGATTACACCCGGATATGTGCGACATGGAAATGCAACGCCTATGACAAACGCACAAATTAAAAATGCCCATCCTGAATTGACTGATGAAAAAATAAACACCATGCGAACCGCGTTTGAGTCTAATAAAAACATTAGACCATTCCCACTTCCATTGGAGTCAAATACAAGTCTTTCTGAAAGCGATGTGCAACGGGCTATGCCTATTATCAATCAAATTTACTCAGACACGGCTAAAAAATCTCCACTACAAATTAGAGAAAATTCTGGCACAAATCCAGTGCCTTCTTACAACTCACCCGTTTCACGGTCAAAGGCATCAGTTCCATTTGTTTCACCGATTCAACCATCAAGTGCAAATCCCGGTGACCTGTGGTACAATATAAAATTGGCTAAGATGTTTATCTTCATCAAGCAAAATTCACAAACATACTGGGTGGAATTGTGATGGCAGTTTTAGGTGCGGCGAGAGAGGGTGATACGGTCGCAGGTGGTTCCATTTATGCCACTCGCGGAAAAAATGTTTATGTGAACGGAATTCCTGTCGCCACGGAAAACAGCATGGTCACACCTCATCCCAAAGACCATCCATCTGTGCCGATTGTAAGTGCGTCGAAAACAGTTTATACAAGTAATGGTCTTTTCGGTATAGCCAGAGAAACAGATGTCGCTGCTTGTGGACACTCCATCAGCACCGCATCATCAACAGTAAAGGTAGGTAACTGATGGGATTTTGTTTCGACGATATAGCACCAACGACAATTGGAGGACCATGTGGATTTTTGTACCCTACCTTGCAAAGAAACTTCTTTGAAAATCCAAATGCGTTAGGTACAGACTTAGATGTTGCACTCGGTGTTAATAAAGTTGTTTACTTTAGTAACTTTTTCTTTGATGATGAACCCGCCGCAGGTGTGCCAACATCATATGAGGATTGGGTTACTAAAGAACGCTCAGAAGTAAAGTCTAGACTACAGACATTCATTAATCAATACTTTCCAGTTGGCTCAGAAAAAAGAAGTATTCTGGATGACACATCAACAGTAATTATTTGTGACATTGAGCCGCTTTTAAATAATATTCCAGACTTAACATCTTTTTATCAGGGTGGTGATTCACCCCCAAATGTTCAACAGTATTTTTTGGGTGACTTGTATGAGATTTTAGGATTTTCTAGCACTGATGAGGAATACACACAAGTTACTAGATTCCTTGATGGTTTTCTTACAAGACTTGACGCTCTATCCGAATTATTTCCAGACAAAGACGCAGATGGAAATATTGGAATTTACTTTGGACTGAGAGGTTTACAAGAAAAAGTGAATGGTGTTCCAGTTAGTGAGGCAGCAGACTACTCAAAAGAAAAGGCAGGATTTGAAAAAATTCTAGGGGCAATTCTTGACGACCCTTTTAGTCCATTAACGCAAACTCAAAGGTTTAAATACAGAAAACTATTTCAATCATACCCCAAGCAAATTGTTCGTTTTATTGTAAATAGTGATTTGACACCTGAACGTCAACTGTTTGACCAAGTTATCAACGCTGTTGATTTTCAGAATATTTCATATACAAACTCAAGGGTATCCGGTAAGTTCTCTGACCACTCAGAATTGATTGCTCACGTTTCAGTTGGATTCAATAACACTGGCGGTGGCTCAACTAATATTACAGAAGAGCAACTTGGACTAATTGTAAATGGTTTATGTCAACAGGTCCGGGGTGAGCAAGATAAAAAAATCTTCCAAACCGTCTTATGGTCATCCCCGGCATTTGAGCCTTTATTTTATCCACAAAACGGAGTTATCAGTGATTCTTCCATACCTTCCGGTGCAGGCACAAATCCAACCGGAGGTTATAATGGTGGTGGTTTATTCAATCTTGAATTGTTTAACACCACCGGATGTGAATTGCCGCCATTGCCGCTGCCTGCTGATGTTCTTGAATTGCTAGAGGCTATCGCAACCGGAGAGTTATTTAGAAATCCACTCGAAGGATTAGTTAATGCTGCCTTGGGGGCTATTGGTGATGTGGTCGATTCTGTGGTTGATGCGATACCAAGCCCAGAACTTCCGGGGCGACCGGGAGAGGACGTATTAAGTTCCTTGCAAAGTGTCACCGACAGTGCGCAACAAATTACGAATGAATTCAACGACCACTGTGCTAGGCTTAGTGGTGTAAGCAATTATCGTGAAGGGTTTGAACCCGGAGGTGGTGTGGGTGACTTGCCCGGTCTTGCTGGTCTTCAAGCAATCGCCCAACAATACAATCAAATCAAAAATGTTTTTGAAAACGATGCCCTTGAGCAAGCCCTCATTGACCAGTATTCTCCTTTTTTCAGCAGCATCCTTGGTCCGGGTGACCAACTATACGAATCATTCAACTCCTTGATTGATGGCGACTTGAAAAACTTCTTGCTACAATTCCCCGTCACTGACGGTAGACTAGATTTAAGTCAGGCAACCGTAGAGCAACTCACTCAGTTTATTCAACTTGCGGATAGTATTGACAATTTGGTAAGAGACATCCAATTCCTCATAGACTCTGACAATGCGACGTATTTTGCGGCTGCTGACTATCTCGCCAAAAAGGCACTAGGCTTCTCAGTTCTCACCATGATGGAAGACCCGTGTTTTAGTCAAAAACTTCTTGGACAAATTGCCAAACCAGACCTCAAAGGACTGCTAAACCTCTAATTATTTCATATAGATAAAGTATGAGCAGATTTTCAGACATAGACCTAAATTTTGAAAAGAACCCGTTTACAAACGACGTAAATGTTCTGACAAATACTGACGGTATCAAGCGGTCTGTCAGAAATCTTGTTCTTTATAATTTCTTTGAAAAACCATTCAAGCCCAGATTTGGCGGAAATACAAAAGCCAAACTTTTTGAAAATGCAAACGCCTTGACTGCCATTGATGTCCAAGAGCAAATTGAAAATGTGATAAACGAGTCTGAGCCACGGGTGTCTCTAAATGATGTTATTGTAATCCCAAATATTGACCAGAATGGTTTTAACGTCAGCATAAACTTCACACCCATCAACACCGTTCAGCCGGTCATTCTACAGTTCGCACTTGAAAGGGCAAGATAATGGCTATTAGCAGAAAAAACTTAAGTGTAAATGCCTTAGATTTTGACACTATCAAAAGTAATATTAAAGTATTTCTTAGAGAACAAGACACCTTCAAAGATTATGATTTTGATGGCTCAGGGTTAACTGTTCTTCTTGATATTTTATCATACTTCACACACTACCAAGGCATTTACAACAACCTTACAGCGAACGAACTTTTCTTGGATTCAGCGGTAAAGCGTTCGTCATTGGTTTCCCATGCTAAGTCACTTGGCTACACTCCAAGGTCAGTCACCGCCCCAGTGGCAACAGTTAACATTAATTTTTCAGTTGCCCCTACAGGATTTATTTTAAATCGAGGTAGGACTTTTAGAGCGACCGTCAACGGCAAGACATATAATTTTACAAATCTCGTAGACTACACGGTGACACCGGATGACACTGTTAACGGAGGCTTTGTCAACGATGTTGAAATTCGTCAGGGTGTGTTGAGAAGTAAGTCTTTTATTGTTCCGTCGAACAATCAAAAAGACCAAAAATTTACTCTTCCAGACTCGAATGTTGATACAAAAACAATCAAGGTTCAAGTCCTTGCTTCATCTACAGACAACTCAGGTGTTGAGGATGTCTGGGACATCGGAACAGATTACAATTTAATTACCGCATCTACAAATGCCTATTTTATTCAAGAAGATTTTGATGGCACATTTAGTATTTACTTTGGTGATGGAGTGGTTGGTAGAAAACTTAAGGCAGGAAACATTGTCTCTGTCTCTTATCTGAAAACTGATGGTGCTTTTACAAACGGCATCGGAAAAAACGATTCCGAGACAAACAGAACCTTTACTCTAAACACAAACTCTACGGTGACCACCGTAAGTCCTGCTGCCGGTGGGGGTGCAAAAGAAAGCATTACGAGCATTCGATACAACGCACCAAAATCATACGCCTCACAAAACAGAGCAATCACAACAAATGATTTTGAGTCTTTGATTTCTAGTAATTTTTCTGGATTCAAATCTGTGTACGTCTTTGGTGGAGAAAACGCAGACCCCCCACAGTTTGGTAAAGTTCTCGTCGCTTTGAACCCAAACACAAATACAACAATTCCATCGAGTCTTAAGAAAGATATCGAGGCTTTCCTTAGAACGAAATGTTCTGTGGCGGTTACTCCTGATGTGATTGACCCAGTTCAAATGTTCTTTAGATATGCGGCAAATGTTGTGTATGACCCATCACAAACAACTTTGACAACTGCTAAAATTCAAAGTCTTGTGAGAGCAAAAATTTCAGAATATTTTGATAGTAACACAATCAACTTTTTCTCTGTGGTATCCCTAAGTAGAATGATTAAAGATGTTCTTGAGTCTTTGGTGGAGGTTGAGTCCGTTTCTTTGATTCCGTATCTTGAACAAAGATTTGAACCAAATCCAAATACACCAACTGGATATCAGTTGAAGTTTCAAAATCCAATCTTCCATCCACATGAGGGTCACTCCCCCGTGGTGTCAAGCAACTCTTTTGGATACGTTGACACAGACGGGTTGACAAAACAAGTTTTTGTTGATGATGATGGTAGAGGTAGACTTAGAGTTTATGAACTTGAGGGTGGTAATCGAAATTACTTAAATAGAAATTTTGGTTCTATTCTCTATGATAGTGGTATTCTTACTATCAACACAAATGTTCTTAGTGTTTTCAATGCAGAAAATATTAGAATTAGAGTTGAAGTTGGCGCACAGCGTCTTGTCTCAAACCAAAATCATATCTTGACACAAGATATTTCTGACTCCGGTAGAGCGACAGTAAATCTTTTCCTCGATGACAGACCTGATAGAAGAGTTGTTACTTCAACCGCCACAGAAAACGCTTATGTTGGAACCTCATCAATTTCATCCGTGTTAAATAATCAAATTGTTGCTGAACAAACACAAACACAATCACAGGGTGGTGGTGCAAGCGATATTCTCGTGCCATTTAATCCTCTAACTGACCCACTTCAAATTCCTGTGACTTCGCCAACTAGTGGCTTCTACGAATCTGGTGGTGGTTACTAATGCCTGATGGTGGTTCACTGCTTTTACCTCTTCGCGTTTTTGTTGAAGACCCATTTCCGTCAACACTTCCACAAAGTATTGACCAAAGGTTTTCTACAAAATTATCCGAACTCTTACCAGATTTTGTAGTTGAGGACCACCCAACTTTTGTCGCTTTCGTAAAGGCATATCTTGAGTGGACAGAGCAATTTGGTAATCCCAGAGCCGAAGCGGTTCGTGTCGCAAGTTATTATGATTTGGACAATACAATTGATTCATTTTTATTATACTTCAAAAGCACATATCTCTATGATTTTCCAGAGAGTCTTGCGAGTAATGTTGATGAAAGAGGCTTGATTAAAAATATTAAAAATTACTATGGTGCAAAGGGTAGTGAGCGTTCATTGGAGTTGCTTTTTCGTGTTTTGTACGACACAAAGGTATCTGTAGAGTATCCCAGAGAACAGGTGATTCGATTATCAGAGTCAGACTACTCAATCCGAAACGGGATTAAAATTACTAGAACAAACGGAAGACAACTTACCTTTTACAAAGGTGGACAAGTGACACAACTTGACCCGTTGAACTCCACAACGATTTTGGGCAAAGCGGATATTGATGAAATTACTCTTCACAATCAAGAGGCTATTGACTACTGCCTAGTGACAGTTAAAAATGTCTCAGGTCAGTTCAAGCCAAATCAAGATGTAATTTTGTCTACCAACGCACGCCAAAATTTGACTGAAAGAGTTTTTGATACAATCAAAGAAGTTAATGTAAAAACAATTGGGGGCATTACACAAGACGGTCTTGGTTACAATGTTGATGACAAAATTATTGTTAAAGACCCCCAAAATAAAATTATTGGCTCTACTAGAATTCGCTCTGTGAGTGGCACGGGTCAGGTCACAGGTATTGATACCTTTAGAAGTGGCAGAATTTTTAATCCGGCGACTGACTATGTTGTTGACGTTCAGACGGCTGGTGGCTCTGGTGCGCAATTTGACATTTTTGGTGGCAAGGCAATTTCGGAACTTGGTCGTTTGTATGAAACCGAACGCTCACTCATCTCATCTAGTTCAAGAATTCAAAACAACTTTTCATTCCAAGAGTTTTCTTATAGAATCAAAAGTAGTGTCGGTCTAAAAGATTACGCAAATATCATCAAAAAGGTTTTTCATCCTGCTGGCTCCATGCTTCTGGGTGCGTTTGAATTTAATGAAAACACTTCAATGATTGGTATGACTTTTTCCTCAAGTGCTGCTGATATCAGACCAAGGCTCATTCCTAGAATTGGTAATTATGCTCCGTATACAATTGGTGAAACCGCTGACCTTCGTGGGGACACATACGGCAACGACTTCTTAGGCTATACCTTTGGTGATTTTTATCCACTTGGTTTTGACGGTCTGACTGCGGCAACGGGAGCAAATTTTGACCCTGCAACTGGGGCTGCAATAACACACGACGCATTCAGACCATTTGATATTCCAGAGTTGCCGCGAGTGCAACTTGGTAGTGGGTATTATGACAGTCCAAGGTCACCCCTCTACATTTATAATGGTTTTGAGGGACAGATTCTTGCAGGCTATACACTCTCGACTCGTCCCCAAACAGTTATGACCACTTCGGATGGCTCAACTTATGAATTTTATAACGTCTTTAGACATCCAAAATCTTTGTTTAATATCACATCGGAAACTCAGGCAGCATCTAGAAACTCAAACTTTAGATTTGTTCCGGGTCACGCTGGGGCATCTGGGGCTTCGGCAATCAAAAGGTCTTTCAACAAAGTTGAAATCTTTGGTGTGGATTTGAAGGGTACTTTCAGTGCAAATGATATTTTTGAGCAACAAATACCTTTTTACGGAACCGTTAGAGGTAAGTTAACTAAAGACTTTGATACTGTTCAAGCCAGTACGGTTCCGGGCGGTCCTAAATTCATGTCAAAAAAAGTTAGTGAATTTGATTCTTCAAGCACAAACACTGATTTGATTTCTGATTTTGATAATACTGAAAAAACACTCACAACACCGGGTTCTAATGTTGCCCGATTTACTTTTATCATGGAAAACGGAAACTTTACAAATCAGGAATATAAAGGGAGACAGATTCCAATTGTCAAGAAAGATGGTAGTGCATCATTCTTACTTGGTTTGGGGGACGGAACTGGCACGGTTGTAAAACTAGAAAGCACGCAGGGCGATACTGGCAATTTACAATTCGGCGACGTAAGAATTGGCGATTTCTTTGATAATCTCTTTACTCCTACTCCCGGTGTCGATACAGCAAACTAAATAGAGTGAGGATAATATGTCTGGATTTACATACGACGCAAAACTAAAAACGGCTCTTGCCAAAAACTTTTTATCGCAATTCGGTCCATTTGCCGAAGATAAGTTTTTGCTTGCCGTGTCAAAAATTAGTGGCTCAACGTCAGAAAATCGCAGTGAGGAAGAGGAGTTGGTCACAAGGTCAAGCACCACAATTGCTAAAAGAATCGCCCCGAACGATGCCTCGCTTCTAACAAAAAGATACAATTGGTCTGAGGGAATCACAATGGCTAGATTTGATTCCTCGGTTGATATGTCAACTGTCACCGACCCTTTCTATGTTCTGACCAATGATGATAATGTTTACATTTGTCTCGAAAACAATAACAATGTAAATGGTTCTGACTTTGAACCAGTTGGAACTTCCACAGACGAATTTGTTTTACCCGATGGGTTTAGGTGGAAGTATCTTTACACCATCCCACCCGATTTACAAAAATTTAAGTCTGAAACAGAAATGCCTGTTCCAGTTTTGCCATTCTACTCTAGAATTGCAAACGCATATGAAGACCAGCGGCAAGGGCAATATGCTGTTCAATATGAAGGAAGACTCTCCTCAACAAATGGTGAAATTAAGGCGATATCAAGAACAACAGGAAACCTTGTTTACAATAATGCTATTCCAGCATCACCAACCAATAGAGTGACCTCTGCGGGAAATGACATTCTCACGGCTGATGCTGTCGCAGGTTCCGGTACAGAGGGACCGTCATCAACAGTTGGTTACTACCTTCGTATTCTCAGTGGTGTTGCAGCAGGAGAAGTCAGAAAAATTATTGACATCCCCACCGCTGGCTCTGTTAAACTTGACGCTCCTTGGACCACAGGAAAAGTTCCCAAACCAAATGACTTGTACGAAGTCGGGGTTGGTATTGAAGTGAGTGGTGATGGGGTAAATGCCGCTGCTTTCGGTAGAATTGCAAATCAAGACAAAACACTCGACACCATCGTGGTCTACAATCAAGGTTCTGGATATACCACTGCGACAGCGAGCGTGATTGCCCCTCAATACATCGGGACACAAACACAAGATACTCCAACAGAGTATTCTCTCGATGTCCTTGTGAAAAAGGAAATTGGTGGCAATGCCGCATTTGAATTGCTTGCAAACAAAGTAGGAATTATCGCATCGCTTGATGGTATTAATGATTTACCTGAATTGAATGGCAATGATTTCAGAGATGTGATTTTGTGGAGAAACGCAGAAACTAGCGATGGAAAACTTGTGGGGTTTGATGACGACTCATTAACCACTGTTCTTTTTAAGGAGCCATCTGAGTCTGGCACATTGAAGGGTTTTGGTCTGGGGGTTTCTGATGCGACATTCCTCATCGTTGGAGAACAGTCAAACACTGCTGTTGAAACTGAGGGAGCCTTGCAAATTGATTTAAGTGCGAGGTCTGGTTCATTCATCGCAAAAAATCTTAAAAAACCATTTATTGAAGATGAGTCTCTTTTGGTTTTAAGTAAGAGTAGCGGACAAACTGTATACACGCAAAATGAAAAGGCTCTTCAAAGTTTTGTAACCCGCTTTGAAGATACGACTAACAATATTAAGAAGGATGTTTTTAACTGCACCACAAAACTTACTCTTGAGTTTGGAACTCAGCAATTCAGTCGTGACCCAGCGATTGACTCAACTGCAATTGGAGCAAGTGGTAGCATGGGAGATATTGTTTCTTTCCGATTAAATCAAAATAATCTCATGGTTGGAGATTTGTTCCTTACAAACGTAAAAAACATTTCTGGTGCTACTGACGGTTTTGTGATTGGAGAAAGACTAGACTATCAACTCGCAGCGGGGGGAACAATTTCTGGAACATTATCTGCTGTAATCGCACCGGAGATTGACCTTTATTCTGGAGAGATGGTATACATAAAAGGATTAGACTCTGCTATCACGCGGGTCACCGAGCAAAGAGAAGATTTCAAATTTGTATTTGAATTTTAAGAGGTTTGAATGACTACAAAGAAAACAGCGTATGACTCACAAATCATGGGAAGCGTCCCGTACTTTAATGACTTCAATGAAGCCAAGAAGTTTCTTCAAGTCATGTTTAAGCCGGGGTACGCTGTTCAGGCAAGAGAACTTGCACAGGCTCAGTCTATCCTGCAAAATCAAATCGAAAGATTTGGCGACCACATTTTTGCAAATGGCTCTGTTGTGTTGGGTGGAGCAATCACAGAGGTTGCATCAGATTTTTTAAGAATTTCACCGGATACAGAACTTTCAACTGAAAATTTGGCTCGCATCGTTGGACAAAAAATCACTGCTACCACAATCGATGACGCTGGTGCTACCACTGAAACAGAAGCGAGAATCGTCGCCACATCTCCAAAATCAACACTTTCAAATGACCCATATCAGGTTGTGTTTGTTCAATATCTGACTCCCGGTACATATCAAGAAAATATCCGAATTAGCACCACTGGCACAAACAGTCTTGGGCTTTCATTTACAACGCTGTCTGGGCAAACTGCTCCGGGTGTGGGTAGAGTTTCAAATCTCATCTCTGTCAACGAAGGTGTCTACTACGTTGACGGATATTTTACGCAAAATGACAAACAATCATTTGCCGCGTACAGCACACACTCAAACAATTATCGTGACTACACCACATCAGATGTGGCAGTTGGTTTTGAGTCTGTGCGTAGCGTGGTCACCGAGGGTGATGACTCAACACTTCGTGACCCATCATTCGGCTACTCAAACTACAACTCCCCCGGTGCTGATAGATTCAAAGTTTCTCTTAATTTAACTCAACGCGGACTTACTGGCTCTGGCACTGCTGGATATGAAATTGCTAACCCAACTGACTTTGTTGAACTTGTTAGAGTCATCGGTGGCAACACCACAAGAATTGTAAAATATCCAAACTATGCTGAACTTGAAAAAACATTAGCAAGAAGAACATTTGATGAGTCTGGACATTATACCGTTGAACCTTTCCCGTTAGAGGTTGATTCATATTTATCAACCTTTGGAATCAATGACCCTTCTAAATTTGGTGTTATCATTGGTCCGGGTAAGGGCTACATCAAAGGATTTGAATTTGAAACAACGAGTGAAAATTACTTAGAGGATGATTTCCCCACGGTTGAATTTACTCAAAGTGGAAGTTCACGCGCACCAAGAGGGGCTTATGTCAGGCTAAATGGTGATAAGTTTGGCGGTATTAAAGTTGATTCAAAACAAATTTTTAAGAAATCTTCTCGCATGTATTTTTATGATGCTGATGGAAATCAACTAGGTAGTTTTAACCCACTTTACATTTCTGCTGAAAGTGGTGCTGAAAATGCTTTCCAAAAACTTTTTATTACCAGTGTTAAATTGAACGTAGGAGCAAGGCTTACACAAATCCGAACAATCAGCAGCGTCGATACTATCGCTGACCCCGGTGCGGACATCACAGGAAATAGTGCATCACATGTTACTTTGATTGCCGCTGATGGGGATGAAGTTGTGTTGGCAGGTTCAGCAAGAGCCATCTTTGAGGTTTCAAAGTCTGGTGCTATTAGAAACGCTAATCCAGCGAGATTGCCAAAGGTGTCTCCTTTTGTTGCCCTGACAAATTCCTCTGGTGTTTTCACGGTAAACGCTGATATTAATAGAGAATTTATCGGTGCGGTGGGTAATAGAGATGGTGCATTGGAAGCCCCTCAAGTTCTCGTAGATGATGATAATGGTGTTAAATTAGTAAGAGTTTCAAACTTTACGATTTCAAATAATCAAAGTGAATTTACTGGAAATCTTGGCACTGCGTTTGCAAACAGAAGGGTTGTTTTGTTTGCACCAATGAGCAACACAGACAAAACTGCAATCAGAACTAAATCACTTTCTGGTACACTGACCGCAACAAACTTGAGTGCAAACACTCCCGGTGTTTTTGTAATAACTGGTGTTGTTGATGTTAAAGAAATTATTTCTATTACGCAAGATGGTGTTGATGTCACAGATAAGTTTGTTTTAGATGATGGACAACGTGAGTACGCATACGAATTTTCAAGACTTCTTTTAAAACCCGATGCCACGCTTGACGACCCAAATGGTCAAATTAGTGTAAGTTATGTAAGATATCTTCATAGTGGTAATGATGGTCCGTTTACAGCGGACAGTTATTTAAGCATTCCAAGAGCAGACATTCCTTCGTTTAATGGTAAGAAGTTGCCGAACTTTGTTGACTGGCGACCAAGACGACAAACTGATGGCTCACTTAATTATGCCCAAGGAACCGCACCAAACGATGACTGCGACCCATATACGCCACCACAACCACCCGAAATCGACGTTGTTTCTCTTGGTGGCAGAATTGATAGCGTTGTGGTTACCCCTGATAGGACTTTCAAAATTATTAAAGGTGTCGCTGCTCTGGAGCCTGAGCCGCCCGTTACATCACCAAATGATATGGAAATCTACAGACTTCACATTCCCGGTGATGCGACATCATCCGATGAAGTAAGAATTGAATACATTAATAATCAAAGATTCACTATGAAGGAAATCGGAGAGATTGAAACTGCACAGCAGTTTGATTCTGATTTCAACTACAAACGCTCGCTTATTAACAATGTGATTTCAAGAACAAACGCATCGGGCAACAGTGTTCCTATTGCTTTGTCTGGTATTTTTGCCGACGAACTTGCTGGTCATGCCAACGCGGATGTCACACGGGCTAATTACAATACGTCAATTGACCCTCTTCGTAATAGAATGTATCCTCCGTTTGTCAGCCAATCAATTGAACCAACCACACAAGAAAACGAAACTATTTTTCTTGAATCTTCTGGTGGGCAAACGACATCCGATGGCATCTTTTTACCAACATTTTCATCCGCTGTCTTTGCGTCACAAATCGAAATTACCGAGGATGACAACCTTGAAGAACTGAATCCATTCGGTGCTGTGGATTACTATGGCACACTGAAAATTTCACCTTTCTGTATCAATTATTGGGATGAGAATATTAAACCAAAGGTTTCAAATAATCTTGATGGTCAACTCAATAACTGGGAACTTGATATACGAATTACCAGAGACAACCAAATTGCTGGTCGCAATAGAGGATTCGGAACCACATGGAGAGATTGGGAACTTCATTGGTTTGGCACAAAACCATTCACAACTGTTTTTGATTTTGTTGACCCAAATGAAAGAGTGTATCGACAAGATGTAAAGACTGCGTTTGTTACTAGAGTGCTTTCCCGAAGAATGGTGAAAAATATCAATAATAAGATTGTTGACATTTCTATTCGTCCATACATCCCTGAGTCAACAATCAAACTTGAAGCGACTGGTTTAAGACCATCTAGTAGAGTTTATGTGTTCATGGATTCTGAGGCAATTGGAGATTTGTCTGGATATGTCGTTAGTGAAACAGGGACTCTTGATATTTCTTCCGTGACTATCCCAAGCGGTCGCTTTACTGTGGGTAAAAAACATGTGTTCTTGATGGACGTTGCAGACGGTGAAATTTCTAGGGCTACCACCTCGGCAGATGAATATTTTTATGCTCAACGATTGATTGATACAGAGGTAAACTCTGTTTCTTATCCTCGACCCCCCTCTGTCAGAAGACGCTCATCCAACTCCGATAGTCTTGCTTTCGATAGTTACGGTGATTTGTTCAATTCTGAACAATCAGTTGTTTTAAACTCTGAGTCTCCACTTCTTCAAAGATTCAATGTAAACCCAACAGAATTTCCAAATGGTATTTTCATTCCAAGCGTTGATTTATTCTTTAATGAGGTATCTGACGCTGCCACACCCGTGACAGTTTCAATCAGCCCTGTGGTTGATGGAGTCCCCTCTGATAATATTATTATGCCATTTGCCAGAGTGACAAAAGCAGTTTCGACCATCGCTGAAAGAGAATCTGTTAGTGGGGAAATCAAAAATGCAGAAACATTTGAGTTTTCCTCTCCTGTATATCTCGCTCCCGGTGAGTACGCTTTGTCTGTTTCGACAAATGATTTGACTCTTTCCGCTTTTGTTCAAAATCTCTCTTCCGTAAGCACGGACGCAAGATTTGGTCCTTTGTATCTCCCAAACAATAACGGTACTAACACCCCGTATTTTAATAGAAGGCTCTGTTGTGTTATTAGGAATTGTGCCTTTAGCGTTGACAATGCTGCATCTGCCACTGTGCAACTTTCAAACGTAGACACTGTTAACGCGGATGCGTTGTATGTTTCTAATGCACCAAACACATATTCAAACTTTACAAATAATATTACAATTTCTAATACAACAGTTGAAGAAAATTCAAGTTTGGAAACAGTAAGAAACTTAATTCCTTCCAATGGAACAATCACCTTCAAGTTATCAAATAATTCTTTGTTCTCAACGCTCATTGACCCAGACCAAGTTTCTGTGTTGGCTGTTGAAGCAAAAATTAATAACGCTTTGAAAGATGCCCCGACAGGTTTCCTTGAGCCTCCGAGTGAAATGGCGGCAGTTGATTTGAATGCTCCGGGTATTTTTAGATACTACTCTAAGATTGTGGAGTTGGACTCCTCCGAGCCAGCGGATGATATTGTAGTTTTTGTTGACGGAGTGTTTACGGCAACCGCCAAAGTGTATGTTTTTGTAAAAACTTTGGATAGTTCAACAAACCTAGAGGATACGGATTACATTCAATTGTTTCCCGGCGGAAAAGCAACACAAGCATCCCAGAATTTTGAGGGTGCTTTGTCAATCCCATTCCAAACATACAGACAAGACCCAGATGATGATATTGACCCCGGTGATGCTCCAGAAATTATTCGGTCCCCGTTCTCAAGGTATCTTTTTAAAGTTGTTGTGAGTGACACTCAAGATGGAATTCAAGAGGGTGGCATAACTCCATACGTTACCTTCATCGGTGCAGCACCAGTAAGAACTCAGGCGGGTACATTGAACTTCTCTCTCGGAATTCCCACTGGAACCGTTCTCCCAGTAGCACAACAAGAAGGTATTGTTCCTGTTGGTTGGCTCGCATGTGATGGACAAGGGTATAATCCAGATGATTATCCAAACCTTTTTGCAAGTATTGGATACAAATATGGAATCACTAATACAGGAAACTTTAGAGTTCCTGATTTGCGAAGTAGAGTTGTTCTTGGTGAAGGTGCTGGTGAAGGACTCACAGCAAGAACTCTTGGACAAGAAGGTGGCACTGAGAAGGTGATGACTCACAATCACGTTTATCTTGACAGATTCTCGCCTGATTTTAATTCAGAATTTGCCTCTGATGACGAGGGTGACTCCTCTGCAACATCCGATGCTGGTTCAAAATTCTTATCCACGCTTCTTGGAACACAAGATGTAACTATATCAGAACCGTTTCATGCAAACTACTCAATCTCAAAAGACCAACAAAGAGGTATCGGAATCGACCTTCGAGGTTCAGATAATGGTGGCGGCATTCAGAATATTGACTTTGATGCCACAGAACAAATGCCACCGTACTTGGTTCTAAAATACATAATTAAGACATAATTGAGGACTAAATAAAGTATGCCAGAATTCCCACCACCACCCGGTTCCTCAGCAGGAAACACTTTAGATTCTCTTACCACAAATGATACATTCATTACATGGTTTGATAGAACTAATAAATTAATTGAGGCTGTCAATCCCTTAGCAATTTATGGTGCGACCACTTACGGTTCAGGAACATCATACGAGGGTGTGACAATTGCATTTAATAATGAAACTGGTATTCATAAATTTGGCTTCTCGACTCCTGCCGTCATTTATGGTAACACTGAGTTTGTTGGTGGAATTACTTTCTCCGGTGTGTATGTCTCCTTCAATGGTGGAACTGTTGACTTCCATACTTCAAATCTTTATGGAAAAGTTGTCACTAGCGTCAACGGTCAAACCGGAGATGTGACTGTTTCTGGAGGCGCAGGGAATCTTCCCGGTGCATCGACTGGTCACATCTTGGTATTCAATGAAGACGGAAGCACCTACCAAGCACAGCCATTCTTTTCTGGTGTGACATTTGATGTCATCGCCGCTACAGAGGGTGGAGGTCTTGTTTTAGGTGCTACCTTAACTGATGCAGGTGACTCACTTCAAAAAGGCTATGTGCAACTTGTAACTGCTGGTGGAAGTGCAGGTATTCTTTTTAGGGATTCCTCTTACTCAGGTGCAAACCTTAGAGAACGAGGCTCCAATGTTCACTTTGGAAAAAATTCATCAAGTAACAGTTATGTGTTGACGATTAGCGGTGGAGACACTGCGGGAACCTTGGACTCAAACACAAACGCTCCGTACGTTAATTTAGACCAAACCACAAGACGCTTAGGATTGTTTGGAATTACTGTGCCTGCGGGTCCAATCCACTATCTTTCAAGAAACGGTGAGTCCGGTGATGTAATCTTTGAAAACAACCAAGGACAAACTTTTGGTGTTCATGTAAATAACTCAAACCTCAATCTTACTCCAAATGAAATGAAAGAACTGCGTGTCACTCTTGGTGCTACCGCAGATGATGGACTTGTCAAGATTATTGGTAATAATCCCTTTGAAACATCTAAAAATATTTTAAACGTCACACAACTTGGTGATGTGGTTATTGGTGCGGAGGACATCGGAAGTTCTGGTGACACTTATGGTGCGTTGAATATTGCGAGTGGCAGACTCTTCATTGGCGGAAGTGCTGGACAAGATGGATATGTCTTAACATCAACTGGAACCGCGTCTGAGTGGCAACCCGCACCAGTTAGCAGCCCAGAATTTATTGCAGAACTTTCCGATGGTTCAACTGGTAGTATTTTTGGAGTTACGACACCCACTGAATTTGAATTTGCCGGTGGGTTCAATACTGATTGTTTAGGATTTAGTGGTGGTGGTACATCAACAACTGGTGGTGTTGAAATCCGCTCCTTTATGACCGGAACAAGCAATCTTTTTGGTGATGTTATCGAAAGCAGTAGTTTGGGTGGCAATACCTATGATGGGTTTAACATCCTTACACTGGGCGGCATTTTCCATGAAACATCTGTTCATACTGATGTAAATGGTAGAAGAATCTTATCTTATAACTTCTTTGGTTCTCCAACTCAGGGAGATGACGGTGCAACTGGTTCAATCGGTGCGTTGTATATTGATGGCTCGCTTGCTGCGACTGGTGCATCACTTGAAGGTATTGATTTTAGAACGACAACCGATACTAAAGGTTTAACACTTTCTTACACTGTTGCACCCGGAGGCACGACCGCTAGAGTTAATTATCAAGTAACTGGTTCTGGTCTTGGTGGTGGTTCTACCGGAAGCACTGGGTCAGTTGGTCCCCAAGGAAGGACAGGTTCCGCAGGAACAACTGGCTCTACTGGTGCAACCGGCTCTACCGGCTCAACAGGTTCAACCGGCTCGACTGGTTCAACGGGTTCAACTGGTTCGACAGGAATGGCTGGATTCAGATATCTTTGTGATACTACTCCATCGAATGTTGCAGCGGGTGAATTGAGTTTTGATAACAACGCAAGTTCAGGTCCGGTTGTTACGATTAACAAACTAAACGCGGATGGTGTTGATATTTCAACATACATGGATTTGATTACTGCGTCACCGAGTGACACGATTATTATCCAGAAACAAAATGGCTCTTCCTTTAGGACTTTGAGAGTCACGGGTGTTACTCAGGGTGCATCAAATTATGAATTTGCCGGTACGACTGCTGGTGGTGGTGCGGTGTTCTCCGCCTCAGATAATTTGTATTTTTACTTTACCAAAACTGGAGCAGGCACGACAGGCACAACTGGTACAACCGGAACGGCGGGTGGTGGAACAGGCTCCACTGGTTCGACTGGTTCAACGGGAACCACTGGTGCAGCGGGAGTCACGGGAACCACTGGTTCAACAGGCTCAACTGGTGCGACTGGTTCAACGGGTCAACCCGCTGGATTCTTGTATGGAACCACGGCTGCAAATCCCGTAGGTAATCCGGGTAAAATTTACACTATCCAAGCCGGAAGTGTCATGTCGTTTGCTATTAATGCAACCGCTGAAAATGGTGCTGATTTATTCGATTATCTTATCAATGGTGCAACCACAGATAGAGTCGTTGTGCAGAGCAGAGACTCTGGTGACTTCGCTGCGGTGATTCCAGAAGCCGGAGTGGGCTACGTTACCGCTGGTAATTTCTTTACCTTTACAAGCACGAATGCGGCAAATCAAGCCGGTGCTTCTTTCGCAGCCGGTGAAGATGTTTACATGTATATTGTAAAGGGTGCGGTTGCTCAAGATGGCTCCGCAGGTGCAGCAGGTTCAACTGGTTCTACAGGCTCGACAGGCTCTACAGGTGCGACTGGTTTTGCAGGATTCCGATATGAACTTATCGAGGGCGACTCGAATGCAACTTCCACTCCCGGTGCTGGTGAAATGGTCGTGGACACATCAACCAATGGCTCTGGGTTTGTCAAGATTCATACCACCGATGCTGATGGCAATAATCTAAATGCCTTCTTCTCTGGCACAAGAAGTGTTATGAAAACTGGAGACAGTTATCTTGTTGCGGGTGTAAGTGCTGGAAATAACTTGTACGTTTCTGGCACTGCTGTGCCTTACAGTGTTGCGGCGAGCGTCGTTACAATGACAGGCTCAGGAAATTTTGCTCGTTCAAGCAACGTGTTGCCTATCGGTGGCAGTGTTTACATCTCATTCTCCAAGGCTGGTGGAACGGGTGCAGAAGGTCCGGTGGGTATTGGCGCAACAGGCTCCACTGGCTCGACTGGTTCTACAGGTTCCGATGGTGCAGCAGGAGCGACAGGTTCCACTGGCTCGGCAGGAACATTTGTTCGCTCTGGTTCTGCTGTTGATGCAAACTCAGTAAACTCCATTGAGGGAGTGCCTAATCTTCACATCGCTGCCGGTAGTGGAATCGCTATCGACCTGCTTGAAGACCCGACCAATAGTGCTGCCAAGTATACGATTACTAACACTGGTGGCGGCGACGGCGGTCCCGGCACTACTCCCGGAGGTGCTATTGTTGGTGTTCGTGTTGATGAAATCCGCGTACCACTTTTGGATGGTAGGTCAGGTGGAACGGCTGACCTTGATGCTCTCTTAATTAACGATTTGGAGGCTGGAGAAGATGGTAGTCAAAATATGATGAACTATAACTTTGTTCCCTCAAATTATGATTCGCAAACTGACCCCACGGGCAGAAACGCCGTGTGGAATATGGTTCCGTTTTATAATAACTATACAGTTGGAAATGTGGGGCAGGTCGCATCCGTGCAATTGCGGTGCAATGACGTAGGAAAAAATCTTATCCTCCCCTCCGGCGCAAATTATAACATGCCAAGAACATTCTCTGATGAGTTAACAGGAACCTCAAGTCCAGTTGGTCAATTACTTGAATTGAGAGAGGGAAACTACCTTTATCACGTTAAATATGACATCGACCATCAAACAACGTCTGATTTGCAGTCCGCTTTTGCATTTAGGGCTGTTCCAACCACTGGTAGTGATTCGGGACTTGCTGGAACATCAGATTCAAGTGGATTCTTTGCTCAGGACGAGGGACTGGCAAGCACAAGTATGCTTGGAATTGAAAGTGGCGGAACCACTAAGAAACGAAGAATTGGTGTCAATGGCGATGTTACTAGCCTCAGTCTTGAATATTGGCTTGATGGAAATAGTCTTCCCGGTGCAGGTTTACCCGGAAGTAATCGATGTTTGGGATTGTGTGTAAGTGGTATGTCAAACTCAAATACGGCTACTGGTACTTTCCACACAGCAGGCAGAATCCTGTTTGCCAGAAGAACTGTTGTAATCTATAGCAAGTCTTAACGGTGGCTAGTAGTTGAAAGAAAACAAGCCAAAGGGAAAGTCGCTCAGGCGTAGGAAGCCTCGTTCCAATACATATAAAAGGACAAGGAGCGAGATAGATGTCGAAACCAACAACAAGAGAAGAGTTAAAACAGTACGCTCTGAGGAAACTGGGCGCACCAGTAATCGAGATTAATGTCGATGACTCTCAGTTAGAGGACTCTCTCGACGATGCAATTCAAATGTTCAACGAATACCATTTTGATGGTGTTGAGCGTGTTTTGTATAAACATGAAATCACTGAGACAGATATTCAAAATGGTTTTATTGACACCGATTCCATCGGAGCCACTGGACCAAATGGATATCCTCAAGTTGAAGATTCAAAAGAACTTATTTCTGTAACGAAGGTTTTTCAGTTTGACCAAGGCGGTGCTGGTTCAAACATGTTTAGTGTTCGTTACCAAATGGCTTTGAACGATACCTACGGTCTTCGATATGGTGGTGATATGACAAATTATTATATCACCCAGTCGTACATTTCACTCCTAGCAGACATGTTAGACCCTGAAAAACAAATTCGTTTTAATCGAGTCACAAATAGACTGTACCTCGACATGAACTGGTCAGAACTTGTTAGTGCTGGAGATTTTATTGTAATTGATGGATATGCCGCTATTAATCCAGAAACATACACTGAGGTGTACGATGATATTTTGCTCAAACGATATGTAACCGCATCATTTAAAAAACAATGGGCTATGAATCTGATGAAATATCAAAACATTAGTCTTCCCGGTGGTGTTCAGTTTAACGCTGACCAGTTATTTTCATCCGCTACCGACGAGATGGAAAAAATTGAGGAAACATTACAAGACAAATACGAATTACCACCTGACTTCTTCACGGGATAATCATGCCAGTAAATCCATACTTCAATAAATTTAATAATTCTTCTGAGCAATCTCTGGTTGACAGTATTGTTACAGAAGTTATCAAAATTCATGGTATGGATGTTGCTTACATTCCAAGAGCGGTTGTCAACAAAGACGATTTGTTTGGTGAGGACAGACTCGCACGTTTCAAAGATGGTTTTTTAATTGAAGCATACCTTGATAGTTACGAAGGCTTTGAGGGCGAGGGTGAGGTGATGACCCAATTTGGTCTGGACATCAAAGACGAAATTGAATTGACAGTCTCACGAAGTAGATTCAATAGTATTTTTCCAGAATATCCTTATCCGAGAGAAGGCGATTTAATTTATCTTCCTTTGAGCGATGGCTTGTTTGAAATTAATTTTGTTGAAAGAGAAAAGAACTTTTTTCACTTTGGTAAAATCTTTTCTTACACGCTCAAATGTTCGATGTTCAAATACTCTGGGGAAGACATCACGACTGGATTTGGTGCGATTGATGGAGCCACCAGCGATGTCAACAACAGGCTTATTGTTGTAACAACCTCTTCGGGTAGCGGTGAATTCATTGAGGGTGAACGCGCACACCTGTATGACGCTCTTGGCTCGACGGGTGCGACTCTCGATGTGATTAACTGGAATACAAGCACAGACACCGCAGAGGTTATGATGATTGGCGGAACATTCGGTGGAGCAGCCAGCATCATTGGTGCAAATTCTGGTGCAACGTACTCCATTGACACTATTGGATTTACGAATGACTTCTTTGTCCAAGAGCAATTTGAAGATAATACAAACTTCATGCTTGAGGGCAACTCCTTTATTGACTTTACGGATACTGACCCGTTTTCGGAGGGTGACCTTTAATGTTTACAACTTATTATAATGAGGCTATTCGTAAGACCGTTGTTGCTTTCGGCTCGTTGTTCGATGAAATTTTTGTTCAACGTAGAGACAGTGCTGGAAACACTATCAAAAAATTTATGGTTCCGATTTCGTATTCTTCTAAAGAAAAATTTATTCGGATGCTTGATGAATATCCAAATACAAAAGGTCAAGTAGATGGTGGTCGTAGCGGCGAATCAACAAGAGCCGGTATCGCGTCAATTTTACCTCGGATGGGTTTTAACATCAATAATATTAATTTTGATTCGACTAGAAAAAGAAACACCATTTACAAAAGATATAAACAAAAAACATCGAGTGGCGAGGTTGACACTCAGTTTGCCGAAGTTCCGTATACGGTGGGTTTTTCCTTGTCAATTGTTTCAAGAACAATGGACGATGCTTTGCAAATCGTCGAGCAAATCGTTCCATACTTTACTCCAGAGTTCACGGTTACACTTAATTTTTCTGACATCAACACAAAAATTGATGTTCCAATTATTTTGAATTCTGTGACACCTGAAATCGACTACGAGGGCGATACATCTACACAACGCTCAGTCATATTTAATCTTGAGTTTACCGCGTTAACTTATGTGTTTTCACCAGTCAAAACACAAAAGTTTATCAAGCGAACAGACGTTACAGCGTTCAACGCATTCTTCAACACCGGACCAACTGGTGGAGTCACTGGTCCAACGTCAGCAGCATTTCGTATCATCACAGATGTCACTGGACCCTCTGGTGCTGATTCACTTCCACCAATTGCCGGAATCACCCAAGATATCTTCGAGTATCCAAATACTCTAAACATCAAAGGGGGAACACTAAATGCCCAATAACAACGAAAATCCTTTAGAAAACGCTTTGAACATAGAGCCTACAGAGGTGCGGAAAACGACACCCGAAGTGGTGGATGCCGACATCGTTCGCCGTGAGCCTGTCAAGGTTGACCTTTCCAAGTTTCCCGACCGCAAAAAGATGGACCAACGAAAAGACTATGGCGAAGTGCGTGAAAATCTAAAAGATGTAATTGATAATAGTAAAGTTGCTATTGACGGAATCTTGAAAGTTGCATCCGAGAGCGACAGTCCCAGAGCCTACGAGGTTGTGTCACAACTTCTTAAAACGGCGACAGAGGCAAACAAAGAATTACTGGATGTTCATAAACAAATGAAAGACCTTGAAAAAGACGAAACAAAGAAACAGGTTACAAACAATGCCTTCTTTGTTGGCTCTACAAAAGAACTACAGGATATGATTGCAAAACAACTTCCTGCGAAGAAAGTGAAGAAGATTAGGAATGACCGAGAAGCATGATGCCGAGTCCTATCTTGGCAATATCAATCTGAAAGCCGCTGGCGTACAGACTGAATTTACAAAAGAACA
>Ga0160423_10001090_pt1 | contig 22631 bp, 23 predicted proteins | sample CRUFie14St8metaG_FD_108191 | JGI IMG/M metagenome (GOLD analysis project Ga0160423, IMG submission 108191) | Marine microbial communities from the Costa Rica Dome - CRUD Field 142mm St8 metaG | ecosystem: Environmental > Aquatic > Marine > Oceanic > Photic zone | place: Costa Rica: the Eastern...
ATCTCGTAGTAAATCACCAAAAAGATCTCGTAGTAAATCACGTTCTAGATCACCAAAAAAAATTGTATGTGGAATTAATCCATCAACAAATAGATGTAAAAGAGGAATGAAACAAGACTATCATTTATGTGATCAAAATCCAAAACCAGGAAAACAATGTGTTAAAATTAAAAATAAAAAGACTACACAAACATCTACTAAAGATACAACACAAGAAAGTAGTAAAACATTCACTAAAAATACAACACAAGAAAGTAGTAAAACATTCACTAAAAATACAACACAAGAAACACAAACAGAATCAACATATAATTGTGATGATAATTTATATAAAAAATTTATAAAAGCTTATAATTTAAATGAAAATCCTAATAGTTTATTAAAATTAATTCCTCATAGTGATGAATGTGAATCAGCTAAAGATAATTTAATAAGATTTATTAAAAAATGGAAAAAAAAACAAGATAATCGTAATTCGAGAAGTGCTTCACGAAGTGTAGATCAAAAATTATTATCTATGGATTTATTAGATGAATTGGAAAAACAAGATAAATTAGAAGAAAAACAAGATAAATTAGAAGATGAACAAGATAAATTAAAAATTATTGTAGAAAAATTAGAAGAAAAACAAGATAAATTAGAAGAAAAAATAGAAAAAAATCAAGATAAAATAGAAGAAAATCAAGATAAAATAGAAGAAAATAAAGATAAAATAAAAGAAACACAAGAAACACTTAAATCAAGACCATCACCACCTAAAGATGACGAAGTAGTATCAAGAAAATATTCAAGAAATAATCCACCTCCACCACCTCCATCAGATGATGAAGATGATGATTCAGATAATCCATGGGATTCTGATGATGATGATGAAGACGATTATTAAATAATATAACCAAGTTCTAATATTTCATTTTCAAATAAATTAAATATATCATCTTTATTTTTTTTATCAATTATTATACAAAAACCTATACCCATATTAAATGTATCAAACATTGTTTCTTCTGATAAATTACCTTTTATTTTAATAAAATTCATACATTTTGGTAAATTATCTAAAATAATGTTTTGATTTATTTTATAATTTAAATTATCGGGAACAACTCTATTAATATTACTAAAAATACCACCACCTGTTATATGAGCACAAGCATTTATTTTAATATTATTATTAAATAATATTTTCATTTGATTAAAATAACATTTATGTGGTGATAATATTTCGTCAATAAATAAATCTATATCAGAATCATCACATGAGTCTAATACTTTTCTTATTAAACTAAAACCATTAGTAGCAAAATTATTAGTTTTAAATCCTAAAATAACATTATTTTTTACTACGTCATTTATATTAAATAAATCCTTTTTATTTGATAAGCAATTAATAAAACCAACAATTTCCATATTTTCATCTTGTTTATAAATATTCATTTCTGAAGTTTCACCACCAATTAATGAAATATTATATTTATTACATTCTTCACATATTCCTTGAATAACAGTTTCAAAGTCTTTATTAATATTATTCATTGATAAATAGTCAATAAATGTAATTGGATTAATATTTCTTGAAACACATAAACAATCATTAAGATTATTTACTAACACATCTTTTCCTAAATTTTTTAATCTTAATATATTTTTATATTTAAAAGATAATAATGTTTTACTTCCAACACCATCATTTGATGTTATTAAACATTCTTCATTTTGTAAATCATAAATACCTGCAAAATTAGGATGATTATCTTTAAGAACATTATTATTTTGTGTAGATTTAATATCAATTAATACATTTGATATACATTTTTCATATTTATTAATATCAACTCCTGCAGTTTTATAAGTTAAATTATATCCAATATCATCTCTATAATGTATATTATTACAAGAAATTTGTTTAATTAATTTTTCATTATCTAAATATAATGAATCTAAATCATTTGATTTATTAATTATTGCTAATGTTCTTGATTTATTAGTAAATAATTTATTATCTTTATATAAAACATCACCAAAGTAAATATTATTATTATTATTATTACAAATAATTAATTCAGAATTATTAATAGTTGTATTTTTACAATATGATGATGGAACAATATATCTTGTTAATGTATATTTATTATCAAAATGAATATCAATTTCATTTAATTTTTCATTTTTAATAGCAATAAAAATATTATGTAAGTCTGTTTTTAATAAAGATAATAATGGAATTGCTTCAGGATCACCTAAACGAGAATTATATTCAATAATTTTTATTTCATTATTAATTGTTTTAATAAAAGAACCATATAAAAATCCTATATAAGAATTATTATCATTATTTATTTTTTTTAGTAATAAAAGTACTTGTTTGTTTATATTTTTAACAAGTTCTATATCATTATTATTTAAAAAATTTAAATTACCTGATATACAACCCATAGAACCTGTATTTGGACCTTTATTATTATTATTTAAACGTTTAAAATCTTGAACAGGAAACATATGTTTTATATTTATTCCATCTGTAATAGAATGAAAAGAGAATTCACTACCAATTAATTTTTCTTCAATAATAAATGAACTATTGTTATCTATAATAGACTTACAAAAATGTAATGTATTATCAATACTATGTAAATGAACACCATAAACACATACTCCTTTTCCTCCACATAATCCAATATCTTTAACAACATAATTTTCATTTAAATTATTTATAAAATTTTTAATATTTAATTCATCATAAGTATCAAAATATTCATATTTAGGATTATATAAAGATAATTCTGTTAAATTTAATAAATCTCTTGTAAATATTTTTGACCATTCTATTTGTCCGTAATTTTTTAAAGGAGCTATACAAAAAATATTATTTTTTTTTAATTCATCTACTAATCCTTGATAAATAAACTTTTCTTGATTTATAATAAGATAATCAATAATATATTCCTTTTGTAAATATTCTATATTTTTCATAATATTTTCATTATTTAATGGTTTATCAATAATATATTCAAAACATATTTCATGAATTTTATGATTGAAAAAATCAGATATAATTACAGGATTATATTCTTTTAATTTTTCACAAATAATATGTTCTCTAACTAATGAACCTATAATAACTACAATATTTTTCATTTATTTAATTTTATTTATTAATGTTTAAATAATATTATATATAATATTATCCAATATTATCAAAGTTAGCACAATGTCTAATTGTATATATATTTTTTTTTAACCAATCACAACCAACTGCTTTTTCAGTCATACAATAACAATCTCCACTATTTAATATAAATTTTATTTCATCACCAATTTTTTTACTATATTTATACCATTGATATTTTAAATTCATTGGTTCTCCTAATCTTAAAGCAAATACTTTTTTTCTTTCTTTATCACCGTGAAAACCAATATAACTTTTTAAATTATAATAATAATTACCTTCACATTGTAAATTTTTAAAATCATCTCCTAATATTTGTAATTTTTCTCTAATTTTATTTAAATCTTCAATAAAATTAAATTTATAAATTCTTCCTTTACCTTCTTCATAATTTGGTTCTTGATTTTCTTCACCAAAACATAAATTATAACGTGCTTTTTTATTTAAAACTTTATTTCTACGCATACATTTAAATTTTTTATCCCAATTCAATTTTAACATTTTATTAAATAAACTATAATCATTTACATCAAAGTATTTAATACCATTTCGTATAATTAAAATTCCAGCATCTAAATCTTTATTTATATTATTATCTAATCTAATTAATTCACATTCTAAACCAAATGATTCAAATATATTTTTAATTTGAATTAAATCATTAATATTAAATCCTTTTTGTGATAATTCACCAATAGTTTGATTACCTATATGATTTTCTGCTACATCACCAAATGTTAATGTAATAGTTGATTTAGTTGTTTTTAAAAATTTATTAGCATCATTAATGTTAAAATTAAATTTTTCTGACAAACATTCTAAAATAGACTTTTGCATTTTTAAAAAATAAAAAAAAATCATTTTATATTTAATTTTCTCGTTGTGTAATATTTGATAAAATATTTATTATAAAGTTATTAATTTGATTACCTACAAAATTCATAGGTCTTATGATATCACAAAGTAAAATAACTCTATATTCATTTGTATTATTTTCAACATAATGTAAATATGAATCATCTAATAAAATAACTTCACCATTTCTCCAACTATAAGATTTACCATCTAAATTTATAAAACAGTTATTACTATTTGGAGTAATTAGACCCATATGTAAACGTATACAACCACGATATACACCATAATGAGGTTCTATTTTAGCATTAGGTTTTAATACTGATATCATAGCTGTTTGAATATTTGGCATAGTTTTTATTATATTTGTAGTTTTAGGACATATGTTTGTTGCATTTGAATCTATTTTATTGAACCATTTTAGATAAAGTCTTGTCCAATCTGATTTAGATTTATCTAAATTTTTAAAAAATAAATCATTATCTATTATTTTAAAATCTTTATATATATTTTTTACTTCATTTTGAATCGTTTCAAAATTCATTTTTAAAAATACAGCTTCTTTAAGTATATTTGATTTATAATAAGGTTGTATTGGTATTTTTGAAGTTATAACAAATATTTTATTTGTAAAAAATAAAATAAATGTTTCAATAAAAATTTCCTTTATATCATTAGAAAGTTTTTCTATAGTTTTATCTTTTTTTATGATTGAAATTAAAGCTATAATAAAATTTTTCCACCAATTAAAAAAATCTAAACAAATTAAGAACATTTAATTTTGGTTTAGATAATTTTATATTAAATATTACATTTTATTATTTAATATTTAATATTTTAAATATAAAATTCATTTATTAATAAATAATAATGGATAAAAATTTAATGATAATTGGTAGTGGTCAACTTGCTTTAATGTTAGTAGAAGAAAGCTTTAAATTAAAAGAATATATTAATAAAATTTATATTTATACAGATAAAAATGATACACCATGTCATTATTTAGATTTTAATAAATTTAATTATGTTGATATTATATTAGGAGAATATGACGATAAAAATAAAATAGAAATTATTGCAAATAAATGTGATTATATAACATATGAATTTGAGTCATTTAATACAAAAGTGTTTGAAAATCAAAATATAAAACAAAAAATATTTCCAAATTTAGATTTATTAAAAATTATTCAAGATAAATATGAACAAAAATTATTTATATCAAAAAATATAAAATCATTAAATCATTTAGGATTTATTAATGTTGAAAATTATGATGATATTTTAAATTTTATAAAAATATATAGTTTTCCCGTTATTTTAAAATCAAGATTCGGAGCATTTGATGGTAGAAGCAATTATTTAATAAAAAATGAAAAAGATTTAGAAAAATTTATAAATATTGATCAAAACAAATATTTTATAGAAGATTTTATTGATTTTGAAAAAGAAATATCTATTGCTGGTTGTATTGATTCAAAGAAAAAACAATTTGTTTATTATGATGTTGTAAAAAATATACATAAAAATTGTATTTTAGTTGAAACTATTTTTCCTGATAAAACATTAAATCAACAAGTTAAATTAAAAGTAATAAATATATTACAAGATATATTAGATTTATTTTCAACAAGAGGAATAATATGTGTAGAATTATTTCTAAAAAATAATGAAATTTATTATAATGAATTATGTTTAAGAGTTCATAATTCATTTCATTTTACACTTCATAATAATATAACAAGTCAATTTGAAAATCATCTAAGATCAATATTAAATATAAATTTAGGATTAACAACAAATTTATTTGAAGGGCAATTTTTTAATATTATATCAAATTTGCAAGAATTAGAAGATATAAAAAAAGAAAAAACATTTGTTAAGTTATATAATAAAAAACCATATAAAGTAAGAAAAATAGGACACATAGTACATAAAAAAATATAATATAAATATATAATGAATTATAAATATAAATATTTAAAATATAAATTAAAATATAAAAAATTATTACAAGGAGGAACTAATTTAAATGATAGTTGGATAAATATGAATTATGGAATAAATTATGAACATATAAATGATATTATGATTAATCTTAATAATAATGTAGATAAATTATATAATGATTATTATAATAATGAACAAATTCAAGAAGTATTTAATGAATTTAATATTAAAATTAATAAATTAAAAAATAGATTAAATGATGAATTTAATAATAATTATAATTTAGTATTTTGTATAGGACATTCAGGATTTGATAATAATTTATTAAGAAAATTAATTCGTAATAATCAAATTAGTAAAGAAATACCATTAGTATTTGTTTTCGTTAACAAAAAAGAAGATGAAATAGCTAGTAATCATATTGTTAATTTTGTTGATAATTCTTATAAATTAAAACAAAATATTCAAATGCAAAATATAATGGTTATAAATTTAGATTGTTATGTTCCTGTTTTAGAAATAGTTTTTAATTATCAAAAACATATTAATATTTTTAACTCACAAGTATTTAAAAATCAAAATAAAATATATAATGAAAAAATATTAAAATGTGATAGTAAAGATGTTATTTTTAAAAAAACTATTGATACAAAAAAATTATTATATAAAATAGATGATTCTGAATATTCAATTGATTGTGATTATTTACCAATAGAAAGAACAAATATATATATTCCTGAATTATATGAATTTTTTACACAAATAATACAAAATGGAAATAATGTAATTTTTATAAATAATTTTACAATTGATGATGATGAAAAATCTAAATCAACATTTAATATAAAAAATACAGATTTAATATGTAATTATCAACCTTTATATAATAATAGATGGTTTGAATATTGTCCTTACTTTATAAAATTAATTGAAGATATGAATGAATTAAGTAAAAATATTAATGGTAATTTTTATTATTATTTAAGTAATTTTTCAAATACTATAGTTTATTCACCTTTACTTGATGTAGATTTAGATATGTTTTTAGATGAAATAAATTCTTTAACTATAAGAATATAAAAATAAATTATATTATTAATTTTAATGGAAAAACAAATTCAACAATTAGAAGAACAAAATAAAAAGTTATTTGATTTAATACAAAATTATGATTATAAATTTGCAGTATTAGAACAAAAACTTTTAAAACAAGAATTAAGTAATATACTATGTAATAAATCTATATTTAAATGTAGTTCAAAAGATAAAATACATTCTTCACATATTATTACAATATTTAATAAGGATGGTTCTATAAAAGAAAAAAAAGATAGATTTATGAATAAACAAGAATTTATTAATCATATTATGTATGAATGTCCTAATAATTGTGATTTTTTTAAAAAATTTAGATGTAATAAAAGATTATTATAAAAAAAAAATGATTTTTTTAATTTATATTTAAATATGGAAATTATTGAAAGCACCAAACAACTTCAATATTTACATAACCTAGATGAACATTGGTTTTACGAAAAAAATTCAGAAGAATATTATGATATAACAAAATTAGGTGTTCATCATAAAAGTTGTGATGGAAATATTATAGAAAGTAATACAGATTATACTGTTATTTGTTGTGGAAAAACTTATTGTTATTATTGTAATACAGTTATGCATGGTTGCACTGATAATCATTGTTTTTATGATAAAAATAATAATAATTTAATTAAATGTCATTCATTTTGTTTTAAAAAATTTCATAAAAAATAATTAAGACTATTGATAATTTTAAATAACTATTTATGTTTGTTGTATAATTTCAAATAAATTATGAACATTATTTTTTGTAGAAATATTCATAGTATTATTATCTATGATTCTTTTATAATCACAATCAATTTTATTTCCAACAATTATAGTTGGAATATTTCCACATAAATTTTGTACTTTTAGTTTCCAAAATTGAATATTTTTATAACTAATTTTATTTGTAACATCATACATAATAATACAAATATCAATATCAGATAAATTTATATCGTGTGAAGAATATTTTTCTTGACCAGGAAAATCATAAAAGATATATTCATCACTTTCTAATATATTAATATTAGATGTAGAAATATATTTTTGTTCAAAAGTATTATTTAAATAATTATTAATTAAAGATGTTTTTCCTACACCTCCATCACCAACAATTAAAATTTTTCTTTTAGTATTCATTTTACTTATATAAAAATAAAATCATTTTTCAAATCATATAATAATAATTTATATATATAATTTTAATAAAATTAAAAATTTTTATTTATTAATTAAAAATGATTTTTTTTTTTAATATTAAAATGTCTTTATTTGGTTCGACTTTTGATATTAATGATTGTAATTTTAATTTTGATTTTATTAAACAAAATGATGAAAGAAACAAAATTACTAAATTTTTAAAAAAAAAATATTTAAAAAAAATTATTGAAAATTTAAGAGATAATAAAATATACAAAGAAACACATAAAGATTTAATTGAAATAAAAGAATATGCAAATATAATTTATGCTGAATTTGATCCATTTACTGAAACATCTTATTTTCTAGATGTTTCTAATAAAATTGATGATTTATATGTTGAAATAGAAATTATTAGAAAACCTTTTAAAAAATCAAAAAGAGTTCATTATAAATTAATTATTACACCATTTTATTATGAAAATTTAAAACCTTTTAAAAATCAAAATTCAATTTTTGAATATACAGAAGTTAATTCAAATATTAATCATGATATAAAATATTTTTACAATTTTATGAAAACTATTATTTATAAAATGAAAGAATTAAAATTTGATAAATTATATAATAAACTTACAACTACATTAGAAAGTAAAAAAATTAATTTAGAATGTAATATTTTTAAAGATTTTTACGATAAAGAAGATTGTTGTATTTGTATGGAAGAAACAACTTGTAAAACTGTTTGTAATCATAGTATATGTTTAAAATGTTATGGTTCTTTAATAGAAAAATCAACTAAATTAAATGCAACTGTAAATTGTCCTATATGTAGAAAAGTATTAAGAACACCATATAATATTGATGATTTTGATGATGATGAAGAAGATGAAGAATATTTTGAAGAAAATGATGATATTCAATTAGTTATTTCATAATAATTTTATAATTTATTTTATAATTTAAAAAATGATTTTTTTATAAAAAATTAACAATGGTAAGAATTCACAGAAAAAATATTATTTACGAAGCAGATGGTTTCTGGGATTTTAGTCCAAAAAAATATACATATAAAAATAGTAAAACTTCTATTTATAAACATAATAGAAAACAAATAGCTTGTTCAAGTAAAAATCCACAAGAAATAACACTTGATGAAAATTATTTAAAAGAATGGAAAATGATTAAAAATTGGGGTTTAATTTTATAAATAAAAAGAATTAATAATATTATGTATATAAAATTAATATCTATTTTATTTTTTATAGTAATTATTCATATTTTAATAAATAATCTTTATATTGTAAAAAAGAAAAAATGTAAAAAAATTAAAAAAAAAATAAATAATAATAAAATATTACAAAATAATGATAATATAATAGAAAATAATGATGAACTTTTAAATAATATGGAAGAAAATTTATTAAAAGATTTAATAAGTTAAAAATAAATTATTAAAATAAAAAAATATATTAATTTATGATTAGTAATTTAGATATATTAAGTAAAATATTTAATTATTTAGATATTAATAATAAAATTAGTTTTATAAAAACTAGTAGATTTATATATAGTAGTAAAAATACATTATTTAATTATAATAGTTTAAAATCTTCAATATTAAAAATAAATAAATATAATAATTTTTTAATTAAACTAATTAATTATAATAAAATTACAATTAATAATTATATAAATTTAATAAATAATAAAAATTATAATAAATATCTATATATTTTATTAAATTTGCATAAAATTAAAAATATTAATCATAAATTATTATTAAAGTATATATACAAATTATTAAATATAGTATTAAACTATATTTTAAATAATTATAGTTCAAATCATATTATATTTTATGATATTTATAAATATAAAGAAAACAAAAATGTTTATAAACATAATATAGAATTAATAATAGATTATAATAAAACTTATAAAAATTATATTAAATTTAATTTATTAAATACATATTTAAGTATTTATAAATATTATTTGTAATATTATATAATGAATTTATGGAGAAAACTTTATATAAAATATAATATTATTGATAATATTGGAAATATTGAATTATCATCTTATTGGAAATTATATCATCATTACAGTAATGATGATAAATGGAATTTAGAATCTTATACTAATGTTTATAATATTTATACAATTAAAGATTTTTGGTATTTTTATAATAATAAAATGATGTTAAATAACAATATGTTTTTCTTAATGAGAAATGACATTAAACCAATATATGAATGTGAAGAAAATAAAAATGGAGGTTATTGGTCATTTAAAATTGATAATAATGATATTTATAAAGTTTGGACACAATTAAGTCTTTATTTAATAAGTGATAAATTAAGTAAAAATAAAAATAATATAATAAATGGAATTACATTATCTACAAAAAAAAATGCTAAAAAAAAATTTTATATAGTGAAAATATGGAATAGTAATAAAGAATATAAATCAATTGATAATATTAATCATTCTATAATTAATAATAGATCAAAAAATATAATGTATAATAGTTTTTTTTGAAATTATTTTATATTATATTGTTATAATGGATAAATCACTACCTGTATTATTTGGATTAGGTGTATTAGGTTATATATGTAATAAAGAAGACATGTCCAAAAAAAAGAAGAAAAAAAAAATTAATATAGAAAAATTTAATTCATATAATAAAAATGAAAATAAAAATCAAAATGAAAATGAAAATATAAGTGAAAAAATAATTAAAGAACAGTTTAAAAATGAAAATAATATTGAATCATTTAATAATAATATATATGAAAGTGAATATTCTAATTTTATAAAATTAGAAAATAAAAATAAGTGTATTAACAGATATAATGATTCAAAACTATTTGAAGAAACAAATATTATTCCAAAAAATATGCAAGTTATTAAAAAACATTCTGAATTAACTGATTCTGAAATGGATTTTGCTCATAATAATATGGTACCTTTTTATGGTGGAAGAATAAAACAAAATATGGATTTAGATTCTCATAATACAAGATTAAATAATTACACAGGAATGAATGATTTAAAACCTAAAAAAGATTCAACATTACAATTATTTAAACCTGTAAAAGATTTATCACATGTAAATGGAACACCAATTGTAAATAATAGAGATAGATATAATGCAGGTAAATATAAAACAAATGAAAGTCCTATTGAATCAATAAGAGTTGGTCCTGGTTTAGGTTTAAATCCTAATGATGGTCCAACTGGTGGTTTTCATCAAGATATACGTGATTTTACAACACCAAAAAATGTAGATGAATTAAGAGTAAAAACTAATCCTAAAATATCTTATGAAGGTAGAGTAGTTCAAGGTAAATCAGTTACAGATGAAAGAACATCTGTACCTAATTTTACACAAGTAAAACAAAGAAATTTTGCTATTAATAAAGAACAATTTGCTAATTCTGGTGTATCAAAACCAAAAGCAAAACCTACACATATTTTAAAAAATACTAATAGAAAAGATAGTATTGAAATTATTGGTACAGCAGGTAATAATAAATCTAATTTAAAACCTGAATTAAGATCTAATTACAAAAGAAGTAATAAAATAACTTTAACAATAAATAATAATCGTAATATGAAATTAAAATCAAAAAGCAATAATAATAATAATCAAAATAGTTATCGTGCAGGTGGATATAATAAACATAGTAATATAGAAAATAAAGATTCATTTAGAAATGTTTTAAATGCTATTAAAAAAAGAATTATGCCATTTTTTGATAAATCAAATACAACAATAAAACAAACAACAATTAATAATCCATATAATAGTAATGTAGATTCTAATAAAAAAATTGTATCTAAACCAAAACAAAAATTTAGAGTAACAACAAAACAAACAACAATTGATAACGAACATACAGGATTTTTAGATGGAGAAGATAAACCTACTACAAGATTTACTGATAAAGCATCTACAACTATTAAAGAAACTACTTTAAATGAAAAATTTGGACCTATGTCCGTACCATTGAGTGTATCAAAAACAAAAGAATATACAAAAGATAATTTAAAAACAACTATAAAAGAAACAACATTAGATAGTGGAGATAATAAACATAGAAATTTAAATGGAAATGATAAACATACAAAACAATTATCAGATAAAGCAAAAACTACTCATAAAGAAACTTATGTTGATAATGAATATTATGGTGATGCAGGACAAAATAAAAAAGAAGATGGTTATTTAGTTGCTAATTTTGAAGCAAAAGAAACAAAAAAAGAACAAACAAGTGATAATGATTATTATGGTGGTGTTAGTGAAGAACAACAAAATGGATATTTAGTTTCAAATTTTGAAGCACCTGAAACTTGTAGACAACATACAAGTGATAATGATTATTATGGAACTATGGGTGGTGAAGATAAAACAATGTCTTATGATAATATTTATAATATGACATTAAATGAATTAAAAGAAGAAATTTCTAAAGGAAGAACACCAACTAATTCATCAACTAAATCATCTATTAATTCTGATGATATTAATGTACAAGTTAATAAAAAAAATGAATATGAAAATAAAAAGAGAAATAATTTTACAAAAATAGTAAATGCTATTCCTGATAAAAGTACAATGTGTATAACGAATGAAAATGACAATAGTTTAATAGATGCTATTATGGAACAACAACAAAATAGAAATAATGCTTCTATTATTAAAAAACAATTAAGTGATAATCCATTAGTTATATAATGTAATTTTAAAGATTAAATTATTTTTAATAATATGAATTCTGTTAATGATTATAAAAATAAATTAGAAAAAGTAAAAAAAAAATTTTATAGTAAACCATCACTAATTGTATTATTATATTTTAGATTATTTAAATTATTAGTTCTTTCAGTAAATATAAATATTTTTTTATTATTATATATTTTATTTATTTCAAATTAAATTTAATAATTATATAATACGACCACCAAAATGATAATTTTCTTCTATTTTTATAATACAATCATTACAATACTTTAATTTAAAATTAAATTTTTTTTTACAATAATTGCAAGTATGTAGTTTTATATTTATTTGTTCTTTTAATTTATTAAATAATTGATTAACAATATTTTTTTCAATAAAATCTTTATCATAATTAGATAATAATTCTAATATTTTATCATTCATCTATATTTATTATAAATAATTTTTAAAATAAATTTTATTATATTTTATATATTTTCTTATATAAGTATATAAATGGTTAATTATAAAACAAAATATTTAAAGTATAAATTAAAATATAAAAAATTGTGTAATAAATTTACAGGCGGAATGGAAGCAGCACCAGCACAGGCTGCTGATGAACAAATTGAGTGTATGACTGATATTAATATTAATCTTTTAAGTCATAATACTAATTCAAATACTCTTTTATTTATAGGAGATTCAAGAGCTGAATTTAGGAATAATATGCCGGGTTTTTCAAGATTTGATTGTATATTAATAGCATCTTATGATTCTGCTAATGATGAAATACATATTATGAAATTATTATCAGGAAGATTTATAGATGAAGATGATTTGAAAGTAATGAAACAAATATTTGATTTTGAGGATTATGATAAAAAAAATCCAGAATCTAATACAAAGATTATACATAAATTATTTACAAAAGCTTTTGATTATTATTTTGAAAATTATGAAATAGATGGTCAAAATTTATTAGATCACGAATTTTATGATTCAGACAGTGCGTTTGTTAATTTGACAGATTATTATACTAAAATGTATTCAACAGTTAAAGATATTAATCCAATATCTAAAGTAGGTTGTACTAATTATTTTTTACCATGTATAATTAATAAATTAAAAACTATAGAAGGTTTAGATAATATTACTGATGATACTAAAGTTTCTCTTAGTGCCGCAGATTTTACTATTAGACCTGTAATTAATCCTATTAATGGTGAGTTAAATACAGATAGAAGACGATGGTTAAATTTAGTCTATAAGTATGAACAAATTGGTTTTACAATAGATAAAGAAATATTAAAGAAAATATTCTTAAATATGGATTGGGGAAGAGTTGAAAATCTTATAATTGCTTTAAGAGAATTTGGAATTGAACCTAGTACTGTAAAATTAGATGAATATAAATATTAAAAAAAAAATGATTTTTTTGATAAAAATAAAAATATTAGTGGTGTAATATCTAATTCATCAACTATGAATGCACAAGGAAATTTTGGTTCTGTTTCATCAATTGATGAAATATCAGTTATAAAATCTTCCAAATATAATAAAAAAAAAGAAAATTTTGAACCTACATTTATGAAAATAGGAAATAAAGTTTTACAAAAAAATAATATAAGTAGTTTTAGAATTCCTAAGATATTTCAACATAAAATAGAAAATAATAAAGAACATCTTACTATGGAACGAATTCATTTTCCATTTAATAAACCAATTATTTGTAAATTTTGGGGTGATGTTTCAAATTGCACAGATTGGAATTGTATTAATATAAAAGACATAATTAATAATCCTGAATTTAATATTGATATGAATATAGAACAATTTTATCAATTTTGTAAGGATTTAGGAAAATTTCACAGATTAATGTTAGAACAAAATATCTGTTTGTTTGAACAAGAGATACTAATAGGAAAATTATATAATGAAACAAAAAATTCATTGTTTTTAATTGATTTTGATAAGACTGGATTTGTAAATGAAACAAAAGATAAATGTATTGCAAAAAATATATTTAATTTATATGATTTATTAGTACAACCAAGTTATCCAAAATTAGATAGTCATGAATTTTTATATTTTAAACAAGGTCTTTTATATAAAAATGAATCAAATATGCATGTATTTACACACTTTACTAATGATGAAATACAAAATATGATTGATAATTTATATTTAAATAAATTTTCAATACAAATTTATAATAAAGATAGTATTAATTTAAAAAAAACACATAAATTTAAATATTTACAAAAATCTATGAAAGAACAACATATAATTCCTAATTTACAAAAATTACATAATGCCTTTATTATAATATTAGAAAATGAAGAAAATACTATTCTTAGTTATATATATTTAACAATAATAGAACCTAATCAATTTTTAAATGATTATTCTATTGAAATATCTTATTCATTTACACCAGAGATTTATCAAGGTTTAGGATATAATACATTTTTAAGAAAATGGATTATTAATAATAAACACAATTTTGAAGATAAAATTAATAATATAACACACACTAATCAAGAAAAAAATTCATATCATAATAATTCTTCATCATTTGCAGCTTTAATGGAATCAGATTCAGATTCTGATTCAGATTTAGATGAACAAAAAATAGAAATTAAATATTTGATATCTACTCATTTACCAGGTGCTAATAGTGTTCATATTTTACAAAAAATGGGTTTTGAACATATATCAAATACAGATAAATATAAATTAAAATTATAAATAAAAAAATATTTTTTTAATAATTTGTAATATATATGATAATATTTATTACAATATTAATAATTTTAATATTATTTATTTTACATAATTATTATAATAAATCTGTTGAATTATTACGTATAAAAAATAAATTATATAAAAAAGATTTTGATGATTTTATAAATAAAAAAATAGTATGTTTACATGTTAAGAATTTTTATCCTAAAAAATTTTGTAATAAAATAATAGAAAAAATTAATAAAATTAATTTAAATGAAACAAAATGGAAATTTGATGAAAATACAAATAGCGATGTATTTATATTTCAAAAACCATTTTCATATGTTTTAGAAGAAATGATTACACCTGAAGAATATTTTAATCAAGACAAAAGTATAATAAATTATTTATATAAAGATATAATTAATCCTGTTGATTATTTTTGTAAAGTAATTAATAATAAAAAAATAAAACAAAATATAGATTATATAATAACAAATAAATTTCCTAAATATAAACATTATACAAATAAATTCTTAGATTCAGTTATTAGAATTTATAAACCTAATAGTTATGATAAAAAAGGTTTAAAACATATAGATTATGATGATACAGGATATTATAAAAATTGTGATATTTTTTCAATGAATATATATTTAAAATCTTGTAAAGATGGAGGAGAATTAGAAATATGGAAAAATTTTTTTACTAATATAAAAATTAAACCAGAAATTGGTGATTTAATTTTATTAAATACAAGTTATTATCATGCTGTAAATCAACCAAAAAAAACATCAAGGATAAGTTCTCAATCATTTTTATTATATGATTCAAAAAATATAATGATTAGAACATAAATTTTATATTTTAAATATATTATGTATTGTGATTTAGATAATTTTGATTTAAAAGATGAATTAAATAATATAATTGATAATGCTAAACATTGTGAATTAATTGATTGTGATTTATTAGAAACTATTTTTATTAAAGATTTTGATAGTAATACAATTACTGACTTTATTTTTGATTTAAATGTTAATAGTAAAAAAATATTAGCTAAATTAAAAATATTAGAATTTATAATTAATAAAAGAAATATTTATTACGATAAATATCAAAGTATAATGAAATATTTAATTGAACAAAAGTATTATAAAAAATTATATAATTTATTTAAAAATAATAAAGAAGTTATTATTAGATCACATACTGCTAAAATATTAAAAACATTAAATTATTATAATAATAATGAGAAATTTAAAAAATATTATAATAAAATGATACATAAAAATAATGAAAAAAATTTAATTCCGAATTCTTTTAATATTTTTTAATTTATTTTATTTTTTTTTTTAATCTTAAATCTGTTGAATGACATTTTCTACAATTTTTTTATTTTATATTTAATCTTGCATAACATTTACGTCATATCATTTTTTCACATACTTTTTTTTGTGCTAATAATTTCAATGTTGGATCAATCATATAATATATTTTATATTTTTATTTAAAATAAATTTAATAATAAATTATGTTTTTCTATATGTTTTCTTATTGATTTACCATTTTTTATATATAGTTTATTACATATATTACATTTAAATTTATTTTCATATTTAGAAATATATTCATCATATTTAAATACTTTTTTTACTTCTTCTTCTATTACTTTTTTTTCTACTACTTTTTCTTCTACTACTTTTTCTTCTACTACTTTTTCTTCTACTACTTTTTCTTCTATTAATTCTTCATATTCATCTTCAAAATGTTTTAAATTATCAGGTTCTATCCAATCAAAATCTGCAATTTCACCTAATTTATTAATTTTTGTTGAAGGAGTAAAATAAATATGTGAATTATTTGTTTCTGTTAAAATAATATTTAATTTATTCATAACAGTATCTTTACTTCCTTTAAAACGAAGAGTACCCCAATCAAATATAACATCACAAATTTTTTCGATAACATCTATTTCTTTATAATCTGGACCTATATATCTATAAGATTTTCTTGTCGATTCAATTAAATCATCTTTTTTAATATTTTTTAATATATCTTTTGATACAGGTTCTTCTTCTGTATCATGATGCCAATATCCATTTCCACATCCTTGTTCATAACCAAATGTCCAATAACCTGGTGAAAAATTAGGACCAAGTGAAAAATTATGTCCTATACAACCATAATCATCAATAATATCATCTAAATGAGAAATATAAAGTTCACCTGCACCATTCTTATTAATAATATAAATATGACCCATACGATAACCACTCTCGCTAAGGTCTTCAACAAAATCACCATATTTTGCTTTTGGTAAACTATTTAAAATAATATCACTACTAATAACTTTATAAGGTTTTATTTCTTCACAAGTAAAATCGAATTCATTTTCATTTTTGTAGTTATTTACCAAGTGTACTTTTGCGTACATATTTAATTTATAGTAAAAAAAAATCATTTTTTAAATTATTTAATTATATCCCAATAATAAATATGTTCCTGATAATAAAACAATAATTACTAATATAGTTAATATAATATTTTTTGTATTATTTGATTTATTAATATTTACACAATTGTAAATTAATTTATCATCAACTATATTTTCAACTATAAAACCATCATTATTTTTACAACTTTCTTTTAAATCTTCATTTAAATAATCTATACCACATTGTTTATAGTTAGCATTAAATTTAGTATTATTAAAACCTTTTGGACAACATTTTTGATATAAATTATCTTTACCTTTAACTCTAAAATTTCTTAATTTTTCAAAAGGACAATTTTGATCTACTTCTACTTTTAATTGTGTATCTAAATCTTCTAAATGTATATCTTCTATTTCAGGTTTTAATACATCAATATCTGTAATTTTTTCATTTGTCTGAAATTTAAGTAAAGAATAATTGCTATGTGGTTTTTTAGATATACTTATATTTTCATTATCATTTTTATACATTAAAGAAAAAGTATAATTTTTTGCTTTTTCAGAACAACCTTTTATAAAAGGATTTGAAGCCCATCTATTAGGTTCAGGAGATTTACGTCCACAATCTCTCGGAAATCCTACGTTTTTAGAATTATAATTACAAAATAACCAAGGATTTGTATTATTTAATAAATCATTTAAAGTTGAATATAAATTAAAATCTTTTCCTAATTTATTATCTTTATCTGTAAATTGTTCTAAAATTATACTATATAAATCAAAATCTTTTGGTAATTTAGTTATTCTTTTATAATATATACTTTCTTCATCAGTTTTATATCTAAAAATTAAAGCTTTTTTAAATTTTTTATTAATATCATATTTACCTTGATTTTTTATAATTTTACAATTTTTAACTACAATAATATCTTCAAATTCATATTTTTTTTGTCCTAATGCATTATATGATTGTATAGTTATACTTCTTTCTTTATTACAAATAGAAAAAACATTTTCATCATATTCGCCAATATACCAATTTTGTCCAAAACGTAAAATATTATTACCAAAGAATATATTATTTGATTTTTTAGATTTATCAAATAAAGCATTATAAGTTTTTTTGATTAATACACCTCTATTAGACCAAATATATGACATTTTAGTATTTTTATTTGTTAAAATAAAATTATCTTCTGTTTCTTCAATACCTAAACGCCATTTTGAATTAAATTCAATAAAACCATCTCCTACTAATATATTTTCAACATTATCTAATTCTTTTAATTCTTGTAAATCAAAAAATTTATTATTAGGTTCTTCATAAATTTTACCTTTACTATCAAATGTGTGTAAAGTTTTATTATTTAATACATTTGATATACTAAAATAATCTAATCCTTCAAGTTGTTTTCCTATATCTCCTATTCTCCAATTTCCTAATTGAATCCAACCTTTACCACCTTTTAATTCATTTAAATATGGTTTACAAATATATTCGCCATCAAATTCATCTATATATCCATTAGCATTATTACAAGATTCAATAGGATTACCTAAATCTTCATGTTTTCTATCTGAAATAATATCAGTAGTACAACCTACTATTTTTTTATTAAAACTTAATGGACAACAATTTTCTAATTTTGGAAAGTGACAATTATTATTACCACCTACATACTTATCAAATTTATTCATTTTTTTAATAATTTTATTAAAAGCAAATTTAAGATTTCTTTTAATAGGTTTTTCTTTTTTACGTTCACATTTATTTATTGTTTTATTAAATCTTTGTTTTGATTTATCTACTTTTCTAGTATAAAATTTAACAAGTTCACTTTTATTTTTAATTTCTGATTTTATTTTTTCAATCATTTCTAATTCTTTTAATTTATTTTTTTTAACTTGTTCAACATTACTTTCTAATAATTGTAATTTATTTGAATTTTTATATAATGTTTCTCCATATTTTGAAATTGCATAAAATATAATTATAATTAATATTATTCTTATTGATGTTGTAATTAAATTTATTTTCATTATATATTATTAAAATATATATTTATTTACTATAAATATAAAAAAAAATTAATTAAATTTTTCTATTAAGGTGTTGAAGGATTAGTTAATGTTTCTACTGTATTTGATATTGTAGTTAAAAGATTTGATACTGCTGTAACATTATTAAGTACTGTTGTATCAGCATTACTATAAGCTGCTATAATTTCTGTTAATTGATCTAAATCAGTACCTGCACCTGCAATTATTGCTGCTGCAGCATCACTTGCAACAGCAGCAACAGAATTAGCTGTACTTGCAATTAATACTGTTGATGCTAATGATGTGTTATGAGAAGCTAATGATGTAGAAGCAGCTATATCTAATATATATTCTGCAAATGAACTAGAATCTGATACATTTGAATCGTGTTCTTGTATAAGATTATTTCCAATGTATGTTTTTGTTCCTGAAAGACTATAAGTATTTACATATGCTATATTAATAGCAATAGTTTCAGAACTTCTACCTTGTAAATTGTTAACAATAGTATTACCATTAATACTTGTAAAATATTCACAATTTGATACTACACCATTTAATGAAATTCCTGCATAAGAATCACCATCATTACCAATACCATTATAAGTTTTTTGACAATTGGCTCTAATAATATTTCCATTTATATTAGCATTATTTCCATACCATACTTGAATACCTGAATTATAATTTTCATATACATTATTTGATACAATATTAGCGTGTGTACCACCAATTATTAAAATTCCATTATTTTTATTTTCATAACTAATATTATTACTTACTGTTGCACTTGTATTACCTACAAGTGTAGCACCAACAACACTTGCAGCTAAATAAATTCCTGATTCAATATTTTTATAAGATACATTATTACAAATAATAGCTTCGCCATTTTTTTGTAATCTAAATCCACGAAGATTTTCAGTAGCAACAGAATCTCTTACTTCTGCTAATACACTGCAAGCTTCTAATCTTAATGCTCCTCCATCAGATGTATTAGCACTAGCCCATAATGTAGCATAAGCATCTTTTGATTCTTCAGAAGCTGCTGTTCCATTCCATCCATTATTAATAAATTTACATCTTCTAACTATACATTCTTTAGCTGATTTAAGTCTAATTCCGTATTGAGAATTTTTAACTGTTAAATCATTAAAATAATATGAGTAATCTGTTACAGAAGAATTGCTTTGATAAAAACAGTTACTAGTTAAACTTTCTGATGTAACAATAGTTTTTTCTGTTGATTCTCCTTGAAATGTTAAAGTCTTATCAGCAGGTAAAACATCAGAACTGCCATCTAAAGTATGTGTGCCATCATATAAATAAATTGTATCACCTGATGAAGCATTACTCATCGCATCTGCAATAGTAGTATATGGTTTTAATTTACTACCATCACTATTACCTCCATTATAATTAGCAGATACATATACAACACTATCAACTGATTTATTAATTTCTAATATAGATAAAGCAGTTGATTGAACAACATTAGTTGAATCAGTAGTACTTAATCCTGTGCTTAAAGCAGTTGATAATGAATTAGTTGTTGATAAATTTGTAGATAAAGCAGTTGATTGAACAACATTAGTTGAATCAGTAGTACTTAAAGCAGTTGTTAATGAATTAATTGTTGATAAGTTTGTAGAAGCAGCAGCACTTGCTGAATCTGCAATTAATATTGTTGATGCTAATGATAATCCTTGTGTTGTATTTGTAGAAACAGCAGTTGATATTACACCACCAACATCTGTAATATTTTTAGTAGTATCAGCTGTATTTACAAAATTAATATTTCCTGATGTTGTTGTTAATGTTAAATTAGTTGCAGCTGTAATATTTTGTTTATTACTACTATCTGTAAATAATTTTAATTGTGGAGTACCTCCCCCTGAAGCACTATCATATAAATTAATTCGTTTAACTTGTGACATTTATATTTTTAATTACAAAAAAAAAAATAATTCCCTGAATTTCAATCCATAGTAATTAATTTTAAGATTTTTTATTTTCCGTTATTTTAAAAATCAAGTATTTAATTAAGCTGTTAATGTTGATAATGTAGTTGATAATGCATCTAATTTAACACCTAAACTTGTTATAGTAGCAAGTACACCAGTATCTGCTTGTTCAAAAGCGTTCGCAATTTCTGCTAATGTATCATAATTAGCATCAGCATTTAATAATACTACTGAAACAGAAGCAGATACTTTGTTTAATTTTGTTGTTAAAGAAGTATCAGCATCTTCTCTTGCACTTTGTTCTGCTGTTAAATTATTAGTTAATGTAGTATCAGCATTAGTTCTTGCAGCTGCTTCTGCAGTAACAGCAGAAGCTCTTGCACTTTCTTCAGCTGTTAATCTTGTTGTTAAAGAAGTATCAGCAGATAAAACAGCAGATGCTCTTGTACTTTCTTCAGTTGATACTCTTGATGTTAAAGAAGTATCAGCAGATAAAACAGCAGATGCTCTTGTACTTTCTTCAGTTGA
>Ga0160423_10001091_pt1 | contig 22625 bp, 21 predicted proteins | sample CRUFie14St8metaG_FD_108191 | JGI IMG/M metagenome (GOLD analysis project Ga0160423, IMG submission 108191) | Marine microbial communities from the Costa Rica Dome - CRUD Field 142mm St8 metaG | ecosystem: Environmental > Aquatic > Marine > Oceanic > Photic zone | place: Costa Rica: the Eastern...
TAGCCTTGTAATTTTATATCTCTTCCGTCTACTACTAATTTTGCTCCTTCTTTAACTCCTAAATCTACATACCCTCTTACTTTTTCTAAGTGGTCTTTGGTTACTAGTGGACCCATTTCTGAGTTTTTATCCATTCCAGGTCCAACTTTTAATGCTTCAACTTTTTTAGATAGCTGATTTACTAATTCATCACCTATATTTCCTACAGCAACCGCTACGGACTGAGCCATACATCTTTCACCTGCAGATCCATATGCTGCTCCCATTAGCCCATTAACTGCCTGATCTAAATCACAATCTGGCATTACTACACAATGATTTTTTGCACCACCTAAAGCCTGGACTCTTTTTTCATTTTTAGCTGCAGTTTCATAAATATATTTGGCAATTGGAGTTGATCCTACAAAACTAACAGCGGGAATATCTTTATTTTCAAGTATCGCATCAACAACTTCTTTATCCCCATTAACCACATTGAATACCCCATCTGGTAGTCCAGCTTCTGAAAATAATTGAGCAAGCTTCATTGCGCATGAGGGATCCTTCTCAGATGGTTTAAGTATAAATGTATTTCCACAGGCTATAGCCATTGGAAACATCCACATCGGGACCATTGCTGGAAAATTGAATGGTGTAATACCAGCACAAACTCCTAAAGGTTGTCTTACTGACCAGCTATCAATATTTGTACCAACATTTTCTGTGAACTCGCCTTTAAGAACTTGTGGAATACCACATGCAAATTCTACAACTTCCAATCCCCTAGTAAGAGAACCTTTTGCATCCTCATAAACTTTTCCATGTTCTGATACAATTAATTTTGTAAGTTCATCAGAATTTTTTTCAATAATCTCTTTAAACTTAAATATAATTCTTGCTCTTTGAAGCGGGGGTTTATTTGACCATTCCTCAAATGCTTTTTTTGCTTTTTCTACTGCAGTGTTTAAATCTGATTTTGAAGCTAATCTTACTTCAGATTCTTGATTACCAGTGGCAGGATTATATACTTTCCCTTTTCTATCAGATGAACCCGATACTACTTTTCCATCAATATAGTGTTCGATTAAATTCATTGGTGGAATTATTTAATTAAGTAATTAAGTCGTTGCAAGCATTTTTTTTATTTCAGCAATAGCTTTTGCTGGATTTAGTCCTTTTGGACAAGCATTTGTACAATTCATAATCGTATGGCATCTATATAATTTCAATTCATCAGCAACTTTTTCTAATCTTTTTTTTCTTTCTTCATCCCTGCTATCAATTATCCATCTATATGCTTGTAAAAGAACAGCTGGTCCAAGATATTTATCTCCATTCCACCAATAGCTTGGGCATGATGTAGAACAGCAGGCGCACATTATACATTCATAAGCACCATCAAGTTTTGCTCTATCTTTTTGTGATTGATGAATTTCTTTAGTTTCAGATTTTGAGTTATTTTTTAGCCAGGGTTCTATCGATTTATATTGCTTGTAAAGACCATCTAAGTCTCCTATTAAGTCTTTTTTAACTTTTAAATGTGGCAATGGATATATATCTATATCTCCTTTAATTTCTGCATGAGGAGTTGTGCATGCCAGTCCATTTTTACCACCCATATTCATTGCACATGATCCACAAACACCATGAGCGCAAGATCTTCTATATGTTAATGTAGAGTCCATCTCATTTTTAATTTTATTTAAGATATCCAAAACTTTTGATGGACAATTATCCATGTCTACTTCGTAAGTATCTATTCTTGGTTTATCGCTGGTAGTTGGGTCCCATCTATAAATATTAACTTTTCTTATATTATTTGAACCAGTTTTATCTTTAAAATATTTACCTTTTTGAACTTTGGAATTTTCAGGTAAATTAATCTGGACCATTAATAAACCCGCTCTTGAGGTGGAAAATATTGAACTTCATTTGTCAATGTTGATTTATGAACTTCTCTATATTCAATTTTTGTATTTTTTCCATCGCACCAAGCAAGGCTATGTTTCATAAATTTTTCATCATCTCTCTTTGGAAAATCTTCTCTCGCGTGCGCACCTCTACTTTCTTTTCTATGATAGGCAGAGTCTACGGTTGTGATAGCTTGACGAATTAAATTATCAAATTCTAATGTTTCAACTAAATCAGTATTGAATACTAAAGATCTATCTTTTACAGAAAGGGAAGTCATTCCATCATAAGTATTTCTAATTTCCTCCACTCCCTCTTTAAGATTTTTTTCTGTTCTAAATACAGCACATTTTGATTGCATTGTTTTTTGCATAGAAAGTCTTAGTTCAGCAGTAGAATTTTCTCCATCAGCATTTCTTAATTTATCAAATCTTGATAAACATTTTTCCGTTTCTAATTCACTAATTTTCTCGTGAGGCGTTCCTGGTTTTACAATTTCCGCTGCTCTTTTTGCAGCTGATCTACCAAATACTACAAGATCAATTAAAGAGTTAGATCCCAATCTATTAGCTCCATGAACAGAAACACAAGCCGCTTCGCCTATTGCCATCAGTCCAGGAACAGTTTTTTCAGAACCATTTACAGTTAATACCTCTGCTTTGTAGTTGGTTGGAATACCACCCATATTGTAATGAACTGTCGGTACTACAGGTATTGGGTCTTTAGTTACATCAACATTTGCAAACAAACGAGCAGCTTCAGTGATACCTGGTAGCCTATTTTCAATAACTTTTTTATCTAAATGATTTAAATATAAATGGACATGATCTTTGTCTTTACCAACACCTCTTCCTTCATTAATTTCTATAGACATTGATCTACTAACTACATCTCTCGATGCTAAATCTTTTGCGTTAGGTGCATATCTTTCCATAAATCTTTCACCTTTTGAATTTACAAGATACCCTCCTTCACCTCTAACTCCCTCTGAAATTAAAGTTCCATGACCATAAATGCCAGTTGGATGAAACTGAACAAACTCCATATCTTGTAATGGCAATCCAGCTCTTAATACCATCGCATTCCCATCTCCTGTACATGTGTGTGCTGAGGTGGCAGAGTAATACACTTTTCCATAACCTCCGGTTGCAATAATTGTTATGTGAGCTCTAAATCGATGTATTGTTCCATCGTTTAAATTCCAAGCAATTAAACCTTTACATTCACCATCTTTCATTAATAAATCTAAAGCAAAATATTCAATAAAAAATTCGGTATTATGTTTCAATGCCTGACCGTAAAGAGTATGTAGAATTGCGTGACCTGTTCTATCTGCAGCAGCACATGTTCTTTGTACAATTCCATTCCCATAATTTTTGGTCATTCCACCAAATGGTCTTTGATAAATTTTTCCATCTTCCGTTCTGCTAAACGGAACACCGTATTTCTCCAATTCGATAACTGCTTGAGGTGCCTCTTTACATAAATATTCAATACTATCTTGGTCTCCTAACCAGTCAGCACCTTTAACAGTATCATACATATGCCAACGCCAGTCATCTTCTCCCATATTTCCTAGTGCTGCTGAAATTCCACCTTGAGCAGCCGAAGTATGACTTCTTGTTGGGAATACTTTAGATATGCATGCTGTTTTTAAACCGGCTTCACTTAGACCAACTGCAGCTCTCAAACCAGAACCGCCTGCTCCAAGTACAACTACATCATATTCATGATCAATAATTTCGTAAGCGCTCATTAATTTAAATTAAATATTACAATTATTGTAAGTAAAGGAAATATTATAGCAAAAATATTAACTACTTTGTTTGCGGCATTTTTGATTTTTTCGTTATGAATATAGTCTTCAAAAACCTCGCTAATACTTAATGCAGAAAAAAAATAAGCAAAAATTAAAAAAAGACTGATTAAAAACTTCGAGGGTTGAGAGGTTAAGAATCCAACTATTGATTGATAATCATTATCATATAGGGACACAAAATTTATTATAAACCAAAACATTAACGGAATTAAAATTAATGAACTGATTTTCAAAAATATCCATTTCTTAGTTACTGGATTCATTAAATAAAGCTTCTTCCGATTAGATAAATTAAAATTGTGAAAATAAATGATCCGATTATCACAATTGAACCAGTAATTTTAGTAGTTTTTAAATCAAATCCATAACCAAGATCCATAATTAAGTGTCTAATCTCACTTAACATTTGAAAACTGAAAGACCATGTCACTCCGATAACAAAAAATTTGCCAATAAAAGAACTAAAAAAATTATTTATAAGTTGATAATTCTCTTCACCTAATAATAAAAAGGAAATCCAAAAACATATTAGTGATATTGCTATAATATTTATTATACCTGTAATTCGTGTAGTGATAGATACTAAAGATGAAATATGCCATTTATAAATTTGAATATGTGGTGATAAAGGATTTTTTTCCATTTTAATTTTTTTTAATAATAGTTTCAGCAATTTCTACAGAATTAAGTGCTGCTCCTCTTAACAAATTATCGGAAACAATCCAAAGGTTTAAACAATTTTTTTTTGTTTTATCTTCTCTTATTCTAGAGATGAATGTTTCATTTTTTCCTGCAGCTTCTAGGGGAGTTGAGTAACCGCCATCCTCTCGTTTATCAATTACAACACAGCCATCAGCACCATTTAAAATTTCTCTTATTTTTTCTAAAGAATATTCTTTTTCAAATTCAATATTTACTGACTCTGAATGAGAAATTAAAACAGGTATTCTCACACAAGTAGCTGAAAGTTCTATATTTGTATCAAGAATTTTTTTTGTCTCGTTTGTCATTTTCAATTCTTCTTTTGTGTAACCATCCTCAGCAAAAACATCAATATGTGGAATTACATTAAAAGCAATTTGTTTTGTAAAATTTTTTGATTGAATTTGCTTGTTTTCTAAATGTAATTTAGTTTGTTCAATCAGTTCATCCATTGGGGCTTTTCCTCCTCCAGAGACTGATTGATAAGTAGAGACAATTATTCTTTTGATTTTATAAATATCATGCAGAGGTTTCAATGCTATAACTAATTGTGCAGTTGAACAATTAGGGTTTGCAATAATATTTTTTTTCATATTTTGTATTTCTTCTGCATTAACTTGAGGGACTATTAAAGGAACATCTGGATCCATTCTAAAATGACTAGAATTATCTATAACAATTGTATGCTTGGCAGCTTTTTCAGCGTACTGTTCTGAAATTTTTCCACCTGCTGCAAAAAAAGTTATTTTTGCTTTTGAAAAATCATAGGTATCTAAATTTTCAATTATATATTTTTTTCCTTTAAACTCTAATTCTTTGCCAGCACTATTTGATGATGCAACAAGATAAAGATTATCAATGGCGAAATCTTTTTGTTCTAAAACTTCTAAAGTTTTACGACCTACGTTTCCTGTTGCTCCTACAATTGCTATATTCATGGTAATTTTTTAGTTTTATACTAAATAAAGGGCAAATCACAAACTTTTCCCTCGAAAGTTTGGTCTTTAATGTCTATTTTTATTGACTGATCCTTTTTACAATATGGTTTGTTAATCATCGCGATTCCAATAACTTGATTAAAGTGAGGGGAATAGCAGGCTGATCTTAATTCGCCTATATTATTACTGTTTTCATCTGTAATTTTCAATGATCCAGTTAAGCTTACTTCATTTGCGTTAATTTTAATTCCCATTAATTTTTTTTTAATACCCTTTGATTTAATTTTTTTTAATTCATCTTTTCCTAAAAAATTAATATCACTTTCTAAATTAACAAATTTATCAAAACCACATTCTAAAGGATTATCATTTATGTCCATATCATTACCATAAGATAATAGGGCACTTTCAATTCTTTCAATCAAATTTGGGCAACCTGGTTTTACATCAAATTCTTTTCCTTGTTCAAATAAAGTATCATATAAATCCAACCCTGATTTTGTATTTTCAACATAGATTTCGTAACCACCCTGTTTTGACCATCCTGATTGTGCAATTAAATGTTTATGACCTTTAAAATCATAATAATCAAATCCAAAGAATTTTAATTCAGTTATTTTTTGACCAAAAATTTTTTCCATTAATTTAAATGATTTTGGTCCCTGTACAGCAATAATATTTACGTCTGGTTCAAATACCTTTACATCAAAATTATTACCGATTGCTAAGCCTTTTGCAAAAAGTAATACATCAGAGTCTGCAATTGATAACCACCATCTATCTGGGCCTAATCTTAAAACCACTGGGTCATTTATGATTCCAGCCTTATCATCAATAATGGGACAGTAATAACATCTGCCATCTTTAGACTTTGAGAGATCTCTACAAGTCATTAGTTGAACAAGCTTTGCAGAATCTTTTCCAGTTATTTCAACCTGTCTTTCACCTGCAACATCCCAAATTTGAACAGCTTTTTTTAAATGGTGATATGATTCTTCTAGAGATCCAAAAGCAGCAGGTAACAACATATGATTATATGTTGTGTATGCAGTAACACCTTGTTTCTCTATTCTTGAAGTATATGGAGTACTTCTTATCCTTCTTGATTTTGCAATTAAAAAATTGTTCATTTATTTAAAAATTCAGAGATCTTTTCTCTCATTTCGAAAGCTTTTTCAAACATAATCATGTGACCACATTTACTTATGACATGACAATCTGAATTTTTTATAGATTCTGCAAATTTTTTTGCTTTATCAAGAGGTACCATTTTATCCAATTCCCCAAATATAAAGAGAGAGGGGCATTCAATTGTTTCTAAAACATTTTTACCATTTTTGTAATTATTGCACGCCACTAAATCAATCGCTAAAATTTCTCTTATCTCTCTTGGTGAATTAATAATTCTTTCAACAGGATTTCCACCAATAAATTTTTTAGATCCCTCGTATCCCCACTTCATCATAAGCTGAACTGCTTTATTATCTCCAGATTCTGCTAAATCAATCAAGTCTTGATTGACTGGCATCCTGTAAGATCCTCCAATAAACACAAGTTTTTTAACTCTATTTTTAAACTTAAAATAATATTCTAATGCCTCAAGACAGCCTTGTGAGTGTCCAATTAAATAAAGATTTTTAATGTCTAAATGTGAGAAAACTTTCTCTAGCCAATCAGAAATATCTTCTATTGATTTTAAGCATGGGCCTTCTGAATTACCATGACCAGGTAGATCAATAGATAAAACGTTATAGTTTTGATCTGACAAATATTGTTCTGTTAATGACCAAACAATATGGGAAAGGCCACTGCCGTGTAACAACGCAATTGTTGGATTAGAACTGTTAAATTCTCTTCCAGCATTTGATGCAAATACTTTTTTATTCTCAATGTTTAAAATCAACTCAATTCCTTAGCTTTTTTTCTAAGCTCAAATTTTTGAATTTTACCAGTAGAGGTTTTTGGTAATTCACAGAATTCAATTTTTTTTGGTATTTTAAACCCTGCCAAAGTTTCTCGACAAAAATCAATTAATTCTTTTTCGCTTACATCCTTATCTTGTACTTTTTCAATAAAGGCACATGGCACTTCTCCCCATTTTTCGTCTGGCTTCGCAACAACTGCTGCGATAGATACAGATGGATGTTTTGAAAGTGTATTTTCAATTTCAATTGAAGATATATTTTCACCACCTGATATAATGATGTCCTTTGATCTGTCTTGAATTTTTATATATCCATCAGGGTATGCGACAGCTAAATCTCCAGAGTGAAACCAGCCTCCAGTCATTGCTTTTTCTGTAGCATCTTTATCTTTAAAATACCCTTTCATAACTACATTTCCTTTAATCATAATTTCACCCATTGTTTTACCATCTCTTGGGACTGGCTTTAAAGTTTCGGGATCCATTACTAGTACATCTTCAGTGTTTGGATATCTAACTCCCTGTCGAGCTTTTATTTCGTTCTGCTTATCTTCATCTAAATTGTCCCAGCCCTCATTCCATGCACATTGAAGAATATGTCCATAAGTTTCTGTCAGACCATAAACATGCATTACTTCAAAACCCAATTGTTTCATTTTTTTAAAAATTATGCTCGGAGGAGGTGCTCCTGCCGTAAGAACATAAACTTTATGATTTAATTTTTTTTGGTCTTTTTCAGAAGCGCCTGTAATCATGTTTAAAACTATTGGAGCTCCTCCTAAGTGAGTAATTTTGTGTTTTTCTATTAATTCAAAAATTTTTTTTACATCAATATTTCTCAAACATATTGTTTTTCCATTGAGCATAGGAACAGTCCATGGATAACCCCATCCATTACAATGAAACATGGGAACGACAGTTAAAAAATTTAATCTTGAAGGCATATTCCAAGCAACTGCACTTCCTGTAGACATTAAATATGATCCTCTATGATGATAGACAACACCTTTAGGATTTCCAGTAGTTCCAGAAGTATAACTTAAAGAAATAGCTTGCCATTCATCTTTTGGTCTTTTCCAAATATAATTTTCATCACCTGAGTTTAGAAATTCTTCATATTCTCTATCACCAATTTTTTTTAATAAATTTTGATCTGCAAAATCATCTTGAATATCAATTATAATTGGTTTGTTCTTAGAGGTTTCTAATGCTTTATTTACTACAGAATGAAATTGACGGTCTACAATTAAAACTTTCGCCTCACTGTGATCTAAAATATAAGCAACTGTTTTTGAATCTAAACGTATGTTGATAGTATTTAATATACCGCCAGTCATTGGAACTGAATAGTGTGCCTCAAAAATTTCCGGGGTGTTACATGCCATTACTGAAACTGTGTCTCCCTCCCCAATTCCAATTTTCTCTAGCGCACTCGCAAATTTAGTACATCTTAAATATATATCTGACCATGTATAAGACTTACTTTCATAAACTATCCCAGTGTAGTTTGGATAAATATCTTTTGCTCTCTCCAAGAAACTTAATGGTGTCAAAGGAACAAAATTAGCATCATTCCTATCAAGATTTTGATTATATTTATTCATTTAATTAAATTTAGCACTCATTGTATATTTGCTTCCACTAAGGGCTGATTTTATATGAGTTTCTGTACGAGGTAGTATTTTTTCAAAATAGTAGTTCCCAGTGTTTATTTTATCATCATAAAACTCTTTATTTTGGCTATGATTTTCATAGCTTTTTCTAAGAGTCTTTAACCATACATATGATAGGCAGAAATATCCTAAGAATTTTAAGTAGTCATTACAAGACGCGCTGATATCATTTTTGGAAGTTTTTCCATTTGGATTTATCCAATTTGTAAATTCAATTAATCTGCTTTTTAATGTGGTTAAAATTTCAATATGTTTTGATAGATTTTGATTTTTTTTAGATATTTCAATTTCTTCTTCTACACTTTTAATTAAATTATCGAATGTTTCAGTATCGGTTATTTTTCTAAATACTAAATCAATAGCCTGGACAGAATTTGTTCCCTCATAAATTGGGGTAATACGGTTATCTCGGAATAATTGTTCAATTCCCTGGTCCTTTGTAAACCCATATCCACCAAAAATTTGAATAGCCTCATTTGTTATTTCCATTCCCATGTCAGTGAAAAAAGATTTTATTACTGGAGTTAGTAAAGCGACAATTCCTGAAGCATTTTTTCTTACAGATTCTTCTGGATGATTTAAACTAACATCAACTTGTTGAGACATCCAGAAAGCTAAACTTCTTTCTCCTTCAATAATTGATTTCATATTCATTAAACTTCTCCTAATATCAGCATGTTTAATAATAAAATCTGTCTCTCCATTTGAGTTATCATTAGACTTTCCTTGTTTTCTCTCTTTTGAATAACTTAAGGCAGTTTGATATGCAGTTTCTGAGATTCCTAATCCTTGAATGCCAACAACAATTCTCTCTAAATTCATCATTGTAAACATTGAATTTAAACCTTTATTTTCTGGACCTATCATGTATCCAGATGCATTCTCAAAACTTAATACACAAGTTGGTGATCCTTTAATTCCCATTTTGCTCTCTATAGATACAGTATTTACTCCATTTCTTGGACCAACTGATCCATTATCATCTACCCAAAACTTTGGAACTAAAAATAAACTTATTCCTCTAGTGCCCTTTGGTGCATCTGGAGTTCTTGCTAAAACTAAATGGATGATGTTTTCAGTCAAATCGTGATCACCTGAAGTAATAAATATTTTTTGTCCAGAAATTTTATAAAGTCCATTTTCATCTTTCACTGCTTTAGTTTTTATCAAACCTAAATCTGTTCCACATTGAGGTTCGGTTAAACACATGGTACCACTCCACTTTCCCTCTACGATTTTTGGTAAATATCTGTTTTTAATTTCTTCAGATCCATGATGCAGAATACAATTATAAGCACCAATGCTTAGTTCGCTATAAAGTTTGAATGATAAACTTGCAGAGGATAACATTTCTTCAAAAAATGTACTCACTGTTTTCGGTATCCCTTGTCCTCCATATTTTGGATCACAAGAAAGAGAAGTCCATCCATCTTCAATAAATTTTGAATATACTTCTTTATATCCAGGAGGTGTTCTTACTACTCCATTCTCATAAATACATGGGTTCTCATCACCAACTTTGGCAAGGGGTAATATTAAATCTTGGTTAATTTTTGCAGCTTCCTCTAAAATGTCCTTTACTAAATCTACATTAACTTCCTTATATTTTTCAATTTCGTTGTAGTTTTTGTTATCTTTAAGATGTTCAAATAAAAACATCATATCTTTAACTGGTGCGGAATAAATTGTCATAAATTATGAAGTTAAGTTAAAATAATTATTTTTGCAAACAAGCAATAATAGCATCGCCCATTTCAGATGTAGAAATCTCTTTAGTTCCTTGAGACATAATATCTTTAGTTCTCAATCCTTTGTCTAAAACATCTTGGACAGCTTTTTCAAGTGAATTTGCCTCTTTATCCAAATCTAAAGAATATCTTAGAGCCATTGCAAAACTTAATATTGTAGCAATTGGGTTTGCTAGGCCTTTGCCAGCTATATCAGGTGCAGAACCATGTATAGGCTCATACATTGCTCTCATTTCACCTTCTTTATTTTTTGCACCTAGAGATGCTGAAGGTAACAAGCCTAGTGATCCAGTCAACATTGATGCTTGATCTGAAAGCATATCACCAAATAAATTATCTGTAACGATAACATCAAATTGTTTAGGATCTCTCAATAATTGCATTGCACAGTTGTCTGCAAGCATATGGCTTAACTCTACATCTTTATATTCTTTATCATGTAAGGCTTGAACATCTTCTTTCCATAAAAGACCAGCTTCCATAACATTTGATTTTTCACATGATGTCACTTTATTTTTTCTTTTTCTTGCAAGATCAAAAGCTACCCTTGCTACCCTTTCAATTTCGCTAGTTGTGTATGTATGAGTGTTTATTCCTTTTCTCTCACCATTATCTATAGGTTTAATACCACGTGGTTCTCCAAAATAAATTCCACCTGTTAACTCTCTTACAATCATTATATCCAGACCAGAAACTATCTCGGGTTTTAATGTAGATGCATTAACAAGCTGTTTAAAACAAATTGCAGGCCTTAAATTTGCAAATAATTTAAGTTCTTTTCTCAATTTTAAGAGGGCTCTCTCTGGTTTTTTTGAAAATTCTAAGTTATCCCACTTAGGACCACCTACGGCACCTAAGATTACAGCTTCACATTCTAAAGCTTTATAAAAAACTTCGTCTGTTATTGGCGTTCCATGTTTGTCATAGGATGCTCCACCTGCGAGATCTTCATCAATTTCAAAATCCAAAGATTTATTAGTATTAAACCAATTAATAATTTTTTTAACTTCACCTACAACTTCAGGTCCAATACCATCACCTGGTAAAAGTAAAAATTTTCTTTTTTTAATCTTAATCATTAAATATCCATGGTTTTGTGGATTTTAACTTTTCTTCAAAAGAAACAATTTTATCTGACTTTTCTAAAGAAAGTGCTATATCATCTAATCCTTCCATTAGACATTTTTTCTTAAATTCATCTATTTCAAATTTAATCTCATTGTTTCCAAAGACTATTTTTTGATCTGGTAAATTTATTGATATTTTTTCTTTTCTATTTGAGTAATCAGAAATTTGTTTTATTTGATCCTCACTTATTGTGATAGGCAGAATTCCATTTTTGAAGCAATTGTTATAAAAAATATCAGCATAACTTGAACTAATAACACAAGTTATTCCAAAATCTAACAATGCCCAAGGAGCATGTTCTCTAGATGAGCCGCAACCAAAATTTTTTCCAGCAATTAATATTTTAGCATTAGTGTAAGGATCCTTATTTAAAATAAAATCACTTATTTTATTTCCGTTAACGTCATATCGCATTTCAAAAAAAAGGTTTTTTCCTAAACCTGTTCTTTTTATTGTTTTTAAAAACTGTTTAGGAATAATCATATCTGTATCAATGTTAACGATAGGTAAATAAGCGGGTATACTTTCTATAGTTGTAAATTTTTTCATCAATTTTGGTACTTTCTCACATCTTCAAGATTCCCAGAGATTGCTGCAGCTGCAGCCATAGCTGGACTAACCAAATGTGTTCTACCACCTCTTCCTTGTCTTCCCTCAAAATTCCTGTTCGATGTAGAAGCACATCTTTCCTCTGGTTTTAGCTTATCTGCATTCATAGCAAGACACATTGAGCACCCTGGTTCTCTCCATTCAAATCCAGAGTCTTTAAATATTTTATCTAATCCTTCTTGTTCTGCTTGTTCTTTTACTAATCCTGATCCTGGAACAATAATTGCATTAACGTGTGAGGCTATTTTTTTATCTTTTAAAATTTTTGCTGCATCTCTCAAATCTTCAATTCTTCCATTTGTACAGCTACCAATAAAAACCTTATCAATTTTTATATCTTTGATATTTGTATTGGGTTTTAAACCCATATAATTTAAAGATCTTGTTATTGAATTTTTTCTGTCTTCATCAGTTTCTTGATCAGGACTTGGTACTTTTCCATCAATTTCAACTACATCTTGAGGTGATGTTCCCCAAGTAACCATTGGTTTTATTTGAGCTCCTTCTAAAGTAATTTCTTTATCAAATTTAGCATCACTGTCAGTTTTTAATTTGCTCCAATAGTCAACCGCTTTATCCCAATTTTCATTTTTTGGAGACATAGGTTTATCTTTTAGATATTCAAAAATTTTATCATCTGGTTGGATTAAACCAGCCCTTGCACCACCTTCTATTGTCATATTACAAACGGTCATTCTTTGTTCTACACTCAAGCTAGAAATTAAATTACCTGCATACTCTATTACGTATCCTGTTCCACCTGCAGTTCCAATTTTTCCAATTATTTGAAGTATTACATCTTTAGAGGTGACACCAATTGGTAGAGAGCCATTTACATTAATTCTAAAATTTTTAGATTTTTTTTGTACTAAAGTTTGTGTAGCTAATACATGCTCTACCTCTGACGTTCCTATACCAAATGCGAGTGCACCAAAAGCACCATGAGTTGCTGTATGGCTGTCACCACAAACAATAATATTTCCTGGCTGAGTAAAACCTTGTTCTGGACCAATAATATGAACTATTCCTTGTCTTTTATCATTCATTCCAAACAACTGGACTCCAAACTCCTCACAATTTTTTTCTAGGGTTTCAACTTGAATTCTTGAATCTTCATCAGATATACCTTTAGTTCTATCTGTGGTTGGGACGTTATGATCAGCTACAGCCAGTGTAAGTCCAGGCTGTCTTACTTTTCTATTAGCGTTTCTTAATCCCTCAAAAGCTTGTGGGCTTGTAACTTCATGAATTAAATGTCTATCAACAAAAAGTAATGAGGTACCGTCCTCTTGTTCATATACAAGGTGTTCTTGCCAAATCTTATCGTAAATTGTTTGTGACATTTAGAAAAAAATTATTTTTTCTCTTCAGGACTTTCTTTTTTTGGCTCATCTTTCTTTATTTCATCTTTAGGGGCCTCAGGAACAGTTTCTTTCTTTTGTTCCTCTTTTGGAGCTTTTGATGTAGCCTCTTGTTTTGGTGCTTCAGATACGTTTTCATCTGTAGCTGGCAAAACATTCTCTTCTGTTACTTGTTGAATTTTAGTTTCAACATCAATTCCAATTTTCTTTTTTATTTTCTCTGCAATTCTAGCAGATTTTCCAGTTCTATCTCTCAAGTAATAAAGTTTAGCTCTTCTTACTTTTCCAGATCTTACAACTTTAATAGTATCTACAATTGGGCTGTAAAGTGCAAATGTTCTTTCAACACCCTCTCCAAAAGAAATTTTTCTAACAGTAAATGAAGAGTTTATATCTCTATTCTTCTTTGCGATACAAACGCCTTCAAAATATTGTATCCTGTCTCTTTTTCCCTCAGTAATTCTTACACCAACTTTAACTATGTCACCTGGAAAAAATTCTGGATGCTTTCTCTCCGCAACAATTTTTTTTACTATTGACTGATTAATTTCTTCTATGTTTTTCATTTTAATTCTTTTTTGCTCTCTTATATTTTTGCCACAAATCTGGTCTTCGGTCGCGTGTTATAGCCTCAGATTGGGATAAACGCCAGTCTTTAATTTTGGCATGATCACCAGATAATAGCACTTCTGGAACGCTTTTTTTCTCAAATATTTGAGGTTTGGTATACTGAGGATATTCTAAAAGACCATTCTCAAAGCTTTCTTCCTTGTTGGAATTTTCATTCCCCAAAACTCCTGGTATAAATCTAAGAATTGCATCAAGTACTACAAATGCAGCGGTCTCTCCTCCAGACAAAACAAAATCTCCAATACTCACTTCCTCTATGTTTCTACTATCGACTAGTCTTTGATCTATACCCTCAAAGTGACCACAAATTATATTAATCACTTTTTCCTCTGAAAGTCTTTTTGCAAAGTTATGATCAAACAATTTTCCTTTAGGACTTAAAAAAATTATTCTTTCATTACCACCTGCATTTTCATCAATTGATTTTGCAAGCACATCTGCCTTGATTATCATTCCATTTCCACCGCCGTAAGGTGTATCATCAACCGTCTTATGCTTATCCTCTGCGTAATCTCTTATATTGACAGTTTCTAAGCTCCAAATATTTTCTTTTAAAGCATTTCCAAACAATCCCTTTTCGAGATAGCCAGGAAAATAATCTGGATACAAAGTAAATATTCGAGATTTAAACATTTATTTTTTTTCTTCTTCCTTTGCTGTTTCTGGAGCTGCTTCTGCTTTAGGCGCTTCTGGAGCTGCTTCTGTTTTAGGTGCTTCTGGAGCTGCTTCTGCTTTAGGCGCTTGTGAGGTCGCATTAGCTTTTGCTTCGCCTTCTTCTCCTTCCTTATTTCTATCTTTTTTTGGAACTGCCTTTTTAGGATTGTTTCCATTTGCTGGCATATCAATTATTTGGTTCTCACCAAGTATCCTTGCAACCCTTGTTGTTGGTTGAGCACCTTGACCAAGCCAATATTTAATTCTCTCCTGATCTAATCCTACTCTTTCTTTTTTCTCTTTTGGAAGTAGTGGATTAAAAAAACCTAATTTTTCAATAAATCTTCCATCTCTAGGAAATCTGCTGTCAGCGACAACAATTTTATAAACGGGTCTTTTTTTTGTACCACCCATTGATAACCTCATTTTTAACATTCTTACTCCTTTTTTATTTTAATTGATTAAAAAGTTCTGGCGGAATTCCTTTGTCAGCCATTCCTTTCATATTTCCTTTTGACATCTTCTTCATCATTTCAGACATCATTTTAAATTGTTTTAACAATTTATTGATAGTGGCTATGTCAGTACCTGAGCCATTAGCAATTCTTTTTTTTCTTGAACCATCTATAATTTTTGGGTTCTCTCGCTCCTTTTTGGTCATTGATAAAATGACAGCTTCGTTTTGAGTAATAATTTTTTCATCCACACCTGCTTGATCCATTTGTGATTTAATTTTTGATACCCCCGGTAGAAAGGACATTATGCCTTCAATTCCACCCATCTTTTTCATTTGTCTTAATTGGGACAAGTAATCTTCAAGAGAAAATTGTCCCTTCTTAAGCTTCTCCTCTGTTTTTTTTAAATTTTCTTGATCTAAATCTTCTGCAGCCTTTTCAACAAGAGATACAATATCTCCCATTCCTAAAATTCTATTTGCTATCCTATCTGGATAAAAAATTTCAAAATTTTCTATTTTTTCTCCAATTCCTAAAAATTTTATCGGGACGTCTGCAACATACTTCATGCTTAATGCTGCACCACCTCTGCCATCACCATCTGATCTGGTAAGAATAATTCCAGTTAAATCTACAGTGTTTTTAAATTCTTTTGCAACATTTGCTGCTACTTGTCCTGTAAGCGAGTCTGCAACCAGGATTGTTTCAGAAGGGTTTATAATTGCCTCTATTTGTTTAATTTCACTCATCATCTGAAGGTCTATTTGAGTTCTTCCAGCTGTATCAAATAGAATTACTTCAGATCCATTTAAGTTTGCGGCGCTTATTGCTCTTCTACAAATATCCTCTGGTAATTGACCTTCAATAATTGGTAATGTGGTTATATTGTTTTGTTCACCTAATAACTTTAATTGCTCTTGAGCAGCTGGCCTATAAACATCTAAGCTTACCATCATTACTTTTTTTTTGTTATTTTTTTCTAAAAATTTAGCTAGTTTTGCAGTTGTTGTTGTTTTTCCTGAGCCTTGCAGACCAACTAACATTATGGGCACAGGAGGTACAGCATTTAACTGTATATCTGAATTAGTATCTCCCAAAAATGAAACAATTTCATCATAAACTATTTTAACAACCATTTGGCCAGGAGATGTGGATCTAATAATTTCCTGTCCTAACGCTTTTGGCTTAACTCTATTTATAAACTCCTTTACAACATCAAGTGATACGTCAGCTTCTAACAAAGCTAACCTGATACTTTTTAATCCTTCATCAACTTGTTTTTCATCAAGTGAGGGTGCTTTTTTTAAGGAGGAAAAAATTTCCTCAAATTTATTTGTTAAATTTTCAAACATAATTCTAAACAGCAGCAATCGCACCAGTGGGCGAACCCTCGCTGACTGGTGTCGATCTCTTTGTTACCAAAGACACCGCAAATTACTGTATTTTGCGGAAACTGCGGTAAACTATAATAGAGGTTCAAAAAGTCAATAAATAAGTTAAATATTTATTCTATGGAATTTAATGCTTTTAAAATGGACGGTTTAGGAAACGATTTTGTAATTATTGATCAAAGAGATGAAACTATTGATCTTACAAAAGAACAAATAGTAAAAATTTGCAATCGTGATTTTATTGGATGTGACCAATTAATTTATATTGAGAATAGCAAAGTATCAGATGCATCTATGAAATTTTTTAACTCCGATGGAAGTACATCAGGAGCATGTGGAAATGGAACAAGGTGTGTTGCATATTTGGTTGCAAAAGAAAAAAATGTTGATCATGTTAACCTTAATGTTGGTAACAATTTTCTAACCTCAAAAATCCTAAGTAATAATGAAGTTCAAACAACTATTGGAAAACCAAAACTTAATTGGAAAGATATCCCGCTTCTTAAAGATATTGATACTAAAAATTTAAATATAACAATTTCAGATATTAATAATAATTCAATAAGTGGTGGTGTTGCAGTCAATGTTGGTAATCCTCATGTAATATTTTTTGTACCAAATTTAAATGATTATAATTTAAAAGATTTTGGTCCTAGTGTTGAAAATCATAAAATATTTCCAGAAAAATCTAATGTGACTTTAGCTCAAAAAATAAGTGATAAACATATAAAAGTAAAAGTTTGGGAAAGAGGTGCCGGTTTAACAAAAGCATGTGGTACGGCAGCATGTGCCACGGCTGTGGCAGCAAATCTTAATAAACTACAAAATTCAATCACCAAAATAGAATTTAGTTTAGGTAAATTGGAAATCACAATCGATCAAGAAACCTCAATACATATGAAGGGTCCAGTTTCAGAAATAGAAAAAATACTAATTAAAATTTAATGGGAATTTTTGAAAAATTTAAATTAGGATTTAAAAAAAGTGCAAATAATATTGCATCTGGATTAAGAGAAATCATAATTAAAAAAGAAATCGATGATGAAACTTTAGATAAAATTGAGGAGTTTTTAATTAGTTCAGATGTCGGAATAGATGCTGCGTCTGAAATTAAAGATATTATTGCTCAAAGAAAGATAGATCCAAAAAATGATCCTATAATCGAAGTAAACAAGATTCTTGAGGAGTATATAATTCAGCTAATGCAACCTTTGGAAAAGGAAAATTTTTTTAAAAAGAAACAACATACAAATATTATATTAATTTCAGGTGTTAATGGTGTTGGTAAAACTACAACTATAGGAAAACTTGGAAAAATTTTTAAGGAAAATAACAATAAAATACTATTTTCTGCGTGTGATACATTTAGAGCTGCAGCTATTGAACAATTAGAGGAATGGTCAAATAAAGTAGATGCAACAATAATTAAATCAAATCCAGGTTCTGATCCAGCATCGGTTGCATTTAAAGCTATAGAACATGCTAAACAAAATAATTTTGATCTTGTTTTAATAGATACAGCAGGCAGATTACAAAATAAAAAAAATTTAATGGAAGAATTTAAAAAAATAGGAAATGTAATAAAAAAAAGCGATAGTAGTGCTCCTCATGAAGTGATTTTAGTTTTAGATGCAACATCGGGTCAAAATATTATTAATCAGTTAGAGGAGTTTAATAAAATAATTCCTGTAACAGGATTGATAATGACTAAATTAGATGGAACTGCAAAAGGTGGTGTTTTAATAGCGTTATCAAAAAAGTATAAAATCCCCATAATTGGGCTCGGTATGGGTGAAAAAGAAGATGATATGCAAGTTTTTGATGCAAAACAATTTGCTAGTGCTTTTACTCAAACGAGGTAATTAAATTTTTTGAAATAAGAGGTTTATATATTTTACATTCAAAGTTTTTTGTTAAATCTTCATAACCACAACTTTTCGCATAACTTGAAACTATAAATTTTAATCGACCAGTTGATTTAGTGGTGGTTAATCTCTTTTCTTTAATACTAAACTGAAGATTTTGGAAAAAATTTTTTTTTGCACTAACCAAAATTAAAGTATCATTATCATTTAACAAATAATAAGCAAAATCCTCAGGAAACAGTGGATAATTATAATTATTCGACAATTTTTTTACATTTTTTGGAAACCACTCATAAGAGATTAGTGGAAAATCATTTTTTGTTTGATGATCATAAAAATAAAGATCCTGTGGATAATCATTTAGATAATTTTGTATCTCGCTTTTTGCTATAACTGGTTTTTCTCTTGTCTTAAAATAAAGTGTAAATTTTTTATCATAAGACTGCATTTTGCCAACAAAGAATGGATATTCATTTTGATTTGCAGTGGCTGAGCTTATTAAAATTAAAAATGATAAAATTAAAATTTTAATCATTTGAAAATTTTAATTTTAAAATGAGAAGTCGTTTTGTTAGAATTGTGTCTTAATTTAAACTTTTTATAAAATTGTTTAATGATTTAATTAGATTTTTATTAAATTCCATCATGTGATCGTCATTTTCTGGAAAAAAAGAATATTTAGGTTCATTAGCCATATTAAACAATTTTTCACCCATCCAAAAAGGGACTAGTTTATCACTTTTACCATGCATAATTAATATTGGTGAGTTAATATTTTTAATTTTTTTATCACTTTCATATTTATCTTTAAGTAATAATCTTATTGGAAAAATTGGATACTTTGATTTTCCAGCTTCTATCATTGATGTGAATGGTGACTCTAAAATTATCCCAGCAAAATTCTTATTTTGTGCAATTTCTGTCGTGACGCCAGTGCCAAGTGACTCTCCATAAATAATTATATTATTATTCAAAATATTCTTTTCATTAAGCCATTTAACTGCTGATCTTGCATCTTCGTATAGCCCTTCTTCAGTTGGACTACCTTTATTTTTACTAAACCCTCTCCAAGAAAGTAATAAAAAATTTATATCTAAGTCTTTAAAATGATTTATTTTATGAATTCTATTTTCAAGAGACCCAGCATTTCCATGTAAATAAAGAATTGTTTTGTATTTTTTAATATCTTTTTCATGAAACCATCCTAGTAAGCTCAAATTATCCTCAGTTAAAATATTTACTTTTTCTATTTTGACGGTTAACTGATCACTAGAATAATTATTTTCTGATGGATGATATAAAAGATTTCGTTGATAAAAATACAAGAAAATCATCACTATCAAATAGGTAGATGCAATAACAATTAATGTATTTAATAAAAGCATTTTTATTTTTATTTTCATTTTTTATTTTTAATTATAAAAAAAACATAACTAAGAATACAAATTATCAAAAACACTGAAAAAGATACCCTGTAACTTAAAACTGTATCAAAACCTATACTTTTACAATAATCAATTATTAAACCAATTCCCCATTGGACAAAGAAGGTTCCTGAATGAATAAAAACATTAAAAGAGGTTAAAGATTTGCCTGCAAGATTTTGGGGGAAGCTCAGAGCAACAGCTGGTTGGGTTAAAGACAACACAATTGATGATAATATATAAATGGTAAACATAGTTGCACCGGCTTTTTGGCCCATCACAATTATGAGAAAAAAAATTATATAACTTACAGGTAGCCCAAATTTGACTATCTTTATGCTATCAATTCCATACGAAGATAATTTAGGTAAAATATATCCCCATACTAAGAAAGCTATTAACATTGTTATATTGATCCAAAAAAGACCAGTTGCACTATCTAAAGGTGAGTATCCTGTAACATTCAACATCCAAGGCCCTGCCCAAAGAGTCTGCATTGCCTGCACCCCACCATAATTAAAAAAAGCTATGGGCATTAAACTTATAAAAAATTTATTTTTCCATACATCAGAAATTTTTGCAGATTGTTTGTTTACCTCAATATCATTATGGTTTTTCCAAGAGGGTATGAATAGAACTATTAAGATTATGCTTAATAAAATTAAAATAACAATTAATAAAAAAATTGAGCGCCATCCAATTAATGGTAACAAGATTTGAACTGGCAGGGTTGAAATTACAAAACCAAAACTTGCGACCATTAACATCCACGAATTTGCTCTTTGCTGGTATTTTTCTTCAAACCAAACACGGTAACCAGTTAACGGTCCCATTAAACATGCGGCAACACCTACACCGATAAAAAATCTTGAAATTAATAGTCCAGTGAAATTTTTTGCAAAAGCAAATGAGATAGTGCTGATTAGAGCAATTAATAATAGATAAGCAACTACTTTTTTTGGACCGTATTTGTCTAATAAATAACCTGCCGGGATTTGCATAAGCGAAAATCCTAAAAAATAACCTCCAGCTAATAATCCAAGATTACCTGCAGTTAAATCAAACTCCAATGTTAAAACAGGTGTTAATGTTGCAGTTATCGATCTAAGCAAATTAGAAATAAAAAATCCAAATGCAAAGACACAAAAAATTAAAATACTTTTATTTACTTTATTTATCATTTATATTTTTTGAAATAGATGACTACTATGAATTATCAATCAACAAAAGAAAATGATGCAGTTTCTTCAAATGGAATGGCTGCTACATCGCATCCTTTGGCAACCGAGGAGGCCTTAAAGATTTTAAAAAAAGGTGGAAATGCAATAGACGCTGCAATTACTGCATCAATAATTCTTTCTGTAGTAGAACCAAATGCTACTAGCATTGGTGGTGATTGCTTTGCAATAGTTAAAATGGAAGGAAAAGATCCTGTTTCATACAATGGATCAGGAATAGCTCCAGAAAAAGCAAATTATAATTTTTTTAAAAGTAAAAATATAGATAAAATAGGTCTTACTAGCCCTCACTCTGTAACAATCCCTGGGGCTGTTGATGCGTGGAAAAAAATTCATGATGACTTTGGCAAACTTGATTTTGAAGAGTTGTTTGTCCCTGCAATAAATATAGCAAGAGATGGCTTTAAAGTTACAAAAGTTGTAGCAAATGCATGGAACAAAAGTTTAAAAAAACTAACCGAAGACCAGAATTCAAAAAAAATAGTCTTAAATAACGGAAGAAGTTATAAAATTGGAGAAGTAAGAAAATCAGAACCTCTAGCAGGAACACTAGAATTAATTTCAAAAAAAGGCATTTCTGAATTTTACAGCGGACCTATAGCTGAAGATATTGTTAATACGTTAAATAAACTTGGCGGTCTTCATACGTTGGAGGACTTTTCAAAACAAAAAACAATAAAATCTAAAACTATATCTTCTGAATATAGAGATATAGACATTCACCAATGTCCTCCAAATGGGCCTGGAGTTACAGTTTTAATTATGATGAAATTGTTGCAAAAATTAAAAATAGAAAATTATAAATTTGACAGTATTGAAAGATTTCACTTAGAAGCTGAGGTAACAAAACAAGCATATAAAATTAAAGAAGAACATTTAGGAGATCCAGATTTTATAGATTTAAATCTCGATAAAATCCTATCAGAAGAAACAGTAGACGAGATTGTTAATAAAATATCTTTAAACAAATGTTCAGAGGTTGGTGACTTAAATATTCCAAATCACCCAGAAACAGTTTATTTAACTGTTGTAGATAAAGATCTAAATACAGTCTCAATAATTAATTCAGTTTGTTATGCATTTGGCTCCGCAATAACAACAGAAAAAACTGGAATAATTTTACACAATAGAGGAACAAACTTCAGAGTGGAAGAAGGTCATCCTAATTGTATAGAA
>Ga0160423_10001092_pt1 | contig 22617 bp, 8 predicted proteins | sample CRUFie14St8metaG_FD_108191 | JGI IMG/M metagenome (GOLD analysis project Ga0160423, IMG submission 108191) | Marine microbial communities from the Costa Rica Dome - CRUD Field 142mm St8 metaG | ecosystem: Environmental > Aquatic > Marine > Oceanic > Photic zone | place: Costa Rica: the Eastern...
AAACAGTCACGCGACTCACCAGGCACTCAATCTCCTCGTTGGACAAAGGTCTGTTCATGTTGCTCAAGGTATGTACGACCTTCCTGCACTCCTCAAGACTGTGAAGTGGGACGGAAGAAATGCTTGAAGCCACACAGGGTACCGACGTCGAAGCGATGCAGGCCGAGGACTCGCGCTCCTCGCACATCATCAACCGAACCGACTCTCCCAGCATCGCGCACCTGGCCAGGACACCTGGGATCTCCAGAGGCAAGACCTTCTGTTCCAAGACCAAGGTCCCGGGTTGATCAGACGGCGCGCCTCGCGGCGATCACCTCGACGCCTCGCCTATCTTCCCCCTGGCGCTGCACCCCGCGGTCACTCTTCAAAGCCTCTGCCTTGCCGTCCTTCTGTCATCCCAGGGGACTGATGGGGAAGAATTAAGACGTTGGGAGTTGCGAAAGGAGTGCAATTTGAGTGTAATTTGTGCACCGGTGTACACTCGATTCTCGACCTTGAAATCATGATGATTGACCAAGACGTCGGTGCGGGAGGGGGGGGGGGCCAGAGAGGCAAACTCCATCGAATCGTACTGAAGAAAGGGCTCGGAGGTGAAGGCCTGAGGCGAAGAGGGGGAAAGGTGGGGCCTTTCCGCTTTTACCGTCGACGTTCGCGTTGGTGTCTCGCTCCGGTCGGGGTTGACCGCGTGGAGTGGCCGGCGGGGGAGGAGGTGTTATGACTGAAAAGTCCGTACTGCTTCCGCCCATCATGAGGCAAGCGAACAGAAAGACGTCGGTAACCGACAACTACAACAAGTACCAGCAGGTGAGTTTGAGAAACAAGAAAACTGCGGCCGATTGCCGTCCCGATTCTTGCCCGAGTCGAGGCGCAACCTCGTCCAATTTTCTGGACTGGACTGACTGAGCTTCCCCTGTGTTGTGTGTGTGTGTTCGTAGAGCAAGGCGGAGGAGAAGGGCAAGAAGGGCCGCTTCAAGCGCAACGAGAGCAAGAATGACAGCGAGCTGCGGAAGCTGAAGAAGGAGAACGCGAGGCTCCAGGAGGAGCTCAGCGTGACGCAGCAGACCCCAAGGGAGGAGGTCACCTGCAAAGATGAAATCGTGGACGCCAGGAAGCGCGTCGTGCGGCTCAGGCTCGCCCTCAACTCGAACGTGTCGGAAAGGAAGCTGAAGGACAAGCAGCTCGCCAACCTGTCGGACAGAATCAGGACGATCAGCATGGAGCTTGGGGAGAGCGTGACCCCGACGGGGAGGGGCAACACCTCCAACGTGAGCTCCCCGGGGTCCTCCCTCAAGTCCCTGAACAAGATGACAGCGACGGTGCAGCAGGAGCACGAGAGGCTGAGGAGGCTGCTGGTGGACACGGACAACAGTATCACGGAGACCGAGTGCTACCAGGTGATGCTGAACCACCGGAAGAGGCACTACATGCTTTCTCAGACGGGGATGGAGTCCCAGTACTCAAACTTGCGGAAACAGCTCAACATCTTGGAAAGGCAGCACCACGAGATCGAGCTGAACGTGAGGACCCTTGAGCACGGCGAGATCACCGCGATGGCCAAGGCCGAGGACATCCTCAAGGACATCAAGAAGTACGAGAGGCAGCGGGTGGAGCTCAAGGTTCAACAGAGGGAAAAGAAGGAAAAGCAGGACAGGATGAACGAGTACATGAAGGAGCGCGAGCTGAACAGGCAGAACCTGAAAAAGGAGATGGGCGGCGACGTCAGGGAGCCGCTGAGCTTCGACAAGGAGGGGACCAAAGACGAGAACGCCCACTTCATTGACGTGTTGTTCGAGCGGTTCATGGACGCGCTGGTGCAGCGCGTTGGTATTGGGAACAACCTGTCGGTAATGCTGCACAAGCTCGAGAACATGAACGACACCCAGGAGGGGATGCAGCAGAGGAAGGAGGAGGCTGAGGTGAAGCTCCAGCACCTGGAGAAGGAGAAGCTGCAGCTCCAGGAGCAGCTTCAGGAGATTGCGGTGAACGGCACCGACTTTTCGTTCAGGAGGCACGAGATTGATGAGATTGAGGACCGGACCCACAAGAGGCAAAAGAGGCTCAAATATCTGCTAGGGCAGCTCGAGGAGGCGGGGAAGAAGACCACGGGCGTCCAGATTGGGATCGACTCGATCATGAACAAGCTGGAGTACCTCAAGGTTAGGGCCCCCGCAGACCAGCAGAAGGTTGAGGTGAAGCCTGAGAAGATGGGTGCTCAGCTTGGGATCCAGTCGATGACGGGGGAGAGGACGGACAAGGGCCACGGCCACGGCCACGAGGCCGACAAGGGGGTCGAGGAGCACGAGGACCCCCTGCTGAGGCAGCTCGAGGTCGTGGAGCAGAAGCTCACAAAGATCGTGGACTCGCTTGAGGCGGCCTACACGAGGAGGGATGCGGGGGACGCCCAGGAGGGCGAGGCCGAGGGTGCACCGGGGATGTCTTGGCTCACTGGGGACCTCCAGAGGCTTGGGATGGACGTCAACGTCAACATGGCAGGGCAGTACAATGTTAGGGTCAACCTCACCACCCCCACCAACGCCCTGCCCTCTGCGCCGAGCAGTGCGGGCGCCTTTGACGCCGAGGCCCTGTCGGACGACAGCATGGAGCTGCCGGAGAACATGCCCATCAAGAAGAAGTTCGTCACGAAGACGGCTGCTCAGCAGGCGTCGGCAAGGAGGAGGAACAAGAGCAAGTCTGCGATCATTCCGCCCACCAAACCCAAGCCGTCGAGGGCCAAACAGGGAAGCATGTTCACCGGAAGGTGACACGGGGGCAAACGGGGGCCCGGAACCTAATTTCTGATGTAACAACAACATTAAAACAACATTAAAACAGGGGTTTGTCAAGCCTTGGTCTTCTGCTTCTTGGACGATGGCTGGCTGGTCATCTTCCTGAGCATAACGGTCACGTCCTTAACGTCACCATCCTGGTCCGCCAGCAGCATCTCGATGAGCCCGCGGTCTACGCCGGGGAACTGGTCTGCCAGCACGTCGATGGGCTTCTGCTCCTTTTCTTCCTCTGCCACTCCGTTCTGGGCCGCCGATGCATCCTCCTTGACCGCTCCCTCCACAGACCCCGAGGCCTTCTGCCCGAGCTGCCAAGGCTCGTACTCCAGCCCGAGCTTGGCCATCCTTTCCTTGAGGACCTCGCCCATCCCCCTGTCGACCTGCATGCTGTTCACACACTCGGTGACGTCCTGGTTGCAGCCCTTGCAGGGGCAGACCTTGATGACCTTCTTCACCCTCAGGCTCCTACCAGAGGACCTCGCCACGTCTGTACCAGAGCCCTTGAATAGCCCCTCGAGGCAGATCCGGCAGAAGTGGTGGCCACACGGCAGGGTGACAGGGTCCTTGAGGATGTGGGTCTTCTTGCCCTTCTTGTGGCAGCAAACGTACTGCTTGAGGAACTGCTCGCGTTCCCTCTCCTCCGCAGACTTCTTGTCTCCCTGGGTCTGTCCCGTCTTTGGAGGCTCGCAGGTCCAGCCCCAGCACTTCTTATCTGGCAGCCAGTCCCACGCGGGCTTCGTGTCCGTCTTGCTCCGGTCAAAGTAATCCACCACCGGGGCGTCATACCACTCCTCCAGCTTCCTCAAGTCCATCTCCATCTTCTCCCTCTCCGCCTTGGACAGCTTGCCCTTGTCCTTGATCTTGCCCTCCTCCCTCACGCAGTAGGCGCAAACGCACTTGATGCCCCGGCCCGCGCCCAGCTTTTGATCCTCCGGCAACCCGTCCAGCTCCCTGATTCTCGCGCCCAGGCAACTCTCCAAGCTCTGGGGGGTGTCCCCCTGATCCAAATCAGACCACGGCGCCGGCTCGTTGTCGCACCTGACAATCAGGTACCGGCACATCAGCTTGGGCTGGTTCAGCCCACGCTTCCTCCAGCACTTCTCGATGCGGTAGATCCCGTCGTACCTGACCATCGGGTTGGCGGGATCTGGGGCGTGAGCAGACTTCTTTTCCTTGTGGGACCTCACCACCCTGAGGGGCAGGCCAAGCTCGCAGCTCGTCTTAAGCGCGGCGTTGAACTTGGTGAACTCCTGGTCGAAGTCGTGCACCTTATTGGTCCTCTTGTTCCCCGAGAGGTCCCTCCCGCCGCTCCCTGTGTACAGGAACCAGTTCCCGTGGTCCTGGTCGTCCTCGTAGCCCCCGCTGAGGACCACGGACTGAGCTCCCCTGTCGCTCTGTCCCGCGATTCCGGCCACGTGGGGGAAGTGGGCGCCGTACTGGCGGCAGTCGAGGCGGTTGGGCCAGTTGTCGCACACGCGCAGGCCCCTGCCCTTCTCCGGGTCGTACTCTGGGCCAATGGGGCCAAAGTGGTCCGTGGGACACGTTACCATAAGCCTACCGCTCGCGGCGTTGGCCAGACCCGTCTTCTTGGCCCTCGACGTGGCTTTAGCGTGGTCAGGCCTGTTCTTCTCCAGCTCGAGACGCTCCTTCTCCCTGCGGGCAGCCGCCGTGGAGGTCCCGCCGGACTTGGCCTCGCGGATAAGAGCGACCAAAGTGGTGTTGATCCTGGGGTTGTTAATGAAGTCCCGCGAGAAGGGCGTCCTGCAAAGCACGCAGTTCTTCTTTCCGCTCCTGATCCACTTGTTCAGACACTTGAGACAAAAGTTGTGCTGGCACGCCGCGGTCACCGGCATCGTGCACACGTCCATGCACATGGCGCACTTGAGGTGCTCGTCGACAGCCTTGCTCGTCCCTTCGGGCTCCGCCGCCGCGGTGGCGGGCTCCGACCCACCCGCAGGGCCGCCGTTCTCCTTGCCCTCGTCCTCCTCGTCCTTGGGCGCGAACTTCATGAACCTCTTGGTCATCAGCTCTTGGCGCTTCTTCGCCTTCTCCGCGTCGCTCAGCGTGGGGTCCGCCTGGATGGCCATGATCTGGGCGCGCAAGTCCGCCATGGCGAAGAGACTAGCTCTGGGAGTGGCCCCGCCCGCTTCCTCTTGCACACAACCTCGCCCTCGATCGATCGCAGACACGGACCTGATTGGCTTCGCGCTGCCTCACGTCCGATCGCCTCGATCGCGAGATCGAAAAGGGCGCGAAGTTAGTAGTCTCCCACCAAAAAAAAAAAAAAAAGGGACGGCACCCGCGCCCGGCGCGGCCGCCCCCCCGCCCCCCGGCCGGTCCCCCCGAGCGCGAGATAGAAAAGGGGGCGAAGTGAGGAGCCCCCCACCAAAAAAAAAAAAAAAAGAGACGACAAACGGGTCCAGTTGCGTCGCGCGCGCGCTTCGGCGAGTGTCCGATCGGGAAGCGATTTGTTCCGCCGCGACGATGGCGGCGACGGTCCACGCGGCAGTCCGCCACCGAGGCCCCTCGACGAGCGCTCGCGCGTCCACCTCAGGTCGAGCTGCCCCTGGGCCTTGCGTTGCTCGTTTGGCACCACGCCACCTGAAGAGGAGGGCAGAGGGAGGGCGAGGTCGGGCGGGCGTGCCGGCGCCGAGGGTCTTCGACAGCTTCGACGAGGAGGTGGAGGTGGAGGACTTTGGTGGTGATGATGGAGCGGAAGACGGGAGGCGTGGAGGGTTGCGGCTGGACTCTTGGGCGCTTGGCGGAACGGTCGCGTCCACGTGCGCTGTCGCCCTTATCGGCGTCGCGGAGGCGCCCCTCTACCTCCTCGCCCTTCCCGTTGTCCTGCCGATGGTCGCCCTGCTCTCGTACCGGGAGAGGACGAAGCGCATTCACAAGCTCGAGCTGTCGCAGGCTCTTCGGGAGCAGCGGAAGGTGAACTCCAAAGTGGGGCTGCTCCTGGGCAGGACCGAGAACAGTTCGACGACGCTGGAGTCCTCCGTGACCGAGCTGTCGCGGCAGCTGGCGAGGGTCGAGGCCCAGCTCGAGGCCTCCTCGGACGCCACAAAGGCCACCCACGAGGCCACCAAGCGAGCCTTCAACCAGCTCTTCCGCATGACGAACGCGTCCGCCAGCCGCATCTTGGAGGAGCAGGGCAAGACCGTGAGGCAGATTGTGGCGGAGGAGGTCGGCCAAGGCTTCGATCGCGCCAGGGAGGGCGACGAGGCGGCCGCCACTTTCGTGGAGGTGAACCTCCTCGACGTTAAGAGGGAGCTCGCGGAGCTTGAGGGAATTCAAACGGACATGGTCAGGTTGGTCGAGGGGTTGGCGAGGGCCCAGGCGCCGGGGAGCGTGGTGGGCGGCGCTGGGGCGGACGAGGACTGGATCAGGGACGAGCTCGCGGCGGTGAGGGAGGCCATCGCCCTGGACGTGGAGGACATTCTGACGAGGAGGGAGGGCGATGGGCGCGCCGAGGGTGACGCCGGGGCCGCCACCTTCCGGCTGGAGGAGAGGCTCTCCGAGATCGTTCAGGCCGCCGAGAAGAACCAGAAGAGCATTCGGGACGTTCAGGACGCCCTTTACTCGACCGTGGGCCAGCTCGCGGAGGCCGAGGACCCGGGGAGCGTTGTAGGCCAAGAGGACATGTTGGACGAGGTCAGGAGGGTCTCCTCCTCGGTGGAGGCGCTCGCTGCCTCGCTGGAAGCGCTCCGGGACCTCCCCGATGCAATGGAGGACGTGAGGGAGGCTGTGAGAGACCAGTCCGAGATCGGTTCGGCACTGATGTCCGGCGGCGGGGTGTTCACCAACACGCAGGAGGCCTACAGGTCAACAACTTCCGTATTCTCGTCCGCCGCGATTGAGGGCCTGGAGAGGAAGATCGACGACCTGGCGAGGTACACAGAGGTCGTGGCGAGGGTCTCGGAGCAGCTCAGCGAGATCGGGCCGGGACTGGCCCTGCCGGAGGTGGGAGAGGAGACTGCCACGGTCGAGGAGGCCCTCGTGTCGGCGGGGGCAGCAGACGAGGCTGGGGAAAAGAATCCCAGCTGGCTCGAGTACGACCAAGGGGGCGAGCTGGAGGCGGTGGAAGAGGTAGTGGAGGCCGCATCAGCCAACGCAGAGCCGACGTCGGAGATGAAAGCGCCTCCGGCCGAGGAGGAGCCCCCTACCCCTGAGCCCGCAACGTCAGAGCAGCAGCAGGAGGGGGAGAGAGATCTCTTGGCGGAGGGCCTGGCGTCACTCAGGCTTGGCAGACAGGCCGAGTCCGACGCGGAGGCGGAGTCCCATTTCTCCAGGGCGATGGAGTGCTTCGGCGAGGCCACTAGGATGGATCCCAGCTCGGTGGCCGCCCAAGGGAACATGGGCAACGCGCTGCTGTGCTCGGCCAGGAGAAAGATCAAGGTGCTGGGTACCTTTGCCAGGGAGGCCCGCGATGGCGCGTACGTGAGCGAGGAGTCAGTGAGGATGTCCGAGGACGTGGCGGTGGAGGCGGGCGAGATCCTAGTCAGGTCTGGCCGGTGCTACCGTGCCGTCCTTTCGCTCAACCCAAGGGACGCCAGAGCGCTGCTGAACTGGGGCAACGCACTTTGCCTCAGGGCGAAGCTTGTGGAAAGGAGGGACGCAGATAGCGCCGTTGAGCTCTACGACGCAGCAATTGAGAAGTTCTCGGCCTCCCTGCAGCTCCAGCCGGACCTGGTGGAGGGGAGGAGGGCGCTGGATCGCGCCACCCAGAGCTTGAACGGCCTGTTGTATTGATTATAAATGGAACCGTTTTGTTTGTTTTGTTTCGTGAAATCTCTGTCGGAAATGTTGATTCGATTCTGTACGATTTTTCAAATAGCCTGGAAAGGGAGTTTGACCCGAATTACATTGCGAAATGCACTCCAGGCAAGGTTGCAGCCTTCCTTACGTCGGAGGAGGGAAAGAGAGCGAAGGCAAGGCTGTGCCCGCGATGATGGTGAGCGCTCCGTGAGCCACAGGAGGTAGCGGAGAGAACACCCCATGGCGAATTGACCATCGTTAAGGGATAGCTGAACACCAGTTGACCGGGAGAACCTCGGTTTAGACTCAGGGTCTTTCGGGCGTGTGCGCTGGCGAGCAGCCGCACCGGCCAGGCGCGATGATCGATCCCATTATCAAGGTTCGGGTTCCCAAGACTCTGGAGAGAAAGGAGGTGCAGCGCCTCATCAACACGGAGAGCGGGAGCTACGAGATCCACCAGGCTGCCTTTGGGAGGTCGGCCTTTGAGTCCTCCCCCAATGGGAAGGCCAATGGGAAGTCGAATGGCCACGCCAACGGCAGCGTGGCGAACTTTCCGAGCCCCTACGCCTCTCCGAAGACCAAGTCCCAGGGGAAGCGCAAGCACAAGAGGCTGGACGGACCCCAGGAGGTGATTTCCCAGAACGGGAGCTTCCCTCCGAGGCCCTTCCATGCCCCAAAGCACTCGGGCGAGGTGTCCTCGGTGAGCACGGCCACCGGAGTCCTGCAGCCCGCGGAGGAGATTGAGCTCGAGGGGGTCTCCCAGACGCCCGTGAAGCGGAAGAGGCTGAAGATCCCGCTGGAGAAGTTCGACGACCCCGCGCTTGAGGTTCTCACTCCCTCGATCTCCCAGTGGCTCGAGGAGAACCGGGGCGAGGGTGGCATCAAGGCAAAGTCCAAGTACTACGACACCGACGGCACTTTTTGCTGGGCGACTTGTACGGTGACCGGCTACGACGAGGAGACCTCGCTGTTCGACATCGTTTGGGACCAAAGCGGCGGGAAGAAGAAGGTTAGAAGGTTCAACCTGATCTTCAAGGACGAGGATGTGGCGCACTTTCAGAAGAGGATCCGGTTGGCCAAGGAGCTTGAGGCGGAGATGGGCTCCAGGATGCGAATCCAGAACCTCATCGCCTCTCAAGAGTTCAAGAACTCGGAGATGATCGACGACAACTTCAAGAGGAGGATCCTGGAAAAGTACGAGATTCCCCACGCCTCCACATTTCCCAACATTGCCGAGGTCTTCTTCAAGGAGAGCAAGGACATCTATAAGCACGCCATGAAGACTGCCGTGTTCAAGTACCTCCTGCCGGACGAGGACGACCAGCAGCAGGAGATGGAGGACCGCGAGTCCATCAACCTCGACCACTTGCTCCACGAGGACCAGGTTCCCATCCAGGGTTGCGTCCCCCTGCACCTGCTGCACCCGCAGGACGGCATGGAGGCCACCTGCAGGCCAGATGATGAGGAGGTCCAGACCTCTCAGCTCGCCCTCGAGAGCTTCGAGGACCAGCTCTTCACGATCAGCAACGCCCTCGGGTTGGCTCAGGAAGACATCCTGTCGTGCCTGCAACAGTTTTACCACGAGCTGGACGTCAAAGACCAGATCTTGGTCACCCAGTATGAGGAAATGCTCCTGGAGGCCCCCTTCGACCTGCGGCACTTTGAGACGCTCCAGTCTCGCCATATGAACGACATGGCGGACACCCTGAGGCACGACTGGGTGCTGAGGGTGGCCACAAAGGTGGAGGACATTCCTTACATTTCCGGGTCCATTGACGATCAGCTCTTTGCCAGGACAGTCAAGAGGATCTCTCTCCTGATGGCGGACAGCCTCAGGATTAGCGCCCTGCAGTCCCTGTCGGCCTACACCAACATCTGGAAGAAGTACGACATTGACTTTGACCTCCTGAGCCAGGGCGTGAAGGACAAGGACAGCATTGGGCTCGTCCCCCTCTTCAGGATGGAGATGACCATCAGCGAGGGCGGGAGGTTCGAGCTCCCGCTGGACGAGCTCAAGGAGAAGATCCTGTTCTTTTACGACGAGATCATCTCGAGCGTCAACGGGATTGACGACATTGGGTCCAAGATCACCATCCTGGACGCACCGGAGAAGCACATGGAAACCATCTCTCATGACGAGCCAAACGTTGTGGAGGTCCGCGACACGATCTCCGAGATCATCGACAAGAACCTCAAGGGCCTGAGGGAGCTTCTGGACTCGTTCAATGGGTTCGAGGACCTCGCCACGGCGGAGGTTGCAACGCACATCGAGAATTGGACCGCCAACCCGCTTTCACTCACCAGCTGCCAGGAGGAGGTCAAAAGGTTCCTGGACCTGAAGAAGAGCATCGAAGAGAAGTGTGAGAACCAGACCCTCTTCCCGATGATCGTGGTCAATTCTGCGGAGGCGAAGGCCTTCCTGGAGAACAAGGCCCTGGAGCTCAGGTCCGCGCTGCTCAGGCTTACCTGTGACAACTGGTGCGCATCCAATGAGACCATCTGCAAGAGGTACGACGCCCTCAAGGAGAAGATGGCGAGCAGCCCGGACACCACCGAGGAGCTCGACGAGCTGAGGAGGTTTTTCGACGCCAGCAAGAACGAGCTGGAGGAGTTGGAGTCCGACATCAACGCCTCCTCGGAGCTCTACCTCGTTTTTAATGATTCCAGGTTCACCCTCACCGTACAGGAGCACGACCTGTACTGGGACGTCTTTGGGTGGCCCAAGAAGCTGGCCTCCGTGGTGGAGCAGGGCGAGGTCAACCTGAACGAGAAGACTGAGAAGTTCAAGCAGGAGCTCGTGGACAACAGGGCCAAGCTGGTGGAGGACGTCGTGCAGATGGGCAAGGATGTGGACGAGTTCATCCAGCTGGGAGAGATCGAGCTGGTGGAGGAGAGGGTCGTCACAGTGTCGGAGATCGAGGCCAAGCTCAAGCAAGCCTCGACGCTCGCCGAGGTGTACAGGAATCACGAGAGCATCTTTGGCATGCCGGAGCAGGACTTGCCTCAGCTTGACAGGCTCGTGAAGACCTTTGAGCCCTACTGCAACTTGTGGAAGATCTGTGGAGACTTCACCAATCACCTTCCGGAGTGGACGGACGGGCCTTTCACGGAGCTCGACCCTGAGAGCCTTACCAACAGCATTGAGAACTGGATCAGGGCCCTGGCCAAGGTGCAGAAGGTGCTGAGCGAGCGCGCCGCTGAGGCCTGCAAGATCCTGAACGAGAGGCTGAACAAGTTCCAGGAGTACCTGCCCCTGATCGCCGCGCTGAGAAACCCCGGACTGAGGGAGAGGCACTGGAAGAGGATGTCCAAGGACCTTGGGTTCCCCGTTAAGGTGGACGTGTCCTTCAGCCTGTCCAGGGCGCTGCAGCTGCAGCTGTTGGAGCACATGGAGGTGATCGAGGAGATTTCTGAGTACGCCAGCAAGGAGTACTCTTTGGAGAAGACCTTGGACAAGATGCAGCACGAATGGAGCGGCGTTAGCTTCGACAGGATGGACTGGAGGGATACGGGAACCACGATCTTGCGTGGAATCGACGACATCCAGGCCATCCTGGACGACCAGGTTGTGAAGACACAAGCCATGCGCGCTTCGCCCTACATCGGCGCCTTCGAGGAGAGGGTCAAGCTGTGGGAGAAGAGGCTGAACAACGTCCAGGAGACCATCGACGAGTGGCTCAAGTGCCAGCAGCAGTGGCTGTACCTGGAGCCCATCTTTGGGTCGGACGACATCATGCAGCAGATGCCAAATGAGGGAAGGAAATTCAAGACCGTGGATGGCACGTGGAGGAAGACCATGGAGAAGGTGGAGAAGAACTCGGAGGTACTGACCGTGTGCAGCGACGACGAGCTCCTCAAGAACCTGATCGACGCCAACAAGCTCCTGGACGCTGTGCAGAAGGGGCTGAACGACTATCTGGAGACCAAGAGGCTTGCGTTCCCAAGGTTTTACTTTTTGTCCAATGAGGAGCTCCTGGAGATTCTTTCGGAGACCAAGGACCCCCTGCGCGTGCAGCCTTTCTTGAAGAAGATCTTTGAGGGAATCAACAAGATCCACTTCGAGGAGGACCTCACCGTGACGGCCATGATCTCCGCTGAGGGCGAGCAGGTCCAGCTGAGGAACACCTTCAACCCCTCGTCGGCGGGAGGAAACGTCGAGAGGTGGCTCATTGACCTGGAGGCCAGCATGAGGGATTCGGTGAAGCATGTCACCAAGCAGTCCTTCGACGCTTACGCCACGACGGACAGGAACAAGTGGGTCATCGAGTGGCCAGGGCAGGTCGTGATCTGCGTCGACTCGCTCTACTGGACGGACGAGACAGAGGAGGCCATCTCGGACGGCAAGCTGCCCGAGTATGCCCTCAAGTGCACCGCTCAGCTCAAGGACATCGTCGACAAGGTCAGGGGAAAACTCACCAAGCTGGAGAGGAAGACCCTGTCCTCGCTCATTGTCATCGACGTCCACGCAAGGGACGTCATTGCCAGGCTGGCCGACCTCAACATCATCGCCGTGTCGGACTTTGAGTGGCAGTCCCAGCTCCGGTACGAGTGGGACGGCTCCGACGTCCTCGTAAGGATGATCAACGCCCAGCTCTACTACGGATATGAGTACCTTGGGCTCCCCTCAAGGCTGGTGATCACCCCGCTCACGGACAGGTGTTACCGTACTTTGATGGGAGCGCTGCACCTGGACCTCGGTGGCGCCCCTGAGGGACCCGCAGGAACAGGAAAGACGGAGACCACCAAGGATCTCGCCAAGGCCATCGCCATGCAGTGCGTTGTGTTCAACTGCTCGGACGGCCTCGACTACCTCGCCATGGGCAAGTTCTTCAAGGGCCTCGCCTCGAGCGGAGCCTGGAGCTGCTTTGACGAGTTCAACAGAATCGACCTCGAGGTGCTGAGCGTCATCGCCCAGCAGATCCTGACGATCCAGAGGGCCAAGGCCGCCGACGCTAAGTCCTTCGAGTTCGAGGGAACCAGGCTGCAGCTCAGGAAGACTTGTAACTGCTTCATCACCATGAACCCAGGTTACGCGGGACGGTCTGAACTCCCTGACAACCTCAAGGCCCTCTTCAGGACGGTCGCGATGATGGTTCCGGACTACGCGCTGATCGCGGAGATCATGCTCTACAGCAGCGGGTACCTGGAGGCCAGGTCCCTCGCCAGGAAGCTTGTGGCGACCTACAAGCTCTGCAGCGAGCAGCTTAGCAGCCAGACCCACTACGATTACGGAATGCGCGCCGTCATGTCCGTGCTTAGGGCTGCGGCCGCCATCAAGCAGAAGCAGCCGGACGAGGATGAGGGCATCCTGATGCTCGTTTCCCTCAAGGACGTCAACCTTCCAAAGTTCCTCTCACCGGACATCCCACTCTTTAACGGAATCCTCAGTGACCTCTTCCCGGGAGTCGTCCTGCCTGATCCAGACTACGAGCTCCTGGGCAAGGCCGTGAAGGACAACTGCGCCAAACTCAAGGTCCAGCCCACCAAGGTCCTGCTGGAGAAGATCTTCCAGCTCTACGAGATGATTCTGGTCAGGCATGGCCTGATGCTCGTGGGGTACTCTTACGGCGCGAAGACCACCGCCTACCGGGTGCTGCAGGGCGCCCTGGGCGACCTCAAGGAAAGGGACGAGCTCGGAGAGAACAAAACGGTGGTCAGGGTGATGAACCCCAAGTCCATCTACATTGGCCAGCTCTACGGCCAGTTCGACCCCGTGAGCCACGAGTGGAAGGATGGAGTGCTGGCCAAGGTGTACAGGGAGTGCGCCGTGGACACTTCACCGGACAGGAAGTGGGTGCTCTTTGATGGCCCGGTGGACGCCGTGTGGATCGAGAACATGAACACCGTGCTGGACGACAACAAGAAGCTTTGCTTGATGAGCGGAGAGATCATCCAGATGTCAGCGAGCATGAACATGATCTTCGAGGTGCAGGACCTCGCGGTGGCCTCCCCCGCCACCGTCTCGAGGTGCGGCATGGTTTATGTCGAGCCCAGTCAGATCGGGTGGAAGCCCCTGCAGACCAGCTGGATCGACACTTTGCCCGAGCAGATCACCTCAAACGAGGTCCTGAAGAAGCTGGTGGTGGACCTCTTCGACTGGATGGTCGACCCTTGCATCCGATTTGTGCGCAGGAACTGCAAAGAGGTCGTGGGAACGGCGGACATCAACCTCGTGCAGTCCACCATGCGCCTCATCTCGAGCTTGTTGCTCAAGATGCTCCAGGAGAACCCAAAGGCAGAGATGACCCAGGAGATCCTGGAGAGCATCTTCATCTTCTCCCTGGTCTGGGGCATCGGCGCGAGCATTGACGGCAACGGCAGGATGCTCTTTGATCCCTTCGTCAAGAAGCTCTTCGCCAAGGAGGTCGACAAGTCCACGGACAGGAAGGACTACGACTTGGGAGCGGGCCTGGAGATCACTTACCCCGAGGTGGACACCAAGTGCACCCTCCCTCTTGAGGAGAGCCTGTACGACTACGAGTACAACTTTGAGCACTTCAAGTGGGTCAACTGGATGGGGACCACGGCGAAGCAAGAGATCAAGCCCACTGCCCAGTTCCAGGAAATCATTGTCAAGACCGTGGACACGGTTAGGTATGTCTACCTCCTCAAGACGCTGATCTCCAACACGGTTCACTCGCTGGTGGTCGGCCAGACGGGTACCGGTAAGACGGTGTACGTCAAGGAGGTCTTGGGCAACTCGCTGGACAAGGCCACATACCAGAACATCCAGACCTCGTTCTCGGCGAGGACAAACGCTAATCAGATTCAGGACCTGATTGACGGCAAGCTCGACAAGAGGAGGAAGGGCGTCTTTGGCCCACCCTTCGGCACGAAGTGCGTCATCTTTGTGGATGACTTGAACATGCCACAGCTCGAGGTCTATGGCGCGCAGCCTCCAATCGAGATTCTCAGGCAGTGGATGGACTACGGAGGGTGGTACGAGAGGTCGGACAACGCCTTCAAGTCTCTCGTTGACATCCAGTTTGTGGCGGCCATGGGACCTCCCGGTGGTGGCAGGAATGCCGTCACCCCACGCTACATGCGGCACTTCAACGTCATCGCCATCTCGGAGTTCTCTGACCAGACCTTCCAGCACATCTACGAGGTTATCGTGGAGTGGTGGATGGCCAAGGTCAGGGCCGAGGAGGCCGCCCTGGAGAAGATGACCCCAATCGTCAAGGCGACGGTGAGGATCTACAACACCATCAAGGCCGAGCTCCTGCCCACGCCCTCCAAGTCCCACTACGTGTACAACATGAGGGATCTGAGCAAGGTGTTCCAGGGGATGCAGACCATCAACCACCAGCTCAAGGATGAGAAGCACTTGCTCAGGCTGTGGACCCACGAGGTCCTGCGCGTCTTCAACGACAGGCTGACCAATGACGACGACAAGATGTGGTTCACGGGGCTGATGAACAAGGTCCTGGAGGAGGACGTCGGCGTGACCTTCTCTTCTCTCGTGGATATTGAGGAGGAGACGGACGATTTGCTCAAGGAGGACATGAATCAGTTCCTCTTCTGCAACTTCTTGCAGCAGGGCAAGGATGGCAACCCAAAGTACGAGGAGGTGCTCCAGAGGCAAAAGCTGCTTCAGGTGATCGACGAGAGCCTCGGGGACTACAACGCCCAGCACAAGAGCAAGATGAACTTGGTGATGTTCTCTTATGCCGCGGAGCATATCGCGAGGATCAGCAGGATCATCCAGCAGCCCTACGGCAACGCCCTCCTGGTGGGTATGGGAGGAAGCGGCAGGCAGAGCCTGACGAGGATTGCCACCTTCATTGCGGACTTCAAGCTCAGGCAGGTGGAGATCACCAAGAGCTACGGCATCATCGAGTGGAGGGAGGACCTCAAGGACATCTTGAGAAAGTCGGGAGGCGAGGGGTCCCCCACTGTCTTCCTCTTCACAGACTCTCAGATCAAGGACGAGTCGTTCATGGAGGACATTAACAACATCCTGAACACGGGAGAGATCCCAGGGCTGTACCCCAAGGACGAGATCATGTCCATCCTGGAGATGGTCAGGCCGAGGGCCAAGAGGGTGGGCAAGGACAAGTCCGTCGCGGACCTCTACGACTTTTTCGTCGAGCAGTGCCGGTACAACCTGCACACCGTGGTGTGCATGTCTCCAGTTGGAGACGCCTTCAGGAGCCGCCTCAGGATGTTCCCCTCGCTCGTGAACTGCTGCACCATCGACTGGTTCTCCGAGTGGCCCCAGGACGCCCTTAAGTCTGTCGCCACGCAGTTCCTCGCGGAGGTCGACCTGAGCACGCCGGAGCTTCGATCCGCTTGCGAGGACATGTGCATCGAGTTCCACGTCAAGATCAGGCAGCTTGCCACGAAATTCCTGGAGGAGGAGAGGCGGTACTACTACGCCACCCCGACCTCGTACCTTGAGCTCATCAACACGTACAAGAAGCTGCTGAAGGCCAAGCGCCTGGAGGTCAGCACAATCAGGGACAGGTACGAGATTGGATTGGAGAAGCTGCTTAACGCGGAGGAATCTGTGTCGGTGATGAAGGAGGAGCTCATTGCACTGCAGCCAGTCCTTGTCAAGACCAGTGAGGAGGTCGAGGAGACCCTCAAGGTCGTGGACAAGGAGACGGAGCAGGCCGAGGCGAAGCGCGCTGTGGTGGAGAAGGAGGAGGCCGTGGCGAACGTCAAGGCCCAGGCTGCCAAGGCCATCAAGGATGAGTGCGAGGCCGAGCTTGCTGAGGCCATCCCCTTGCTGGAGGCGGCCATCTCTGCCCTGAACACGCTGACCAAGAACGACATCACCCTCGTGAAGTCGATGAAGAACCCGCCCGTGGCCATCAAGACCGTCATGGAGACGGTGTGCATCATGCTCGAGGTCAAGCCCAAGAGGATCAACGACCCCAACAACCCTGTCAAGAAGATTGACGACTACTGGTCTCCCAGTCAGGGGCTCTTGGGAGACTCAACGTTCCTCGCTACCCTGCAAAAGTACGACAAGGACAACATCAAGCCGGCGATCATCACCAAGATCAGGCCCTTCCTGGACCGCGAGGACTTCCAACCCGAGAATGTCAAGAAGGCCGCCAAGGCCGCCTACGGTCTGTGCCAGTGGGTCAGGGCGATGGAGGCCTACGATCGCGTGGCCAAGGTCGTCGCGCCAAAGAAGCAAAAGCTTGCGGAGTCCGAGGCCGAGTACGCCCTGCTCAACGAGTCCCTGCAGAAGAAGAAGGCCGAGCTCAAAGAGGTTCAGGATAGGCTCGAGAGCCTGCAGAACAAGCTCCAGGAGCTGCTGGCGAAGAAGAAACAGCTGGAGATCGACGTGGACCAGTGCAAGAAGAAGCTGGACAGGGCCGAGAAGCTGATTGGAGGTCTTGGGGGAGAGAAGACGAGGTGGAGCGCTGTAGCAGCCAAGCTCAAGGAGGACTTTACGAACCTCACGGGCGACGTGCTGCTGTCGAGCTCCTTCGTCGCGTACCTCGGGGCCTTCACCACCGAGTACAGGGAGGATGCCATCGGCGGCTGGGTCAAGCTGTGCGTGGAAAGGGGAATTCCTTGCTCGGGTGAGGACTTTTCTCTGCTCACCGTGCTGGGAGACCAGGTGCAGATGAGGGACTGGGCCATCGAGGGCCTGCCCAACGACTTCTTGTCCATCGAGAACGCCATCATCATGTCCAAGGCCACCAGGTGGCCCCTGATGATCGACCCGCAGGGGCAGGCGAACAAGTGGATCAAGAACAAGGAGAAGCAGGCCAGCCTCGAGGTCCTCAAGCTCAACGACAGCGACTATATCAGGAAGCTGGAGAACAGCATCCAGTTCGGGTTCCCCGTCCTGCTGGAGAACGTGGGCGAGGAGCTGGATGCCACGCTGGAGCCGCTGCTGACGAGGTCCACCTTCAAGCAAGGCGGGTCCATCTGCATCAAGCTTGGGGACTCGGTCATCGAGTACAACCCCAAGTTCCACTTTTACGTCACCACCAAGCTCAGAAACCCGCACTACCTGCCCGAGATCTCGGTCAAGGTCACGCTGCTGAACTTCATGATCACTCAGAAGGGTCTGGAGGACCAGCTGCTGGCGCTCACCGTCTCCATGGAGAGGCCAGAGCTCGAGGAGGAGAAGGTCAAGCTGGTGCTGCAGTCGGCGGAGAACGCCAGGCAGCTCAAGGAGATCGAGGACAAGATCATCGAGATCCTGAGCACGTCCGAGGGCAACATCCTTGAGGACGAGACGGCCATCAACGTCATCACCTCGTCCAAGCAGCTCTCCACCGAGATCGATGTCAAGCAGCAGATTGCCAAGAAGACCGAGAAGCAGATCGACGAGGCTAGGCTGGAGTACAAGGAGGTCGCCACGTACGCGAGCCACCTCTTCTTCTGCGTCTCCAGCTTGGCCAACCTGGAGCCCATGTACCAGTACTCTCTGCCGTGGTTCATCATGCTCTTCACCAACACCATCAAGAACGCCGACAAGCACGACGTCCTCTCCGACAGGATTCTCGCTCTGAACGACTACTTCACCGGTTCGCTCTTCAGCCAGGTCTGCCGGTCCCTCTTCGAGAAGGACAAGCTCCTGTTCGGGTTTGCGCTGTGCATCTCGATCTATGGGCACAACCTGGGCCAGATCTCGCTCGAGCAGTTCCGGTTTTTGATCACCGGAGGCGTGGAGATCTCCAGTGGATTCGATGAGCAGCCCGACAAGAAGCCCGCGTGGCTCTCCAAGAAGTCCTGGATCGAGTTCGTCAAGCTCGCCACCTTCTACGACAAGTACAAGGGCATCAGCGACCACATCGCGGAGAACGCCGACTCGTGGAAGGTCCTGTGGGACGTGCCGGACCCCACCAGCACCCCCCTGCCTGACCCTTGGGAGTCCAAGCTGGACACCTTTGAGAAGCTCTTGGTGACGAGGTGCATCCGCCCGGACAAGCTGCCGGTCGCCGTGCAGAACTTCCTCATGGGAAAGATGGGCAAGAAGTACGTCGAGTCGCCGCCCTTCGACCTGAGCGGTTGCTACAACGACTCGCTGGCCACGGTCCCCCTGGTCTTCATCCTGAGCCCCGGGTCGGACCCCATGAGCTCGCTCCTTAGCTTTGCGGACGGGCTGAAGACTCCGGTGAGCTCCATCTCGCTCGGCCAGGGCCAGGGCCCAAAGGCCGAGAAGATGATCAAGGACGCCCAGAGCTCCGGGGAGTGGGTGGTGCTCCAGAACTGCCACCTCGCCGTGTCCTGGATGAGCAGCCTTGAGGAGATTTGCGAGAACATCACCATGGAGAACACCAACCCCAACTTCAGGCTCTGGCTCACCTCGTACCCGTCGGAGCACTTTCCCGTCAGCATCCTGCAGAACAGCGTGAAGATGACCAACGAGCCGCCCAAGGGCCTGAGGGCCAACCTGCTGCAGACGTACAGCTCCAACCCGCTGAGCGACCCTGCATTCTTCGAGGGCTGCGGCGAGAGGAGCCCGGAGTTCAAGAAGCTCCTGTTCGGGCTGTGCACCTTCCACGCCATCGTGCAGGAGAGGCTGAGCTTCGGCCCGATCGGCTGGAACGTCAAGTACCAGTTCTCCACGCCCGACTTTGTGATCTCCGTCAGGCAGCTCCAGATGTTCCTGAACGAGTACCCGGAGGACCTGCCCTTGCAGGCCCTGATCTACCTCACGGGAGAGTGCAACTACGGGGGCAGGGTGACGGACGCCAAGGACAGGCGGACCCTGATGTCGATCCTGGACGTCTTCTACAACTTTGACGTCTTTAACGACGAGTACACGTTCAGCAGCAGCGGGAACTACTACGCCCCCCCGGACGGCGAGTACCCCTCGTACATCGAGTTCATCAAGAAGCTGCCGCTCACCTCGGCGCCCGAGGCCTTTGGCCTCCACGCCAACGCGGACATCACCAAGGACCAGAAGGAGACCGACCTGTTCCTGGGCTCGCTGGCCACCAGCCAGAGCACCGCGTCGGGCGGCGCGAACAAGGGCAAGGACGCCGCGCTCAAGGAGATCGTCCAGGTCGTCAAGAACAAGATGCCCGAGCCCTTTGACCTCGAGTACGCCAACTACAAGTACCCCGTGATGTACCTCGAGTCCATGAACACGGTGCTATGCCAGGAGATGGTCAGGTTCAACAGGCTGATCGAGGTGATCAAGAAGTCCATCGCCGACCTGGCCAAGGCGCTGGAGGGTCTGGTCGTCATGTCCGGCGACCTGGAGGCTCTCGGAAACTCCATGTACGACGGAAAGCTTCCCGCGCTGTGGGCGGGCAAGTCCTACCCCTCGCTCAAGCCGCTGCCCAGCTACGTGGACGACCTGTGCAAGCGGCTGAAGATGCTGCAGGACTGGCTGGACGACGGCCCGCCCAACGTGTTCTGGATCTCGGGGTTCTACTTCACTCACGCGTTCTTGACCGGGATCAAGCAGAACTTTGCGAGGCGGAACAAGATCCCGATCGACACGCTCGGCTTTGACTACACGTGCCAGCCGATCCGCGAGGTCACGGAGAAGCACGAGGTCGGCGCCTTCGTGAACGGCATGTTCCTCGAGGGAGCCCGGTGGGACTACGACGCCTTCCAGCTCGAGGACTCGGAGCCCAAGGTTCTGTACTCGGAGGCCCCGATGCTCTTGGTGGAGCCCGTGGAGCTGACCAAGAGGAAGTCCTTCCCGCACTACGAGTGCCCCCTGTACAGGACCACGGAGAGGAAGGGAACTTTGGCGACGACGGGGCACAGTACGAACTTTGTGATGGACATCCAGCTGCCCAGCGACAGGCCCCAGGACTACTGGGTTAGGGGAGGGGTCGCGCTTCTGTTGGAACTCAGCGAGTAGTCGTAGTGTAGCAACTTATATACATAACCAATTAATTGTACATATGATCTAGGATTCTGATTCTTCTTCTCGTACGTAGGTGCGCGCCACCGGCCCGGCCTCGGTCAGCGGCCAGACCTTGTAAAACACCCTGCCCCTGAGGAGGTTGTACGGCACCGGTCCGTAGTTCCGCGAGTCGGTCGAGTTTTGTAGGTTGTCTCCCTGCAGCCACACGTGTCCTTTCGGGACTTTATCCAATTTTTGGTTACGACCCCTTGTGGGTGGCGGGCACTCGTCCCCCTCCATCGCGAGCAGGCGCTTGCAGACCAGCTTGGTGGGCTCGTAGGGACACACCGCGATGACGACGTCGCCTCGCTCCAGGGTTTTCAGGGTTCGCGAGACGTGATCGACTAGAACGACATCGCCTTCCCTGTTGAAGGTTGGGATCATCGAAGGACCTTTCGTGTACGCCACCTCCACGACGTACTCGTGAACCAGGTAGAGCCCTGCGGCCCACTTGCAGAAGGACGAAGCGTCGTTCTTGGCAAAGGTGGCGAGCTGGCGGAAGAAGCTGCGGGAGGAGGAGGCCATTGCCGTGGTGGTGGGAGGGGGGCGGGGGGGGCGCAATGGTGGTGATGGTGCTTGGGTTCCGCCCTCGAGGTGCCCTCTCCTCGCGCAGCAGAGTGAGAGAGAGAAAAAGGAGGAGATCACGATCAGACTTTTCGAGGACTTGTGCGGTGGGAATTCGGGGAACCCAAAAAGCGAAAAAGGGAGAGAGCGAGAGCGAGCGAGAGAGAGAGAGAGAGAGAGAGAGACAATGACGAGCGGAAGCCGCAAGAGAAAGGCGATGAGCGAGGAAGAAAGGGCGTCCTTGGGGGACTGGGGTCTGTTACCTTTGGGGGTGTCAAACGCTGTTTACAGGGCAGTGTCGGAATCTTTGAAGGGGTTCAGTCCCGGAGACCTGGACGAGGTGTTTGGGGTGTTACGAGGACAGCCTCACGCGTGGCAGGAACGCGGACACGCGGGGCGGTACAGAAGGATCGGAGCCGGCCGACCCTTTTCAACACCCCTTTTTCCTGAGGACGAGGACGAGGACGAGGAACCGAGGGACGCGTTGGGCAAGATCGAGAGCGCAGTTGCAACCGCGCTGCGGGAAGGACTTCACCACCTTCCTTCCGATTCGGTTCTCCGCCGCGCTCACGTCCGGTGTATCCTCCTCCAAATGAGAGACACGATGTTCCTCCACGTGGACGGCTACAAGGGCATCAGGATGGGAGGGACCCTCCAGGGCGCGCGAACACTGTTCATGATGCGGAATGGAAGGGAGGCGGTGCTGCGAGTCTCTGGAAGGCGTGTATATTACGCAGACAGCCAAAGCCGCGGAGCGCTGTATCATGCAGTTAAAGGCAGGCCGACTCGCGGAAGCAGTGCAGATTGTGAGGCACGGCAGCGAGCCCAGCAGCGAAGGAGGAGAGACTATGGGGTTTGTGATCGACATTTTCCCCCCTCAAGGGGAGAGCCCCGGCGTGGAAGACCTTGCCAGTCATATAGAGTTTTGGTTAGACTGGGACGAGGCTGCAGTCACCCACCTGAAGACCTGGCATCCGGCAGGCAAAGGTCAGGCAAAGAGAAAAAGAAGAAGATATACAGGGAAAAAAGAGCTGGCTGCTGCAGCAGCCTCCATCCAGTTTGTGTCCTTTATGGAGGATCTGGACGAGCAGGAGCTGGTCGACTACTTGAAGGAGTTCGACGAGAAGTTCGTAGAAACAAAGATCATGGTTGGAATGGAGGAAGTGCTGCAGTTGCTCGACGCAAAGGTGTACGTAGTAGACGAAGAAGACGAAGAGTAAGAACCTTTTGTAATACACTCTCTCCCTCTCTCTCTTTCTCTCATCACGGCAGCCCCCGCACCCCATCACCTCAAGGGAGTCCTGCAGTTCGACATGTGGGGCGTCACCCCGAGCGACACGAGCACGACCGGGACCAGCTCGGGAGGGACACCGCCCACCACGGGGTCGGGAGGTCCCTGCTCCTTGCGCCCATGCCGACAACGTCCACCACCCCCCCCCCAAAGATCCTCGGCAACATGACGGCCAACTCGAGGGCGAGGACCGTGGAAGAGAACGACGGGATCATCAAGTCCCTGGCCGACACGAGCACGACCGGGACCAGCTCGGGAGGGACAACGCCCACCACGGGGTCGGGAGGTCCCTGCTCCTTGCGCCCATGCCGACAACGTCCACCACCCCCCCCCCAAAGATCCTCGGCAACATGACGGCCAACTCGAGGGCGAGGACCGTGGAA
>Ga0160423_10001093_pt1 | contig 22605 bp, 25 predicted proteins | sample CRUFie14St8metaG_FD_108191 | JGI IMG/M metagenome (GOLD analysis project Ga0160423, IMG submission 108191) | Marine microbial communities from the Costa Rica Dome - CRUD Field 142mm St8 metaG | ecosystem: Environmental > Aquatic > Marine > Oceanic > Photic zone | place: Costa Rica: the Eastern...
GAAGACACCCATAGTCTCCTCAAGGTCCTCTAGCGGACGCTGGATACCGTCGTAAATCTGTGTTAGCAGACCCGGACCTAGCTGAACAGACAGAGTCTGCCCCGTTCTGACTACAGGTTCACCTGGTTTGATACCCGATGTTTCCTCGTAGACCTGGATAACCGATTGTTCTCCGTGCAATTCAATGACTTCGCCCATCAGTCCTTCATCACCAACACGCACTACCTCATACATTCTGGGGGTAATACCTACAGCGGTAACCACTGGTCCTGAAATGCGATAAATCACTCCATTTTCCTCACTCATTTTTTCACTTCCTTTTCTTTTTCTGGAATCACTTCCATAGGTCAACTCCTAGAGCCGACTTAATGGACTCACGAAGGGTATTATCCTCCTCAGTCCCTATACCCAGTATTGTGGGTGTAATGCTCTCGGACAGTTGCATTCGCAACTTCTCAGGCATTTGGGTGAGGTCGGAACTGTCAATCACGACAATACCAACCTCTGGTGTACCCATCAAACTTCGAAGGACAGTGGCTGTCTCCTCTAGGTTTGTTGGATTGTGCAGGCGGGTTACGCCAGCAAGTTGGAATCCGAGGGTGAATTCTGGTGTTCCGACTACTGCGATTTCCATCATTTCACCTCAGATAAATAAGTGCGCTTCTATGACCTCGTCAGAGAGGCCTGCCGCCTTACCGCGCACAAGTAGGCGTAGATTCTGAACTTCCAGAACCTTTGCTTGAATGTAGTAAACCACAGGCAGGGCAGATACAGGATTGAGATATGAAAATCTCCTAAGCATTTTCAATCTCTTAATCCTAAGTAAATTGACCAATGGGTCAAATGTACCGCGTTGGGTTGATTCCTGCATGGCTTCTTCGAAGCCGGAATCATCGAAGGCAATTGAACGACGGAGGGCTTCCAACAACGCCTCCTGTGTATCTGCCTGTGAAGCAGCATTCATGACAGAATCAGCAATTTTTCCTCCTGGGATGTTGATTCTTTCACGAGTTTCAAAGGACAAATTTTGTCTCAATGCTCTGAACTGGTTCACAATGTTCCTGTGATCTATTTCGGTCTGAAGATATAGGATTAGTTGGGGACTTCCGTCCTTACCCCTAGATGCTTCGAGTGAGTCAGTAAAGTACTGCCTATCCAAAGCATCCTCCATCTCTATGAGAGATGTATCTTCATCTAATTTTGCTAAGCATCGTCCCCAAGGAGATCCTCGCATTGCTTCTATGGCTTCTTGAACGGTTTCGGTTGTGCGTACGATGTGCAACCAATGTGCATTGCTTGGGTTTTCTTCTGGCAATATCTGATCTGCAATCATCTCATCTGATGCGCCTTTCGATACTGAACGTAGAACTGTCTTAACCTTCTCATATTGGAATCTCTCGACATAAATAGCGACGAGATCCCTTAGGTTTCCTTGGCAGAAGCCAAGTACAGAATTTAGGTCATTATCCAAGTTATGGGTTAGAGCGGCTTCGATAGCATCTGAGCCAGACATCCTTGTTGAATAGAGATCCATTTCTTGCCTGTATCCTAATTCCCCGATACTGGCTCCAATTGAATCTGTACCCTGTTGTAGAAGTTGGCGTATTCTTGTGCTATCAATTAGCGATGCCTTACGAGCTTTTGCTCTCGCTCCGGCATTGGAAATATTGGAACTTCCAGTTGCTAATCTTGCCATTTAATCACCCATTCAATTTCCAAACATTAGTTCGTTTACTGCTCCGAGGTTTGCTTCCCAAACCTCTTGTAATCGTCCATCGAATCTGTAGTCCAATAGAATTGAGCCATCTGTAGATTCTAGAATGAAGCCACCTAAGCCATCAACATCATCGCCAAGATCGAATCCCTTTCCAGTTAGGGCCTTTCTGTCGGTATTTACCGGGTGTAGAATCATATCTCCACCTACAGATTTAGCCTCATTTAGAAGGGATTTCAAGATGTCATTACGACCAGCTAAATCGGCTGAGCCGACTTTTTCTTGCACATCTTGCCAGGTTGCTTCTAGAACCTCACGGCGTGCAATTAGCTCTCGCTTCTGATTTCCTTGGCGCGCTGATGCCACAACTTCTACGGAAAGTTGGTCACTTTCTCGCTTTGCTCGAGCAACAATTCCTTCGCGAGCAGCCGCATTGGTTGCGGCTGATTCTGATGCGATTTCTTTGGCTTGCTCTCGCGCGGCTTCTGTGATTGCTTCGCCTTTGGCTTTCGCCGCGGCTGCAATCTGTTTTGCTAGCGCTTCAAGAGTCATATTATCAACTCGTAAGTTTCATTCAAAATTCAATTTCTTTGCATTCGCAATCAGGCTAGACCCGGCATAACGAACATTGCAAGGAAACCGAACAGAACAATTGTCTCTGGAAGAGCAGTCATCAAAATTGCGTGACCAATTCGAGATCTGTCCTCTGCGATCATTCCTACAGCTGCAGCACCGATTGGACCCTGGCTCATACCAGTACCAATTGCTGCCAAACCTAGTGCCACACCTGCTCCAATAGCAGCGTAGGCTGCGGTGGTTTCCTCATTGTCAGCTGCATCCTGTGCCTGTACGCCGGTTGCAAAAGCAGCGACGACAAATAGGACAAACAGTACACTCATTCCTTTCATTGCGGTTTTCTTCATTTTTTTTCCTCCATTTTTTCCCATGCTGACAGCCGGCTGATTACTCACCCTCCACATATTGCGAGGTCCCCCCGAATGGCGAAAACGGTTGTCCGCTGGAATCGTAATATTGCTTCATCCACTCTACCATGTGCAGACGTGCTGCGTGGATGTTTGGACTGAATACTCCTAGTAACCAAGCAAATGCTTGGACTAAGAGCCAACCAAAGATTAGCAAAACTGCCATCAGTGGCTCGTCCAATGAAATTTTATCGAAGAACATGTGATTGCCGGTTTCAGCAATCTTAACACCGACTATTCCTACTGCGAAAAGTCGAACATAAGACAATACTGTTGGCATTAGTCCAATTGCTTCTACTGGACCCATGATAATTGCAACAAACAGATCGAATCCATGGTACCTGTACAGAGTCCAGATTAGGCAGATTGTTGAGAACGCAATAAGTGCCGTTCCTGGCATCAATAGTTCATCATAGCTACCGAGGAATCCATGAGCAAACATGAACCCACCAGCTAGAAGAATCATCCAAATTCCTTTTTCGAAGAATGCTGCAACTAATCCAACACCGCCGTGCCCATTTCCTATTAGGAGAATATCACGGAATCCCATGATGAATCCAAGAAGGACATGGAAGCAACCCATGTATAGACTGATTACAATCAGGTCAATCATGTGGCTTCCAACTCTGTGGAAGGGGAACGCGAGGGATAGGCTGAATCCGTAAGATGCCTCCCAACCGTATCCATGCTCAATATCGAAGGGGAAGTAAAGTGCACTGAGGAATGCGACTGGTGATAGATTGTCGCTGTACATGTAATGGCCTGCTGAATCTTTCATGTAAGATCCATCAGGGTATGTCAATTTTTCATAAAGGAATATTTCAAAACCTGCTATTTCGGCGTACAGATAGCCGAAAATCAAGGTTGAAAGGCCGATTAATTGGAGGAATCTACCGCCTAGTTTCAGAGTTTCATTTGTTCTTGCTCTACTGTATAGGAAGGTACCCAGTCCCATTGTTGCGAGTCCGTACGCCATGTCTCCTAACATCACGCCGAAGAAAATTGGGTAAGTGAAGAACATGAATACTGTAGGGTCAAGTCTTCCATATCCTGGTCGCCCTACCATATCGGTAACTAATTCCATTGATTTGGTTGTTGACCTAGGTTGGTAAGCAATTGGTGGCATCTCGGGTTCATGATGTTCGTCATCATGGTCGTGATGGGCACCGCCTGCTTGTATTACGAATGGCTCTACATCTACTACGGTGCAAACATTGCCAAGTGCGACCTTGATATCTGCAGACCTATCCATTTCAACCCAGCCATCAATCACGAAGGCGTGGGCGGATACAGCGACCTTTACTGGAGAGGTAACTAATTCGTGATCTCTCTCTAATACCTCTAAACTACAAATCAGGTCTTCTCCGTTATCAGATATCCATTCTGCTACAGAATTAGAGAGCCCTTCGCTCTCAGTTTGAAGCTCCAATCTCTCATTCATCAGATCATTCATGCGAGATTCAGGGTTGCCGGCTCCTTCTGGCAACTGAATCGCGGTGAATCCCGCTTCTGAAAGTGCTGAAGATACCAAATCAGCATCTTCGTTTTTGACGAAAATTGCAACTACATCAGTCTTCCCTGATGTGCCACTGACAAACATTCCATCTCCTGCAGCGACTTGTGCCGCTTTGAGGTCGTCAACCGTACCAACGAATGATGTAATCGATTCGTAGCCAGATAGTAGTTCGATGTCGATACCGAGAGGTGTTAACAGAGACAACACCGATTCTTCTTCGGACTGTGAGGAAATGCTGTTCTCAATTTCGTCAATTCTACTGAGGTCGCCTAGAAGAGAGTCTACTCTGCCCTCTAAATCTTCATCAATAGATTTCCTAACTGCAGCCAATGGAGCCGCTTTGCTAGGACCTGTTGGCTCGACTTGAGCGACTGCGGCTCTGGTTTTGTTTAGCAACTTTGCAATTTCCTCTGCCTTCTCATTTGGTGTACCCAAAGACAAATCATCCATTGAGCCGTCATAATCGACGAAGTGTAGTGCCTTTAGTTGAGCTAGGAGACTTAGCGCATCGTCAAGTTTGTCCAAGGTTCCAGCTGCGGTCAAACGACCCATCTGCTTAGTCTGAACCTGTGACATTTGTAGCGACCTCCTAGAATTGGGTTTCACGCTCGGAAGGCATCCAAAATCGTGTTGACCGCCTTGTCACGGTTCCTCTTTCCGCTGTTGTGAATTGAATCGATAGTTGCGTCTCCATCAGCAGACACTGTAGCAGCTTCCTTTTCCGCTGCAGCGCGGGCATCAGCAACGATTTTCTGTGCTTCTGCTTCAGAATCTGTGCGCCCTGTCTGGAGTGATTCGGCGGCCTCTAATCTTGCCTTTTGAACAATACCTGTGGCCTCAGCTTCGGCCTTTGCTATGGCCGCAGCTGCGGCCTCTTCTGCTTCCCTTATGGTGCGGAGTACATCTGCGTTACCCATTTCATCCACCTTTGGTGAGGCGAGCGACCGGAAATGGGTATTTCATGCTAACCTATGTTGAATGAGAAATGCATCAGCCGATACTCGGCGGGACGTATGCCCAAACCAACCAAATATAGGCTCACTCCCCACGGCAATTGTGGACCACGAAACCATCGGCTCAGAGGACTGGGACGAGTTGATTCTAAACCTGGAAGCAACCATCCCTGTTTACGACCGAATAAACCGCTTCGCAACCATCGGTCAAGTCGACAAATGGAGGCGAATGGTAAGGCAAAGATTGCCTAGTGAAGATGCCAAACTTCTCGAAGTCGGATGTGGACCCGGTAGCTTTGCAGAGGATGTTTCTGGAGTTGATTTAGTATGCCTAGACCCTAGTGCTTTGATGCTTGAAGCGGCTAAGCCAAGAGTCAATTCAAAACGGCAAGATAGAGGTGATTCAGAGGTTGAATTCGTACAAGGAAAAGCCGAGGAATTGCCTTTCGATGACAATTCCTTCGATGGTGCATGTTCACTCTTCTCGTTCAGAGATTGGTACGACAAAAGGGCTGGGCTAGGAGAGGTGCTTCGAGTATTGAAGCCGGGTGCCAAAGTGGTTATTGTCGATCCCGCGAAGATGAATCGAATTCATGGATTCCTTGGTTGGCTTTGGATGAGGGTTTGGGTAGGCGCCTACGCACGGATTATTTGTGGGGTAAAGGACCACCCTTGGAAATGGTTAACCAAGACTTACGTAACATTCGGAACTACTCGAGATTATGTCCGAATGATGGAAGAAGTAGGATTCGAAAATGTCACTGCTAAGGTCGTATTTCCTGGAATGGCGACCATTTGGGAAGGAAGAAAAGCCGAATCATAGGGTACCCTCTGAGTCCTCGTGAGTCTAAACCGGGGTCCCTCGATTACAGAATATCATCTAAGACTAATTTTGTAGCCCTCGCCACTCATCGAACCAACCATTCAAGTCTGGGGCCCCCTTCCAGAATCATGGATGAAGGCACAACCAACCCCTGGGGTTGGATCGTTAACATTATCTCCGCGGGAGGTGCTATTACCGGTATTCTGGCTATCCTTGCGTGGATCATGGAGGATGACTTCAATCCCGTTCTCTTTGGCATCAGCGCAGTAGGTGGCATCCTTATCCTCATCGTACTGCTCAATGTGCATGGGACCGATGGTGACAAGCAGCGTCCTGTCTGACGCTTGTGAGTCCGGACCCTCTGATAAATCTTGAAATTAGTCAATCCAATAGTATGCAGATGGTTTATTCAGAATCTGAGAATTTCCTTTTCCATATGAGAAAAGATACTGCCAGTAATAGTATTGTCAATAATATTGGAAGCATTATCCCAAGAGGCCCAGAAGTTCCTAAGCCAAGTAGACTCTTCTCAACTTTGACCATGTTCGATGAACAGAAAGTGGGGGGTTCTTGACCCTCAAATTGAATTCCCAAGCATATATCAAAAGATGAATATGACATAGAACTAGACGTTGCCACAAAGCTGCAATCGTGTAATGTATAGCCGACCTTAGCCTCTAAATTACACTCTGGACTTTTGTCCTCAAAGCCATCTGGCCAATACACTGCCCCAGAATTATTAGAACTTATTTTCCCCATCTCAATCATTACGAAATTCATACTCATTGAAGCTTCTACGTTGCTGCTACAATCTAAAATGAAATCAAAACTTATTTTTCTATCCGCTCCAATCTTCACATCCTCTGGTGTGTTGTAAATACTACAATCTGTGTAAGAATCGATTATGATCGTATTGCTATCAGTGTCGGATTGAGCCAAAATACCTGCAGATACACCGGCTACCTTTCTGACCACTGCTTTGACAGAAACCTCATGATTACTCGCTTCCATATGAACTGGAGCTCGGGCTTGAACTGTGATATTGTTTGTACCTCCTGCACCAATCAAAATTGTAGTTGGCCCACTTACTGCCAATTCGTCAAAACTATACTGAATTTCTATTTCTTCAGGAGCACTGGAAGTATTCTCTATTTGGCATTCGAATGTAGTCGATCTAGTTGGATGTGTTGGAGACGAATCTAAGTGTACTGCGTTGTCTTGGCAGTCTATTTCCACACCCGGTATTACTTGTTCTGCTTGAGCGGGAGCACCGGCAAACATCAGTAAAATTACTACTGGGATGATTTTGAGTAAAACGGTCTTTATGGCCACAAACTCACTCCATTATACCACGGCTTACTTCAGGTCATTTATAGTTAATTTATGGCGATTTACTGAACAAAATATTGGCAGTTGAATTAAACAGTATATCATCAGGAATTTTGAAACCTGCAGCAGTAAATGATTGGATTATGTTTCCTTCTTTGACCTTGTATTCTTCAGATGAGCGAAACTGCTCCAAAATCATCTCGTCCGCCCATCTTGTGTAGACAATGATGCGTTTGTCGTCTTCGGCAAATGTTGAACCAATGCAACCATTCTGAATTGCAATTGAAAGAAAGTCCTTCATGGATTGACTCATTTCTGAGGTGATTTCCTTATCATTTTTGTTGGTAATCCACATTCGAATAACCGACGGTTTTCCCATACAAAGACCATGACGTGGAAGTCTATACTCTTTCGTACGGAAGTGTCAGTAGAGTAGCCTATTGCCCTAGGAATTCGAGCTAATTATCGCGCTTGCCTCTATTTCCACTAGTAGCCTTTCATCCACTAGGGCGCTAATCTCTACGCCGGTAGAGACTGGTAATATTTCACCGAAGAATTTTCCATGCACCTTTGCAACCTCCATCATGTCCTCTTTATCGGTAACATAAATCCGAGTGCGGACAACATCCGACATGGCGCCACCTGCCTGTTCTATAGCATGTTGGATTTTCTCAAGGACATACTGGGTTTGAGCTCCTGCATCCCCTTCTCCAAAGAAATTCCCCTCCGCATCCACAGCAGTAGTTCCGGCTACCTCTATGAATTGACCGACTCTGACTGCACGGCAGTATCCAGCAATAGGTTCCCAAGGCGCACCTGAAGAAATGTTGATTCTCTCGCTCATTGATTAACTCCAACCCCTGACAACTTATAGCAACTCTAAATTACGCCTGAACGATTCAATTCTAACAATATAATTGCTACACAAATTATGCATATAATTATTCCAATAGGTCCTCTCTTAATCTTTGAAGAGGGTCTGAATCCGAGTATAGGTTCAGTCTTGTCAGCAAGGTCTTCTTCGATTTGACCAATTGGCTTCATAAGTTCGGTCAATGCACCGTTCCTAATGGATTTTCCTCTAAGCAAACATTCTCTTCGACTTGGGTGCTAAGGCAATCGACATCATTGAGAAACTCATCAGAAAGACTACCGAGAAGGACAGTGTTATTGTCGCCATGTCTGATTGAGGGAAACCCCCCGTTGCCATCATTGAAACTCCGAATGAGACATATCCAGAGACTAACATCGCAAATAGTGTTTTGAAAACCATCTTTGTTACCACCGTGAGATCTTCGGGCTTAGCTCAGAAGTGGCGTGATTGTCATTGCGGTAACCGCAAAGGATGCATAACTGGCAATCAACACCACAAGTACAGTTCTTGTTGTCATACCCTTGCTATCGAAGTGTGGGTTATCAAGAAATGTATATTCTTTCATTCACCGCATATATACTCGTGTCTTCAAGCCGTGAATTGTACAGGTTTGAAACCAATCAATTCAGAATATTATGAATGGTTTCCTGCAGGTCACAAAGCGCCAAACAAAGGGTTTCGTAAGCGGATTAAATGCTAGATTTAGAATCCAATCTGGAAGTCTCATAATCCAACTACCAACTTTGAATGATAATTTCGAATTTCGCATCACTGAACCCATTTGTCTCTTCCATTCTTTTTCGTATTCATCTAGGGGTGTTCCATTTTCTAGATGTGAAACAATTTGTTGACCCGCAATTCTTCCTCCTACCATGGCAATCGTAATGCCTGCGCCATTTGATGGTAGAACCATACCAGCCGCATCTCCGACAAGAAGATGGTTTTCTTTGACGAAGCAATCAATCGTCCCCGACATCGGTAGAGAACCTGCTCCTGCGAAAGTTACCTTGTCACCGTATCTTTGGATGAACTCATCTGCAAACAGATTCAATGAGCGCCCTTTGGCAAATTTATTTTGAATTCCAACGCCAATATTTGCTCCGCCTTGTTTGGGGAACATCCAGGCATAACCTCCAGGTGCCATCGAGCCAAAATGGAGTTCTACAGCATCGCCAAAATCGCCATCCATCAGAACGAATTTAATTGGGATTTTGAGACTCGATTCATCCCAATGGCTGCGTCGCAGTGGGTCATTATGGCCTCCTGCACCGACAATAATTCTGGCAGTAAATTCTCGTCCATCTCTTAGGCAAACGGTTTCTTCATTTACAGAATCAACTCTTGCGCCAGTCAGATAATTTGCTCCTTTGGATTTAGCCAAGTCCACCAACCACTCATCGTGTGCTACTCTATCGAGCATTAGGCCCTCGAAGGGATAGCGAAGTGGTCGCCCTGATGGTGGCACCAAATGCATTTTTGAAGTTCTCATCGAGATTGCGTGTTCAGGTGTTTGTAGTAGATCATCAACCTCTGGAACGTCAGGACAAAGCCGCTTCATCTCCTCATTACTGGGAACTAATTCCCCACATTGAAGTGGACTACCTATGGAATCTCTTCCATCGATGACTAAGACGTCCTTTCCACCCTCTGCAACATAACGAGCAACGGTAGAGCCGGCAGGGCCTCCTCCGATTACGATAACATCCCAATCAGTTCTTTCGACCATGAAAATCACCGCTCAATGCGTTGTTTGGCCACCTCAGGTGCGTCGCCCACGAGAAAGTTTTGCGATCTCGATCATCAATGCTTTCGCATCCGTATCTGGTAGAGATTCGAGACTTTCTTGTGCTCGGTCGATATGATTCTGAATCAATTGCTTGGCGTATTCAAATGAGCCAGCACTCTCAAGCAATTCGGTTAGTTCACCCCACCTGTCATCGCTGAAGTTTTGTAGGACATCTGCAAGTTGTTCTCTCTCAACACCATGAAGCATAGTTAGAGCATGAATGATTGGTAAGGTCATCTTACCCTCATGAACATCGGTACCTCTTGGCTTACCCATCGATGGATCTCCGGTCAAATCAAGTAAATCATCGACCAATTGGAAGGCTCGCCCTACTTCCCATCCAAAATCATCGAGAGTATCTACAATTGTCTGCTCAGCGTCGGCCTGCATCGCTGCACAAGAGCAGGCGCTGGCGAATGGTCCAGCGGTTTTTCCATCGATGATTGCATAGTAGTCTTCGGGAGTTGTAGCTAAGTCTGCTATGTGCTTGATTTGCAATAATTCACCGGCGGCGATATTGGCGGAAGTTTCGGCCATTCGGTCTACAATTCGAGCATCGAATTTACCACCGAGTCCGAATCCAAGCACAAACAGATAATCTCCAGCAATTATTCCATGAGATTGGCTATGTGCTGAATGTAGAGTTGGAAGCCCACGACGGGTCTTTGCTTGGTCGTTGATATCGTCGTGAATTAGGGTCGCTGTGTGGATTAACTCGCTGGCTAGAGCCAAATCCATAACTGAATCTAAGTCCTTACCACCTGCCGCTTGGTAGGCTAGTAAGGCAACGATTGGTCGGTATCTTTTACCTCCGGATAGTAGCAAGTCACGAGCCAGGCTCATGGCGGGAGCATCGTTCTTGGTCAGCCTATCTTGTACGAAATTTTCCAATGCCTCTTCAACCTGGTCTCTGAGTCCTTCTAGACTCATCTGACGGTTGCTGAGGGATACCATCCATTGCGATGGTGAGGGGGTGCCTATATCAACGGGTGTGTGACCCCACAAACGGGCACGTTGCGTGCTCCCCCCTCGAGGTGGACGCTGTGGAAGAACGAGTAAAAGTCGCATCACTCGACCATCCTCACTGCCTATCTTCAAAAAATTTAGAGGATTTTTTGTCCTCAGAAGAAGCCGGAGATTTAGAATTAGAAATCACTCCGGTTGACACCCTGGAAGAGGCTATTGAAAGCCTGAAAGAAGGAGAATTAGATCTGCTTGCTATGCCTGCTCGTTTACTGCATGGTAAACAAATCAAATTATTGGAAGGCGGCTGTCAAGTTTTAGGCGCAAGAGCTCCAAGGAGACCTGCTAGATTTTTGGTTAGTGAAAATCGGATTTGGTATCAGCCCAAAGGCGCTATAATTCTCTGTGATGATAAAATCATTCGACGGCAGCTTAAGCGGGCTCGTCGTGGATTGCGCCTACTCTCTAGCAAGGCCTACGCATCAATTCATGAGATCGAAGATAGACCTGATTCTGAAGATCAAATCGCTCGCTGGATGGAAAAACTTCGACGTAGCGGGGATATCGACGGATTTGTGACCTCACGTGAAGTATTCAATTCAATTCATTGCTCAAGCAGGAGAACTGTTCTCGGTATAGACCCTGAAGAGAGAGAAGGAGATAGGTATCTTCCTGTGCCTTATGCTGACCTTGTGGTTCTAATTGGGCGTAGTGGTTTTCCGAAAAAAATAATTCAAAAAATATCTGAATTGGAAGGAGAAACTGTATGGTGGACTCAGGACAATCTCATTGGCGGATTATCTGAGAGCGAACTTGATAGAATCGCGATTCTAGTTCGACACAGGCAAGTCGGAGCGATTATGCGACAGGCAGAGGAATTCTTCGACCTAACAATGGAAACCGTTTTCCACGACCCAGAAGGAGAAACTGAAACCACTGAAGTTCATGTCGAAATACGCATGGAATTCCTGTCAGACGATGGCATGCAAACCGTTTCAATTGAGAGATTAGTTCCTCTTTCCAATCTCGAGAATTCGGTAGTTGCATTGGCAAAAGACTGGGAGCGGATGTTGACTACTGCTAGCAGCCCAATCCCTGAACAAAGAACTCGACAAGGGCTATTGCCAGCAAAAGAACCTTGGATTGATTTAGAGAAGTGACGGCAATTTCTCTCAACCCTCAAAATCCTACTATGATTACTCAAATATTGAGTAAGCGATAAGACGGCGAAGAGTTCGCTTGAACTTTATCGGTGGTCATGATGTCGGTTGATCGAGTATTGCTCGACCAGTTGTATCGAGCGCGATTGATGGAATTAAGAGAGCGAGCAGAAGCTGCTGGATTCCGAAAAAATGGCTCTGTTGAAGTCCTTAGGGCTCGCCTGATTAGAAATCAAGTGATGGGGGATTATGATTTTAGTTGGGACGGAATACAGGCAATGTCACACCTAGAGTTAGGAGATATTTTGAAGATCTTTGGAATCAAATCCTCCGGCTCACACAAAGAGAGGAGACAAAGGCTCTGGCTCCACTTGAATTATGATTCGAGACGGCTCACCGTGGAGAATCTCGCTGAAATGGAACGGGACAAGTTACACTCTCTGTGTCAAAAGTTAGAATTGCAATTAACCGGAACTAGGACCGTTCTGATGGGGAGAGTTGCTGGAGTTCTTGCAAGCCAAGGTCGCGGGTGGGGTCAAATCAAACGCTCATTGAGAAGAAATGGCCTACCGGATGTTCAAATCTCTAGTTTGCAAACAATTGAAGAGCCTGAACCAAAAGAGGAGGTGATTATGATTGAGGTCCCTGAAAATCCTATTGATTTCTTACAACCTCTTCCCCAACATCAAATGGAAGATGCTGCAGATTTACTGTCAAAAAGCGATGGAAAGGGAAATAATTCATCCTTGCAAAGTCTTGCTGGAATGATTAGAGACATCGAGCGTATGATAGGGACAATTCTCAACAGTCATGGTGGCCGATGGTCTCAGCAGGAAGAGGAATTATTCCTGCGAATAGCTGTCAGAAGAGGATGGCCTGTTGAAGATGAGATGACCAGTACTCGTCTACTTTTGGTCGCGAGTAGAATTGCTGAAGCAAAGGGCTCTCGTGATGTCACTTTCCAAGAACTTGGAGCAACTCCTGTTAGTGCTCCAAAAGCAGGAGGTGAAGATTCAGATGCAATCGCTAGGATTCGGGCGAAAATGACAGAGGCTGAGCGAATAATCTCAGGACTTCGATGAAATCACTGAGGAGTCAATCGGAAGAAACTGAATCTTGGCTCGATAATCGAACCTTCGATGTCTCGAAGATTGTCGATAGCATCTTCTGCTTCTTCACGGCTATGTCCCGCCACTACCGCTGCGTGGACTAAGGTATCGTAATCTACTCCATCGCCATCGTCTTTTATTCGAATTGTTTCCAACAGGATATCAGATACATCACCTGTCGGCACAGGAGTCTGAATTACTTCACCGGCGGATTCATTCGATTGTTCCAAGGTTGGTTGGGCAGGTGGCGCTTCAAAAATCGCATCAGAACCAGTTGCCATTGAGAGTGACTGTAGAATTCCTACTCGGTAATTCTCAGTATCGAATTCTCCGTAATGGCCTCTCGCAAGGACCATCCCGTCAATCAGGTCGCTGGGAACTCCTGCCGATTCTAGCGCGGCGGGTGTAAGGTCAGATTCGATTGATGCTTCGTAGGCATCTAATCTACGCAGGGTTGCTTCAGATGCTTCAACTAACCAATGAGTGTAGAGGTCTTTGTCTACAATACTGAATTCTTCTGCTCTAAATGATGTGAACATTCCACCGTCTTCGGTCTCAAACCAACGTGCTCTGCCGACCAATAACATGAGGAATCTATCACCGCTCTCAAAACGATTCAGAATCTCTTCGATATCAGCATGGAGTTCTGGTTGGAATGACGCTACTTCGAATCGATGAGTTCCTGTTGGATCTCGAAGATGAGCGGTATAAAATGAGCCACTTTCTGTCTCTCGTCGCTCGACCCTGTCAATTACTCCTCCAACTAGGGCTCGATTGACCTTAGCACCAAGTTTGGTGATTACGAATGAGGGGTCATATTCTCCTGCTCCTTCCTCAGGCAAATCTGCATCCATATACTCTTGAGCGAATAGTCGGATAGCTGTTTGCCGGCTTCTTCTAGTTGCTTGATTCATCACAATACCACCCCCCAGCGAGCCATTACTTCATTGGCGGCTTCTTCGGGTGTTCGTGTATCTACTTCGACTGAATCTGCCATCAAAATGGCGCCCTGAGTATCTACCATAGCACGGCCATTGACGTGCAATTTTCTTGCCAAGAATCTCTCTCTTAGAGTGGCAATATATCCTGCCCTAGTGTTGGCATCTATGGCATCTCTGATTTGCGCTTGGTCCATACCAGTAAGTGCTTCTGTAGCTTCTTTTCCAATCAGAGTGGAGGCGTTTGAAATCCCATCATCGAGAACGAATCGAAGTCGTACATCTTCATCTCCACGCTGAGGCCCATGCTCTGCACACTCTCCTTCACGCATGACTCTGCGACACTCTGGGCATCTCTCGATAATACCAGAATTATTTGCTATTGCAACAACGGTTCCGGCAGTTCTGATCCCACGGCGTGAACCACCGTTGACCAAGTCGGTTAAGTCAACCTCAACCCAATGATCGGCTGGATCTATCGCATCCCATGGTGGGTCGGATAAATCGATGACTTGATCTGCAGAATCGATGACTAAGTCGGGAGAACCTTGCCAAAATTGTACCCTAGCACCTTTGAGATGAAGGAAGGCTCCCGGTTCTGGACTCATTTCCCCCCAAGAAGTCAAGCGACAACGGCCGGTTGGATCCATTACATCGCCGCTACGAACTGTCCTTTCCTCGCCATCTGCGTTAGTGAAGGTTCGAGCCTGCCAATTTTCCACCTGCACTGTAATCTCGATGTCTCGGGCTCCGTCTCGTAGTTCTGAAATCGTTGAGCGATTTACGGATTGTAAATCGTCCATACTAGCAAAGGAACTATCATGGAAGGGCTCGATTTTTGTTAAGTCCCCAATGTTGATTTCAGGGGTGTCTCTGAATCTACGGATTTGCGCTCTGTCTATTTTGATTAACGAGCCCACCTCATGCTCGAAATCTCTCCATGAAATGAATCCGATTGTGCCGGAAGGGTCCGCTAATCGGCCACGAACAATGTCCAATGTCCCGCTTCCGTCTTTCTTTACAATTTGATCGTCTTTCTTCGAGAGAACTCTTGCAACTACGCTGACGATACCTTCCGCCTCTCCCGCCTCAGAGATTGGAACCGGTTCGTCTGAAATCTTGGTTACTGGCTGACCGCCTTCTTTGAGGACAGTAACTCGGCTTGGGCGATTGATGTTAATCGAGCGGCGGTCATTCCAGAAATTTACTGAAACTCCTTCCAATCGAACTATTGAGCCAGGAGTTAGATTCTGAGAGTGGTCACCCCAGTCGGTGAAATCCCAACGCTCGCGCTCGCCTTCCCAAGGACTATCCTCGACCCAACCATATGCAATCTGACGTTCTTCACCTCGAACAGTTTGTATCTTTGGAATGTAGGAAACCACAGCCACCTCAATAGTGACATTCTTGTCATCATCCTTTAGTTCAGAGAATTTTGTTACTTTTTTCTCTGCAATAGCCGGACGTGAGCGAGAAGAAATGGTAGATACTTCTTGACCCGCAGCAATTTGGAATTTTCGAATTACAGAGCGAAGAGCGTCTTCAGGAGGTATCAAAAATTCTTCCTCATATCTCCTGAATTCCTTGATTATCTCAGCTTCATCAGCGTCTTTGCATTCTTCTTTGACCACAGCAATCTGTGTCGCATACCTTCCATCGTCACTCATCGTTTCACCTACGTTCAGAGGCAAAGCATCGAGCCTATATGAACACGGGAACGATCGAATGCTGTGCATTCGGAATCATCATTCAGAGCGATGTTACTCAGTGTGTGTTGGGGTAGGCTCGACACCACATCATCTCCGGGATAAGTGGACGAGCCTTGACGGTCTTTGAAGATACTCATTGGAAATTGAGGATTAATGACCGACTGTGTTTTCATCTCAGCGCTGCTGTCAAACTCTGATGAGCGCTGATGAGACCTGCCGATTCGGTATTCTAACAGCCTCTGACAGAGCTACTGCCGGAGAATACGAAGACCGAAGTGGGCCGGCAATCAAGCAATTCCTAGAAGAGGCACTAACCTCGCCTTGGGAGGTTTCGAGAAGACTTGTCGAAGATGAGCAGGACGTTATCGAAAAGGCTCTCATCGATTTGTGTGAAGAGGGATGTTCAGTCATCATCACCACCGGTGGAACAGGGCCTGCGCCGAGAGATGTTACGCCAGAGGCAACCGAAGCAGTTTGCCAGAGAATGCTCCCGGGCTTCGGTGAACAAATGCGGGCAATTTCACTCAAGCACGTGCCAACCGCTGTACTTTCTAGACAGACTGCTGGTGTTCGTGGTTCGACTCTGATTCTCAACTTACCTGGATCTCCACGCTCGATCAGAGAAATTCTAGATGAAATATTTGCTGCAGTGCCTTATTGTGTCGACTTGATTGGAGGACCTTACATAACTACAGAATCTTCTGTTGTCGACTCATTTCGACCTCCTCATGCGCGAAAATAAACTTGGAATAATTCCGCGTTACATATTAACGGAGAATGATGGCCGCCGAATCATGGCGAAGATGAAGTCTGGAGACATTGGCACAGATAGGGCAGCTGACAAAATACGAGACATTGAGGTCACTCTAGACTTCACACCTAATGCAGATGCCTCGGTTTTGTACCGTCAAGGAGAGACTATGGTTCTCGCCTGTGCAACCGTTGCTCCTTCACTCCCTCGATGGTTTCCTCGCGATGCCAACAGAGGATGGGTGCACGCAGAGTATGCCCTACTACCCGGTTCGACAGATTCACGATTCCAGCGTGAGAGGCGCGGTGCAAAGGGCCGAACTCAAGAGATTGAGAGATTGGTCGCTAGAAGCCTTCGTGGAGCAATCGACTTAGAGGCCCTTGGCCCTATTGCAATTACTGTTGATTGTGATGTATTGAATGCGGATGGAGGTACTCGCTGTGCTTCGATTACAGCCGCAAGCATTGCAATGCGATTGTGCGTTAGAAGACTGATTGCATCAGGACGCTGTTTGCCTGCTGACAAGAGGCTGAGCCACGACCAAATCAAGTCAGGGATGGAAGCGCCTACGCTAAGTGCGGAGGAAGCCGTAGCACACGAGAATGCGGTTATCCCTCATGATCTTGCAGCAATTAGCGTTGGACTAATCGATGGAGATGTTTACACTGATTTGGATTACATTTTGGATAGTAATGCAGATGTTGACATGAATGTTGTAATGACGGCTGATGGGAAGTTCGTCGAGGTTCAAGGAACTGGTGAAGAATTCACCTATACTAGAGAAGAACTCGATGCATTATTGGATGCTGCAACCGCTGGTGTGACTTCTTTGAATGAAATGCAAATTCAAGTCCTTGATAATGTCCAGTAGTCGTTAAGGATTGGAACTGTATCTTGCCGGGGATAGATTATTCAAAGAAGAATTACAGGGATTTTCATGGTTAGAAGGAAATACCTGGTTGGTGCCATAACAATTCTTCTTTTCTGTCAATTCATACCAATTATGCAATCTCAACAATTAACCCCAGGTGTTGAATTAGAGTGCGATTCTAGCACCATTGATATCGAAGTTTTTCCTAGCGCAGACCCTACTGGAGTGGTAGATTGTACTGTAACAAATCCTAGCATTCACTTTGAAGATATTGCATTGCAATATCAAGGTGGACCATTGAGCATTGCTGGGCCTTCGAGTATTTCTCTAGCTGGGGGTGAATCGGAAGAATTTCAGGTTGCTGTTCGGGGTGAAAATTACATGCAGAGAGGGTCATTCCAAATCCAAATAGATGCTACAGTTACTCAAGTAAATGGAATGCCAAATCCAAATTATGATGGTACTTCAGTGAACTTAATCGTTGAAATTCTTCAATTTCCAGGATTACAACTCGCATGCTTGGATAGTGTATTAGAAATTCAAGTTGGAGAAGAAGGAAATTACGGATTTAGTGTGATGAACATGGGCAATTTTATTGATGAATTTACCCTATCTATTGAAAATGAAGAAGCACTGAATAATTTAGGCTGGACAGTTAATCAAGATACAAATTCAGTTTTGATTGACTCTTACTACCCCGAAATAGTTCGGATCGGATTATTCGCACCGAATTCAATTTCATACGGGGCAGACTATTCTAGTGGAGAGGACGCATTTGAGAGTCAATCGTTAACCAGTAATGGTACGATTGAAAACATCTACAAAATATCCCTAAAGGCAACCAGTGAGTACTCAAAAAATTGGGATGGATATCTGGTTAGCGAGACAATTTCTTGTACAATCAAAGTAATTCAATATCCAGAAGATTCTACTTTTTCCAGTATCGGAGACATACTACCTTCAACGAGTTCATTCATGGCGATATTGGTAATTTTATTGTCAGCGACCTATAGCAATTCAAAGCGAAGGCTATGATTCATCCTGCGACAATTAGAATTAGACACCTCAGAAGTATTGAAGGGGAATGTGGAATCGCATGGGTGCTACGGGGACTGTAGCTCAGCTGGGAGAGCGCCGCACTGAAGATGCGGAGGCCGCTGGTTCAAGTCCGGCCAGTCCCACCAAATTGCTACTGATTAGAAGAGGTCATCGAACTCTTCGTCGTCATCATCGAAGGACATCATCTTACCATCGTCCTTCTTCTTAGTTGGCTTTTTCTCAGCCTTCTTGGCTCCCTCGGCCTTCTTTGCTTCCTCGGCCTTCTTGGCTTCGATTTTCTTTTGAGCAGGAGTCTTTGACATCTCAGCAACAATCTTCTCTTTATCAGATTCTAGTGATTGTTTGCGTGCTTCTGCTTGTTCCTTCTCACGTCGAGCTAATTCTTCGATATCGATTCCAGATTCTGCAGCGAGTTTCATTCTACGCTCGTCGCGCGCTCTAATCTCAAGTAATCTCTGGCGAGCCTTGTCGTAATGTTGTACCATGTACATTGCATCGTGTTCTAGCAATGGTGAGTCAGAGATAATTGTGATATCCATCCAATCGCCTTCCTCAGCGAGGTATTCTGCGAATGGCTCGAACTTCAGGTCGGATTTCTTGATCTGAGTGTAGTGTTGAGCGTTACCCATTCTGTGTTCGACACCGGCGAAGTGACAGTAGAATGTCTTCCCGCCGAATGTTTCTCGAGCTTGGTCAAACAATTCCGCATAATCTTCGGAAGTCTTGAGACGACCATGCCCTCGAGCGTGAATGTGAGCCATATTTAGCACTGGAACAGTTCCAGGAACGTGATTACAAACTTCCAGAACTTCTTCTACAGTTCCCCACAGTTCCTGCTGCCCTGAGGTTTCTACGGCTACCAAAGTAGGTTCTGCTTCATGCACCCAAGGGAAGGCTGCGTAATCTTCCTCTTCACCTTCTTGACCCCAGATTGATTTGACTCTCTCCACAACTCCTGCGAGTATGTTAGCGACCTCCTCGTTTGCCTCGGTTCCAGGGTCGTATTCGCCATAAGGACCAACATGACAAACCATATGTCGAGCATTGACTATCTTTCCAACCTGCATGGTCGACTCCATTTTCGAAAGAGTTCGGTTACGCTCACGTCGGCTACCCAATAGTTCACCATAGTACGGACCGTGTACATTCATCTCGAAATCAGTCTTGTGACTTAGAATACCTGCTTGCCAGTATTGATCGAAGTGATGTGGCTGAACTTGTCGTACGGTTTGAATCTCCATTGTCTCCAAACCCAGAACGGTGATATCATCCATTCCTTCTACAATTGTTCGGCCCTTACAGGACAATGGAACACCAGCTGGTCCTAGTTTAAGTGGCATAGGCTTCGCTCTCGCAGGGTGAGCCCAAGAGGTGTCCCTACTAAAGGCATATTCGCTGGTGGTTTGACTCTAAGATTCAAAATGATACCTGAATACTTCTGATTAAAGTGCATTCAGCAACGATTTGCGGCATTTTTGATTCCTTCAGAGCCAGGACCCCTCAGTGGGAGTTCGCACAGGTACTTACCAAGCCATTGCGGGGCTGAATCCGACTTCGGATTGCAAGAATAATTACCCAATGAATGCTCAATGGAGACTGTGTTTTCTGGATAACCGTAAGCAATAACCTGAGGAGTCATTCCACGTAATCTGATTTCACTGAGCAATTCTGATTCAGTCATCTCTTCGATTTCTGCTATCGCCGATAAAGTCTCCTTTGTGAAAAATAACATGTGGATTTGGCGAATCCTTTCGATAACAAATCCCCATGCTTCAGCAAGTCGACTTGGATCGGAGGGGATATCAGTCACCATAACAGTACGAGGCCCTTCGAATTCAGCAAAGGTCATGCTAGCACCTTGAGCACTCTTCGCATTATCTCCCTCTAAGATTGAAGATGTGGAAAGGACAAGCCAATGAGCGCCTTCTAGTCGGCCTCTCCAATCGATTTTTCCGTGACTAAAATCGGAAAGGTCTGGGATATCGATTCGGTCGATAGAGCCACCATCTGCAGAATCTAACACTTCAGAAACTACCGAGTCACCAAAGCCAACAATTCTAACGGTAGTTTCCATTCAATCTACCTTCCAGCGTAACAAAGCGATGGCTCCACCCATACCAAGGAGTTGTTGTCCTGCATCATGATCAACCGATGCTTGGATTACATCGCCTCGATTTGTTGTGACTGCAGTTGTAATTCCATCCCATCTAGACCTAATTTCCCTATCATCGGAGCGAAGCAAGGATGCGTCCACAACTAGAACCTCGACTGCACCTTGTTCGGCCGCCTCTTCGATTGCATTCAATCCATAGGACACTGCTCCATTGGTTGAAATTCGAGTTAGACCGTCTTCGATCGCTCGTACTTGTCGAACCAATTCGTGTTCACCCAAAACAGCATCAGCAGCGCCGCCTGCTAACACCTCATTAGCGGCGGCGCGACCTCCAATCGAAGTAGCAACATTGTGAATTTGATTCTCCGCTCCAATTGCTCTAAGCATTCCTTCGAATTGCTCTCGAGCCATTCCTGGCCCACAGATAACCAGCGGCATTTGATCAGGGAATACCATTTTTGTCTCACGAGCTACCCTTTCGAAGAAGCCACGACGAACTCCGGTTGAGTCGTCTGCTCGCTTACCCCCGCCTCTCATCGAAAATGAAGATAGATCTCTGATTCCATGGCCTGAGACTTCGAAAATTAATACTTCATCATTCTCTACTACCAACAGACCTGCCTTAGGTTGAGTTCCTGCTGCCAGAGCAGACTTGATCAATTCACGGTCCACATCTGGCAGACCACCCTCGAATGAGATTTCCACTTCATCACCTGGTGAGACTAGATGTGTATGGTGAGAGCCAATATCGATCTTCGCCTCAGAAATTACTCCGTGGACTCTGAGGTTTTCAGTGAATGGTTGAAAGGCACACTCTGATACTTCTATCTCAATCCACATCGGCTTTCTTTCTGCTGACTTCGAACGTCCTCCTTCCTGAGTTCCAGTTGTGGAGTCCCGCCGATGTGAAAGCATACCAAGATTGGAGCCGACTCGACAAATTTGAGCCAATGTCCAGAGGTCATCGGCGTCATCAATACGAAGCCTGACTCCCTCATCTGAGGCCTTCAGTTGTCGCAAATCCTCACTTCCATCAACTGAATACGCCGGTTAGCCGTCCGTCTTCATCCATATCCATATCCATGGCAGCTGGGCGTATTGGGAGCCCGGGCATAGTCATCATCGAGCCACACACGGCAACGATGAATCCCGCTCCAGAATTGAGTCTTAACTCACGAATTGGTAAAGTGAATCCACTAGGCGCACCTAGAGCTGTGCCTTCGTGGCTAAACGAATACTGAGTCTTAGCCATACAAACTGGTAGATTCTCAAGACCCCATTCCTGTAACAATTCTAGGGTATTTTGAGCCTCTGGGGAAAATTCGACAGTATCAGCACCGTAGACATTAGTTGCAACACTCTGGATGGTTTGGTCAGCGGACATTCCCGGTTCAACCAATGGATCATATGGCCGACCCGCTGAATCATGAGCAGCACAAGCCTCGACTACAGCGTCTGCGAGAGCAACTGCGCCTTGTCCGCCCTTTGCGTGCCCCTCGAAGACAACAACATCTCTGGCACCCGCGGCAATCGCTTCTTCACGGATAGCCGCGACTTCAGCGTCTGTATCGCTGGCAAATCGATTGATGGATACAACAACAGGAAGGTTAGTCGAAGATAGGTTGCGGACGTGTCGGCGTAAATTGGTCGCCGCACCAGATCTGGTAGCTTCGACATTCTCTGCCTCCAACTCTTCCTTTGGAGGCCTCTTTCCTCCGCCAGTAGAGAATCCATCTCCATGTAATTTCATGGCACGAACAGTGACGTTGAGAACTATACAATCTGGTACTTTTCCAGAGGCCTGGGCTTTAATTTGCAGAGCCTTTTCAGCACCCATATCAGCACCAAAGCCTGCTTCAGTTACCACATAATCAGCGCAGGATAATGCTAGTGAATCGCCAATAATTGAGGAATTTCCATGAGCAATATTTGCAAATGGACCTCCATGAATGAA
>Ga0160423_10001094_pt1 | contig 22605 bp, 19 predicted proteins | sample CRUFie14St8metaG_FD_108191 | JGI IMG/M metagenome (GOLD analysis project Ga0160423, IMG submission 108191) | Marine microbial communities from the Costa Rica Dome - CRUD Field 142mm St8 metaG | ecosystem: Environmental > Aquatic > Marine > Oceanic > Photic zone | place: Costa Rica: the Eastern...
AGACATGAGCACACGTGTGTTCGGAGTTATTTCATCACAACCAGCATATGCCATGAATGCCGCGGCAGGCAATTCAGATTCACATCCATTTGTGGCCATGACAGGCAGAACACCTGTGAGAGTGATTGGACCTGTGGCTAAAGGACAACGTCTAGTCAGTTCTTCCACAAAAGGCACAGCCGGAGCCATTAACGACTCAGATATTACCAGCAGTCTACAGATAATTGGACGTGCTTTGGAAAACAAACACACCACCGACATTGGTTTAGTGAACTGTGTGGTGCGTACCAACAACTAATCACCCAAAATTCCATAAATACCTTATATTAACAACAATCATGCGGGAGATATGGAACCATGACAACACGTAACTTTAGAGTTAAAAATGGTATCGAAGTAGGTGATATTACAATATCGGCCTCAGCAGGTACAATCACAGGTATGGCTACCGCGGCACCAAGTGCTGACGGTGATGTGGCCAACAAGAAATACGTTGACGACTCATTAGCGGGTCTATCACAAAACAGTATTTCTCAATTAAACAGTTCAGTATCAGTAACTGACTCAGGAACGAACGGAACAATCACAATTACAGCAGACGGAAATGCTGAATTGACAGTGACCGACGATGGTGTAAGAGTTCACGGAAACTTGACAGTTGATGGAACACAGACAATTATCAACACAACAACACTATCAGTTGAAGACAACCTAATTGAAGTAAACAGAAACGTTTCTTCAAATGCAGGTATGCCAACAGTTTCTGGAATGAAAGTCAACAGAGGCGAAGGTTCAACTGCCACAGAAACAGATCTTTTCTGGGCATGGGATGAATCATACGCTGATGACGGTACATCTACATACGGAAATGCAGGTGGTGCCTGGACAGCATTTAGATCAGCAAATGAAGAAGTTGATGCTCTTGTAGACATCAGGGCCAACGTGGTACACGCTGTATCAACTTCGGCACAATACGCGGACGTTGCCGAGCGTTTCGAAGCAGACGCTCCTATGGCGGAAGGTGCAGTTGTTGAATTAGGTGGATCAGCAGAGATCACTGAATCAACTACTGACTTATCAGACGCAGTATTTGGTGTAATTTCATCACAACCAGCATATGCCATGAACGCGGCGGCTGGAAACAACGACTCACACCCTTACGTTGCTATGACTGGTAGAACTCCAGTTAGAGTATCAGGTGCTGTAACAAAAGGTCAAAGACTGGTTACTTCATCAATCAAAGGTTGTGCTAGAGCAGTTGCACAAGGTGAATCAATCAATCCTTTCCACGTTATTGGAAGAGCATTAGAATCAAAAACTGACGCAGGCATTGGTTTGGTAAACTGTGTAGTGAGAACTAACAACTAATAAATATTCATACTTTTTAGTAGAACACAAAGGGCGGCCCTAGGATCGCCCTTTTTTTATGCCCGTATAAATACTATTACTGTGGTCAGCCGGCAATGATATCAGGCTGTGCATGGCGTATTGCTGTGCTAACATTATTATAAAGGAGTACCTAGTATGGCCATAGGTCGTATTACAGGGTCGGTCCTAAAGTCCAATCTGACTAGGAATGGCGTCGACCTTGCATTTGAAACAAACCTACTGTATCTCGACGTAACGAACAGTCGGATAGGTATTGGTACTTCGGAACCAGCAACAACATTAGACGTGAACGGAACAGTGACGGCATCTGCCATCACAGGACTATCATCTGCGACAATCACAAACACCTCAACGGGTGACAGTCTTCTTATCACATCAACCGAAGACAGTTCAACAGCGGCACCTGTTATCACATTAAAAAGAAACAGTTCTAGTCCAATAGATGCTGACTATCTTGGACAATTAAAATTCAAAGGTGAGAATGATGCTGACCAAGAAGTTGTTTATGCCAAGATTACAGGAAAAATTCAAGATACCAGTGATGGCACAGAGGATGGTATAATAGAGTTTGTAAACATAAAAGCAGGATCACAAACAACAACTGCCAGATTGAGATCTGACTCATTTCAACTGCTCAATGACACCAACCTTGTTGTGAGAGGCCTGACATATCCCACAGCAGACGGCACAGCGGGTCAGGTCATAAAGACAGACGGATCAGGAACATTAAGTTTCACAACCATATCAACAAACAGCATCTCACAAGGCGACTCAAATGTCACTGTCACAGATTCAGGCACAGGCTCAGTCACAATTGACGCAGACGGTAGCACAATAATCACAATGAATGCTACCACTGTGTTGGATGCTTCTGCCACAACCAACGCCATCAGACTGCCTGGTGGAACCACTGCACAGAGACCCAGTGGAGCAGTTGGTGAAATAAGATACAACAGCACCACAGACACCATTGAAGGTTACACATCAACGGCAGGTTGGGCACAACTGGGCGCCACAACATCCACGGAAGAAAGCACAGATGACACGTCTGCAGAAGATGCCACAGCACTCAGTACCACACAAGGTGTAATAAATCAATTCGCAACCAGCAGTTTTGACAGTGCCTGGTACCTGGCCATAACCAGAGACGAGATCAATGACGAAGTGGCCACTGCCAAGTACAGTTTGGTGCACAATGACACAAATGCTTTTGTGGCACACTCTCACATAGTAGAATCAGACAGTTCAAATTCATATCTCACAGTGCAGGCAGATGTCACAGGTGGTAATGCAAGACTGTTGGGAACAGGAGGTAGTGTTGTCAACTCTGTGTCAATTTATAGAATAGCAGTAGGTGACAATACCTCAGCCGCCACCACAGGAAATGTCACTACCACAATCAACACAGATGTAGACAGTGCCGCAGAAAAAATCGATGGCTGGGCACTGGCCAGTTACAGAGGTGCCAAATATTACATCTCAGTCAACAACACCACAACAGGCGAGTTGTCAAACACAGAGGCATTGGTGGTACACGATGGTTCAACGGCCTACATCACACAGTATGGAAATGTCAACACTGGCGACAATGATTTGATCACACTGACAGCAGAAGTGGACAGCACAGAGGTTGTGTTGAAAGCATCAGCACAGGCACCCAATTGCCGTGTCACAGTCTATAGAATTTTATTAGCAGACGACGAAAGTGGCTCAACAGGTGACAACGTAAATGTCATTGCGGGTACAAATGTGAGTTCTTCTGCTACCACAGTTGACACATTTAACACATCAACTTATACAGGTGCGTTCTATGTGTTCACAGGATACAACGCAGGTGAAGGAGCGGCCAGTATATCAGAAGTGATGGTTGTGGCCAATGACGAAGCCTACATTGGTACAGGACCCATTGTGAGCACCAAAGGCACAGATCAACTGGATTTTACTGCTTCTCTGTCAGGTAACACTGTTACAGTACAGGCGGCATCAACATCAGGATCAAGCACTACCGTGAACGGTTACAGGGTACACATGCTGAGGGGATCAGCGGGTGCATCAACGGCAGACACGGTACTGGTTACAACAACACAAACAATCACAGGACAGAAGACTTTCACGGCAGGCGTACTGACTGACACAATACAGTCTCCAGGATCAAACGCAGACATCAAACTGCAACCACAGGGCACAGGTTCTGTTGTTGTAAACAAACTAAAGTCTGACGATTCCTCTGTCATACAGATAGATGATGGTATAGAAGTTGATGGTACGTCACAGTACAACAGTGCAGTTACTTTCAATGCAGGATTTAATGAACGTATCAATGCATTGACATCATCAAGTACAATCACTGTTGACTGTTCAACGGCGAGGGTACACACGGTCACATTAGGCACAAACACAGAATTCAACATCACTAATCTACCAACAGGAGGCACCGTTACACTGATCATCACACAGGACGGTACGGGTTCAAGGACGGCCACTTTCGGCACAGATGGTTCAACCGCAGTTAGATTCCCGTCTGGGTCAAGTGTGTTGAGCACGGGTGCCAACGACATAGACGTTGTGTCAATATTCAATGACGGCACGAACTTCTTGGGCAACATAGCAAGGAACTACTCTTAATGCCTGGCTTCAACTCCGTACTCACTTATGAGCCAGTGATAACAACCACAGACAGGCAACTGGAATTGGATGCCGCTGACTCAAGCAGTTATGGTGGTTCAGGTTCTACTTAAACCGACCTAGAGGGCAACGCCAACGCCACAATCACGGGTGCCACACACACAGCGGGCAACAAGGACGGCGGTGGCGTGGGATACTTCTCGTTTGATGGTACCAACGACTCCTGCAACTGTCCGGACGTGACCGGAGTTACAGACTTCACACAGTCAAACAACTACACCATCGAAGCATGGATATATCCAAACTCCACGCAGAACACCACAACACAAGGTGACAATGATGTCATCGAGAAATGGGAAGGTGTGACAGGATACCCATACGTGTGCCGTTGGATAAGATCTGCCAACAGGATGGCGATAGCCATATACAACGGTTCCGCCAGTCAGAGTGTGAGCATCACAGGTTTCACCACGGACGCATGGAATCATTTCGCCGCTGTGTTCGACCACACCAATGACACACTGACGGGTTATCGCGATGGACAACAGATCGATCAGTCCGCACTGACCATAACAGGAACAATTGCCAACTCCCATGACCTATGGATAGCGAGGCGTGGCACAAGTGATGTTGCCACCCAGAACTGGTGGACGGGAAGGATATCAACAATCAGGACTTACAATCGTGCCCTAAGCGCCAGTGATGTTGACAGGAACTTCCAAGCGGAACGTAGATTCCACGGTATCTAAACGATTAGATCTAATATAGTCTGTAATTTTCCTTTGATACTTTTGTTGTTCAAAGTGTTTCTCAATCCACCGTGCAAATTTTTAGGCCAACATTCAAAAGCACACCAACAGTAACCTGAATGTTCTTCATTTAGTTTGGGTATGAATTCGTTATCTATGGCAATAAGGTATGTGTGAAAGAAAAACTTTTGATCGTTTGATGTAAACAGTTCCAACGGTATCACTTTTTTAAACACAGGTGTGTCACCTACTTCTTCTTGAATTTCTCTTTTCAATCCCTCAAATGCTGATTCCGTAAAACGTGCTTGGCCACCAACTAGACCCCAAGTGCCCTGTGTTTTGGCATCTGTTCTCTGCAAAAATAAAAATCTTTTGGTAGTTGTTGAATAGAACAATGCACCTGAACAAACAATATTTTCTTTCATTACTATAATTTAGTGTGATTTTTTAAGGAGTAGTTGCGTCTTGACCACTGGCATCATCGTTTGCTGTGTATCCGCCATCCAACACAATGGTCCAATTACCAGCCGCATATATGCCTTCGTAACTTTTTACCCATTCTGTGCCGTTGAATCTGTACTGTATTCCTGTATTCGTGTTGGTAACATAGTGTAGTGTTGAGTCTGGGTTACTGGCATCAAACACTTTTTTCCAACGAGATTCACCACTGTCGTATTCTATGATGTCGCCCACACTGGCAATCAATGTGCCCCAAGTTGAACTCTGTAGTGTGGCAGTTGAATCACCTATTGAATCTATGATCAAATACCTGTCACCGTTCACAGGTGTGCCTGGTGCAAATGTTGTGGGATTGATAATCTTTTTCACTGCTGTCAAAGTGTTGGCAGGAATGGTGTCATTGTCAATGGTGTATAAAAGTATTGTGTCGTCCAATGATGTGGTTGCAATAGTGCCCACAATTTCGTTGCCTGTTGGCTGTTTCAATCTGATCTGGCTGGTGCCGTTTCTCACTTTGCCGTATTGGTCCAACAAAACTTTCCAGTTCACAGGTGGTCCAAATGTTTGGAATGGGTCAAAGTTGCTGGGTTCTCTGGCACCTGAATAATATCCGTCTCCGCCTGACTTCACATTTACACCTGTTGTACCCAAAAGTCTTAACTGATTTCCTGTGACCAATAGTCCAAAATTGTTGGGAGTGATAAAACTCTGTGAAATAAGTGGACCACTAATCAATCCTTTGTTGATACCACCGTCATCTTCGTAGATACTCATTATGATCTTTTGTACCACACCCAGTTTTTTAACTTTCACTGGTGGTGATAACCATATGGGCATACTGAAAGTCATTGTGGCCACATCTATTTCTGTGTCAGCACCCACAGGAATGGTTCTTGAACTGAATGTGATTCCTGTAAGTTCCACATAACTCAAACTGGTCCAGTCAATGTAGTTGTCTGATTTTTGTATTTCAAAATCTGGATTGAACAAATACAGGATTTGTTCTAAAATCTGTAATTTTTGATCTGTGTTTGAACTGTAGATGTCTGCTGTGACTTCCAATCTGAAAGGTGATGGCATTACTTTTTCCACTGTGTAACCAGCACCCAATTTGTTGCTGTATGTGCCGTCTTCTAAAACATCTCTTTCACGTAGGTGTTGCTTTTCCACGTGGTAGGGATTTTGCATACGTTCTCTGTCGTAGTTTAATTCTCTGATGTAACACGCAATCTTTGGTGCATAATTCAAAGCATTTTCTGAATTGTTTCTGATTATGTTTGCCACCTGCCTTGTGGGATCACCATAAACCACTGGCACAGGTTTCAAAGCAATTTGATCATCTGCGCCTTTGCCTGTTTCCACACTGAAATTGTTCAGTATTCTCATAAACTGTGTCAAAAATCTACGAACCTGTCCAGAATAAAAATGTAACATTAATTGTCAGCCTTTGGTTTCAACGCATCTTCCAGCGATTGTCTCTGTTTCACAGTTAGACCATTAATTGTGTCTGTGGTTGAGTTGTTGACAAACCCAGTTTTCTGTGTTGATCTAGTGTCTGTGTTAGAAGTAGTTATTCTCACAGAATCTTCCACTTTGATCCATCTGGATCCATCATATCTAAACAGTCTGTTAGGCAAGTAATCAGTTCTCAAGAAATAGTCTCCTTTGTTGACATTGGCATTTGGAAATGAAATACCAAATCCTGCAGGGTTGCCGTTTGGTGCAACACCGTCACCGTCCAGATAGAATCCGTAGTGAGATGCGGCTGGTGTGTCTATCACTGCATTGATTGGTTTATCTGTGGCCACTCTTTCTGTTGATTGAACATTGTCTGTTCTAATATTACCTCGTTCATCAATAGGTGCCACATAGTATTGTTTGTAATTGAAACCTGCTTTTGGTGAATCTTCTTCTGCCTGTGCCAACACTTGATCTGATATTGTTTTTTCTCTGTTGTAAGTGGACATATAACTGGCCAAACTTCCAGAAGTTGCGGCATCGCCAAGTATGTCTCTGTATTCTTGAGAATCTACTAGTGATTTCAGTTTCAATCTCAACAAATGTGGCCACCAAGTTTGTGAAAATCCTTCTGCGGCTCTGTTGACATCTTCAATCACATAGTATCTTTTGAGTGCAATTGGTATTGACTCATCTAAACTGTAATCTTCTTTCATATGCGGAAACTCTAACACATCTCCACTCATTGGTTTTCTGCCCAATCTTTCCACAGTGTCATTCAAATGCACGGTCAAAAACAGTGTGTCATTTTGCAAAAACATTCCAAACTGACTTAGATTGAAATCTATGTCTTGCACATTGTAGATTCCTCTGATTGTGTAGATGTCAGCATCGTACTTTCTGTCTCTGTTTTCTAAAAATAGTAAATCTTGTATGGTTCGTTCATTTAGACTATCGCCAGAATATTGTGGTTGTGTGGGACTTGCTGGACCGTCCTTGTTTGTGTCACCTTGATCATAGGGTCCTATGTATTTGTGGAAGTGTATGTCTGTGCCACCCACAGTGAACATCTCTTTGATGTTGCGATCAAAGAACTTGTAGTCCGCACCTTTTTCTGGTTTAAAAATGGATAATCTTGGCATATCATACATATTTATTGTGTAGAGCAAACCAATAAATACGAGTATGTCAGAACTTCAAACAGGTCAACAAGAGATATTTGATTACGTAAAGAACAATCTAGGTGAGGGTATGATTGACGTGGAATTAGACCCAAAACACTATCAAACGGCGCTGACTAGAGCCATAGACAGATACAGACAACGCAGTTCAAATGCAGTTGAAGAATCTTATGCTTTCTTGAAATTGAAAGAAAATCAAAATACATATATTTTACCAGATGAAGTGATCAATGTGAGAAAATTATTTAGACGTACAGTGGGTTCCAGAACTGAAGGTGGAGAAGGCGGTACATTATTTGAACCATTCAATTTGGCATACACTAACACTTACCTTTTGAGAGCAGGTGCTACAGGTGGATTGGCCACTTACTATGCTTTCGCAAGTTATCAAGAATTAGTGGGCAAATTGTTTGGTTCATTTATTCAATTTCATTTTGATGTGGCCACAAAAAAATTAACAATCACACAAAGACCAAGAGCAGATCAAGAAACTATCTTGATGCACACGGACAATTTTAGACCTGACATCACATTGTTCAAAGACATATATTCAAAACCTTGGATCAGAGATTACACACTGGCAGTTTGTAAAACAATGTTGGGTGAAGCCAGAGGCAAATTCAATACCATAGCAGGACCACAGGGTGGCACAACTCTCAACGGTGCGGAACTAAAACAACAAGGTCTTGCTGAAATAGAAAGACTGGACCAAGAAATTGGCAACTTTGCTGAAGGTGGCACACCACACAGTTTTGTTATTGGTTAATTCTTAATCACACTATTTTAAATAAAGCGGTATGTTAGAACAAGACCCGCAAAGAAAATACTCAGATCTCACACTGGACGAATTGGAACAAGTGGTAACAGACTTGGAAAATATGAGTATTGCGGCCTTAAAACAAAAGAAAAAAGATCTTAGACATTTGATCTTAAAATCTGCAGAAGCGGCCAAAAAAGAGATTGAAAGACGTCTCAAAATCTAGTATAATAAACAAATGCTGATAGGAATTGTAGGACTGATAGGTTCTGGAAAAGACACTGTGGCCAATAGACTGGTAGAAAAACACGGTTACCGCAGAGACAGTTTTGCCAAAAGTTTAAAAGACGCAGTGGCATCTATGTTCAATTGGGATCGTGAAATGCTGGAAGGCAATACCACAAAGTCAAGAGAATGGAGAGAACAACCTGACGAATTCTGGAGCAAAAAAATGGGCAAATCTGTCACACCAAGATGGGTGTTACAGTACTTTGGCACAGAAGTCATGCGTGGTCAAATGTATGACGGTATATGGGTAGACAGTTGTATTGGCAGATACAAAGGCCAACCCACTGTGATATCAGACACTAGATTTGTGAACGAAGTTAAAACCATCAAAGCACACGGTGGCAAAATTGTGTGTGTAAAAAGAGGTGAATTGCCCACACAAAAACAAATGCAAGAACGTGGTGCTCATCAATCAGAATGGGATTGGTTAGACAGCGAATTTGATTTTGTTATAGACAACAGTGGCACAAAGGAAGAACTGTTTGCCAAAGTAGATGACCTAATCGTCAGCAACAAGATCACCCATACGCCAACCCAATCTACGAACACTGCCCAACCGTTGGCAATTGGCGCAAACAGTTTTTAAATTGGTATAGGCTGTATTTCTTAGATCACCATCCACAAACATCACATCCAGTTGTAATGGATCCTGTGCTTTGAATCCACACATCTCACACTTTTTGAGTTTTTTATATCCTGATCTTTGTAGGGGTGTTACACCACCAATTTTTTTGTGCTTGTGAATTCTGTTACAAGTGTCACATCTGCTACGCCAATAGATTTTGCCTGCTTTCTTGTAGGCATAGGCCCTGGGTCGTGACTTGCACTCCACACACAAAGGTCGCACTGTTTTGTTCATATATGCTATTTACGTTGCCTATATAGGTACCTAAATATGGTAAATTTTGTCGTAAAAACCTTACGATCTAATAAATACTTTCAGTATATACGTACAACTTGCAAGGAGAACACGTAAAATGGCTTTAACATCACCAGGAGTAGAGGTTTCCGTAATAAACGAAAGTTTTTATGTACCATCAGATGCGGGTACAACACCTCTGTTTATAGTAGCATCTAGTCAAGACAAGGACAATGGAGCAGGCACAGGCACAGCGGCAGGCACAACAACTGCGAACGCAAACACTGTATACTTGCTTTCATCACAAAGAGAATTAACAGAAACATTTGGAGATCCAAAATTCTACACAGATGCTTCAGGTAACCCAATTCACGGTTATGAATTGAATGAGTGGGGCCTACAAGCGGCATATTCATTCTTAGGAATTGCCAACAGAGCATATGTTTTAAGAGTAAATGTTGACACAGCAGACCTAATTGGTAGTGCAACGGCTCCAACAGCGGCACCGTCAGATGGCACATACTGGCTTGACCTTGCATCAAGTTCTTATGGTATATTTGAGTGGAGCCAAACAGATCAAAAATTCACAGCAAAAACACCAACGTTGATAACTTCAGTTTCTAACCTGGTAGGAAACAGTTCAACAGGTGCACCAAAAACTTCAGTGGGTGCCATTGGTGATTATGCAATCAACACAACACACGTGAGCAACAAAATTTACAAAAAAACTGCTTCAAACACTTGGGTACATTTGGGTTCAAGTGCTTGGCACAACAGTTTGCCTGTGAAAACAGTTGCTTCAGGAACAACAGTCACAAGTGGACACAACATTCAAGTTAATGGTGTTCAAGTACAAACGGCTGGTACAGCATTATCAGATGTGGCAACAGCATTTACTAGTGCTAACGTTCCAGGTGTAAGTGCAAGTGTAAACAGCACAACAGGAAACTTAGAAATTTTCCACAACGGTTTAGGCTTTGGTGATTCAACTGCTGGCTTCAACACAATAAGATTTGAAGAAGGCAATGGAACATTATTAGCAGACTTAGGAATCACAGCCGGCACACACAACGGTGTTAAATTCCTACAAGCAAAACACACAAACAGACCAACTTGGAAGACAGCAGACGAGGACAGACCAAACGGTTCAGTTTGGTTCAAAACAACTTCTGCTAACTCAGGTGCTAACATTGTTGTAAAACTTTACAGCACAGCAGACGGGTCTTTCAGTTCAGTAAGTGCTCCGTTGTATGCAACAAATCATCAAGCAATATACAACCTTGATCCATCAAACGGTGGAACAGCGTTGAGCGTTGGCGACTTGTACACACAATTCAACATCACTGAACAATCAGTAGATGGACAGCAAGATGGCACACCAAATGTAGGTGACTTCCAGGTGTTCAGATACGAAGGTGGTGAAACAATAATTCAATCAAAAACAACTTACCCAAGTTTCACAGCAAACGAAACTTTCACTGTAAGAGAATCAGTTAAAAATCAAGAAGCATTAGCGGCGGCCAAAACTGTTACTATGGCTTCTGGAGATGGTTCTACACTAGGTGATCAAGAAGACTTTGTGACAGCATTCAACGGTGCTGGTTTCACAAACTTGGTTGCTTCTGTGATCACAGAAGGTGAGTTCAAAGGTGCAATTCAAATCAAACACAAATTAGGTGGTGAGTTTAGAATGAACAACACATCAGGAACACCACTTGATGACGCAGGATTTGGTACAAGTGCCGCACACAGTTATGGTGGATACACTGCCAACAGTACAACACTGGTTGACAACTTATATGTTGCTCCAACAGGTGACTCAGAAGACTCAACTGTGGGTAACGAAGTGGTTGCCACAAACTGGAAACGTCTAAGTTACACAGCATCAGCAAGTGCTCCAACTGACGAGCCAACAGATGGCACATTATGGTATGACACTAAGATTGATGAAGCAGACATTATGACTCACAACGGTACAACTTGGAAAGGTTACAAAGAAGTATACGCAACAACTGATCCAAATGGACCACAGTTCAGTGCAACTGCACCAACTACACAGTCAGATGGAACTCCACTTGTAGCAAATGACTTATGGATTGACACAAGTGATTTAGAAAACTATCCAAAACTTTACAAATACAACACATCAGCAACGTTAAGTTCGACTAACACAGCAAACCAAGTGGCAGTTACCACAACAGGTGCGGCTTGGGAATTAGTTGACAAAGCAGACCAAACCACTGAAGACGGTGTGGTTTTTGCAGATGCTAGATACCACACAGCGGCAGAAAGAAATGCAAACAACAGCACACAGGCTGGCACAGCAAGTTCAATCAAAGACTTATTAAGCGATTCTTTCTTAGACCCAGATGCTCCAGATCCAGCAAATTACCCACGAGGTATCTTGTTATGGAACACTAGAAGAAGTGGTTACAATGTTAAAGAATATAAAAACAATTATATCACAACTACCAAGTATCCAAGTTCAGGTTCTTCAGGACTAGGTAACGTTAGATACAACAACGAATCAGTTGCAGGTTACTACCCAGACAGATGGGTAACTAAATCTGCCAACAACGCAGACGGTTCAGGAACTTTTGGTAGAAAAGCACAAAGACAAGTAGTTGTAGCACAATTGAAATCAGAGATTGCCACTAACCAAGCAATCGGAGAAGATCAGAGAGGTTACAATGTTATTGCTTGTCCTGGATACCCAGAAGTAATACAAAATTTGATTGACTTGAACACAGATCGTAACAACACAGCATTTGTTGTGGGTGACACACCTTTAAGATTAGAAGGTACATCAACTGCAATACAAAACTGGGCAACAAACTCAGCAGGTGCATTAGACAATAGCGAAGACGGCCTTGTGAGTTCAAGTGATTACTTGGGTGTGTTTTATCCGTCAGGATTGACCACAGACAACGCAGGTAATTCAATTGTTGTTCCACCAAGTCATATGATTTTGAGAACATTGGCAAACAACGACAACGTGGCATTCCCTTGGTTTGCACCAGCAGGAACTAGACGTGGTGTTGTTGACAACGCAACAGCAGTAGGTTACGTTGATTCAGACTCAGGAGAGTTTGAAACAATCAGTGTCACAGAATCTGTAAGAGATTCTATGCACGAAGTCAAAGTAAATCCAATAACTTTCTTCTCAGGATCGGGTATTGTGAACTTTGGTAACCTAACAATGACCACATCAGGGTCTGCATTAGACAGAATCAACGTATCAAGATTGGCAGTGTATCTAAGAAACCAATTAGATGCCATTGCTAAACCGTTTATCTTTGAACCAAATGATGAACTGACAAGAAACGAAATCAAACAAGCGATTGAATCATTCTTGTTAGAACTAGTTGGACAAAGAGCGTTGTTTGACTTCCTAGTAGTTTGTGACGACACAAACAACACATCTACTAGAATAGACAAAGGTGAACTATATGTGGACATCGCGATTGAACCTGTGAAATCAGTTGAGTTTATCTACATACCGTTAAGATTAAAAAACACAGGAGAAATAGCAAATTTAGGGAACTAGATTTGGGTAAATAGGAGAAACAAATGGCAATATCAACTTTATCAAAATTTACAGTACCACTAGCAAACGATCAAAGTTCAGCATCACAAGGCTTATTGATGCCAAAACTTCAGTATCGTTTTAGAGCGATCCTGGAAAATTTTGGAGTATCAACACCACGTTCAGAACTTACAAAACAAGTGATGGACATAACAAGACCTAATTTGACTTTTGACAAAGTGACACTAGATGTGTACAACTCAAGAGTATATGTAGCAGGTAAACACACTTGGGATCCAATCACAATCACTCTTAGAGATGATGTTAACAACTCTGTTAGCAAATTGGTTGGTGAGCAGATTCAGAAACAGTTTGACTTTTTTGAACAGGCAAGTGCGGCATCTGGTATTGATTACAAATTTACTGGTAGAATTGAAATGTTAGATGGTGGTAACGGAGCAAGTACACCTTCAGTTTTAGAAACTTGGGAACTATATGGTGCTTATGTTGAGAACGTTAACTACAACTCATTAGCATACAACACTTCAGAACCAGCAACAATCACATTGTCAGTACAATACGACAACGCAGTACAAACTCCAATTGGAACAGGAATTGGTACAGCAGTTGCAAGAACACTTGGTACTTTAAGTACAGGTGGTTAATACAGTTTAGATTAGCATTTATAATACAGGAAAAGCGTCTTTATAGGCGCTTTTTTTGTGGCTATAAATAACAGTATGCCAAAGATAAATGATTTCTTACAAGGGTTTCAAGACAACCTACCAGGTTTAAAAGATTTCCGTCACGCATCTAGATTGTATTTGGATGACAATTTCAAACTGGCACCCAAAAACAAATTTTTATTCCACGTGGTCTTTGACACAGATGAAGATTTATTTTACGGAGGATTTAATTCTGCAGAAAAATACCAACTCAATATGTTGGTCAAAAGTGCCGATTTGCCAAAATACGGAATGAATCTTGAAGAAAAAATTCAATACAACAAAAAGGTATACACTGCCACAAGAATACAGTACGAACCTGTGAATATTGTTTTCCATGATGACCAAGCAGATACCGTAAATGCATTTTGGAAAAAATATTATGAATATTACATAGCAGATCCAAAAGCACTAAACATTGAACTAGCAATTAACCAAAACAAAGACGATACCTATGATCCTATCGACGGCAAAACTAGATATAGATTTGGTCTGGACACCGGCATAAAAAGAAAACAACCATATCTAAGAAACATTCAATTGTTTGTGTTACATAAAAAAAGATTCACTTCAATGACATTGGTCAATCCAGTGATTGGTTCTTTCAGTCACGACAATGTGGATCAGGCTGACGGTGCTGGAGTGCTGTCTAACACAATGCAAATATTTTATGAAACTGTGGTTTATGCCAGTGGCATTATAGTTCCAGGCGAACTGCCAAAAGGGTTTGCCACTTTGAACTACGACAAAGAACCTTCGCCACTGACTGTGTTTGGTAGAGGCACAAACTCTATTTTTGGTCCTGGAGGTGTTGTGGACGGAATAGGCTCTGCAATTAAATTATTTCAAGAAAAAAACATTCTAGGTGCAATATTGGCGGCAGGTAACACCTACAACAATGCAAAAAAAATAAAAAAATCAGATGCCAAGGCCGAACTCAAAGGCATTGCCAAAAAAGGTGTACAAGAAATTGGCAAACAGGCAGGATCAATTTCAAATCCTGTGGCGCAGTTTGCTGTTGGTGCCGCTTCGTTGCTGGCCATCAAAGAAGCCAATGCCAAAGGCACAAATGATCAACAAAACAAAGCCAACACAAAAGTGATATCATCGCCAAGTTTAGACACCGCTCAGTTTCTTACACCCGACGAAGCATTTAATCTTGTAAACACAAACGCAACTGTGAAAAATCAAGTGGCCGCGGGCATATATTTCAAAGACATTGGTTCAAGAAAAAATTTGACTGTGGCACAAAGTGACATTGAATACACTAATGCAAATGCAACCACAAAAACAGTTTATCAAAACAAAGCAGTAACTAATGTGAGAAAACTGGTCACTGAAGGATATCTAAAAATTTCAAGACAGACGCTTAATGTAAATATTGAAACTGAGAAAGCAAACATTTAATGACAGAAATATACACAAATTTACCACCCAAAAAAGACAATAGTCTAGACGAAACTGTGAAAAAATTGACAACGACTGCCTATGAAACTGAATACGAATTTAATGCAGGACAATATGATGCCGCGATTGCATTTTTTGTCAAAAGAGGTTTTGCCAGAACAGCCGCAGAATCTACTGCTTATGTGATACTGGCACAGGCCAAAATTGATCAAGTGAATCCGCAAGAAGTTTTAGACAAACTTTCAGGTGTCAGCGATGCCGAATTATCAGAAATAATGACCATAATACTCAACGCCAACAGATACAAATCCAGTAGGTTGGGTGTAAGACAAACTCTCACCACTAAGGATACTGTGTCTAGAAACATCCTAGACTAATGTTACCAAGATTCGCCAAAGGAAAATTTCATCCTAAAAATCAAGAAAAATATGTAGGACTGAAGACTCCCACATACAGATCCAGTTGGGAACACGCATTTATGCGACTGTGTGATGAACACCCTAACGTGGCCAAATGGGCCAGCGAATCAATCAAGATTCCTTACCGTCATCCACTCACGGGCAAATACACAGTGTACGTGCCAGACTTTTTCATAGTGTATGTGGACAAGAACGGCAGAAAAAATGCAGAACTGATAGAGGTCAAACCAATGGCACAAACATCGATGGAGGCCGCAGGCAGAAGTATGGGCAAGAAAAAACAGGTCATAATCAATCAGGCCAAGTGGGAGGCCGCCAATGCCTATGCCAGACAGAACAAAATTAGATTCAGAGTGGTGTCAGAAGAACAACTGTTCCACAACGGCACACGTAAGTAAATAAAACAATGACAAAGAAATTAGAAGATATTTTAAATTTACCAAATGTCAAAGAAGCATTCAAAGAAGTGGATGCCAAGGAAAAAGAGAAAACTGCCAAAGACACAGCAAATGGTAAAAGCAAAAATCTAGATCCTGAAACACACAAAAACTTACAGAAAAGTTATGCGGAATTTGACAAAGTTGCGGCCGCACTGCCACAGGTCAAAGGCTTGGGTGAATTATCAGACCTAGAACTGGACAAACTGGCTGTGGAAGCAGAAGAAAGTTACAAGAATCTAATGGACTTGGGCATGAACGTGGACTCACGTTATTCAGGACGTATATTCGAAGTGGCTAGTACAATGTTACGTAACGCCATAGATGCCAAATCCAACAAAATTGACAAGAAATTAAAGATGGTTGAACTGCAACTAAAGAAAATGAAGTTGGACAAAGACGGCGAATCTGACGCTCCGATAGAAGCACAAGACGGTTTTGTGATATCTGACCGTAATGAATTAATGAAGAAACTATTGAAAAAAGACTAAATATTGCATATGAGCACGTTCCAACAGTATCTTACAGAAGCATCTAAGTCATACGATTATAAAATTAAGGTCGCAGGCGAGCCTAAAGACATCGACAAAAACAGACTGGAAACTGCACTACAAAAATTTGAAGTGGCCAGTATGTCAGCAGGCAAAAGCACACCTATTCAAAGTTTACCTTTGGATTTTCCACAGTTAAGCAACGAGCAAGTGACCATCTTTGATGTGACCACAAACTATCCTGCCAGTTCAAGAGAAATGCACGAGTACCTAGCAACTTATATGGACTTACCTTTGACACATTTGGTTGTGAGAAGAGCCGGAGAACCAACAGAAGAATATCAAGATCAAATGGAAATTGCTCAAAAATCAGAATATCAAAACAAACTTTTAGACATTGAGTACAAAGATGCCGCTAAAGTGAACGCAGAAGATTTTCATTCCACAAAAGCAAACATGAGTTTGTTGAAAGAATTACTTAAAGACAGAGATGCCAAATACGAAATTGAAAAAGGCACAGACAACAAAACACAAGAAGCACAAAGCAAAGAAGAACAGGCAAGTGCTTCACCAGTGACACCAGCACACAAAGGTGCTGTCAAAGGCAACCCACATCCAGCAGGAAAATAATCATGGAAATGATGGACTTGATACAGAAATTAAATGAGATTTCTGAAAGAGAATTAACTAGAGGCGAAACTGCCAAAAAAGAAAAAATTGTCAAATCAATGAAAAAAGACAAAGCCGGTTTTGAAAAAAGATACGGCGATGACGCTGAATCAGTGATGTATGCCACAGCAACCAAAATGGCCAAAAACGAAGCAATAGGCGACTCTGCTGACTTACAGAAAATTAAAACAGCGGCAGGTGGTGAAGAAATGCTAGTGAAAACTATGTTTGCGTCAGCAATTCAAAATGGTTTAGACGAAGGCGATTTCATTGACTCAGCGAGAAGAATGCTAAACATGACACCAGACAACATCAAAGCAATAATTGACAATGACACAAAGGCAATGGGAGATTCAGAACAACCGGCCACAGAAGGTGGAATGAGTGACATACACATTGGTGCCCAAGAGGCAGTTGGTGAATATCTTGACGATGACGGAAATTTAAAAATGCCAAAAAGAGATGTGGTGGCAGATCTAGTGAAAAGATCCAAAGAAGCATCAATGCCATTATCATATGAATTAGAAACAGCGGCCAAAATGGTTGCTAATGACTTTGATGACGGAGGCGCTAGAAGACACGAAATTGATGAACCTTATGACTTAGAATCAACTGAACTAAATACAAACACTATGGAAAACAACGACAAAAAAAACGTTAAAGAAGCAATACAAATGACAGCAGACACTCCCGAAGAAGCAGGAATGTTAATGCAGATTTTAAAAATGGCCGGCATCAAACCAATGGGTGCTGAAATGCCAGACACCAAACCAGGTGACGAAATGGATCCAGGTGAACTTAACAAACAAATGGATCAAACTGACGGTGACGAAATGGCAAAATATATGGGCATGATAGCAAAGCCTGATATGGAAAAACAAGAAGAAACTTTTGCTAACGAACCAGAAGAAAAAACACAAGATGTTGACAGTTTGGTAAATGTACACTCAGGTGGACTAAACAGACAAAAAACACAGTACAGAAAAGAATATCCAGGCGACAATCCAATGGCAGTGGAAGACAAAATCACTGAAGAGGAATTGGCCAACAGCCTAAGAACACAATACGAAGGTTTCAAACAAGCGTATCAAGAAGCGGCAAAACCAGACTACATTGACTTAGACAAAGACGGCAACAAAACAGAGCCAATGAAAAAGGCCGCACAAGACAAAGAAGCCAAAGACAAAAAATAAGTCTTTTCCTCGCTACATTCTACCATTAAATACTACACTATGGCATATGTAAGTTTAGATTCAGAGCAGATTAAAAAAGCCAATAAGAAACACAAATACACCAAAGAACAGGTTTTACAACTTGAAAAGTGTATGGATCCCAAAACAGGTCCATTGTACTTTATGAAAACTTTTATGAAGATACAACATCCTGTCAAAGGTGAAATGCCTTTTGAACCATTTCCTTATCAAGAACGATTGATAGAAAGTTACAACAATCACAGATTCAGTATTGCCATGCTACCCAGACAGACAGGTAAAACAACCTGTGCTTCAGGATTTTTGATATGGTACGCAATGTTTAGACCAGATTCACAAATACTAATCGCCGCACACAAATACGCAGGAGCATCAGACATCATGTCCAGGGTGCGTTATGCGTATGAGATGTTGCCTGCTTGGATCAAAGCAGGTGTAAACCAATACAACAGGAACTCAATAGAATTTGACAACGGATCAAAGATAATGGCCACAACCACAACTGAAAACACAGGGCGGGGTATGTCACTTACATTGATCTACTGTGATGAGTTCGCATTCGTACAACCACCTGAAAAAGCCAAAGAGTTTTGGACTTCACTGTCACCAACATTGAGTACAGGAGGAAAGTGTATGATAACATCTACTCCCAACTCAGATGAAGATCAATTTGCCATGATTTGGAAAGAAGCCAACAAACGTTTTGACGAGTATGGCAACGACAAAGTGGTAGGCACAAACGGATTCTATGCCATGAAGGCACACTGGTCAGAACATCCTGACAGAGATCAGGCCTGGGCAGACGCAGAAAGATCAAGAATTGGTGAAGAAAGATTTAGAAGGGAACACGAGTGTGAATTCTTAATCTTTGACGAAACATTGATCAGCAGTATACATCTTGCTGACATGGAAGGTGTACCGCCAGTGGAAACCACAGGACAGGTACGTTGGTTCAAACGTCCAACACCTGGTATGACTTATCTTGTCAGTCTAGATCCCAGCATGGGTACAGGCGGAGACTATGCGGCCATACAGGTTTTTGAACTGCCAACATTTGAACAAGTGGGCGAATGGCATCACAACATGACGCCAATGAATCAACAGATTAGAATACTACAAGGCATAAACAAACACATACACGACACTATACTAGAAAAAGACAGCAGTGCCTCCCCGCAAATATTTTACAGTATGGAAAACAACACCATTGGTGAAGCCGCTCTGATGAGAGTTATGGACATAGGTGAAGAAAACATAATTGGTATGTTTTTGTCAGAACCAATACGTAAAGGACACAGACGTAAATTCAGAAGAGGATTTAATACCACTGCCAAACACAAAATAGATGCCTGTACCAAATTTAAAGAACTAATAGAAGGTGGTAAAATGAAAATCAATTCACAACTGTTGATATCTGAAATGAAAGACTTTGTGGCCACAGGTTTGAGTTACAAAGCCAAACCAGGACAGCACGATGACCTTGTAATGAGTTGTCTGCTAATGACACGTATGATGAAAGTTCTAGCAGATTTTGACCCTAAAATATTTGAAAAATGGACAGACAGATCCTCAGAATTAACCACACCCATGCCCATCTTTGGAAACTTCTACGGATAATAAATACACTATATGAATCCAAAAACGTCACAAGACCTGTTTAACAAAATTAGATCGCAGTTCAGCAACATCAAAATTGGTGATGAAAACGGTGCCGCAACAGCAGATGCTTCTGAGGCAGTGTTTTTTGAATTTGAATATCAGCCAGACAGCGACACATTTGGATCTATCAGCATATCAATAGCAGACGGTGAGAACATGAAAGTGTATTACAACCGTGATCTAGTGGAAAAAATAGACGAATCTGAACGAGACAACTGGTATGCTTTCCTTAAAGAATTAAAAGACTTTGCTGTGGAACACAGCCTTACATTTGACGTTAGAGACATTACTAAAACGCACCTATCGAAGCAGGATTATCAAAATCTCGCAGATACGAATCAAACGGTAAATACTGATGAAATGTCAGAAGAACTACAAAGACTCACTAAATTAGCAGGCGTAACAGAGGGCCTTTCAGGCACTGCCAAACGTTCTTACGAGAACTTGGACAAAACAAGATTAATAATCAGACACACAGGCAAAGTTGATGAAACTGTGCCAGGCGCAAGATCAAGACAGATACAATCATTATACATTGAAAACGAAGATGGCGAAAGATTCAAGTATCCATTAACACATCTAGCAGGTGCCAGAGCAATGGTTAGACACGTGGCCAACGGTGGCAGACCACACGATGAGTTTGGCCAACACATAATACAGACTTCAGAAGACATTGCCAAACTGCAATCGTTTTCAAGATATGTCACAAACAAAGATCAACTGAATGACAACGCAGGCGACATCATTGAGCAGACAAAATTAAAATTAGAAAACCTAAGATCATATGTTAAAAATTTAAGCAAACAATCACACTACGAAAACGCCAGCAAAGATTTCAAAACAGCAGACGAAGTTGTGTTGGACGACGAAACAGTTAACAAGTTAAGAGAAAAATTCACAATGAAAAATCTAGACAACAGAGTAGAGGACGCATTGCCAATCATCAACAGAATTATGAGCGAACTAGAACAACCACAAGCAGAACCTGAAGTAACAGAATTCAAAGACGAAGACAAACCAGAGCCATACGCAGACGCAGGTATGGATGTTGTGAAATTCATCACAGATCCCAACAGCAAAATATTATTAAACAAGGCACTGCCAGATGAGAAAAAATATGAACCACTAGGCAAGTCAGGCGAAGAGAGCAAAATGATCAGAGTGTTATCAGACATAGCATCAAGAATGTTGACTGACACACCAGCAGGCGACAGAGTGGCCAACTTTGCTTCAAGAATGAGTGACCAAATGGAAAAAGGCAAAGGCGATGCGTTCAAAGGCAAGGACACAGTAGACGGACCAGGATACGAAAACAGAAACAGAAAAATTGCAAAAGCACTAGTGGCCAAGTATATGAAATCAGCAGAAGAGATTGATCCAGCAGATTTCAAAAAGAAAAAAGACATCAAAGGCAAAGAGTATGCCAAAGACCCAATGAGACCAGAAGCGGCATTTGAAGGTTGGGTTGACTCGGTTGGTGAAGCAACAATCAAACCTTATGTGTCAATGTACAAAGGTAAGGACGGTAAAATGGTCTATGACGTGCTAGACAAAGACAGCAACTCAGCATACAAAAGTGGTGACATGAAAGCGGCACAGGAATACCTAAGCAAAAATTATGACAAACTGAAAAGCGGTGAGTCTGTTCACAACGAAGAAGAACTAGACGAATACGCCAAAACAGATTTTGAAAGTTGGTTGGCCAGAAAAGGCAAAGACATCAAAGACCTTAAAGCAGACGAATACACAGCAATGGTACAACAGTACAAACAGCAAAAAGATAGAGCAGAAAAAATGCAGGCCGCAGGCATTATGAAAAAAGAAGGCATGGGCGACAAAATTGCAGACATGGCACAGAGCTTGAGCAAGGACGAATTTATGAGTCATGCTGATGATTTGGGTCTTACACCAGAAGAAGCCGCAGAACACTATGAGAAGATGCAAGGCGGTGCACACGCTGGCAAGTTTGAGGGTAACCAGTTTGCACAGGCAGTACAGAAAGCCAAGGCGGCAGGTATGAAAGCAGGCAACAAATTCAAAGTGGGCGATCAAGAATACACACTGAAAGATGCTATTGAATTGGCAGGCCTACAATTAGAAGAATTCTTTTCAGAAGAAGAACAGGCATACGATAACCAAATAGATCGTATCAAAAACCTAGCACTTTACCAATAATAGTAGTAGACATTAGATAAATATCATTGTATATTATAGTGATAATGCTTAATATACATTTAGGCAACAACATAGGCACAAAAGGAGGCTTAACATTATGGCTACATTGGCTGAAATAAGA
>Ga0160423_10001095_pt1 | contig 22600 bp, 18 predicted proteins | sample CRUFie14St8metaG_FD_108191 | JGI IMG/M metagenome (GOLD analysis project Ga0160423, IMG submission 108191) | Marine microbial communities from the Costa Rica Dome - CRUD Field 142mm St8 metaG | ecosystem: Environmental > Aquatic > Marine > Oceanic > Photic zone | place: Costa Rica: the Eastern...
AGGAACCACAAACGGCAACAAGGGTTTTGTTCAAACCAAAAATGTTTCAGCGATAGGAACCGGAAACGAAATTGCCTTTGAGCAATTCAGCGAGGCAGGAAACCTTGAGGTGTATAGCCAAGCTGGAAGTGCCGCCGCATCAAAAACTGCTGGCCCGTTAGTTCAAGTAGGTAACGATGTTACGTTTGGCTATAACGACACTCATTTTGCAGTAGACACTAATGGCAATTTAAAAATAGCAAGTGGAGGCAGCGGCACAGGAATATCGTCAGCACTCCTTCAAAATGACGCAGTAACTCCAGACAAGCTCCAAGACACGGGCGATTTCACAATGGGCGGGTTGACGGTGAATGGAGCAGTTGGCGGTACTTCAATTATTCAGACGAGCGGAACTGGTACACATAGTAATTCTAATGTAGCACTTGACTTTGTCGCCCCAGAAGGACGCTTGCTATCAAAGAACAGTAGCGGCGGCCCAGCGAGCAACCTTGGTTTATATACTACCGACACTAGCGGCACTACAAATAAAGTAGTTCATCTTTCGCATGACAAAAAGGTTGGCCTTGGATTGGATTACGGCCCCAGCGGAACGCTGCACGTTAGCACGGCGAGGTATGGGGGTGATGTTATATCTGGGTGGAACTTTTCAAACTGGGGAAAAATATCAACCAATGTCACTATTAATTCTTCCAATAGCGTAACAACTACAGCCGCAAATGATTGGTGGCGAAAAGACGGATTTCTTGTTGTTGGAAGAAAATACAAAATACAATTGGTTGGGACTAAAGACGCAAACGTAGACTTTTATATCCGCAACCACGGTGGCTCCGCAATGTCTGGGGCATCAACTATATCAGGAACAAGTTTTGATAGCACACAAACCATTACGGCAGATTCAACGGGGATAATGCTGCAAGTCGGAGGTGCGGCTACATTTACGTTTACTAAAATTGAAATTGTTGAAGACTCTTTAGCCACTACTCCATCAACTACTGCCGATGATCTGGTGATTAACAACGGTCTGTCACAGGCAGGGTTAACTATTCTTGGATCGGGAGGGGCAAGGATACATTTCGGTGAGTCTGGCAACTCTGCTCACTCAAGGATCATAGCTACTTATAATTCGTCAAAAGATTCTAATTTACTTTTTTCAGCCTCAGACAACGGAACTGCTGGCACGGTAATGACGTTGTTTGGTAACGATAAGTCGGCAAAGTTTGCGGGTGGAGTTGGTGTTGGTGGAGTTGCTGCGGGAACCGATGCTGTTTTAAGAATCCGAAATGAGAACGATAGTTCATATTGGCCTTTGGTCATTGAAAATGATAACGGCAACAAGACTACTATTTTTACACAAAGCGGGGGCGGTGATCCAGAGTTGCACTTTCGGACTGATGGGCAAAGCACTACTACAATTTTAAGGGCTAATGGAACCTCGTACTTTAACGGAGGCCCAGTTGCGATTGGTGCGACAGGAGCAGCACAAAAATTGCAAGTAGATGGCAGTATCCAGTTAACTAATACAGCACAGACTAGCAGTAATTTTGCCACTAATATTCAGTCAATTATATTTGGCGATGAGACAGCTAACACAGGTGCTAGGCATCAAGCTAGTATCAATGCCGTGCGAGAAGCGTGGAGTAATTCTCCCTGCAAACTAACATTTAAGACGGCAGCGGGCGTAAATGCTGCGACCACTAAACTAGAAATAGCAAGTGACGGAACCCAAGACCACAAAGCCAACTCCATCGTAAACTCCGCTACAGTCGCTGGACTCCAAGATGGAGGTGCTTGCTATTTCTTTAATGGGGGTAGCAGCTATATTACATTTGATTCATTTGCTGGTGCGCTGGCAACTAACGATGCTTTTACTATTAGCATCTGGTTTAAAAGCCCAAGCGGATTATCTGTTTCTTCTAATTCACAAATACTAATCTCTGCCCACAGTTCGGGTAACTCAAATATTTTGAGAATTGGCGTTGACGCAAACGCCGCAACCGCAACGGGTATTTTTTATTCTGACGGTCAAAGCGGCGATGCAACTTTAGGCTCACAGAAATATCAAGACGATGAATGGCATCACTTGGTAGTTTCTAGACCAAGCGGAGCAAACGCACAAACTGCTAAATTTTACGTTGACGGAGTTCAAATTGCGACTGATGACATTGGCCCAACATTTAACGATGTAGCTAAATGGTCTATAGGGCAAGAGTATGACGGAGGTACTTCAGACTTTTTTGACGGCAGCATTAAGGACGTTAAAATCTTCCCCTCCGAATTAGACGCTGGAGACATTCGCAAACTTTATAGCGGCGAGAATCCGAAAAAGAATAACAATGTTGAGCTAATCAGCAACGGAGATTTTTCAGACTCAATAGGTTCAGAATGGGCTGGATCAACCGATGCTACGTTAACTCAAAACAATGGTCAGTTAACCGTAACTAGTTCTGGTAGCAATTATGGAGCGGCATACGCACCTATTAGCATCACCGAAGGAAAAACTTATTTGTTAACCTTTGACATGGTAGACACCGATGCTAATTCGTATATTAGAGTTGGGACAATAGATGCGACAAATAAAACTGGATCATCGCAAGTAAGCTCTAACATTTTAAGTAATGCTGTAGTCGCTGACGGTACGACTGTTAGAACAGTTTTTGTCGCAAGTAGTAGCCAAGCATCGGACGGCTATTTGGCTTTTGGTGGTCGGAACGACATGACCACTTTGGTGCTAGATAATGTTTCCTTAACAGAAGTAGGAACCCTCGTTGAATTCAACCCTCAGTCAGCAAGCAGCACTACATGGAGGAATGAGGCTATTCCTTCGCTATACAATGGCACGGTAAACAACGCCACCTTGTCGCAGGGTAATACTTATTGGAACAACATTAAGCAGGATGGTGCTGCTGTTAAATTGCTTACATCGGCTACCATAGAATCCGAAAGTGACGCTGGATTAACATTAGATCGCACGGGAGCAGGAGGCCAAGCCCAACTCGCATACAAATCACAGGGGGTTCTTAAAACGCAACTAACGTCTAATTACGGAGACAATAAGTTTTATTTATACCACGGCGGGGCGAACGCTTTAGTCGCAGAGTCTAACGGGGATATTACTATTAACACCAAGCTCGGCGTTGGGACTTCTGCTGATGCAAGCATTCAGATGACAGTAGCAGGAGCTGGGTCACAAGTAATGCAAGTAAAGTCTACGGACAGTCACGCTTCAGTCCAAATTGACAGAAAAAACGCTACGGCAGATGCCAACCTAATGTTGATGACTAATGGTGTGTCCAAATGGCGTTTAGCTACTGGACTTGCTGGCAACGACGAGAAACTGTCTATATACGATGACATAGCTAACACCAACATGATGACCTTTGAATCGGGTGTTGGAGTGGCGATTGGTGGGACAATTGCTAATGAAAAGCTGCACGTTCGGGGAGCGACTGATGGGGGTTTTACTGGTATAAGAATACAAAATGACGATGGTGGAAGTAGCACCGATGAAACTGTTGGACTGAGATTCTTGCACACTTCTAGCGGAGCAGATGGTGGGAGAATACTGTCTGGGCGAGAGACTAATTATGCGGGGGCAAACAGTTGGGCCGATGCAAATTCATTTTTAGCGTTTCACACGGCTACCGCTAATTCAGACGCTGAACGGTTGCGTATTGGTTCTGACGGCACTCAAGACCACAAGGGCAACCGCATAGTCAACAGCCAGACCCTCAACGACTCATGGCGATCATCGGAACCCTCTTTGCGGTTTGATGGTGATGGTGATTATGTCAATTGCGGAACTGGGCTGTTAACTAGCACCGAAATAACTATAGCTGTATGGGTTAAAACTGACGACAAGGCTAGTCCATCCATCCAAGGTATAGTCACAAATGGGCATACAGGATCGGGACGTAGAGACTTAATTATAAACGGCAGTCAATTCACGTTTCACCAAGACACCACCGATAACAGAGTAAACGCCTCTACCGCTGCCACAACAAATAACACATGGCATCACGTTGCTGTCACTTCTGAAACTAACAGTAGTGGCAACACAGAGATGAAAATGTATTTGAATGGTGTGCTTGTTAGTACAGACACAGCCACGGGGATTTTAACAGGATATAATGACGCTTGTTATCTTGGCCGATTAAATTCAGATGCTAGAACACTCAAGGGTGAGTTAAAAGACGTTCGGATTCACAACCGTGCGCTGGAGGCCGATGAAATAAAGGGTCTTTACAATGGGGAGGCAACGCCTTACAAATACGCTGATGCTGACCCTAGTTATTTCTACGACGAGTCTGGTTCATATACATACTGGTCTGGTGGAGGCAACCACTCAGCAAGCGTTTCATCTAATATACTGACAGCAACGGCAAGCGGAGCAAGCGATGGTTCTAGTAATGCTGTTACTATTTCAGCTAGTAATGTAGGCACTTTTGTAACTGGCAAAACATACAAGTGGCAATTCCAAGCAAAACTAGGCAGCGGGACAACTAGCGCAACACTCAGAGCTAGAACCCCGTTTGATCATTCCGATGTAACTACTGGTTCTTACAAAGATTTTGTTCTGACCAGCGATTGGGTAACTTATGAAATAATAGGAACTCAAATTGCAGTTGAGAATGCGTACTTTGGAATTATTGCTGCCAACGCATATAACGCAAACGTAGACATTCGCAACATCAAAGCGAGCGAGGCTGGCGAAGTCGCAGCTTACACGCCTCAGTCTATTGGGGAAACAGGAGGCAAATGGAGTGACACCACTTCCAACAGTAATCACGGGACGATAACGGGTGCTGCAAATGTAGGTGAAAACATATTTGGTGCGTTAAAAATCAAAGGGGCGTCAAATAAAAATAGATTGCAAATATTTGGCACAGAAGGCGCCGCAAATGAGCGGCTGGAGATTTACCATGACGGTTCAAGTGCCAACATTATTAGTACAGCGTCTGGTGGGACACAATACACGTTAAACCAGTTTGCTAGGCAGTTTTACTTTTACACATGGCGAAACTCTGCTTGGACTAATTCAATTCATCTAGCGACCGATGGGGCAGTCAAAGCAACCTCTGCCGACAGCGACAACCTCAAGCAAGTCGCACGGGTTCATTCGGAAAATCTAGATGGGGATGGGTCAACCAAGGACTTCATTATTGTTCACAATTTAGGAACTCCAAATATAGTAGTAAGCGTTCGCTCAAGGAAACCACCGTTTGAACAAGTGGAATGTGCGGTGATGTGCAACGAAAATACATCTTCCACAGATACCAACTCGCTTAACAAGTGTTTGATACGTTTTGCGACTGCTCCAAAAGCTGCCGTAGGTAATACTCCAAGAGACGAATACAAGGTAACAGTCATAGGCTAATTTAGAATGGCAGGAAAAAAGATACTAACTCAATTCGCTCTCCCCGTTGGGTCAACCAGCGGATCATTCGGTAATGGCACGGCGGGGCAAGTGCTGACCTCTGGCGGTGCGAGTGCCAGTATGTATTGGGGAACTGCTGGGGGTAGTAGTGGGATTGGTAAAGCAACATTTCATTTAAAATGGGGCAGCGAATCGGGCAATGGAATCAATGGCTCATGGAGAGATAGCGGCACGGACGGTAAGATAGAACTAATGCATGGCTCAAAATCGGCAAGCAGTTATTGGGCTGCTGGAGATGATACCGATCAACTGGTCAAAATACGTTTTACACATGACCTAAACACTAAATATATAACTGCCTCAATTTTAGATGTTGCTGGGAGAATCACGGCAAGCGCAAACGAGTACATAGATTTAGGTCATAACCAGCACGGTTTAGTTAAGTATATTAACGCAAACATTTCAGAGATTTGCATTGATTTAAGTTTCAACGACACAATCGCTACTAACGACGAATTTGAACTTACTTTTATCGGATGAAACCAAAGCTAGGCAGAGTTTATAAAGTAGAAAACGCTAACCGGAAATGGGGAGCGAATGCCGACTATAAATATTTAAGAGTGCGGGACTCATGGGGAGTTGAAATGGAACTGATGTTTACGGATCGGGAACTACTGGCAGCGGAGAAACGGGCGGGGAAAAACCCAGAGGATAAGGTGCGGAGTATTAGTTTGAAGGAGTGGTTAAAGCGATGAACACAAACGAATTGACCAACCTTTTAAACCAAGGTGGCGAAGCTGCGGCTAAGAATCTAATTGGAGAATACGGTTGGATGTTTGCGGCGGCATTTGTCGCCTTAATGGCTAAGGATCTACTAATGAACATGGTTAGCGGGTTTGTTGTGTTCGTTGGGAATGAATGGAAAAACGATGAGATTCTTTATCTGTCAGGCCGCAAAGCGAGAGTCATTCGCAAGGGTTGGTTCTCAACTGTTTTTCAGTGCGAAGATCGCGGTACTTCACTATGCGTACCTAATAGCCAGCTAAAACACCTTACAGTTGAACGCAAGCTACCCAACGGCCATGCAGAGTTTTATCTGCCAAAAGGCAGCGAGCTAATGGGGCCGATGAAGGTTGAGATTGTTGACACCCCAGCAAAGAAAAAATGAAAAGGTACTTGTTAATAATAGGCTTAGCAGCATTCACAATTCTGGTTGGGAGTGGATGCCGTAATATCAAAACGGTGGAGGCCAATCTGGGAGGATTGGAAATCCAGTATTACCCCACCCTGCCCTCACAGGAGGAACCATCAATTTTTGATTGGGGGCAAAGCGAGCAGCGAGTTGTTCCCGCAAACTTTAAAGGGCCATTGTTAATGCCCATGAAAACAAATAATTAATATGTCAAAGATCACATATACCGTGTCCCGCTGGGACGTTTCAGTAATACATGATTCACACCCTACTCAAGCAGGGATGGTTGACTCAGTGGTTCTCGGAGTAACCGCTACCCATGAGTCTGGCAAATCTGCATATTGGGATGAACGTATCAGTGTTCCCGCTCAAAATTTGGCTGAGTTTGAAGCTGGATCGGAAGCGTGGATTGAGGGGCAATTAGGCAGCAAGGGAGTCTACTTGGATTTACAAACTAGGATTGCAAGCCAGCTCGCAGCACCCGTTGCCGCACCGGAGGACCGCACTAAGCCAGACTTCAGTTCAATGACAATTGGTGATGGCTATCAAGAACTGCCAAGCGAAACAGATTCTGAGGAGGAACCTAGCGAAGAAACTCCAGTAGAGGAAACACCAGCGGAAGAGGAGAGCAGCGATGGCGGCGAAGAGTAAACGTGGTTTGTGGAGTAACATCCGCGCCAAGCGAGCAAGGATCAAGGCGGGATCAGGTGAACGCATGAGAAAGCCCGGAACAAAAGGTGCGCCTACAGCGGCAGCGTTGAGGCAATCCCAACCAAGAAAAAGGAAAGGTAAGTAATGCCCAGTGGAAAAGGCACATATGGATCCAAAAAAGGCAGACCCCCGAAAAAGGTGAAATCTAGCGCGGTCCGCAAAAAGAAAAAATAATGGGTCAGTTAAAAACAGAAATGTTGGCGCAGCTAAAAGGCTATGCCCCGATAACAAAGATTATGGAACTCTACAATGAGCCAAGGAAGTTCGTTGAGGAGCTCAATAATTATCTGATGGGAGGCATGGTCATCAGCTCGCCACATTTCTTTTTAATGCTGAAACCAATAGACCGGAGTGAAGACCCACATGGCCAGTGGTGGGTTAAAGAGCCGGATGCTTGGTACGTCAGGTGGGCTGCTGGAGACAACGCAGTCAAGGCCATGATGGACGCTGTACCTCCCCTTCCCTACCTTTGTTTCAGAAGACTGACAGAGGGCGGCGAAACGAAATTGAGAACTTACAACTGGCAAAGATTTTATAAGAAAGTAGCAAAATGAGTGTAACACTAAAACAAGCGGCAACGCTGTTAAATAGAGCCGCCCCTCCGGGTGAGCGTTTGGCTTTTGTTAACCCGATGGAAGAGCGAGGTCTGCGCGAGGCAGGAGGCTCAGGACAGGCAGCAGCCGGAGGTGTGCCTAGCTATAAGAAAGGCGATGTGGATGCCCCGCCTCCCGTGGATTACGGGGAAACTGCACGGTCCACGCTCCAAGCACAGATAGACCTTATGCCGGACCTAATGGCAGCGAAACGTAAGTGGATGCCGCAAGAGGCTGAGACTAATGTGATGATGGCTGAGCAGTTCGCACCCCGCCTTCTTTCTCTGTACGAAAACGAGATTAATCCGGTCCTGTCACGCATGGACGCAGCCGCTGTTAAGCGTCAGCGTGAAGCTGATATTTCAGCGGTTGAGGACATGGGGCCAAGGGCCACCGCTGCGCTCATGGAGAGCGACCCTGAGAGAGCTAAACTCCTCCAAGGGCTAACTGACCAAGCGCAGTCTGAACTGGCTTTAGGCGGCCAACTGAGCGCAGCAGAGAAGCGAGCAATTGAGCAAGATGTCATGGCGAACCAGTCACAAACCGGGATGGCGTATGGCCCAAGCACCGGAGCCTATGTGGCACTCGCCCAACAGCAAGGAAGACAGAAACGTCTGCGTGAGCGTCAAGGCTTTGCGGCCAATGTGGCCAACATGCGGACCCAGATGCTTGGGGATCCTTTTCAACAGATCACCGGACGGTCCGGCAGAGTTGGAGCGATGTCCGGCGCTGGTGTGTTTGGGCAAACGCAGGGGCTCTCAGGTCCGCTGTTTAACCCGGAGAGTAGCGCAGGATTCAACACGGCATTCGCCAACAACCAAGCAGAGTTGGCGGCTCGCACAGCGACTGGGGCGAACCGGGCAGCGTTAGGCGCTGGCATGATGAATATGTTTGGGCAAGGCATAGGAGGCTATGCCTCAACTTTAGGATAAAAAATGGCTAGTAAATATTTCAGCGGAACAGCACCGACAAGTTACCTCCCGCCGGGGTTCATGGAATCAGCAACGGCTCCGGGCCGTTACTATGCTGAAGCAATGGGTTCTATCGGCAAAGCGGTTGGTGCGGGGTTGGCAAAACGCAACCAGCGAAAGAAGGATAAGGCTTACTTTGACTTCATTGAGCGCATGGGTGAGACGCCCACAACGCGCACAGAAATGATTCCCGGTGCGGAGATGGTAGAACGTGGTCGCCCGTTAACCGATGAAGCTTCTGGCGATTATTTTAATGACACAATGGAGGCAAAAGATGCCTACCTACGGAACGCTGATTTTTTCAAAGGGTTGCAAAGTGACTCCAATGCATTTGAACGATTAAAGGCATACGCACAGGACGAGCTCCCAACTGACCATCCAATAAATGAGTTTATAGAAGGCCATGAACAGAACGTGGCTGATGCCGTGCAGTTAAGCACAGAGAACGTACAGCGGCAGTTCAAGGGGATGGTGATGGATTCTATCAACGCTCAAACGCAAGTGACTGACAACGTGCGTAGGCAAAGCCCCGGAGCTGTAGATCCATTTGATCGCCTGACGAGACCAGATCAACAATTCAATGACCTAATCAAAACGACCTACAACGACTCATTGAAATGGGCCAAAGAGTGGGAAGCTGGGTCAAAAGAAATGGCGGCAAAGGAGGAGAAAAAACTGGATGACTCCATGGCTGGAGTTGATCCCAAAACCGGCAAAAAACTGATGGACGCAGTTCCAACAGAAACCGAAGTGAATGTTCCCCTGTCGCTGGCAGAGCGCCGTGAGATTGTCACCAGCGACTTAGCTGGCATGGCTAGATCAATGGGCCGGGAGCGTTTCAAGGAGGCTCGCGCTGAAGTGGACAAACTGTTCCCAAGGCAACCGGAACTTGGTGTGACAGATCAAGGTGGTGTTTTGATCATTACTGAAGACGGGGCTTACAAGGCGGCAATGGCGAAGCCTAAGCTTCAAGGTAATTCATTGTTTGAGCAACTGTCCGAGGCTTCACAAAAAGCAGTACCCGGCTTGCAAGATGATGTCCGAAAAGATCCAACTATTTCCAAGTACATAGAATCCTACTCTGCACTCAACATAATGAAGAGCGCTGCCGGATTGCAGTCAGGCGCTGGTGACTTGGCGCTCATTACCAAGTTTATGAAAGCTTTGGATCCAGAAAGTGTGGTGAGGGAAACTGAGATGGCAGCAGCTCAGAAAACCACATCTGCGTTCGGGGTCATTCAAGGAATCATAGGGCAACTCACAACAGGCCAGAAATTAACCAATGAGCAGCGTAAGAACATTGTAGAGGCGGCTGAAAGGTTGGTTAACACAAGCGGTGACATGGCTGAGTTCAAGGTAGAGGATTACAGAGAAAAAGGCAGCATGATGGGTATTCCAGATAAGCTGTTTGTGCCTAAGTTACCCGGCAGAAATAAGAAGGCACAAGGCGACCAAGACATAACTAAATTCCCCGGATTTAATCTCCTTACCGGAGAGTGGGAAGGTCTAGATAATGCCCCAAGTAATTAATGTGATAGGTCGCGGCCCGGTAGTTTTACCGGACGGGATGACTAAGGAACAAATGCAAGCAGCTTTAAATAAGCTGCCGCTAACTGATGACCAAGTTATTGCCGCTGCCGAATCACCTGACGCTAAGGTTTTTGAAAGTAGGGGCCGCGATGAATCGCTTGAGCTGTACGAGCGTTACCGAAAGCTGAAAAGCAAAGATATGTCTTGGGCAGATAAATGGTCCAAGGCAAAAGATGTAGCTGCTGAGCTGCCTTCAATACTGGGAGTTATTAGAGACGAAATTACTGCTGGATTTGAACAGGCAGCGGAAGAGGATGCTGAACTTGGAAAGTATGCTCGCACCGCAGTTGAGGGAGGCATCCGGGGTTTTAATGACATGAGCAGACTGATTGCTCCATTCACTACATGGCTCCGGGCTGAGAACACATACGAAGACTATCTGAAGAAAACTGGAAAAGAACAAAACTCGCAGTCGCGCCTTGACTACAAGGAGACACTCAAAGGTGATTTTGCTGATTTCATGACTTACAGAAATTGGGACAAATTGCGCGAGGACATTCGCCAAGGGCGTCACACTTTTCTGGATGAGTTTGGTTTAGCTGACTACATCGGCAATGACATCTACGATAAGCTGGCCGAATCTCTCAGCTACGTTTTAGACCCAACAATTGTTGCTGGTGGTGCAAGCGTTGCGCTCAAAGGTGGTGGCAAAGTGAGCATGAAGCTCGCTCAAAAGCTTGGAGCCAAAGGCGGCGTAACAACGGGAGGCTTAGCTGCCGAAAAAACAGGAGCCCTAGTCGCTGGTGCTGGCAGTGTCGTGCGAGGCGCTGGAGAGTTGCCAGAAAAGGCAGCAACAGCCGTTGCTGGCGAAGCCGCTGGAGGAACAGTGAGCGCTGGAACCACGGCAGCTACTGTTATGGGTGCAGGAACCGCTCCGGTTACAGCAGCTAAATTTGGTGGAGCTGCTACCGAGAAAGTGGGAGAGACAATTTCTGACATCGGTTCAGCAACAGCTCGTACTCCTCTCCCCGGCGGCGGCTTTGCTGAAGAAGTGTCTAGGGCGCGAGGTAAGAGCCCCGGCTGGCTTAGCCCTTATGTTTCTAAAGCAGGGCGCACGGCAATTGCTGGCGCAAAAGGTGGAGCTGCTGGTGGCGTGCTTGGAGGTGTGCTGGCCAGTGGTGAGGCGCTGCGAGAAAAAGACATCATTGAAACGGCAATCCCCGGCTTGGCAATTGGCAGTGTGCTGGGTGGCCTGACAGGCACAGGCATTCAAGGATTCAGAGAAGTGTCCGGGCTAGAGTTTCGCAGCCAAGTGAAGCGCAACACTGCCGCTTGGAAAGCTGACAAAGGCGAAGTGGAAATCAAGCGTCTCAAGGAGGCTGGCTTTAAGGATAAGGACTTTGACCGCTTGGCATTAGTGGAGCGCATTGTGGGTGGCCTTGGCGGCGACGATGTCCGCTTTGCTTATCTCACAGACGAGGAGTTCAAGGCGCTCAGTGGTGGCCGTGCTCAAGGTGCTTTCATGTACGAGGGCATTGACGGTAAGCCAACCGTTGGCGTGAACCTTGAGCGCTCCAAGGATCCTAATCGCACCATCTACCATGAGATCGGTCACGCCTTGGACATGCTGGACTTTGCACCGGAGGCTCGTCGCACTTTTGACGATGCAATGTTTGGCAAAGTCATGGATGCTAAGCTTGCGCCAGATGGTACAGTCCTAAGAGAAGCAACCGTTGTTAAGAAAGGGCTCATTGATGATGACCAGATTCCAAAGCTCGCTGAGCAGTATGGTATTGGACTGCTTGACCTAGATTCAGATCCAACGATTGCAAAGAGGCAAATGAGGGAACGCTTAGCCGGGGAGCTCCGGGCTGAGGCATGGGCGAACATGTTGTCTGGATCCAAGATCAAGAAGCTGGGAGCCACAGGAGTTACCAGTCGCATTACTGATGGCATAATGATGATGGATGCTGACAGTAGACTGACACGGTTGATGCAAAAGCTAGTGCCGGGTTCTCGCTTAGGCAGCGAAGGCATATTCACACTCAACGGCAAAGACCTCTACAACACGCCGGAGATGAACAAGCTGCTCACGGCAATGTTCAGAGCCAAGCGGCGTATTAATCAGACGGTGACCCTTCAAGAGATTGGGACCAGCACTCGCAACATCATCACCCAGAAAGATTTCAACAAAAAGAACGGTCAAAAGTTGGCCGAAGTATTCGCAGATGCTGATGTGTTTGCGAGGGACAGCAACGGCGAAATCCTCAACCAAAGGATGCAGCCAATATCAAAACATGGTGGCGCTCCAAAGTTTCTGACAAAGACTCAACTGAGAGAGTCCAGAAAGAAGCGAGCCGCCGCCATACATGAGGCGCTTAACAAGGTTGAGTCACCAACTGGCTCAGCTATGGACCGCCTACCCTTCCGCATCTTTTCAGACCCAACAGTCAGAGCAAAATTCAGAGCCAATGGGTTGGGTGCGTTTTTCAGCGAGGCGCAAATGAATGCACTCCGGTCCATTGACAAGACCATCTTGCCGCCGGGCCTACTGGCAAAGCTGGAGGTGCTCAACAAAGCAGCGCAGGAAGGTGGCGGTCAGCAGTTCGCCATCATGTACAACGCTGCCCTCAAAGATACCGGGAGGTACAGCTCATCGCTTAGTAATGAGTACCGCCAAGGGGTTGTGTTGGACTTTGAGCTAACCACCGCCGGAAACCTAAACGTCCGCACACTAGACATGATCGGGCTCCACAATCGTGTGGACAAAATGATTAAACACTTCGGAAAGAATAGTAAGGAGTGGGACGCTTGGGGTGGATACGAAAAGGCATTTGAAGATGGCACGTTCATGGACGGGTTTTTTCAGTACCTAAGCAACCACAAGCGACGAGCTGCTGGGGATGAATCTATCAAGGGCCACACAGGGCTACACACTGATGAGTTCAAGGCCAAGCGGATGCGTGACATCTACAATGAGGTCATCGGCTGGCGAGGGCGGGAGGAGGCTAACCCACTGGCAGGAACGATTTTCAAAGAGCGTGACAACGCTATCAAATCTCGTCGGTTGGATCGGATTAATGAGATCTTTGAGCTGGAAGGCCAGCCGAAGGTGTTCATCAACCAAAGCCTACAGCGCCAGAACCTCATGCCTGACGCTACAGTGGTCAACGATGTCAGCCAGCTTGGCGATGGTGTAACCGGGAGGACGAAGTTTGAGGACAAACCGCATCCAAAGAATGAAGCTCAGGTCCAGCTACCAGACGGGACAACAACTCACAGCAGGACAAGGCCAAGCCGGGACCAGCTAGGCGAACAGCAGTCTAGTCAGATTCCCAAGCACCTACGGTTCGCCAACGTGAACCAGATGCTGAGCTTCGTTGATCGTAGCGTTGACTGGCTGCGCGAGCGGATTGAGCAACTCTACACCCCCGGCGAGAAGTGGTTTTATGAGAAGATGTATTTGGCTGGCGCTCGCCTAGCCGGGGACGATGCCAGCAAGGCTGATCTGTACATCCGAATGCTGGCCTACCTTTCACCTCGCACGGCGGTCCCTGCTAACTTTACAAAGAGCTTTGGCGCTGGCATCTCGCCCTTTATGACCGGCATCGCAGCCGGGAACAAAGCTGGCTCATTCAAGCAAGTCCAAGCCATCAGTCAGATCATTGACGAGTGGCATTCTGGAAAACCGTTTGGCTCTGAGGTAGCTGGTGTAGATAACAAGGTGGAGAATTTCTACCTCAACGGCATGGCTGAGATGATTAGGGACTACACTCAGCAAGGCCGAGAGATCCCTGCCAAGATTCTGGAGGACCCACGCTTTAGGGATCCTGTTGAACTAAGCCGCCTCTCAACTAACGACATGTGGCACATGGCAGCGATGGCTGATATTGACCCACAAGGTGGCAACGTGTGGCCGGGGTTTGTGCTGAAGGTGGACAAGGGAAAGCTGACTGGCTTTGCGTGGAGCGACACCCGTGAGGGTCGCCGGGTATCATTGGATTCTGCCGAGGGCAAAAAGGTGATCAAGCACCTAGCCATCAAGGGTGAGAACGGCAGCAAGACGCCGGACCCTAAGTTTGGCGTGACTGACCTCACCAAGCAGGAGCTGAAGGCGTTGGACTACCGTGCCGATGACAACAGCGTCATGGTGTTTGACGAGAAAACTGATGCTGGCCTTAACGCCAAAGGTGAAGGACCGCTGTACGATCATGTGCAAATGATCACGGGCCTTATCGCTGACCAGATAAATGCCGAAGGTGGTATCGCTGGACGCAAGACGGTGGACGCCTACAACATCCAAGAGCTGATGTGGGCGGCTATTAAGATGGACAACCCGCTCAAGGGAATGCGTGATTACGAAAGCTATCTCGCCCCGGTGGATGAGTTCATCAAGTTTGTTGAGTCCGGGCTTGAAGGGGAGATGCCTAAGTCCATTGAAGCGGCCACCAACAACTACAACCGTTGGGCCAAGCAGCTCGTCTCCGGCGAGATAGACACCAAGATGGACTCATCATGGCGAAAGGAATTAGACGCCAGCAGAGAGCGCCTAGCGGCTCAAGGTGTGCAGGATCCAGATGGGGTTATTGTTAACGCAATAGCAGAACGGTTGCCGGAAAAACTTAACGAGATAATTTTATCGCAAGGATTGGATGCGAGGGTGGATTCAATCCGCACTGACATCGGTGCGTACATGGGTGATAGCGGATTAGTTGAATCTAACTGGGCAATTTATTTAGAGGGCCGTGGAGCCGATTTTGCCAAGCTGGACAACATGGTCAGAGGGTCAGCGGCTCAGCAAGGCGGCAATCACATACGCCCTCTCAAGGTTGAGGAAAAAGCGCTCATGGAAAAAATGACTGACAATCCAAGTCATCCAGCGCCTAAAGGGTTTGATAAAGAACTCGCCTCAGTGTTGCACATTGATGGAGCTCGGAATCTGTCTCCTGCTGACACAAGAGCATTGGTCAGTGAAATGCTCCAGATAAAGGATGAAAAAGGAAACTCGTTCCTAAGCGGCCTGTCTAAAGTTGATGACGATATATTAATTCACGATGGGTACTACAGAGGTGAGTGGAAAGATGATGGAAGTTTTGAGCCCTACAGTATTTTTGACAATAAGGGTCTAGATTTTATTGCTGAATTTGAAGCAAATCGTTCTGTCATAGAGGAGTTATTTGCCAAATATGGATTGACGGTGCGTAACCATGAAGTCAAATTGGTTCGCGCGGATACGAATCCATATTTAAAAAGTGGCAAAGACACAATCACAAGCAGAGCGCCAAGGAGAAAACCCACTCCAAAGGGCAAGAAGGCTGAACGCCGAACTGAAGAAGAACGGGACATACAAGCCGTCTCGTCTCTCAGAGCTCTCCTCATTGATGCCAGCAGGGCAGCAGAGCCAAGCCAAGGGCAAGTAAGGTATGATGCGGATCAGATAGCTGAAATCCGCAAATCTATCTCGGCTAACCTTCCTAAGCCGGGGGTCAAAATCCCAAAAGCAAACGAAGCTCAATTGCGCCAACTCGGCAGCGATGCTGGAGTATTGTCAGCCGTTGCTAATTCCAAACTACTTCCCGGCCAGATAGATTCAGCCATCGCTGGCAAGGTGTTTGATTCGGTAATGGCACTGGCCGAGAAACAACCCGCTAAGTTCTTAAAAAGCTACGACAAGCGCTTTGTGGACATCCAGACGCCATACCTCAAGCGAATGCTAAAGGAAGGCGTGAAGGAGTTTGCTGCTGAGTCAATGCAGGACAAGCAGAAGCGAGCCAAGACACTGGCTAAAATTGATAAAGCGCTGAAGAAGTCCCCTACCCCGGCGCAGAAGCAGAAACGCAAAACCCAGCTTGAGTCACGGGCCAAGCGGATTGCTGAGAATGACGCCATCATTGATAAGGCGCTGGGCGATAAGATCATCAGCGAGGCTCAAGCCGGTAGCCTTCGCAACCGTATCGGATCCGGTCAGAAGCTGATGCCGGATACCGGCGGCGGCAAGCAGCGCACCGTGTCTGGCAGCCGAGAGTTCAGCACCAGCGACTCATTTAAGCCAACTGAGAATGTGGGGGCAATGTCAGTATTTACAAACGAGCTGGGCTACCGTGTGACTCATACTGCCGGTGGCAAGTTGAGGCTGTACGATACTGGGGGTGCGCTTTTAGGTGTCGCCGCCAGCAAGGAGGCCGTAGCCAAATTGTACCGCCGCAAGGTGCTTGCCAAAAAGCGATGATAGGTGGAAAGCGTAAACCTCAACAACGGCATTCTGGCTGAGGAGCTGGTGTCGGTTAAGCTGCTGGAGCTGGGTTTCAATCTGGCTCGCCCGGTCCGCATTGGGCCGATTGATCTCCTGTCAATCTGGGATGGAAAGGTCATCAATCGGCTCCAAGTGAAGAGCTGCTCCAAGCGCACCGTGGAGGCTAACATGCGGTACGAATTTAAGGTGGCCCAAGCGGGGAAAAACTACGGTGAAAATGACGTTGATTTTGTGGTGCTGGTTGGCGCTGAAACCAAGTCATTTTGGGTGGTCCCGTTAAAGCAGATTGGGACACGCAAAAAGGTCAACACAACGGTGGGAGGCAATGGCAGCTTTGACCGCTTTTTTGACGCCTTCACTTTATTGCAGAAATAGGTTGATCTCAGCTACGCATTGGCTACGCTGGGGGCTGCGTCAGTATGCGTTTCGGTGCAATACGGTGCAGGAGGAAACAACTCAATATCTGAGGTTTTTCAAAATTCCTGAGTAGCTCAATGGTAGAGCGGTTGGCTGTTAAACATCGCGCTACATCTTCAAAAAACGCTGCTATTATTGGTTTTTCTTCCTCAAAGTAGTCCTCCAACTACGCAACAGCTACGCAAAAGCGGTCATGGCTCCGAAAATTAATTAAGGTGTTTAACACTTTTTTGTTGCCATCTAGGTGCAGGTGTTTAACACTCCCTGCATGCCGCCGCAGCGGCGAGAAAGGAACCACATGGAATTAGAGATTAAAGAGGTGAAAATTGTAGCGGCAAAAGCTGCTGCCGGGTTTGTGGAAAACGCCAACAAAAAGTTTAAGCGCAAAGGGTTACCAACCGTTGATTTGAAGTCCCTTAACAAGCGCACGATTAAGGTGAAGCGCGACCATGCTTTTGGGAAGGCGCATTGGCAGTTAAACCCAAGTGATTTTAAAGATGAGGTGGTGGTAGATTTGGTGGCTACTTTTGACGAGGTGAAATTCTCCGGTTGGTCATTTGCTGCCGTGATAAGTAACATCGGTACAGATCAGAATTTTATTACCCTAGCTGATGGGCAGGAAGTGCCTGAGCGCTTCAAGACAGTTGACCCTCAATTGTGCGAGCACTGTAACAAGCGGCGCTCTCGTAAGGAGACTTTTATTGTCCGCAATGAGAGCGGCGAGTTTAAGCAAGTGGGGCGTTCATGCCTCAAGGATTTCCTTGGCCACGATGTAGCTGGAGCTATTAACGTCATCGCGTTTTGGTTTGATGCGATCATGGCTCTTGAGGAACAAGACGAGGATCGTTGGTTTGAGGGCTCTAATGGTCGCGCTGGAGTCCCCCAACAGTGTATTAAGGAGTTTTTGCTTAGGGTAGTCGCTTGCACTCAGCGTAGAGGTTTTCACAAATCTGATGCTGAATTTAGCACAAAAGATGAAGTGCGTTCTTTGTGGGAGTTCAACAAAGGGAATGCTTGGTTTTTTGATTTGGTTAACAGCAAGGCCCAACTTGCAAATTTAAAAAGCGATGTTGAAGAACTGCTGGATTGGGGCAAGACGCTGACTGATCTGGACAACAGTTTTCTTCTTAACCTTGGTAACGCCTTAAAGCAGACAGTGGTTAATTCTCGGACCGAGGGCTTGCTTGCTTGCGCTTGGCACACATTCACAAAAGCCAAGGAGAAGGAGGAGCGCCGTGAGTTTCTGAAAGCAGAGGATGCAAAGAGCAAGCACGTTGGAACCGTTGGCGAGCGTTTGCAGTTTCATCTGCGCTTGGTTTGGACACGCACATTTGATTCAGATTTCGGTGAGCTCACAATCAATGTGCTAGTTGACGAAAACGGGAACAAGTTTGTGCATAAGGGTAAATGGTGGGGCGACTGCGGCGAGGAGTTTGATGTGAAAGCCACCATTAAGGAACACAGTGATTTTGATGGGGCCAAACAGACAGTTTTATCCCGTCCTCATTTTTTTGAAAAAGCAGCTTAGTCCATGAAATTAAAATTCAAAAAGGGCAGCGTGATTGGAGATTATCCAAGTTGTTATCAAGCACAACTACCTGACGGCTTGGCCTTGCAACTTTGTAAGAGCGGAGGTCATTGGGTTTCATACCTTGCCAACGCTAACGGTGACACCGTTAATGAAGATGGAGAAGTTGACGGGAATGCTGTTGAGGAATTTCGGACCAAGCAAGAAGCGACGAGCTGCTTGAGGCGGTATTACGAATCAAAATTTAACGACTAATGTCACTACATATAAACATAACTCAGCCAACTGTCAGCGATTGGGCTGATGGATCCAAGAGCGCATGGGCTGAGGCTGAGTCTGCACACGCCAAGTCGCTCGCAAAGCTTTTGTGTGAAGTTCAATCAACTGGCCTTCTCACGAACAAAGGAGACAAACCCGCAACATCTATAAACAAACATGAAAAGCATCAAAGCTAAGGACATCAAGTTCTACAAGAACACCAAGGCGAAGATTAAAAGTAAGGAGTACCTTGAAACATGCTGGTCAGGCCGCATGTGGGATCCTGTCAACCGTCAGTGGCGTCATCGCAAAACTGACTTCACCAACAGGGCTCAAGCTGAGCAACAGGCGATTGACATGTTCACTGATCTATTCGCTCAGAACATTCGCAGCATTGCCGCCAAGAAGAATTTCAACGGCGAGCCATTGATCAGCGACCTAATCGCTTTATATCACGAAACGTGTGCCGCCCTGCCCTCTGAGCCGATTCGCAATCAAAACGTAAATGCATTGAAACGGTGCTTGGAGGAAAACGGGGCAAAGAACCCGCTGGCACAGCGCATAACCGTGCTGACACCTAAGCTGTTTCGCAACTGGTTCAACGACAGGATCCAGAAAAGAGAAGCGGCATGTGATGGGGATGTGTTTGAACTGGACGCCGAAAAGAGAACCCTCAAAAGTGATTGGGGTAAGATCCGGTGCATCCTCAAAAAGGACATGATTAACGCAATGGAGGACGAGGGCTGGCCGGAGGCCATCTGGAGACACCTAAAAGATTTGCGAAAGAGGGTCAGCACAACATGTCTCTACGCCCCGTTTGATAATGGCGACTTTGAACCCGTCAGCGATGAGCTGGTAGCGGCAACGTGGAAGAGGTTTAAGGCAGTCAAATACACTGATCCGAATCTGTACATTGTTTTCCTACTGGGCGCCGGTGGTGGCCTTCGGTTCAAAGAAGCCACGCATGTACGCTGGGATGATTTGGGTGATGATACAGTGAGGGTAGCTAAGCATGGTCGCCGGAACACTAAGGGCAAGCGCAGCCGCACAGTGACGGTTCCCGCTTTTGTCATTAACGAAATCAGAGAGTTTCAGCATGACCAGTCAGGCCCATTCGGAGAGTACTGCGTGAGCCACCCTACCCCTCTCAGGGAAGTTTCATGGGAGCGCAAGGGGTTCAGACCTTACAAGGTCAAAAAGACCGTAGGCGGCAAACAATGCACCAAAACAGAGCGAGGTGATGGCAACAGCGGGAACAAGTACAACGTCCATTCAAGGATCAACGCAATTCTGAATGAGCTTGGTTGGTCAGAGACGGGCTTGGTGACCACCGGCAAGAAATTTCACAAGCTTCGCGCTTGGAATATCACTCAGGTGATTGAGAACGAGGATCTTTACACGGCCCAAAAACATGCCGGTCATGTGAAGGCCAGCACCACCGCCACCTACTACGATACGGGCGTCAAGAAGGAGTCAAAGGAGTACATTGGGAAGATGTTTAAATAGTGCACCTAAATGCATTGCAATGAACTTATTCACATTTACAACATTTGGGTTGCACTCGTTACAACTAGGTTGCATAAACTGTCCCGTTAACCACGTTTAGATGGCTAATCAACGTAAGGAAGGAAAGAAAATGGCTGGCGCTTATGTCTGGGAAAATGACCTAGATAACATCAAGCGCTTGGCTGCCGAAAATAATGTCAGCGTGTCTGACATGATAAAGGCGCTCATTTCAGATCTGGATGACATGGAAGAAAAAGCTCTGAAACGAATAGTAAACAAAGCAAAAGACCAACAGTAATCAAATAAAAACGTAAATATGAAAAAACAACGTATAACAACTAGTGAGGAGGTAAGGTAAATGGCATAACAGCCCTTAGTCTTCGCTAAAAACAATGAGTGGGACAATCAATGTCTCACATAGCTTGCTAAAATTAAAAAAACATGATGTCTAAAGACACAACAACATCGGATGCTGCCTTAAAGGAGCAATGGGACAATGCGTCAAAAAAGCAGGAGAAGGTACACCACCTTCAAACTGAGGCGACATATGAAATGGTTGGTACAATCTATGATTGGATTCAATCTGAAAAAGCGAAGCTCAAAGAGCTTGGAGGAAAGCGCTCATTAATTATTGGCGCAATTTTAGTCGCAGCAACTTGGTTTTGCAGCAATTATGTGTCCTATCATCATGGGGCAACACATGCTAAACAAGTTGAAATTAATCATATGGCAGAGCAGCGCGATGGCTTTATTAATCAGCAGCAGATTAATAGGCAAATAGCTTTATCTCACACACATAATTTTAATGAAATTATTCAAGGGTTAACTGACCAAGTAATGTTACTTAATGATCAAAACGATCAATTGGTTGATGAAAATACAAGACTGAAAAAAAATAAAAAACGGCACACTAATGTTATGATGGCCACAAGGGCATTTGCTACAGACAGTGAAAGAAATTGGCAGTTAGTTAATATTGAAGAATTACCTGAATGGCTTTTAGCGTACGTTATGAGAGAAAACAGGCCAGTAAGTACAAAGTATTTAATGGATTTTTATTGTGGGAACAATGTCGCCAAATCAAACACTAATACGAACAAGCCTTAACGGCTTTTTGCCGGGTGTTAAACACCTTTTGCCATGAGATTAAAAGACATACAGAAAGCAATAGCCAAGGAATGCATCGCGATGGAAGATGATAGCAAGAACTACATTACCCGTGCGTTCTCGGCTTATTGTGTTGCTTTGAAAAAAGAGGGGAAAAGTGTGCCGCTTTGGAGTGAAAGCGGCGCACTTAATGGGGTACATCGCGAAATCAAAAAATTAGGGGGTGTTAAACACCCGTGAGCTTGCCCCTCTTGCCTCCCGCCAAGTCCGGTCCTGCTACCGGCAAAATGGATAGTATGCAATTGGCGAGAGGGGCAAAATTTAACAAATGAGAATAGAAACAATAGACAGATTCTGCATCGGTTTTCTGGTGGGCTTTTTGTTCATCGTTAGCATGTGGATATTAGAAACAATTTAGCTATATGGACGAGCTAATGACGCGACAAGAAGTCGCAGAAAAAACAAAACTGGGCGTCAGAACAATTGATAACTTGGTTGCTACAAATAGTATCCCGTTTATCAAGATCCGGCGCAGTATAAGGTTCTGCCCTGCTCAACTTGAGGAGTGGGTCAAAAACCTCAATAACAACAAAACTCAAGACGGGTGTTAAACACCCATAATAAGAAATGAACCTAACTGTAGGTGGAGGTAGCGTCTCCGACATAAAAACGCTTGAGACGGGGCAGTACGATGCCATGTGTGTGGATGTTGTGTATCCGGTAGTGAAGCAATACAACGCCAAGGAGAAGCCAAAGCAAACGGTCATGTTTATCTTTGAGATAAATAAGAAGCGAGTGCTGGCTGACGGCTCCGAGGATGAGCGCAACTACCTTGTGTTTAGTAAGAACTACACGATTACTTTGACGCCTAAATCGCATTTGTTGCCGTTGCTGACATCATGGCTTGGTGTTCCAAAATTGGACGCTGGGACCAACGTGGCTTTGGATGACTTTTACAAAAAGCCAGCCAAGCTGATGGTGACTGAGGAGCCCCGCAAATCTGGGGGTGGAACATACGCTCAGATCGTCAAGGTATCGCCTTCCGATTTGGAGTTTGAAACTGATCCGAATTACGAGCGGAAAGATCCAAAGGATTTTTCTGACATTGAAATTCGCGATGAAATAGGCGGCACAAAAACACCATTCTAATGCGTTTAGAA
>Ga0160423_10001096_pt1 | contig 22585 bp, 14 predicted proteins | sample CRUFie14St8metaG_FD_108191 | JGI IMG/M metagenome (GOLD analysis project Ga0160423, IMG submission 108191) | Marine microbial communities from the Costa Rica Dome - CRUD Field 142mm St8 metaG | ecosystem: Environmental > Aquatic > Marine > Oceanic > Photic zone | place: Costa Rica: the Eastern...
GCGAGGTGGAGAGGTTTGGGTCGAAGATAGGATTCGTCCAGCGCTTCTTCATTGGGTTCAGAGGCCCGCTGTGCCTGTGCTCTGGGATCGCGGGGGCCAAACCTTCGTCCTTCTTTCTGGGCACCTGCGCCGGCGCGCTGCTCTCTATCTCATGCCAGGTAAGTCTCCTCCTCCTCCTCCTCGCTGTCGTTCTCGCTTCTGACCTCGCTCTCCTTCTCCTCCTCAGCTTTTGGTGGGATCCGTGCTCAGGAACGCCAGGCCGAACACCTACATCGCGACCCTCGCGCTGGTGGCGGTGCCCACTCTGATAGGCAACGTCATCGGACCCCTTTCCGTTACTATCTCGGGCTACCTGCTGAGAAGGAAGGTAGAGGGCGTGTCGACCACGACGACTTGACGTAACGAGAGAAAGAGAAGTGGTGGTGGTGGCAGTGGCGGTGGTGTGTACAGCGTGATCTTGGTAAATGGGCTCTTTTGTACTTTTGTAGGAGAAAAAATCGAAAATATTGTTATATTGTTGTGAAGCGCACTCACTCCTCGTCAGGGGGGAGCAGGGACTCGAGGCTCTGCCTGATGTCCTCGAGCTCGTCCACATGGACGTAGGACGGGATGTCCAGCTCCTCCCCGCCCTCCTGGACGATCCTGATCCCCACCTCGAGCTCCTTGCACAGCTGCGAGGAGAGAGAGAAAGAGAAAGAGAGAGAGAGTCAGCAAAGGAAGCTGACGACGCATTCTTGTGCCATTCCGCCACCGAGAACTCACCTGCAGCAGCTCATCCCTCTCCATGCACTCGATCTCCGCCTTGAGGCCCTGGAGGCTGTCGCTGAGCTTGACGGCGTAGGACGCGGCCTCCTCGGCGCTCTCGAACGACAGGATGAAGTTGTTGTTGGAGTCCTCCTCCTCAGAGGACGCGGACGAGTCCTTGAGCGTGAATATCCCGTCCTCATCCGAGTGCAGCTGGAAGATCAGGACGTAGACGTCATCTAGGTCGTTCCACCAGTCGAAGAGCTCCTCGGCCTCCTCCTTGGGCTCCTCGGGGATGTCCTTCTCCAGCCAGATCTCCACCCCAAACTCGTCTTGGTACCTCTCCGACAGCTCGTCCTTGCCCTGCAGCTGCAAGCCGTCCCAGTTCTGCGGGCACGGGCGGCGTCGCACATGGTTCCAAGGTGTGGTTGGTGGGTTCGAGTGAAAGAGAGAGAGAGAGTGTGTGTGAGAGAGAGAAAAGGTAGGATCAAAAGATGGCGTCAGTCCATCGTCGTCGAAAATGAAATAAGGTTGTGCAGAGAAATAAAACGCAACGTCACTGCGTTCCCCGTGGGTGGCACAGCCCGCGGGCTGCCATGCACTCGAGAAGGTTCTCACCTGCTTCACCACCTGCGCGAATTCCGAGCGGAGCTCGTCGAGGGCCCTCTGCTCCTCGAGGTCCTCGCCGCGCTCGCGCCCATAGTCCGCGCTGCTGTCGTCTTGCTGACCCCCTTCCCTGCTGTTGTCGTAGGCCCGCAATCTCCGCGACGACGTCACGCGCCGCGTGGGCCTCCCCCCCGCGACGCGCAGTGCCCGCGAGCACGCCGAAGCGGACATCGTCTCCCCCCCTCGCTCCCGCCTCGTCCCCCTCCCCAGCGCACCCACCCTCATGCCGCTCATGCCGACGGTGCCTGCGCACCGGCGCTCGCTCTCCTCGCTCTCTCTTCGCGCGCGATCTCTCTCTTCTCTCTCTTCTCTCTCTTCCGCCCAATCCGACCCCGAGATATTTTTCAGTGCAGTTGCTACTCTCCCTAGCCTCTCCCTCCTCGAAATTTCGACATCCTCCCCATAACCAGAATCAGATTTGGAGATCTCGGAAAAAAGATCGAGTTTGAGGCTGACGAGCGAGCATGGCGATCGCGGAGGGCAGTCGACGATCGATGTTGGGTACCATGCCGAAGACGTCAAGGGCGTTGTCCCGCGGTGGCCATGCGAGGCCCGAAGTGCCCTCTCCCTCCTCACGTCCGCGAGCTCGATCTGCGGCAGCAGCAACTGGTCCGGTATCTACGAGGAGGAGGGCATCCTCAACCGTGTCGGCCTTGAACCCTGGAACGAAGACGTCAAGGGCGGGGCCGTCGACGCCGAGGGGCTTGAGGCACGGGAGGTGTGTCAGCACCCGCGCGTCTAGCTCGTCCGTATCATCGGCGAATGCGACGACGGCTTCCCAGGCGAGCAAGAAGAAGAAGAAGGTCGTGGTGGTTGGAGGTGGGTGGGCGGGCTTCGGGGCGGCTTACGTCCTGGCGGGCCAGGACTACGACGTGACGTTGCTTGACGCGGCGAAGAACGTGGGAGGGTTGTCCCAGGGGTACCGCCGGGATGGCAAGTACGCCATGGAGGCCGGAATGAAGGGCTTCTGGTACCAGTACCCGAACATTTTCAACTTGGTCAAGGACCTCGGGATCGAGAACCCGTTCACGGATTGGACCGAGAGCAACTTTTACACCCCCGAGGGGCTTCTGACCGAGGGCCCGGTGTTCCAGAACCAGGTAAGTGTCCCCTCTTTTCGTTTTCGTTTTCGTTTTCTTTTCTTTTCTGACCCTCTCTCTCTCTCTCCCTCTCTCTGAACCAGCCGAGACTGCCAAGCATGCTGGGCCAGGCCGCTTACACCTTCCCGCTCTTCAACACCGGCCCGGCGTCGCCTCTGAGCCCAGTGGACCTGGCCTCGATGCTCACCCTGCTGCCCGCGATGCTGTCCTTTAACGCCGACCCGGAGACGTACGAGCAGTACGACGAGATGTCCGCCAAGGAGCTGTTTAGGAGGAGCGGTGTGACCAGAGCTTTGTACGAGAACTTTCTCAAGCCGCTGCTTTTGGTCGGGCTCTTCGCGCCGCCGGAGGAGCTCTCCACGGCGAGCGTCCTCGAGACGCTCTACTTTTACGCTGCGGCGCACCAGTTCGACTTTGACATGTGCTGGTGCCGCGGCACTGTGAGGGAGAAGCTCTTCGACCCGCTGTGCGATCAGATTGCCCAGAGGGGAGGCAAGATTCTGGGAGGAAGGGCCGTGACAGACGTTCTGAGGTCGCCCTCAGACGGGAGGGTGACTGCCTTGATCGCCAGGGAGCTCGAGACCGGGGAGCTCGTGGAGTTCGACGCCGACGAGGTGGTCTTTGCGGTCGGGATCAATGCCCTTCAGAAGATCACGAGGTCCTCTCGCGGGCTTTCCGAGCTGGAGGAGTTCCGGAAGGTGCTGAACCTCAGCAGCATCGACTGCGTCTGCGCCAGGATCTGGCTGAAGACCAGGGTGGAGTGCGACAAGCCGGCCAACGTGCTGGGAAATTTTGAGGAGGTTAGTCTCCTCCTTTTCTCTTTCGTTCTCGCTTCTGACCTCGCTCTCCTTCTCGCAGAACTGCGGCGCGACCTTTTTCCACCTGAACGATTTGCACGACGAGTTTATGTTGCCGGGCGTCGGGTCGGTTTTTCAGGCCGATTACTATAACGCCAACGCTATCGTGCCCCTGACCGACGAAGAGATCGTGGAGAAGACCCTCGGGAACATGAGGGCGGCCACGAAAGACCAGGCCATGGTGATGGAGAACGTGGAGCACTACGAGGTCATCCGGGCCGTGAACGCAGTCACCCACTTCAAGGTTGGCGCGCACAAGCACCGGCCGGAGCAGAGAACCAGCGTGGAGAACCTTTTCATCGCCGGCGATTGGATTAAAGGTAAGTCTCCCCCTCCTCGCTGTCGTTCTCGCTTCTGACCTCGCTCTCCTTCTCGCCAGGCCTGCGGCACGGCAGTAACGGCCTGAGCCAAGAGCGCTCGTGGGTCACAGGGGTGGTCGCCGCGAATGCTATCTGCGAGCGGGATGGCAAGCCGCAGGCAAAGGTCTACGATGTGGAGGAGGACGAGGCCCACCTGGCTCTCGGCAAGTGGGTCGCCAAGCAGACCAAGGGCGCCGGGATCCCAAACTTGGTGCAGGTCTTCAACCAGTACTGAGAAATAAGAGGAACTTCGCGTTACAATGTGATGGATGTGAATTACAATGCGTTACGATGTATTACAATTCTAGCTTCCCCGCATCGCCTCGATGACCTGGTGCACCTCGAACTCCCACTTGCTTGCGGCCTGCTCCTGCTCCTCCACGCGCTGGAAGAACTCCGGGGTGATCGATTCGTACCGCCCCAGGCTGCTGACTTCCATTGCGAGGGACCTCACAGCGTTGACCAAATCCGGCAGCTCGTCCTCCAAGCTGGAGATGGCAGAGGACAGCCTTCCCTGCTGGGCCCTGCCCACCTCTTCGCCAGAGGCCAAGGCCTTAAGGCGCTTGAGCTGCCTGTTTCCCTTCTGCAGGATCTGCGAGAGGAGTCTCAGCCTGTTCCCGGTCTCAAGGGCGTGGGCTCCAGACCCTTGCGGGCCAAAGACTGAGTCGATGGTCCCCAGCAGCTTGGTTCCAGGCGTCGCGGCGGTCATGGGCGTCATGCCTCCCCTCACGATCGACCGGGTTGGGGTGGACTGGGCGAGGGTCTGGGCTTGAGCGGCGCTTTCCGAGACCTCGCTCAGCGTGCGTTGCGTCGAGGCCAGCTGGTCCTCCAGCTGTTTCCTCCTCTGTTTGAGCTCCTTGTTGTCAGCACTGAGCCTCTGCTCCGACTGCTGCGAGGCTTGGAGCTCGTACTGCGTCCTGAGCGCGGTCTTCTGCTGGTCCTCGAGCTTCTTCACCGTCTCCCCGTGCTGCCTCTTGGCCTCCTCAAGGTCCGAGGACATCCTCTTCGAGCCGAGCTCGAGGTACTTGATCCTCTCCGCTACCCTCTCGTGCTCCAGCCTGTCCCCAGCTGCCGCCGCCTCCAGGGCGCCGATCTTGGCGGACTGGGCCTCGAGCCTCTCCCTTGCTCTACGCAGGTCGCCCTCGGCCTCCTCCTTCTCCTGCAGGCACCTGCGGTGCTCGTCCTTGGTACGATCAAACCTTGCGCGGTCCTCCGCAAGCTGGGCATCCTTGGCCTCCATCTTCTCACCGTTGAACTTGACCATCTTCCTCAGAACCTGGAGCTGGCTCGAGGTCCTGCCAACTTGCCCTCCTGCGCTACCAGCGACGTCATGGCCGCCCTGAGCGTCTCCCCGGCCCTTCTCTCGAACTTCTTCGCCTCCCTGGCAAACCTCTCGTGTACTGGGTCCGAGGGGTCCGACTCCCACACCCCCTGAATCTTCTCCAGTTCCTTTGTCCTGGCCTCGGACTTGAACAGAGCGATCGATTCCTTCTCGAGCTTCGCGAGGAGATCCCTTTTCTCCCTGTTTGCCTCTGCGAGAGCCTCCTTGGCCTCGTCCCGGCTGAAGGTCATCTGAGCAATCTCGATCTCGCTCCTCTTGGCTTGCTCCCTCTTCTCGTAAAGCTCGGCCTGCATGCGCTCCGACTTGGTGACGAGCTCCGCCAGCTTCTTCTCCTGGGTCTGCAGATTCACCCCATACGTCTGCCTGTCCTTTCGGAACTGCTCCTCGCGCTTGGCAAACTCCTGGGCCCTCTTTCCCAGCACGGTCTCCTTGGCCTTCAAGTCGTCCTCAAACTGCCTCAGCCGGCGGTGGAGCTGCCTGATCGACCTCTCCTTGTCAGAGATCTCGTTCAGCGTCTCCTCGATCTTGGTCTTGTCCTGCTTGGCCTTCTGCTCCTTTTGCTCAACCTTTTGCTGGATGTCTGCGATCAGTACCTTCTTCCGGTCTAGCTCGAGCAACTTTTCCGAAATTTGCTCCTTGTCCTTCTGGATTTGCCTCCGCATGGACAGAACCTCCTCGTAACGGTCGTGAGCGCGCTGGTGCTTGGATTCGTTCTTCTTGAGCTGGGCGATGGCCTCCGTCGCCGCAGCAATCTGGTCCTCAAGCTTGTGGACCTTGGCCTCCCTATCAGCCCTCACCCTCTTGAGCGACTCGTTCTTGGACTTGAGGTCAGAGTAGAGCCTCTCTTCCTCCTTTATACCCTCCTGAAGCCCCTCTTTATGTTGCGTTGTGAGCTTGCGCTCCTCCTCCAGGTGCTTCATGGCCTCCTGAGTGTAAGTAGTGAACTCGGCCTGGGCCTTGGAAAAGGCCTCGAGGTCAGCCTTGTGCTTGGACAGGGCCTCGTCCGTGGCCTTCTTCTCCACCTCGTAGGCCCGCTGCTTCTTGGACAGTATCTCGTTCTCCTCTGAAACCACCGCCAGCAGCTGATCGCAAGTCTCCCTCGCCTTCTTCTCCATTGCCGAAACCTGGGCCTCCCTCTGGGAGAAGTGGGTCTGCTTCTCGTCTACCTCACGCTTCAACTTTTGGACTTGCTTCGCCAGCTCGGCCTTGGTCAGGTCGAGCTCGTCGCGGTCTCTGGCCACGAGGTCCTCCGCGGCCCTCAGCGCGGAAAGCTTGTCGTTCACGGCCTTGACCTTCCCTTCCAGTGCCGACTTTTCCTCGGAAAACTTTGAGCCCTCCTCCTGCAGCTTCTCAGCCCTGGCCACCAAGGCGAGCTCCTGGTGCTTCAAGGTCTCAACGTACCTCTCGTACTCGGCCTGCTTGGCGGCGTGCTGCTCCTGGGCGACTTGGAGCTCCTCCTTCAGGCCAGCCTCGATTTTGGCCACTGTATCCTGCCTCTTCTTCAGGTCGGCCTGCTCCGCCTGCATTGCCTTGACCTCCGCGTCGAGGTTCTCCCTGACAAGAGAGACCTCCTTCCTGGCAGCCTCAAGCTCCTCCTTACCCTTGGCCTCGGATTCCCTCAGCAGCTGCTCCAGGAGCTGCAGCTCCTCCTCCCTGGTGGTCAGCACTCCCATCTGCTTCTTCAAGATGGCCTCCTGCTCAATCAGCCTTGAGGCATGGGCCTTGACGGCCTCCTCCCTCTCCCGCAAGCCGGATTCCCTCTGCGAGATCTCCTCCACAATGCTCGTGTGCTCCGACTTCAAAGCGGACATCGATTTTTCCATGTCGCCCCTCTCCTTCATGATCGCCGAGTCGGCGTTGGACTTGGCTTGAGACACCTGCCTTGCCATTTCCATCACCTCTCGCTCCTGCCGGTCCAGGCGCTCCTTCTGCTCCCGGAACTGCCTCTCCACAGCCACCACAGCCTCCTGTTGCTGCCTGCGTTCATCCTCGAGTGCCTTTCTCTCCCCGTCCGTCTTCAGCAGCAGCTTCTCGGCCTTCTCACTAGCCTCCCTCAGATTCTCCTCGCGCTGCTCGAGGTGCCTCTCCTGGCGCTTGATGTGTGCGACTTCACTCTGGAACTTCTTCAGGTCCGCCCTCTGCTCTGCGAGCTTCTCCTTCTCGAAGTCCAGGGTTTCCTCGCCGCTCTTCAGGGCGATCTCGCGCTTTTTCAGCGAGCTGAGCGTGTCATCCAGCTCTAACTTCTCCCTCTCGAGCTCCTGCTTCAGCCTAGACACCTGGACCTCCTTGGTGTTCAGGCTCTCCAGCTTCTTCTGCTTCTCTTGCTGATAATCCCGCTCGATAGAAGCCAACGCGTCCTCCTTGGCCTCAAGCTTCTCCATCCTCCTGTTCAGCTTTGCGGTGTTGTCCGCGACCAGGGTCCTGTCCTTCTCCACCGAAGCCCTCACTTCCCTTAGCCTGCCTTGCTCCCTCTCGCACTCATCCTTCTCCCTGCGAACCTCGTGCTCCCAGTTCTTGACCTTCTCCATCATGTGCTTCACGTCGGACCACTCCCTTTCGTGCTTGCCCCTCTCCTGCTCGAACTCGTAGCGAGATTTCTCCAGGTCCTTCCATTTCTTGTCCATGTCGGCCTCGAGCTCCTCGAAGTAGCCCTCCCGGTCGCCATGGATCCTCAGCTGCTCGTCTACCTTCTTCTGCCGCCGCTTAAGCATCAGGCCCTCCCTTCTGACGGACTCCTCCCTCGCCCTGAGCTCTGTCTCGAACTTTTCCGCATCTGCCATCTTCTCCGCGGCCTGCATGACTTGCTCCGCGATGTCCTTCTCGTCCAGCCTGGCCTGCTTCGTCTTCTTCTCGACCTTGGAAGCCTCAAGCTGCAGCGCGAGAGACCACTTCTGGAGTTTGGTCTCCTGCGTGATGAGCTGGCTCCAGTGATGGTAGATGTTCATGGCAAAGTCGTACAATCCGGTGTCAATCACCTCTAAGTTCTGGAGGTCTGGCGGCCCGTGGAGGTTGTTCAGTGGGACGGACATGGTCATGATCTCGGATAGGATGCCATCCTCGATCAGCAGGGGGTCTTGGGGCGCCTGGAACCCGTCCACGGTCTGGGTTTTCATCTGGCGCCACGTGGATTGCAACTGCAGCTCCCTCTGCTGCAGAGCCTGCTCGATTTGCTTCAGGGACTCCCTCGAGGCCACGAGAGCGTTCCTCTGCTGCGAGGCCTGCAGCACCATCTTGTCCGCGCTCTTCCTGTCCTGATCGATCTTATCCTGCTGGGCCCTCCAACCCTCCTCGACCTTCTTGCGGTGCTCCTCCCAAGCAGCGGCGGCCTCCAAGGTCTGCTCCGCCTTGGCAAGGCCCTCCTCTGCGGCCCTCGCCTTGCCCTCACACTCCTCCTTGATCTGCTTGGCCTCCCGCATCTCCTCCTCCGCCCGCTGGGCGCGCTGCACCAGCCTCTCCCTCAGGCTTCCCACCTCGAGCTGATCCTTCTGAAGCCGGATCTTGGCCTCGGAGACCTCCTCCTGGTCCCTGGTGATCTCCCTCTGGCTCTCAGAAATTTCGTCCTGGTACCTCTCGAGGGCCGCCCCCTTCTTGTCGAGCTCCTCTGACAGGTCGGCAAGCCGCTGCGCCTTGGACTCCAGCTCGATCTCCTTCCTGCTCGCGGACTTCCACTTGTGCTCGATCTCCTGGCGCTTCTCCTGCAGCCCCGCGGAGGCCCCCTCGAACTTGTCAGCCTTCGCATTGTACTCCTCGGACCGCTTCTGCACGTCGCGCTGCCTCCTGTCGAGCTCCGAGGCCGAGCTCTTCAGAATCTCCTCCTTCCTGTTGAGCTTTGCCTCCCACTCCGCGAGCCTCCTGGACTTTTGCTTCAGCTCCTGCACAGTCTCGGTCTCCAGCTTGGTCTTCCACGCATGAAGGCTCTGCTCGTGCTGCATCAGCTCCTGTGCCTTCTTCTGCAGCTCCTTGGTCTCCCTGCTGTTCCCTTCCTCCATCTCCTCGAGCTTGGCAAGCCTCTCGTCTAACTCCCCATAGGCCCTGTCGTACTCCTCCTCATAGCTTTCTACCTTCTCCACGCGGGACTTGAGTTCTTGCTCCTGCCTGGCGAGGGCCTCCGCCCTGGCGTCCTGGTCGGCAGATCGCCTCTTCAGCTCCGCCTCCCGCTCCACGGCGGCATCCTCCGCCTGCCTCCTCTTCAGGTCGGCCTCCCGCTCCCTCTCCTCACCCTCCGCCACCAACCTCCTGCGGTGCTCGTCCCTCTCGGCCTCCAGTGTCATCTCGTGCCTCTGCCTCTCGGCCGACAGGGCGGCCGCCTGGGCCTCCCTCTCCGACTCAGCCTCGTGCTCCAGACGCCTCCTCAGGTCGGCCACCTCTCGCTCGATCCTGTCCTTGCCATCCTGAAGGCTCCTCTCAAGCTCCGCGCTCCTCTCCTCTAAGCCCTTGGCCTCCTTGGCCCTGAGCTCGCACTCCTCCCGTGCCCTGACCGCCGCCTCCTGGGCCTCCTCAAGCCTGCGCTCGGCCTTGCCCTCGTCCCGCTTCAGCTGCTGCATCTGTTCTGCACGCTCCGCGAGCTCAGCCTGAACCTCCTCGAGCTGCCTCCTGCGCTCTGCGACCTCCTCGCCCAAAGTCGCAGCCTTGGCCTCCCTGACGCCGATCTCGTCGTCCAAGAGGTCCAAAGACTGCTTCTTCCGAGCGAGCTTGTGGTCGGACTCCGAGTGGGCGCTCGCGGCCTCGTCCATCTTGCGCTTGCACGCCCTGGTCGCCTCCACAATGCTCTGCTCGCACTTGGCCACCTTATCCTCGCTCTCCTTCCTCTGCTGCTCCAGCTGCTCGACGCTACCCCTGAGCTCCATGGCATGCTTCTCGTACACCTCGCACTCCCTGATCAGGTCCTCTCGCCTCCTGAGCTGTTCCTGTATGTTTCTCTCGGCCTCAAAGGCCTTGCCCTCCAATTCCCTCTCCCTCCGGTCCAAATCCGATGACCTCTCCTTGCACTTGGCCGATAGGTCCTCGGCGTGCGCAAGCTTCTCTTCCCAGAACTTGCTGCGCTCTTCCCGCTTCGCCAGGCTCAGCTCCCACTCCTGAAGCTGCCTCTCCCTAGCTTCCACCGACTGCTTGTGAGAGCTCATCTCCGCGGCCATGGACTCTCTCGACTGCCTCAGCTTGGCCTCCGCCTCGTCCGACCTCGCCCTGATCTCCGCCAGGGACTCCTCCCCCCTGCGCACGTCCGCATCCAGCACATCCTTCCTGCGCTCCGTGCGCTGCACGTCCGTCTTCAGGTTGTCGATCACCTGCCTCAAGTCCTGAAGCTCCCTTCTGCTTTCGGTGATTTGCTTGAAGGTCACACTCCTGTCACGAATGGCCTGGGTGGACTCCGATCGGAGCTGCTCGCTCTCCAGCTGCAGCTGTTGGTTTTCTTCCAGAAAAGTCCGCCTGGCGTGCTCCACGTCGCTCAAGAGCCTTTGAGAAAAATTCTTCAACACCTGACCAGGCACCACCTTTTGTGCGGACCCTCTTGCGGGTGTAGAAGCTCTCGCAACTTCCGCGCCAGCCGACGCCATGGCGGGGGTCGCCTGCAGGTTCGTGGTCGCCTGGAGCGCGCTTCGGGGGGTCACGGACTTGGCCAACTCCTCCCTCGTCTCTGCCTTGACCCTCGCGGCGAGCGGCGTCGTTGCTTTTGCCGAGAAAGACTGCTCCGTGCGCTGGAACTCGGCCCACTGGGACTCCAGGCTCTGCAGCTGATCGATAACCTGTTCGCTGGAGACAGACATGGCGCCGCGACCGAGCGGAAGCCAACCCCGGTGTTGCCTGAGCCGTCGCTAGGACCCTCGTCACTGACCTCACTCCCGTCCCTTTGGCGGGAGAAGGCGCACCTTTGAAACCGAAAATATTCTTGGACTTTGGATTTTGATGGAAAAGTTAAGCAACATTTCTGCAAAGTGAAGACGCGGTCGCACTCCGGAGAGGCTCGCTGGCGGCGAGGAGAGCACAGAGGAGGCGAGCTGGGCGCGATGGCGGAGGGCGGTGATGTTGGTCCGGGGGCCATGGGGACTGGCGGGGATGAAGACCTCGAGGTCTTCATGCCAGAAGATGCGGAGGTCGTCGCCGACCTGGAGGGCCAGGCGAGCGACAGCGAGGAGGACATGGACCTAGAAGAGCAGGACATGGAGCTTGAGGGCGCGTTTCCCGTCGACGATGTTCTGGACTGCGAGAGGGACGATGCGAGAGCGTGCCTCGTCGCCTGCGAAGCGAGCGGGTCCTCCGGTAAGGATCCCGAACCCCCGAAGCCGGTGTACGCGGTCAAGTGGAACCCCAAAGACCCAAGTATGGCCGCGTGCGGCTGCGGGGACGACCGAGTTCGCTTGTGGAAGCCATATCACTCGGAAGGGGCGAACAGCATCACGCTGGAGGGGCACGAGGACACCGTCGTAGATGTGGATTTCGACGCCACGGGGAAGCTTCTCGCGAGCGGCGGCATGGATGGCAGGGTGCTGGTGTGGTCGGCGATCACAGGGGAGCTCCTGTGCGCCCTGGAGGGACCGGGAGAGGCGGTTGAGTTCGTGTCGTGGCACCCAGCGGGCCGCGTCCTGCTCGCCGGCAGCGAGGACATGACCCTCTGGATGTGGAACGTCGCGGTCTCCGGCGACGAGGCTGCGCAGGGCGGCTGCAAGGCCGAGGGCCAGTGCATGCAAGTTTTCACCGGCCACCAGGCCGGTGTGACCTGTGGTGGGTTCACGCCAAACGGCAAGCTCGTCGTCAGCGCCTCGCTCGACGGCACCGCGAGGGTGTGGAACCCGAGGACAGGGGAGTGCCAGCACACCTTTGCCTTTGAGGCCAAGCCCTCGCAGGAGGGCGCGGGGGGGGAGGCCGCGGATGAGGGGGAGAGTGGAAACGCCCTCGTGTCTCTGTCGTTCTCGCACGACAGCACAATGGTGATGTGTGGCAGGGTTGACGGCGGGGCGCACGTGGCGAGCCTTGCCGCCTCCAGGGTCCTCTTTGACATGAGTGAGCACAAGGACAGCGTGGAATCCGTTGCGTTCCACCCCAGCGGACAGCCCTTTGTGGCCACAGGGTCTCTGGACGGCAGCCTGGTGGTCTGGGACGCGAACACGGCCGCCCCGAGGGTCACATGCGCCCACCCGGGCGGCGTGATCCGAGTGCAGTGGGGGGACGGAGCCTTCGTGTACACGTGCTGCCTGGATGGCAGAGTCAGGAGGTGGGATGCGAGGAGCGGCCAGTGCGACAGGGAGTGGCAGGGGTTCGTCAAGCCGCTCCTGTCGATGGACGTCAGCCCGGACGGGGGCAGCGTCGTCGCCAGCTCGGACGACGGCACCGCGAGAGTCTTCTCACTCGCTGCGGCGTAAGACTTGAAGTTCTAATGTCAATTGAAAAATATCTTTCGTTTGATCGTTTGATCTTGCCCAACCGCCTAAAAAGCAAAGAGCAGAACTGTTCAAAACAGGGGTGGCGGCCGCGACGCGAAGAGCAAACGAGGCGAGAGGGTGCAGTACAGGATGAGGTTGGCCAATTGCGCTGCCCCGATGGCGAGAGACCTCCGCCCGTGGGCCTTATGTCGGCAGTTGCGCGCGCGGGAGGTCCACCATAGCGGCGGGACACGGGAAACACCCGCACCTTGCTCCACGTCTTCTGCTCTCTCCGGGACAAGGCGAGGTGCCTGCCACCGAAGGCGTGTCTTCGCCCTGAACGCCAGCTCGGGGGAGGCCACGAGGCCTCTTGACGAGAAGAAGGCTGGAGTCCAGCAAGGACTGGCGTGCCCCGGAACCACGAGAGAGTCTTTCACAAAGGTTTACAAGTTTGGAGGTTCCTCTGTTGCCGATGCGGAACGTATGCGCCAGGTGGCAAAAATAGTGTGTCTGTTTGAGAACGAGGCCCCCGTCGTGGTTCTGAGCGCGATGGGCAAGACGACGAACAACTTGATTATCGCGGGGGAGCAGGCGGTGTTGTGCAGCGCGAGCGAGGTGAAGGAGCTAGAGCCGCTGAGAAAGATACGAGAGCTGCACGAGGCGACCCTGGCAGAGCTCGAGGTCGACCAGGAGACCTGCGACGACGTCATGGCGCTGCTCGACGAGCTCACCATGCTCCTCGTCGGCCTGTCCCTTCTCAAGGACCTCACTCCCAGGTCTCTGGACTCGCTCGTCTCTTTCGGGGAGAGGCTCAGCACTAGAATCTTCTCTGGGTACCTCCGCAGGCAGGGCGTGCCGTCGGTCCAGGTAAGCGCCCCGACGGCGGCGAAAATGGCGGCCTCGCGAGGCTTCCCCTCCGCTTCCTCCCTTGTCCCCTGCTTTGCTGACGACTTTCTTCTTCGTCGTCGTCCTTTGTGCACCTCAGCACGACGCGTTCGAGATGGGCATCAAGACGACCGACCAGTTCACCAACGGCGACGTGCTGTACGAGGAATCCGTCGAGAACGTCAGGGCAAACCTGCGGAGGGCTTGGGCGGCCTCGGACCTGAAATTTGAATGCCCTGATGGCAAGGAGGAAGTCAGGGTGGTTCCGGTGGTGACGGGCTTTTTGGGCCAGGGAGAAAAGACGGGGGCGATCACGACCTTGGGCAGGGGCGGGTCCGATCTCACGGCCACCTTCATCGGTATGGCCCTCGGCATCGACGAGGTCGTGGTCTGGAAGGATGTGGACGGGGTCATGACGACCGATCCCAGGGTGGTTCCCGATGCCAAGCCCATACCCTTGCTCACCGTGGAAGAGGCAACAGAGCTTGCGTACTTTGGGGCCACTGTGCTGCACCCGCAGAGCATGCAGCCCCTGCTGGAGAAGCAGCGGGGGGTCGGGGGGTCGATACCCGGCGGCTGCGATGACCTCAGGGTCCGGGTTAAGAATTCTTACAACACCGGAGCCCCGGGATCGGTGATCTGCGCTGGAGACAGAAACATGGAGGAGACCGTGCTGACGAGCATCGTGCTCAAGAGTGGTGTCAACATGCTCGACATCGTGTCGACGCGCATGCTCGGACAGTACGGATTCCTGGCCAAGGTCTTCAGCATTTTCGAGGACCTTCAGGTGAGCCCACCACTTTTCCAGAGACGCTTTTCTTTTATCTTCGTCATGCTGACGTGTCGCGACGCGGACCTCGACCGAACCAGATCTCCGTGGACGTGGTGGCCACGTCCGAGGTCAGTGTTTCCGTCACCCTGGACATTTCAAAGATCTGGGCCAGGGACCTGGATGCGGAGGAGCTGCTCAAGCTGGAGAAGTCTTTTGATGGCCTTGCCACGGTGAAGCTCAGAACAAACAGGACGATCATCTCCCTTATCGGCAACGCCGACAGGAACAATGAGGCCCTCGGCAGGACCTTCGCGGTGCTGACGAGGCTTGGCGTGAACCCCGAGATGATCAGCAAGGGTGCGTTCAAGAACAACGTGGCTTTGATCGTCCCTGAGGAGGTGGGCGACATGTGCCTGAGAGAGCTGCACAGAGAGTTCTTCCCCTGAGACGGCGACGGGTGATAGACCACCCGTTGAAAGACAGATCGAAAGAGAGAGAGAGAAAGAGAGAGGGAAAGAGAGAGAGAGAGAACTTTACTTGTAAGTGAATGTAACGTGACGCCATAGCGGTAAAGAACCCGTCTTGCTCGCCTCCCGCCATGCCCTCCAATTTTCCCTCGGAAAAGTCCTGAACCCGAAGGCCCCGCCCTGTCAAGTTGGCGCAGCGGGGGGCCTCGAGGCCCGGGCCTGGCGTGGCGAGGTGGAAGGCGGCGGAGTCGGGTCGGAGGCAGACGACGCCGTGGCCACCATGGAGGCAGACAGGGCCGCCCTGGAGCGGGCGACCCTCCAACTCCAAAGCCCGAACGCCGCCGCGCGGGCCGAGGCCGAGAAACATCTATTATCTCTGCAAGCCTTGCCCGTGGAGAGGCTCTTCGACTTAGTCGTCGTGGTGTTGGGAAGCACGCGTGACGTCGGCACGAGGTTCCATGGCGTCCAGGCCCTGCGGACGAGCGCCGTCGAAAAATTCGCGGCCATCGCTCCCCAAACGAAACTCCGGCTTCGGGACTGGGCCGTCGAGTCCGCCCTGTCGCAGCGAGACGAGGTGGTGAGGTCCCAGCTGCTTGCGCTATGCGCCGTTCTTGTCAAGCGCTCGTACCTCGAGCAGCAGCTCGAGGAGAAGCAGAATTTTTTTTCTCGCTTACGCCAGCATTGCGGACAGGACCTCTTCAAGACGCAGGTGGAGTTAGAACTTATGCAGGGCATCATCAGTGAGTTCTCCCACGAGACCGCGTCTTCTATTGGTATGCCTTTTGCCTTCCACCACGAGTGTAAACAGGGGTTCGAGCGGGACTTCCTGTGCCACGTGTTCGACTTCGCGTCTTCGCGCGGCAGAGACTCCTACGTCGCGATCAAGCACAAGCAGCAGCAGGGCGGCCAGGTGGAGGACCAGCTGTACTTGACCACGATCGCCAGCGTGGAGACCATGGTCCAGGTCCTGCAGACTTGGGACTTTCGCAAGAGGGTTCCGTCGCGGTTTTTCGACGCTTCCGGCGGGTCGCAGGGCGCCACCATGTCCCTCAAGCCCGGGAGGGCGTGGAGGGACCGACTGCTCGCTGGGGAAGCCCTGGATTGGGCATATGATCTTTGCCACGCGGCCCACTCAACCTCCATGGACACGCCTCTTGCGTCGGTTGCAAGGCAACTGGTCGTCATCCTGGCCAGCCTCCACGGCGATGTCTTCCTCCCGGACGACGCCAACTACCCGGACTCGCCGAGCAAGGTGTCAAGGGGTGCGGTGAGCGCTGCGGGGGGCAGCAAGATTGACAGTCTGAAGCTCAAGCACCTGGACAGCGTACAGCTGGCGATCCAGTCCATCCTCCACCCTTGCGACCAGGTTGTCTCCCTGGCGCACAACATGCAGAACGAGCAGCGGCTCAGGGATGGGTGCACCGCTCTGTGCCTCCTTGCGGAGCACAACAGGCTCTCGGTGCTGACAGTTGCGTCGCAGCGTAGGGGCCCCCAGAGCGGCCACCTTGGCATCGGCGCCCTCCTCAGCTTGGTCACTCTGGCCTGCATCCAGTGCGGCGGAGCGAGGGACGACCAGATCGACTCAGCGGTCGGCACCTCGCTCACCGCCCTGCTGGAGGCCTGGGATTACCTCATCCAGACAGAGTGCATTGTCCTCAGCGTTCGGCAGCAGTCTATCGGCCAGGCCCAGGCCCATGCTCTGCACCAGGAGACAGGCATCAAGGACGGTGCCGCACACGTTTTCCGGTCCTACTTGGACTCTCTGCTTGCTGAGGCCGCCGAGACGGCCTTGGACGACCTCGATGAGGAAGAGGAGCAGCAGAGCCTGGAGATGCGCCAGCAGAAGCTGGGCCCGATCTCCTCGATTGCCAGGGTGTGTGCCGGGACGAGCTTCGCGCTCATCGTGGCCAAGCTCTCCGAGATTCAGCAGGCAGTCTCCCGCAGCCAGGGCGATGAGGCCGCGCTTTGCCGCCTCCTGGAGCAGATATGCTGCCTCCTGGAGCTGACCGGGTACTGCGTTGCGGACCCCGCCGACGGCGAGGTCCCGCTCATCCCCATCCTCCTTTCGCAGCAGCACGATGCCGCTCTGGGCCTGGGGGCGCCCGACCCGGTGTGTGAGGTCTCCAACGCGCTGCTTGGCTTAGTGCAGAAGCTGGGCCAGGACGGACATTTCCAGAGCCAGTACCCGAGCCCCAGGGTGCTCGAGTGCACCCTGCAGTGCCTGGCCAAATGGAGTGCCACGTACTTGATCTCGGAGGACGACAAGATGCCCTCGAGGGTGAGGGAGGCCTTCACGGAGGGCAGGGATACGCCCGCCGCTGCCCTGGATGCCGTGGTAAGGCTGTTGGGCAGCACCTTTGTACGATTTGCTGGGGAGTCGGGGGTCCAGGAGCAGTGCGTGAAGCACCTACTGCCCGCGCTGGTGCAGACGAGGAAGAGGAGGGTTGCGCTTGTAAAGGCCCCCTCCTGGAGCGAGTTCTTGGGCCTCTACGTCCAGGGCTTCGACCAGCTCTCCCTGTCCCTGAGGGGGGACCTCCACAGGCACCTAGTCAAGAATGCTGTCAAGGCGGCCACCAAACCGTTGGAGGAACACGTTCGCTTGGCCTACCTCCGCGGGCTGCTGGACCCGACGCTGAAGCGGGTGGCGTCCCTGGGGGGCGCCCTGGACGGCAAGTCGAGGTCTGTCCCCATGCCCCAGGTCGAGTTCGTGCTGGAGGGGCTCCGGGGGGCGGCGCAGAGCCTCACCGGGCCTGGTCTTGGCCTCCTCCTCGAGATCTTTGCCACAGTGCAGCCAGTGCTTCTCAAGCTGCTCCGTGTGCAGGAGAAGAGCCCGCGGGCGGTCTACCTGGTCCTTCGACTGACCGCGGAGACCATTGAGTCGGCCATCTCGGATATCACGCCCCAGGACTTCGGTGCGATGCTCGGGTTCGTGTACGAGGTTCTCGGGGAGTACAAGAAGCAGAACCTGGGCGCGGTTTCCCTGCAGCGGAGCAAGGCCCTCAAGGACGAGGAGCAGGAGGAGAAGTACAAGAACGTCAGGGCTCTGCTCAGGCTGCTGACGACCCTGACGGAGAGGGACATGGTGGACTTCACCACGGCAGCGGGAGGAGGCGGCGGGGTGGACGTTGCCAATGCCACTTTCGTGGGGCTGGAGATGGTCGTCCCGCTCCTCACCCCCGAGCTGCTGGCGTTCCCCAAGCTCTCCAGGCAGTACTTCTCGCTCATGGGGCACATGTGCGAGGTCTATGCTGACAGGGTCTGCGCCCTGCCCGCCGAGTTCTTCCGGTACTTTGTGGACACCCTCGCCTTTGGGCTCAAGGCGGACGACTTTCAGGTCGTGGGCAACAGCCTGGAGGCCCTATACCATCTCTCCAAGGCCCACTTGGAGGCCCTGTCCAGGGGCCAGCCCGGACTTGGTCCGAACGCCCAGCTTGGGGGGGGGCAGGGCACCTTTGCGGGCGCCATGCTCAAACTCCTCTTCCACAGGCTCGTGTACGAGAACTACCCGAGCAGCCTGATCGACATGGCGAGCTCTGCGCTGCTGGCGCTGATGCGTTCGGATGAGGCAGCGTTCCGGGAGGTTGGGGTGGGAATCATCAACAGTCAGGCTGCGCCGCAGAGCAGGGAGGCGCTGACGGCGACGTTAAGCCGGCTCGCGAGCGTTACGGCGGCGTCAGACTTTTCAAGAAAGTCGAGGAGGGTCTTTGGCAGCGAGTTCCAAGGCTTGATAATATCCATTCGGGGGATCGCAAAGAGCGTGTAAGCTTTGTACTTTATTTTAAGATTACATTCGTATTATCGAAAGGACCCTACTCGAGGCCAAAGCCCGCACTGTTCTCGATGGCGGTCTTGAGCAGAGCCCTCAGCTTCCCCCTCGACCCGTACTCCGGCAGCAGTAGTGTGTTGAAGCAGGTGTGTGAGGTCGGGAGGCGGTTGGTGTCCGGGCCCGCGCGCTGGACCAGAAATCCGAGCTTGGCCAGCCCGCCGATGGGAGCGCGGTCAGACCCGGAGAAGAATTTGAGAAACTTCTGCTTCTGCTCCAAGGTCATCTCCTGCAGCACCTGCCACAGCCACTGCACCACCTGAGTGCCGCTCTCGTACCCGCCTTCGTACCTCGCATTTTCCTGCAAAGCTTTAAAGTCGAGGTGGGGGGTACCGCAGACCAAAACCTCAAGCTCCTCCGCCCGAAACAAGGCGAGGACCGGGCCGTCAGTGAGCAGCAAGAACCCACGCCTGAAGGCGTTGAACTGCGCCCTGATGGACTCGTTCAGCACAAAGTCGACGTAAAGGTCGACGTACCTCCTGCGGTTCTCCTCGGTGACAGCCAGGTCGGAGCCGCCAGGAACGAGCTCGACTGCGGTGGTCTCCCCAAAGCCCTTGGGCTGATCCACCACGAACGTCGCGCAGAAGACGTCCTCCACGCTCCCCGGGCCGCTCCACTCCAGTAGCTTCTTCAGGCTCCTCGCCACGTCAGGCTGCATCTGCTCAAGGTCCTTGATGCCCACATCCTGCCCAAGGAGCTTTTTGTAGAGGCAGAGCGGGAAGTGGACGTCGAGGATGACAGAGTTGTAGATGGCCAGGCCAAAGACTAGACCGATCAGCATGAAGTCCGCCTCAGACTCCAGGCTCTGCCCGTTGAACCAGTAGGTCCTGCTCTCCTCGTGGTACACAAAGAGGTCATAGTCGGGCTGCATCACCGTCTCGCAAAGGAGCTGGAAGAACTCCTTCTTGACCCCGCCGGCGTCCACACCCTCCTCGCCAATGAAGTTCACCTTGAGGGGCTTGTGAAGGTCGTGCTCGTTCTGGCGTCCGATCTCCTCAAGGGCATCCTGCATGAGGTGGGACCGGCGGATCCTGAGGATACAGGCGTCAGAGTGGATGGGATCAATCCCGCAGGACTCCGGGGCGGGCATGGAGCTAGCGCTGGCCTGTGAAGGTCCCCCTCCGCCGCCGCTCGCCGCCGCTGCCGCTTTCCTCCTCGACGGGGCCACCGCTCCCTGGTCGCCGAGCTTGAAGATGCCTCCAAACATGCTCTCCATCCTGGATTTCTGCACCATCTCCGCCATGGTCAGCTTGGCCTCCGTCTGCAGCAGGTTGCTCTTGGCCTGGTTGTTGAGCAGGAAGGGATACCCACAAAAGCTGAACCCTCTGGCGCCTGCAGATGCGTTCTGCCTCCAAACGATGTAATGCTGCAGAACGTCAAACTTCTCTGAGATCAGGTCGTTGTAGAACTCCTCCATCGGTAGCGTCCTGTTCCTCTGGTTGCTCTCCTCGACCAGCGCGAGCACGTTGAGCGTCGATACGAGTGAGGGCGACACGTTGCCCTGCTCCCTGTCCAGGGTGGTGGAAATGTAGTCTTGGAAAGGTCTGACTATCCTTCCCGCCAGGATGCTGGCCGGGTACTCGGACCACCAGTTGGACAGCAGCTGGTGCGAGATGGAGATGCAGTCCATGACGACCTTGCAGATCTTGGGCATCATATTGTAGGCCATCTTGCCTTGGCTCAGCAGAGGGTTCTGGAAGACCGCAAGCAGCACCTGGATGGACTCCGGTGAGGTCAGGAGGTTTGAGTTCTCACCAAGGTCCCTTATCAGCGTGTTGGTCGCCGTGTGGAACGCGGAGATCACGTCCTGGTCCTTGATGCCGCACTTGAGGATGAGCTTGTACACCCTCTCCAGCTCCTCAACGTCCATCCCAAATCCCTCTTCCTTGCCAAAGACGACGTTCATGAGCTCTGGGGAGGCGAAGATCGACTCCACGAGGCCGATCAGCCGCTTTCCCGACCCAGACTCCCCCGCGCCAAAACCCTCCAGCGCTCCAATAAGGCTGGCCTTGATGCTTGAGTGGGAGAACTCAAGGCTCCTGCTCTTCTGCAAGAAAGCCGAGGTGTAACCGCCAGCTACGGCGTCCCTGACCTGCCCGTCGTCGTACTGAAAGTTCAGGCGGACGGGGACGGTGGCCGTGCCCACGACGGACTCGCCGAGCTGCCCCTCCTCAGCTGTACCGCAGCCGTAGACCTCCCCAGAGGACGTTAGGAAGAGGGAGTGGCTTGTCCCGCAAGTCACCTTGCAGACGCCCTTCCCCTCGAGCTCCCTGATCCTCCGTGGCAGGTGGACATTCTCCCGGCAGTCCAGCCCGAGCTGGCCCATCCTGTTGTAACCAAAGCTGTACACGCCGTCTTCGGCACACACCACAGAGTGGTTCGTCCCACACGCGATCCCCACGACCTTGGCAATGCCGTGGACCCTCCGTGGCGTCAGCACGTCGTCCTCCTGGACTCGGGGCTCGCCCCCTGCCTCATCGCCACCACATCTCGCCCAGGACCCCCCCTCATCCCTCCTGAGCCTCCGGTCCCCCCCGCCCCCATCGTTCCCGCCTCCAGCACACCCCTCCAGCTGCCTCTGGGAGAAGATCCACTCGATAGCGAGCTCCACCCCCTGGTTGTTCGTGGCCTCCAGCGCCGCCAGGGCCTCTCCCTCCTCAATTCCCATCTCCCTCAGCGAAGACAGCTGGCCCTGATTCACCATCGAGACGTGGGGCGTCCTCTGCCTCTTCAGCGAAGGCGAAACGCAGCAGAACCTTGCAGAGTGGGACTGCTTGAGCGTACCTTGGCCACCGTCCTCCCCCTCCTCGCTCTGCAGCAGCAGACCCAGCTGCCCGTACTTGGCCCGGCCCCACGACAAAACCATCCGCTGCCTCGTCAGCGCGACGGTGTGGCTGCTCCCGCACGCCAGGGCCACCACCGGTGTCGCCCACAGCGCCCTGATCATCTCCGGCTGCTGCCGGTTGCAGGTGTCCCCGAGTCCCAACTGGCCCGAGGAGTTGCTCCCCCAGGCGAAGACGGACCCTTGGAAAGTGAGGCACGTCGTGTGGTGGTGGCCGCACACGACGGAGACGACCCTGACGCCCCTCAGCGATCGCACCGGCCTCGGCTTCCAGCTGCAGATGTCAGAGGAGGACGGCGCGGTAGATGAAGAACAGTGCGGCTGGTGGCCCCGCCGGTCGGCGTCCGACCCCATCACAGCAGCGCTCGTGCCGCACTGTCCGTACTCGTTGCTCCCCCAGGCCACGATCCCACCGTCTATCACACAGCATGAGTGCTCAAAACCGCACGAGACACAAGTCGAGGGCTGAAAGCTGTCCAGAGCGGACACCCTCGTTGGCCTCAACAGACAGAAGTCATGTGCTCCACTCGTGCTCGTTCCTTCTTTCGAGGCGCACTGACCTCTATCGTTGAGTCCCCATGCATAAACAGAACCGTCTTCCGTGATACCGCACGCGTGCGAGTCCCCTAAAGCGCAGTCTGCCCACCTCACGCACGACTCTGGTTGGGTCGGCGGCCGGACGACCTCCTCAATTGAGTCTACGATCGATCGTTACGATCGTTCAAACAAACGGGACGCGAGGCGAGGCGAGGCGAGGTTGCTGCTGTCAGAAAAATAAGGTTCTTATGAAGTACACTAGGCAAGTATGGACGCAGGAACGCGTTTTGCGGTTCAGGGGGGGTTGGATATAACTTACCGATGCCGCACTGCCCGGAGCTGTTGCTGCCGCAGGCCCACAGCCTCCCAGCCTTCCTGGCCTCGGACTCCATGTTCATCGCCTCGATCGGCCGCGACCACTGCACGCGCTGCTCCCCAGGCACCTGATCGGGCGCGCGAGGTCTTACAATATTTCCGAATGGAAATGTTCCCGGGAAGGCAGGCTAGAGCCGTTGGCATTAGTATGGTATGAGATGAGATCGTAAGGCCGGCCGGTTGAGAAGCAAAGCGAGTAGAAGACGCAGGCAGCCATGGCGAACACGGAGAGGCTGCCGACCGTGCTGTACCGCACACCCGCGGCCACCTCTACGCCCCTCAATGCCGGCTCTCACTATACCCCGAGCAGGTGAGACAGTTCCTGATCCCCCTCGCCTCGCAAAACATGCATGCTTTGCACGGTCGAAGGCTTGCTCTCTCTCCCTTGCGTGCCCGCCCCCCCCCCCCCCCCCCCCCACCCCACACCCCCCGCCCCCCCCCCCTCCACCCCACCCCCC
>Ga0160423_10001097_pt1 | contig 22568 bp, 13 predicted proteins | sample CRUFie14St8metaG_FD_108191 | JGI IMG/M metagenome (GOLD analysis project Ga0160423, IMG submission 108191) | Marine microbial communities from the Costa Rica Dome - CRUD Field 142mm St8 metaG | ecosystem: Environmental > Aquatic > Marine > Oceanic > Photic zone | place: Costa Rica: the Eastern...
CTAAAATCTCCTTTTTTTGCTATCTTTCTTACAGCATGAGTATATTCTCCATCAATTAAAATAATAGATATCTCTCCAAAAATCTGTATATCTTTTAAAAATTCTTGAAACAAAAATGACTCTTTGTTAATTAGTTTCTGAAAATTACTTTCAAATTTTTTGTGGTTTTTTTTTGTGATTTTAAATGTATCTCGAGCTGCACCTGAAACAGATGGTTTAATTATTGCTTCATTAAATTGGCTTTTTTTAAATAAATCTTTAAGTGTAATTTTTTGCTTTTCTTCTACAAAAATTGTCTTTGCAATATTTATTCCTTTTTTTGAAAGTTCTTGTAAGTAGGTTTTGTTTAGGTTCCAAAGTATAATTTCTTTAGAATTGATAAATAATGTTTCTCTTTTTGTTTTTTCAAACCATTTAATGAATGTATCAAATTTGTCAAAGTAATTCCATGTAGTTCTAAAGATTGCATATCTTGTTTGTTTCCAATCAAATTTGTTATCAGACCAATCTTTTTTGATTACCTTTAAATTACATTTTTCTAATTCCTTTAATAATATGTTATCCTCTCGTAAAACTTGATCTATGTACCAATTAGTTTTTTTGGGATTTAAATATCTTGATTCAGTAAGTATTACAACGTCGTACATAATAATTATCTAATTAAGTTGATTAATTAATCTAATTATTTATAAATTTTTAACTGACTTTTTTGATTTATTTTTTGCCCATTTTTCTTTTGCATATTTTTGCATATCAATAACTGTATCGTTTTCATCGGTGATTTCTAATCCTAGTAATGTTTCAATTATATCTTCCATAGTTACTATTCCATCCAGTCCTCCATATTCATCTACTACAATTGCAATATGCTCTTTTTTTTCTAAAAGTTCATCCCACAGATTAAATAAAGTTTTATTGTAAGGAACAATAAGAATATCTCTTTTAAATTCTTTTACTTGACGGTTGGAATTTTTATCTTTTGTTAGTTCTTCTAAAATATCTTGTAAGAAAATATATCCATTTATCTTTTCGCTATCTTCAGAAAAAATAGGAATTCTAGAAAAAGTGAGTAATTTTTTTTCTTTTTGAAACTCTTTTAGTGTTGTATTTTCATTAATTGATACAACAACAACTCTTGGAGTCATGATTTTAGTTACTTTTATCTTTTGTAGTTTTAATATATTTTGGATCATTTTATTTTCTTTCTCAGAAAATACTCCTTCATTTGCTCCAATATTTGCTAATGCTGCAATTTCTTCTCTACTAGTGCTATCTTCTTTTTTTTCTGGTGATATTGTTTTTGTAATTTTTCCAGACAATATAACAAGTGGATATGTTAAAAATAACATTGTGTTTATGGTATAATAGGTAATTCGAAGTAAACCTTTCCAGTATTTTGCACCAATAGTTTTTGGTATTATCTCTGTAATGACTAAAATTAAAATTGTTAAAATCGCAGATACAATAGCCAAAGATGTTTCACCGAATATTTTAATTGACTCAGCGCCAACTCCGGCAGCTCCAATAGTGTGTGCAACAGTGTTAAGTGATAAAATCGCAGATAAAGGTTTATCAATATTTGATTTAAATTTTAATAATGATTTTGCCCAATTACCCTTGTCAACGATAGTAGTTAAATATGTTTTAGGAGCAGATAATAATACGGATTCAGTTAGTGAACAAATAAAAGAAACGAATAAAGCTAGAAATAAGTAAAAGAATAATGTTGCCATATTTTTTGTAAAAATAAATTATTTATCTGTGAATAAAATCAAATTGATAATTATTTTTCATTACATATTTCTTCTATATTGACCACCAACATCAAAAAGAGAATTGGTAATCTCACCCAAAGAACATTTTTTTACAGTTTCCATTAAGGCTTCAAAAATATTTTTATTTTTTGTTGCAGATTTTTTAACTTGTTTTAACCTATCATTGGATTCTTTTTTGTTCATTTTGTGTAGTTCTTTCAACATTGAAATCTGATAATCTTTTTCTTTTTTGGTGGCTCTTATAATTTCATTGGGAATTATTGTGGGAGAGCCTTGCTTGTTTAAAAAGGTATTAACTCCAATTATTGGGAATTCACCCGTATGTTTTAGATGTTCATAGTATAGACTTTCTTCTTGTATTTTACTTCTTTGGTACATACTTTCCATTGCTCCTAAAACACCGCCTCTTTCTGTTATTCTATCAAATTCAATTAGTACTGCTTCTTCTACTAAATCTGTAAGTTCTTCAATTATGAAGGATCCTTGAATAGGATTTTCATTTTTTGCTAACCCAAGCTCCTTATTTATGATTAATTGTATGGCCATCGCTCTTCTAACAGATTCTTCTGTTGGAGTTGTAATCGCTTCATCATAGGCATTGGTATGTAGAGAATTGCAGTTGTCATATATTGCATACAGTGCTTGCAAAGTAGTTCTTATGTCATTAAAATCAATTTCTTGCGCATGAAGTGAACGACCTGATGTTTGTATATGATATTTAAGCATTTGAGCTCTTTTATTTGCCCCATATTTTTCTTTCATTGCTTTCGCCCATAATCTTCTAGCAACTCGACCAATCACAGCGTATTCTGGGTCAATTCCGTTGCTAAAAAAGAATGATAAATTAGGCCCAAAATCATCAATATTCATTCCTCTACTAATATAGTACTCAACATACGTAAAGCCGTTTGCCAGTGTAAATGCAAGCTGGGTAATTGGATTTGCTCCAGCTTCAGCAATATGATAGCCTGAAATAGAAACAGAGTAAAAGTTTCTAACTTTATTTTTAATAAAATATTCTTGAACATCTCCCATCATTCTTAGTGCAAATTCAGTTGAGAAAATGCAAGTATTTTGTGCTTGATCTTCTTTTAGAATGTCAGCTTGAACAGTTCCGCGAACTTTTTGAAGAGTATCGTATTTAATTTTTTCATAAATATCTTTTTCCAAAACTTCATCTCCAGATACACCTAATAAAAATAAACCTAAACCGTTATTTCCTTCAGGTAATTTACCTTGGTATTTTGGTCTTTTCACTTTTTTTTCTAAATATATTTTATTTATTTTTTTCTCTATTTGCTTTTGCAGATTATTTTTGAAAATATATTTTTCACATTCTTGATCTATTGCAGCATTCATAAAAAAGGCAAGTAAAATTGGAGCAGGTCCATTTATAGTCATACTGACAGAAGTTTTAGGATTTGAAAGTTCAAAACCAGAATATAGTTTTTTTAAATCATCTAAGCAGCATATTGAAACTCCTGCATTTCCAATTTTTCCATATATATCTGGTCTTAAGTGTGGATCATTTCCATATAGTGTAACCGAGTCAAATGCTGTAGATAATCTTTTAGCATCCATTCCTAAACTAACCAGATGAAATCTTTTGTTTGTACGTTCTGGACCACCTTCACCGGCAAACATTCTTGTAGGATCTTCACCTTCTCGTTTAAATGGAAATAGACCAGAGGTGAATGGAAATTTACCAGGAACATTTTCTTGTAATTGCCACTTTAATATATCACCCCAAGCGGTATATTTTGGTAATGATATTTTTGGTATTTTAGTATTTGATAGTGATTTTGTAAAAGTAGTAATGTTCAGTTCTTTGTCTCTAACTTTAAATTTATAGATTTCATTTGAATAATTATTTTTTAGCTTTTTCCAATTTTTTATTAATAATTTACTTTCTGGTAATAATTTAATTTCAAGCTCATTATATTTTTTTTGAATATTATCAATTGTATTATTAGATGAGTTTTTTAATAGTTTTATTGAAAGATCTAATGCATAGAGATTTTGGGCTATGTCTTTTTGTTGATTTACTAATTTATTGTATTCACGATTTTTTTCTGCTATTTCAGATAAGTATCTTACTCTTTTTGGAGGAATTATATAATATTTTTCTTCTAGATCTTTTTGAACTTTAAATGAAGAATTATAATTAATTAATTTTTTTTTGTTTAAAGTTGAAATTATTTCACTGTAAAGATTGTTTGTTGCAGGATCATTAAATTGAGAGGCAATTGTTCCATAAACTGGCATATTATTAAAATCTTCATTAAATCTTTGTGAATTTCTTTGGTATTGTTTTTTTACATCTCTTATTGCATCCAAGCTTCCTTTTTTATCAAATTTATTTATTGCAACAAGATCTGCATAATCTAACATATCAATTTTTTCAAGTTGGGTTGCAGCTCCATATTCAGGAGTCATTACGTACAAAGAAATATCTGAGTGGTCTATAATTTCTGTATCAGATTGCCCTATACCAGAAGTTTCTAAAATTATCAAATCAAATTTTGCTACTTTTAATATGTCAAGAGCAATATTTACATGTGCTGATAAAGCAAGATTAGCTTGCCTTGTTGCTAAAGATCTCATGTAAACTCGCTCAGAACTAATTGAATTCATTCTTATTCTATCACCTAGAAGTGCACCACCAGATTTTCTCTTAGATGGATCAACAGAAATTATTGCAATATTTTTTTCTGAAAAATCTGATAAAAATCTTCTAACAAGTTCGTCTATTAATGATGATTTTCCAGCTCCTCCAGTACCTGTAATACCAATCACTGGTACTTTTGATTTTTTTGCAGTTTTAACAATTTTTAGAATTGAATCTTGATGTAAATCAGAACAGTTTTCTGCTGCTGAAATCATTCTAGAAATTGCATTTATATTTTTATTTTTAATTTCATTAATTTTACCATTAAGTTTGGCTCCAATTAAAAAATCAGATTTTTTAACTAGATCATTAATCATACCTTGTAAACCCATTTTTCTTCCATCATCAGGATGATAAACTTTAGTTATTCCATATTTTTCTAATTCTTTAATTTCTTCGGGTAATATTGTACCACCTCCTCCAGCAAAAATCTTTATATGACTAGCTTTTTTTTCTTTTAATAAGTCGTACATATACTTTAAATATTCAGTATGACCTCCTTGATATGACGTTATAGCGATTGCATTAGCATCTTCTTCAATTGCACAATTCACAACATCAGCTACACTTCTGTCGTGACCTAAGTGTATTACTTCACATCCTGTAGATTGAATAATTCTTCGCATTATATTAATGGCTGCATCGTGCCCGTCAAATAGACTTGCAGCAGTAACTATTCTAATTTTATTTACTGGAACATATTTTTCTTTATCCATTTATCAAAAGTTATTTAAGGCAAATTTACATTTTTATTAGTATTGTTGATTTCAAAATTTTATTTGATATTTTTACAGCTAACTTTTATACTTTATAACAATGAATAAATATACAATTTTTATACTATTTTTTATTTTGTTTGCCTCATGTAATAATAAAAATAATAATATAGTGTATACATTAGATAATCCCTCAGAAAGAATTGTATGGGAAAAGCTTAGGTTGATGGATCCTGTAACTAGAGAAATTCCTAGAGATATTAGAAAAAAGGAAAGAATGTTTGCAAAAACACTTCCAAAAGAAAATAATCAAATAAATAATAGTTGGATTCATCGAGGTCCATATAATGTCGGTGGTAGAACAAGAGCAATTGCATTAGATGTTTTAAATGAAAATATAATTTTTGCTGGTGGTGCAAGTGGAGGTATGTTCCGATCAGTTGACGGAGGACAATCATGGGTAAAAACAACAGATCCAAACCAATTACACAATGTAACTTGTGTATCTCAAGATATTCGTGCTGGTAAAGAAAATATTTGGTATTTTGGTTCTGGTGAGTTAACTGGAAGCTCTGCAAGTGGAGGTGAGGCTTATTATCAAGGAAATGGAATTTATAAATCTGTAGATAGTGGTTTAAGTTGGGATTCTTTACCTTTTACGGCCACAAATACAAATGGATTTGATAGTGATTTTGATTTTATTTGGAATATTAAAACTGATCCTTCAAATGATACACTTGATGTTTTATATGCTGCCACATATGGATCAATTTACAAAAGTGAAGATGGTGGAATAAATTGGCAAAAAGAGCTAGGAGGAAACTCTTATTACACAAATGTTGAAATTACAAGTACTGGAACTGTATATGCAACCCTAAGTAGTGATGGGTCAGCAAATGGTCGCGGCATATGGAAATCAGTTGATGGAAAAAATTGGCAAAATATAACAGATTCTTTATTCACCCCAGTATATGGAAGAATTGCAATAGGAATTAACCCTTCAAATGAAGATGAAGTTTATTTTCTAGCTGCAGAAACAGACAATTATGGTCAAAGAACAGATGTTTTTTTTAATGGAGTAACTTGGACATCTTTGTGGAAATACAATGCTAGTTCAAACAGTTGGATTGATTTATCTTTAAATATTCCAGCAAATCAGAACACTAGTTTTGATAATTTTAATGCTCAAGGAGGTTATGATTTAATGGTTAAGGTTCACCCAAGTGATCCAGCTTTAGTTTATATCGGTGGTACAAATCTATGGAGATCTACAGATGGTTTTACAACTCCAAATAACACATCAATAATAGGAGGTTATAGAGTTGGTTCTAGTGAAGGAGATGGAAATTGGGGAGTATATGAAAATCATCATCCCGATCAACATGATTTACTTTTTTTACCATCCGACAATAAAGTAATTTTATCTGCAACAGACGGTGGGGTATACAAATCATTTGATACCTTTAAAGATACAGTTAAGTGGGAATCACTAAATAATGGATATTACACATCACAATTATATGCCGTAACAATTAGTAGAAATCCAAATTCTCAAGTTATGCATGGAGGTTTTCAGGATAATGGGAATTTTATAACATTTAATGATAATATTACTTCTTCATGGTCAATGCCGTTTAATGGTGATGGTGCTTTTGGTGGTATTGCAAACAATGAAGAAGATTTTTATTTAACAATTCAAAGAGGTGTTATGTATAAAATGAAATTAGATACTAATGCAAACAGATTAGCTTTTAACAGAATGGATCCATTATCAATTGATAGTAATGATTATATGTTTATAAATCCAATGGCTATGGATAAAAATTCAGATATTATTTATTTAGCTGCTAAAAATAAACTTTGGAGAAATAATTCAATTTCCAATATACCATATAATAATTCTCATGCAAAATCAGATTTAGGATGGGAAATTTTTAGCGATTCACTATTAAATCCTAATTATAAAATTTCTGTAATTGAAACTTCTAAAAATCCTCCAAACATTGTTTACTTGGGTACCCAAAATAAATATATTTATAGAATTGATAACGCTAATGTTGGTGACCCTTCAGTAGTTAAACTCCCAAACATTCTAACAGGAATGAATTCATACTGTTATGATATAGCTATTAACCCTGACAATGCAGAAGAAATTATAGTAGTATATTCAAATTATTCTGTTTACTCATTATTTCATAGTTTAGATGGTGGTCAAAATTGGACGAAAATTGCAGGTAATTTAGAGCAAAATGCAAGTGGTTCAGGAAATGGACCATCTTGTAGAACAGCAGAAATCATTCCTCTTGCAAATGATACTTTATATCTTGTTGGAACATCTGTTGGTCTTTTTGGAACCTCCAAATTGGATGGAGAAAACACAATCTGGAAGCAAATTGCAAGTAATACGATTGGTTCTGTAGTTGTTGAATATTTAACCTACAGGCAGAACGATGGTTTGCTTGTTGTTGCAACGCATGGTAATGGAATATATCAAACAAACATAAATTCTGCAAATGATATATTATCATCTACTAATGATTTTCATGATAAATTAAATATTAATTTATATCCAAATCCAACTGCAGAAAATATAAATATTACTTTTAATTTACAAAAAAGCTGCTTATATAATTTGTTAATTTTTAATGAAAATGGAAAGTTATTATTTAAGAAAGAAAAAATAAATGCCAACTTTGGTAAAAACATCCAAGAGGTTAATTTAAATAGCTATAGAAGTGGTATATATTTTGTAAGTTTGGAATTAGATGGAAGTATATACACAAAACAAATAATAAAGAAATGAAAAAAGTATTGATTCTTATTTTCCTATCAAGTTTTTTTTTAGTGTCGTGCTCTACTTCAAAAAAATGCGATGGTGGTAAAAAAATAAAAACTAATATGTGGTAAATATTATTTTAGATTTTTTAATTTATTGGTTAAAATTTCTAATTTAATATTTCCATCCATAAGTTTATTTTTTTCTGACTCAACTAAATTTTTTGGTGCTTTTTTAATAAAGTTTTGATTTGATAATTTATTATTAACAATTTTAATAAATCCTTGTATGTATTCTATTTCTTTTTCAATTTTCTTTACTTCTTCTGCTATATCGATTGAGTCATTATAAGGAATAAAATATTCATCAGATCCAATCATAAATGAATAAGATGGACTTGTATTATTTTCTGCATCTGAAATTTCATCTATATTAGCTAATTTGCAAATTACTGAATAAAAAATATTTTTTGTTTTAACTTTTTGTTTAACTAATAAAGATATTTTTTGTTTTAATTGAATATTTTTTTCTTTTCTAAAATTTCTTATGCACGAAACAACTTCTAGAGCTATAGAAAACTGTTGAATTAAATTTTCATCATAATTTTTAGTTTTTGGCCAGTCTGAAATTATGATATCATCGTTCCTATCTTTAATAAGATGCCATATTTCTTCAGTTATAAAAGGAGAAAATGGATGAAGCGATTTTAATAACTTTTCTAAAAAATTAACAGTATGGTCGTAAGATTTTTTGTCAATTGGTAATCCATAAGAAGGTTTGATTATTTCTAAATAAATAGAACAAAAATCATCCCAAATTAATTTGTATGTAGTCATTAGAGCTTCTGAAATTCGATAAGTTTTAAATGATTTATTTATTTCTTCTAGTTCTTTATTTAGTTTATTTTCAAACCATAGTATTGCCATTTTAGATGATTTGGCCTGTTCAATTTCTTCAACTTTCCAACTTTTGATAAGCCTAAAAGCATTCCAAATTTTATTTGAAAAATTTCTTCCCTGTTCACATAAATTTTCGTTGAAAGGCAGATCGTTTCCTGCAGGTGAACATAATAACATACCTACTCTAACACCATCTGCGCCATATTTATCAATCAAAGCAATAGGATCTGGAGAATTACCAAGAGATTTGCTCATTTTTCTTCCTAATTTGTCTCTAACAATTCCAGTTAAATATACGTTTTTAAATGGCATATCATTTTTATACTCATAGCCTGCCATAATCATTCTTGCAACCCAAAAAAATAAAATTTCTGGAGCTGTAACTAAATCATTTGTTGGATAATAATAATTAATTTCTTTATTATTTGGATTTCTTATTCCATCAAAAACTGATATTGGCCAAAGCCATGAGGAAAACCATGTGTCTAAAACATCTACATCTTGTTTTAGATCATTTAAATTAATTTTCGGATTTTTCTTTCGAGCCAAAATAAGTGCTTCTTCTTTGTTTTTTGCAACAACAAATTTATTCCCATCATAGTAGTATGCTGGAATTTGTTGTCCCCACCAAAGTTGTCTTGAGACACACCAGTCTTTTATATTTTCTAGCCAATGTTTGTAAGTGTTTTTAAATTTTTTTGGATGAAATTTTATATTGTCATTTAGTACATTATCAAGTGCTGGTTTAGAAAATTCTTTCATTTTACAAAACCACTGCATAGAAAGCTTTGGTTCTATGACAGAATTTGTTCTTTCTGAGAAACCAATGCTGTTTAAATGATTTTCAACCTTACTTAAAGAGTTATTTTCTTTTAATTTTATTTCTATTAACTTTCTTACCTCAAACCTGTCTTTATTTGTAAATAGAATTGCATTTTCATTTAAACTTCCATCATCATTTAAAATATCTATGATTTCTAGATCATGTTTTATGCCGATTTTATAATCGTTAACATCATGTGCAGGTGTTATTTTAAGTGCTCCCGATCCAAATTCCATATCCACATAATCATCAAATATTATTGGTATTTCTCTGTCAATTAATGGAACTATTGCATATTGATTTTTTAAATGTTTGTATCTTTTATCATTTGGATTTACACATATTGCTGAATCCCCAAGTATAGTTTCAGGTCTAGTTGTTGCAATTTCAATAATCTCAGTACTATTTTTTAATTTATATTTTATATAAAATAATTTGGATTGGACCTCTTTGTGAATAACTTCTTCATCTGAAACAGCAGTTTGTGCTTCAGGATCCCAGTTTACCATTCTAACACCTCTATAAATTAAATCTTTGTTAAATAAGTCTATAAATACATCTATTACAGATTCACTTAGTTCATCATCCATTGTAAATTTTGTTCTGTTCCAATCACAAGATGCACCTAGTTTCTTTAACTGTTCCAGAATAATTCCACCATGCTTTTCTTTCCATTCCCATGCATGATCTAAAAATTCTTTTCTGCTTAAATCTTTTTTATCAATTCCATTTTTCATTAGTTTATCAACCACTTTTGCTTCTGTTGCAATAGAAGCATGGTCAGTTCCAGGTACCCAACAACAATTGAAACCTTCCATTCTTGCTTTTCTAACCATAACATCTTGAAGAGTATTGTTAAGCATGTGCCCCATATGCAGTACTCCAGTTACGTTTGGGGGTGGTATTACAATTGTATAGCTTTTTCTCTCATCAGGAGAAGAAAAAAAATATTTTTTTTTCATCCAATGATCATACCATTTTTCTTCAACTTCTTGAGGATTATATTTTTTTGGAATCTCTTTCAAACTTATATTATATTTATTTGCAAGTTTACAAAATCTATATCATATAATTATTTTGTTTGCCGTCAGAAAATATTTTAGTAGTTTTGTCGTTAAAATAAAAACAAATTATAATAAAATGAAAAATTATTTTATACTATTCTTCTTGTGCGCTTTTTTACATACAGCGAATGCTCAAAATATCTTCGGAGGAAATGAAAAAAAAGATATAAAAATTGAAAAAAAGTCTGACAACAATGATGTAAAATCAAAATCTGATGATAAAAAAGAAATTGTTGATGCAACTATCGATTTTGAATCCAAAGTAGTTGATTATGGAGTTATTGATCATAATTCTGATGGTAACAGAGAGTTTGTTTTTACAAATAATGGTTCTGAACCGTTAGTTATTAAAAATGCGAAAGGATCATGTGGTTGTACTGTACCTACTTGGCCTAGAGAGCCTATTGCACCAGGGGTTACTGAAAAAATAAAAGTAAAATATGCAACAAATAGAGTTGGAAAGTTTACTAAAACTATTACACTTACAACAAACGCTAGCAAAAGACCTGTTATTCTTACTATTAAAGGCGAAGTAAATCCTCCACCAAAAGACGCTTCATTTCCTGAAAAAGATAATTCAGGTGCACCTTTAGAAAAATAGCAATTATATCGTAATTTCAAATTTACTTTTAATTCTTTGGTTAATTATATTTAAATTTAAAATATGCCAACAGTTTCCAAAAAAGGTATTAATATGCCTTCCTCACCAATTAGAAAACTAGTACCATTTGCTGAAAAAGCTAAAAAAGCAGGTAAAAAAGTATATCACTTAAATATAGGTCAGCCTGATATTCATTCACCAAAAGTTGCACTTGATGCAATAAGTAGTTTTTCACAAAAAGTAATAGAGTATTCACATTCAGCTGGTTTTGAAAGTTATAGGAAAGGTTTGGCTAGATATTATAACGAATTAGGAATTGATATCAATTATAATAATTTGTTAGTAACTACTGGAGGTTCTGAAGCGCTTCTTTTTGCTTTAAATTCATGTCTCGATCCAGATGACGAAATTATAGTTCCAGAACCATTTTATGCAAATTATAATGGTTTCTCAATTTCAGCTGGCGTGAAGGTTAAACCAATTAAAACCTCTATTAATTCAGGCTTTTCTTTACCTGAAATAGATGAGTTTGAGACTTTGATTAATGAAAATACAAAAGCAATACTTATTTGCAACCCAGGAAATCCAACTGGATATTTATATTCAAAAGAAGAACTGCAAAGGTTAAAAGAAATTGTTGTTAAGCATAATTTATTTTTATTCTCAGATGAAGTATATAGGGAGTTTATTTATGATGGGAACAAACATATTTCTGTGCTAAGTATTGATGGTTTAGAGGATAATGCAGTTGTTATTGATTCAACTTCAAAAAGGTACAGTATGTGCGGTATTAGAATTGGATGTATAGTTTCAAAAAATATGCAAGTTATTGATACCGCATTAAAATTTGCTCAAGCAAGACTATCACCTCCAACATTTGGTCAGATTGCTGCAGAAGCTGCTTTAAATACACCAAGTAGTTATTTTAATGAAGTTATTAAAGAATATGAAGAAAGAAGAGATGTTTTAATAAATGAATTAAATAAAATTGACGGTGTTATATGTCCTATTCCTAAAGGTGCATTTTATGTAATAGCTCAATTACCTATAGACAATGCTGATAATTTTGCACAATGGGTACTCGAAGAGTTTGATTTAAATGGAGAAACAATAATGATTGCACCAGCTGCAGGTTTTTATTCTACCAATGATACTGGTCTTAACCAAGTAAGAATAGCATATGTTTTAAATCAAGAGTCACTAATAAAAGCTACTAGGTGTCTTAAAGCTGCATTAGCTAGCTATCCAGGACGAGTTAATTAATTTTTGTCACTTATATATCAGATACTTTTCTCTTATTTGCAAAAAACTTTTCAAATCTTTTTGCCAACTTTTTTTTATTTCGCTTTCATTTTTTCCGCTAATTATATCATTTCTAAGTCGGTTTGTTCCTGCTAACTTATCAAAAAAACTATTAAAAAATTTTTCCTTGTTTGTAGTTTCGTTGTAACAATTTATTAACCAATTTAGATTGATAGAATTCAAATGAATGTCTAAATATTGCAAATTTGTTCCGTAACACTTTAAACCTTTATGTTTAGGGTTTTTGCTTCCATTTTTGCTTTTTGGAATAAAATTATAATTGCCTTTTAAAAAAGGAGAGCCAAATTGCTGAAAAGGAATATCTGTTCCTCTTCCAATACTTACATTTGTTCCTTCAAATAAACACAGACTTGGATATAAATTGATTGATTTTGTATTTGGTAAATTAGGGGATGGTTTTATTGGAAGTTGGTACTCTTGTTCTCTGTTGTAATCTTTCATTTTTATAACAGTTAAATCACATTTTTTTTTAATCCAATTTTCGCCATTTATCATTTTTGCATATTCACCAATAGTCATAGCATACACTATTGGAACAGGATGAAGGCCAACAAATGAAGAAAACTCCTTTTTTAATACTGGCCCATCAATATAATGATTATTAGGGTTTGGTCTATCTAAAACTACAACAGGGATATTATTTTCAGCAGCTGCTTCCATAACATAATGAAGAGTTGATAAATAAGTATAAAATCTTACACCCACGTCTTGAATGTCAAATAAAATTACATCAATATTTTCTAATTGAAATTTTGTAGGTTTTTTGTTTTTACCATAAAGAGAAATTATAGGTAATCCTGTTTTTTTGTCAAAATTATCATTAATTATTTCTCCAGCGTCTTTTTCCCCTCTAAAACCATGTTCAGGAGCAAACACTTTTTTGACATTAATATTTAATTGAATCAATGTATCTACAATGTGTGTATTGTGTATCACTGAGGTTTGATTGCTAATTATGGCAACATTTTTATTTTTAATAAAATGAATATATGAGTTAATTCTATGTGAAGCAGGTGTAATATTATTAGCATTAATATCACAATATAGTGTCATTAAAAAAATAATAATTATTTGTTTTATGTTTGTAGTCATTATGAACTTATCCTTATATATTTCTAATCGATTGTTTTTTACAAAGAAAGGAAATAATCGTTATACAAAACCTATTTTATTAATTGGAACTTTAGCCGTTACACTTTCGGTCACTGTAATGCTGTTATCAATTATGATTACTAAAGGTTTTAAAAATCAAATCACTGAAAAAATTATTGGCTTTGGTGGAGATATAGTTATAACTAGTTTTGTTAATAATAACTCATATGAAAGTGTTCCGATAAAAAAAAATAAATCTTTAATTGCTGAGCTTCAAAGCAATGAAAATATTGTAAATGTAAGTTCATTTGCAACAAAGGCTGGTGTTTTAAAAAATGAAAATGAAATTTTAGGTGTAGTTTTAAAGGGGGTGTCTTCAAACTACAACTGGGATTTTTTTAATAAAAATATGATAAACGGTAATACTTTGACTCTTTCGGATAGCGTTTCTAGTAATAAAATTATTATCTCTGAGAAGGTAGCTAAAAATTTAAATTTATCTTTAGGAGATCCTGTTTTTATGTATTTTGCACAAGACCCACCTAGAGTAAGAAAATTTATAATTCATGGAGTTTTCAGTACTGCGTTTTCGGATTTTGATGACTTATTTGTTATTGCAGATATAATGCAAATACAAAAATTAAATAGTTGGCAATCTTCACAAGTTGGTGGTCTTGAGATAAAAATTAATGATTTTAGACAACTGGATGAAGTTGCTGAATTTGTATATGATAAAACAGATTATAATTTAAAATCTGAAAGCATTAAGGAAAGATTTCCTGAACTTTTTGATTGGCTAGAACTACAAAATATGAATGTTTTTTTAATAATTATATTAATGGTCATAGTTGCTTTAGTAAATATGATTACAGTTTTAATTATTATAATTCTTGAGAAGGTTCAGCTAGTTGGTGTTTTAAAGTCCATGGGTTTATCAAATTGGAATGTTCGAAAAATATTTTTATATCAGTCAATAAAAATAGCTACTTTAGGAATAATTTTTGGAAATTTATTAGCCTTCATTTTAGCTTTTTTACAAAAAAAGTTTCAGTTTCTCAAACTTGATTCGTCTATATATTACATGCAACATATTCCATTTGATTATGATTTCTTTAGTGTGCTACTAATAAATATTGGTACAATTGTTATGTGTTATTTAGCATTGATTATTCCATCATCTATAATTACAAATATGAAGTTGATTGATTCCATTCGTTTTGAGTAAAATTGGTAAATTTGTACTATGAAATATTTTGAAAATATTGTTGAAACTATAGGGGATACTCCATTAGTTAAGCTTAACAATGTTGTCGAAACTCAGGCTTTAGTTTTAGCGAAAGTTGAAAGCTTTAATCCTGGTCATTCGACAAAAGATCGAATGGCATTAAAAATGATTGAGGATGCTGAAAGGAAGGGTATAATTTCTAAAGGAGCAACTATTATAGAAGGTACTTCTGGCAATACTGGTATGGGTCTAGCATTAGTGTGTATTGAAAGAGGATATAAGTTAATTTGCACAATTTCAGATAAGCAATCAAAAGAAAAAATTGATATTCTTAAAGCAATGGGGGCGGAAATCTTTGTTTGTCCGACAAATGTTGATCCTGATCATCCTGAATCTTACTATTCTGTTGCGAAAAGATTAAACAATGAAATTCCTAATTCGTTTTATCCAAATCAATATGATAATCTATCAAACAGATTAGCTCATTATGAAACTACTGGACCTGAAATTTGGGATCAAACAGAAGGAAAGATTACTCACTTTATTGTTGGAGTTGGTACAGGAGGAACTATTTCTGGTATTGGAAAGTTTTTAAAAGAACAAAATCCAAAAATTAAAATTTGGGGTGTAGATAGCTATGGTTCGGTATACAAAAAATATCACGAAACAGGAAAATTTGATAAAAACGAAATTTACCCATATATTACTGAAGGAATAGGAGAGGACATAATAGCAAAAAATGTTGATTTCAAGTTGATTGATCATTTTGAAAAAGTTACAGATAAAGATGGAGCGCTTATGGCTAGAAGATTAGCAAAGGAGGAAGGTATTTTTGCTGGATATTCTTGCGGTAGTGCTGTGGCAGCGATAAATCAGTTAAAAAGTAAGCTTAATCCAAAAGATGTTATTGTTGTTTTACTACACGATCATGGTAGTAGATATATAGGTAAAATTTTTAATGACGACTGGATGAAATCCAACAATTTCATTTGAAAATAACAACTTACTAACATTATTAAAAGTTAGAGTCAAACTGGATTATTTGTTTTTTTTCTTTTTTAAATTTACACTTCATTTTTAAATAAAAGAATTTGTTTAATATATGTTTCTAATATTTGATACAGAGACTACAGGTTTGCCTAAAAATTGGAAAGCTCCTTTAACTGATTTTGATAATTGGCCAAGAATGGTTCAGTTAGCTTGGCAAATTCATGATATAAAAGGAGAGTTAGTTGACGTTAAAAATTTTATAATAAAACCTGAAAATTATGATATTCCATTTAACGCACAAAAAATACATGGAATATCAACTGAGCGAGCAATTAAGCAAGGTGTAGATCTAAATTTTGTATTGGAAGAATTTTTAAATGATGTTAAGAATTCAAAGTATATAATTGGGCATAATATTTCTTTTGACAACAATATTGTAGGATGTGAACTTTTAAGAAAGGGTCATGATAATATTTTGTCTAATCACTCTTGTCTTGACACCAAAGATTTGTCTACAGATTATTGTAAAATTCCAGGTGGTAGAGGTGGTAGATACAAATGGCCATCTTTGACCGAATTGCATTTCAAATTATTTGATGAAGATTTTGCAGAAGCTCATAATGCATCTGCAGATGTTGAAGCAACTGCAAGATGTTTTTTAGAACTTATTAGAATTGAAGTAATTCCAAAAAATCTTGTTTCAATGTCTGATAATGATTTTGAAGCATTTCAAAAAAATAATAATGATAAAATTCAATTAATTGGATTAAATATTTCACCTTACGACCCTCTAGATAAATCAGAAACGAACGAAGTTAATGATTTTGATTTAAAGAATCAAATTGATAACGTCAGTGATAATAAAGATAAATTAAATGATAATATCAAGTTTAGTTTTGCACATTTACACGTTCACTCGCAATACTCCATATTACAGGCAACATCCAGTATAAATGATTTAGTTGACAAGGCAATCGAATATAATATGCCAGCCATTTCATTAACAGATCATTCAAATATGTTTGGTGCTTTTAAATTTTTGGATTACATTAAAAATCATCCAAATAATTTAGAGGGTAATAAAATAAAACCAATACTTGGTTGTGAGTTAAATGTATGTAAAAATCATTTAGAAAAAAGCATTAAAGATTATGGTTCAATGGTACCGTTTTTATGTAAAAATAAAACCGGATTTTATAATCTATCAAAACTTTCTTCAATAGGTTATATTAATGGATTTTACTATGTTCCAAGAGTTGATAAGCAGTTAATAAAAAAATATTCTGATGGTTTAATTGCATTAACTGGAAATCTTTATGGTAGTATACCAAATATAATTTTAAATATTGGAGAGCAACAAGCAGAAGAAGAATTCAAATGGTGGCTTGAAATTTTTGGGGAAGATTTTTATGTCGAATTAAATAGGCACAAATTAGAAGAGGAAGAGCATGTTAATAACGTTCTAATCAAATTAGCTAGAAAATATGATGTTAAAATAATTGCATCTAATAATGTATACTATTTAAACAAGGATGATGCAAATTCTCATGATATTTTACTATGTGTGAAGGATGGAGAACTTCAATCAACACCTAAAGGAAAGGGTCGTGGATTTCGGTATGGTTTCCCTAATGATGAATTTTATTTAAAATCATCCGAAGAAATGGTAGAAATGTTTTCTGATATTCCAAAGGCAGTTACTAATATTTCAGATATTATAAAAAAAATAGAGATATTTGATTTGAGTCGTGATGTGTTGTTACCTGAGTTTAAAATCCCAGATCAATTTAAAATTAAAGAAGATGAAAAGGATAATGGAAAACGAGGTGAAAACAAATATCTTAAACATTTAACATACGAGGGTGCAAAAAATAGATATATTGAAATATCTGACGATATTAAAGAAAGAATAGATTTTGAGTTAAAAGTCATTGAAAATTCAAATTATCCTGGCTATTTTTTGATTATTCAAGATCTAATTTTTAATGCTAAAAAAATGAATGTTTCTGTTGGGCCTGGTAGGGGTTCCGCTGCTGGCTCTGTTGTTGCATATTGTATTGGAATTACAAATGTTGATCCTATTAAATATGATTTGCTATTTGAGCGTTTTTTAAATCCTGAGAGAGTTTCTCTTCCTGATATTGATATCGATTTTGATGATGAGGGAAGAAGTAGGATAATAGATTGGGTTGTAGATAAATATGGAAAAGATAATGTTGCGCAAATAATTACTTATGGTACTATGGCTGCTAAGTCATCAATTCGTGATACTGCTAGAGTTTTAGATCTCAGTCTTTCGGATGCTGATAGAGTTGCAAAGTTAGTGCCAGATTTCACTTCATTATCAAAGATTTTTTCTCTTGATGACAAGTCACTAAATAAAGAATTTAAAGGTGATCAGTATACAAATGCAATGAAGTTGAAAAAGTTATCAACTGAAACAGATCTTATTGCACAAACAATTCAACATGCAAAATTACTTGAAGGAAGCGTTCGAAATGTAGGAACACATGCCTGTGGTGTTATAATTACACCTAGACCGTTAATTGATTTAATACCAATCACTAATTCTAAGGATTCTGATTTGTTAGTTACCCAATTTGATAATAGTGTAGTTGAAAATGCTGGTTTATTAAAGATGGATTTTTTGGGTTTAAGAAATTTAACTATAATAAAAGATTGTATAAAAATAGTACAAAAATTACATAACTTGACTATTGATCTTGATAAGATCCCACTAGATGATTATAAAACATTTGAAATATTTCAAAGAGGTGAAACTAATGGGATTTTTCAGTTTTCATCCGATGGTATGAAATCGCATTTAAAGCAGTTAAAACCGGATAAGTTTGATGATCTTATAGCTATGAATGCTCTGTATAGACCTGGGCCCATGGAATATATACCTAATTACATTAAAAGAAAGCATGGTAAAGAAGAGATAGTATATGATCTAGTTGAAATGGAGGAACATCTATCATCAACTTATGGAATTACTGTATATCAGGAACAGGTAATGTTATTGTCACAAAAATTAGCAGGCTTTTCTAAAGGTGATGCAGATGTTTTAAGAAAAGCTATGGGTAAAAAAATTAAAGCAGTTCTTGATAAATTAAAACCTAAATTTTTTCAAGGATGTATTAAAAATGGTTTTGATGAAAAAATTATAGATAAAATTTGGAAAGACTGGGAGGCTTTTGCATCATATGCTTTTAATAAATCACATTCAACATGCTATGCCTTAATAGCCTATCAGACTGCATACTTAAAGGCTCATTATCCTGCTGAATTAATGGCGTCTTTATTAACTAATCATATGCGAGATATTAAAGATATTACACATTACATGGAAGAATGTAAAAGAATGGGAATTAGTGTTTTAAGTCCTGATGTGAATGAAAGTTTTTACAAATTTGCTGTAAATCAAGAAGGAGAAATACGATTTGGATTAGGTGCAGTCAAAGGAGTTGGAGAAGGAGCTGTTGCTGCTATTGTAAATGAAAGAAAAGAAAATGGCAATTACTCCTCTTTTAACGATTTTATTCAAAGAGTTGATCTTCGTTCTGCAAATAAAAGAACCATAGAGGGTATTGTAGCTGCAGGTGGTTTTGACTTATTTGATATTAAAAGATCACAATATTTTGCTAAGACAAATAATGATAGCACCTATATTGAAGATATGATTAAGTTTGGCAATAAAGTACAAGCAAGTTTAAATTCTAATCAATTTGATATGTTTGGAGATATGGAGGAAGCTAGTGTAAAATCTCCAAGTCCTCCAGATGTTGATTCATGGGGAACAATGCAATTACTATCAAAAGAAAAAGAGGTAGTTGGAATTTATCTTTCAGGGCATCCACTTGATGATTACCGTTTAGAAGTTCAAAATTTTTGTAATGCAGATTTGTCAATTCTTGAAGATTTATCAATAAAAAAAGGAAAGGAGCTTCGTTTTGCAGGTGTTGTAACAAATATTGAACATCGTGAAACAAAAAAAGGAAAACCGTTTGGAATTATTCACTTAGAAGATTATAAAGGTTCATTTAGTTTTTATTTTTTCAGTGATGATTACATTAAATATAAAGCATTCTTTACCGAAGGATGGACACTTCATATTACAGGTAAAGTTCAGAAAAAATTCTATAATGATGAATTAGAATTTAAAGTTACAAACATTGATTTGTTATCTGAAATAATTGATAAAGAGGTTAGAGATGTGATTTTAAGAATCGATGTAAATGATATAAACGAAAGTAATATTCAATCACTTTATGAACTAATTAAATTAAAAAAAGGAAAACATTCTTTAATTTTAAATATTACGGATCAAATTAATAAATATAATGTAGATTTATTATCAAGAAAATATAAGATTAATTTAGATAATGAATTTTATAATAAACTAGCAACATTAAAACATATTAATTTGAGAATAAAATCATAAATTTTTTTAAATTTGCTTAAACTAAAATAACTTAATTATGGCATTAGAATTTACCGACGAAAACTTTGATAACTTAGTTTTAAAATCAGATAAACCTGTACTTGTTGATTTTTGGGCAACATGGTGTGGTCCATGTAGAGCAATAGCTCCAGTTATTGATGAATTACATGAAGAATTAGAAGGAAAAGCTGTGATTGGAAAGGTTAATATTGATGAAAACTCAGATACACCTGTTACATACGGTGTTCGTAATATTCCAACATTGTTAGTATTTAAAAATGGTCAAGTTGTAGAAACATTAGTTGGTAATCAACCTAAATCTACTTTAGTTGAATTGTTAGAATCTCATTTTTAAATTTGACACTGATTTAACATAAATGCTTGATTTAGAAAAAATTAGATTATCAACTAATCTAGATTTATTTGCAAAACAAGTAGTTGAAGGCTTTATTACCGGGAAACATAAAAGCCCTTATCATGGTTTTTCAGTAGAATTTTCAGAACATAGACTTTATAATCAAGGGGAAAGTCCAAAGCACATTGATTGGAAGTTATTTGCACGTTCAGACAAATTATTCGTTAAAAGATATGAAGAAGAAACGAATCTTCGTTGTCAATTGATTTTAGATGTTTCTTCTTCAATGTATTATCCTTCTTTTAAAAATTTAAGTTTTAATAATCCTAACAAATTATTTTTTTCTACATACGCTGCTGCAGTTTTAATGGATTTATTAAAAAAACAACGAGATGCGGTAGGATTAACTTTGTTTTCAGAAAAAATTGAATTACATATCCCTCCAAAATCAACAATTAGACATCAAAAATTACTTTACCATAATTTAGAGAATTGTCTTAAGATTGATTCTATTAAAAATGTTAAAAAAACAAGTTCTAACTCCTCAATTAGTCAAATTTCTGAAATGCTAAACAGAAGATCATTGGTTATGATTTTTACTGATTTGATTAATGATGAGTTAGATATAGATAAACAGTTCGAATCATTTAAACATTTAAAATATAATAAGCATGAAGTGATTTTGTTTTATTTATCAGAACCAATAACTGAAATTAATTTGGATTTTAATGATACTGCATATAATTTTATTGATGTTGAGACTGGTGAAAATATTAAGCTCAACCCTCAACAATATAAGCATGAATATAAAAAAAAATCAGAAAAATATTTGTCAATAATTAAATTAAAATGTTTGCAGTATAAAATAGATTTAGTGGAAGTTGATATAAATAAAGGTTTTGATCAAATTTTATTAGCATTTTTACTTAAAAGACAGAAAATGTTTTAATGTTTTAAAAAACAAATTATATTTGCAAAACTTTTTTTGAGTCGGTCTGGTAGTTCAGCTGGTTAGAATACATGCCTGTCACGCATGGGGTCGCGGGTTCGAGTCCCGTCCAGACCGCTACTTAATTTTAAAAACCCTTGTAATTCAATAGATTACAGGGGTTTTTTAGTTGTAGTAGGACATATAGTAGGACAAAACAGTTGATTTTTTTTCTTCTATTTTGTTTATCATATTACTTTAATTTTTTTTTTAACATTTCGTTAAAAAATAATTATTTTAATCATAATTAAAATATCTTATCTAGAAAATCTCTAAAATAACCTTAATATTTTTTTTTTCACGAAAATGAGTTAAAAACAGATATTCTAAAAATTTGTTCATTTTATTTAGCTGAATTAAGTTTGATTCAATTTTGTAAATAATGGACGATAATTTTAGAAATTTATTAATTGATCTAACTAAAAAGGTTGAGATTTTAAGTGAACAGTTAAAAAATAAAACAACTACTGATGAATTTATTAGTGAGAATGATGCTGTTGCTTTTTTAAGAGTTTCTAAGGTTACATTAAACAATTGGAGAAAAGATGATGTTTTAAGAGAAGGCGAACATTATATAAGATTCAATAGGTCTATTAGGTATAAAAAGAATGCTTTACTGAATTTTAGTAACTAATTCTATCTATAGTAATGTAATTGCTGGGTGTTTCACCCTTTAATCCTTACTATGTATATTACTTAAGTTAAATAGTTATAAACTATTAATAATCAACATATTATGTATACTAATAAACAAAGAGAAATAGTTAAGTCAATGGGTAATTGGTTAGGTGGTATGCCTTGGGATATATTCTCTACTATAACCTATAGA
>Ga0160423_10001098_pt1 | contig 22567 bp, 22 predicted proteins | sample CRUFie14St8metaG_FD_108191 | JGI IMG/M metagenome (GOLD analysis project Ga0160423, IMG submission 108191) | Marine microbial communities from the Costa Rica Dome - CRUD Field 142mm St8 metaG | ecosystem: Environmental > Aquatic > Marine > Oceanic > Photic zone | place: Costa Rica: the Eastern...
TGTTTATCTATTTTAGATTCTTTTAATAACTTATTTTTTAAATTATAGTTTTTATTAGAATAGAATTTAATATTTTTTAAAGTATTATCTTTATTTGCTGTTTTACCAACCATCCTACCCAGGGTAACATACGGTTAAAGAATATTCAAGTATTTTATACTGCTTGCTTGGCTTTTTCATATTCGTCGTTAGTAGGTTCGGTTACACCCTTAGACATTTCACCATCCCACTTATCAAAATAAAGCTTAAGATTTGCTATTAAATAATCATAGAACATTTCTTGATCACTGGCATTATCTAATTCACTGTAATAGTCTACAATAGACTTTTCAATTGTTGGGTAAACTCTTTCGGCCTTGTTTCTTCCTGTAGTGTCCTCACCATCAATTGGCTTCATTTTCTCTTCTTCTTCCGGTTCGGGGATTTCATCTTTTTCAGATCCATCTTTAATTCCGTCACCTGCAATAAACTTTTCAGCATCAACACCTTCAATATCTATTCCAACTTCTTCATTAAGGTTGATATCTTGAGCCGCACCTGATTCAGAATCAGTATCATTTAACTTAACTGGAGCTAAGGTATCTTGTACCCACATTATAATGTGTGCTCTAAATGAGCGCTTTTGATCCTCGTCAGTTGTAAGAGTTTTATAAACTTCTCTTAAAGTAGATAAAACGTTGGTATTTTTCATAAGATCTTTTAGGGTATTAATTCCAGTATTGTCATGAACATCAGTTGTCGGATCTTCAGCTTCGTTTAAGCTTTGCTCTAAAATAATATCTCTAAGCTGAAGTCTTAATTGGTGCTCTTCTAAAATAGAGGCAATAGTGCCTTCATGCTCTGCGGCCTTTTCTTCAAAGAATTTTTTCAAACCCTTTCGGATTTTCATTCTTAGTCTTTTTTCATCATTCATATTTTTATCGTCCCTTTTATTAGTTCTCATCGCTGCTGGTGCACCTGCGACATTTGCAGATATTGACATTTCTTCTATCTCTTCTTCTGCAAGAAAAGCATTAGATATGTTTTTGGGTCGGTCTTTTCTAAAGCCGCCACCGTGTTTTGTCAAATCTTTTCTGCCCATATCTAAATAGGTTGCATGAGCCTTAGAAAGCCTTGAGCGCATCTTTCGTTGAAATTTACTTTTAGATGGAGCCCCATGAGGAGCCTTCTGAGCAACAAAAGATTCAAAAAACTTTTCAGCTTCTAATTTTATAATTTCTTGTAAAGGGTCCTGTTCAGTTTCCATTTGATCCAGCTCTGGTTCTTCCACTTGATCCTCTTCTTGTCCCTTTTTGTCTGCAGGATTTAGACCTAAGATTCCCAAGACTGCAAAAACATCTTCAGGTAAGGGCACAAAATCTTTTAAAAATTCAACTCCAATTGGGTCTTCGGTGGCTAAATCAATAAAGTCTCTCATATCTGAAGCGTGATATAACTGTGCATCTGAACTGCGCCCCTTTCCCTTGTTTAACATACCAGCAATGCTTGGGTGTTGTTTAAGTAAGTTTAAATAATCAGAAGAGTGGGTAAAGGGTCCTACAGCCATTTTCTTGATTGTCAAGTCTGGTCTTGTTTCTTTGCTCTTTCTTAAAATTCTTTCACCATACCTATCAGCATCTGAATCTTTATCCCCAACTCCTAAAATAACTGTGGAGTTTGGTGGAGCGGCAAACATGTTATTAGGATCAGCTGGGTGTTGAATAAAGTTAATAGCTGTCATCATTGGAGAAGCTACGCCATCGGGCCCGATCATTACTTTTGCTTTATTTTTGATAGGAGAGTTATCCAAGAAAGCACCCCAAGCTTGCACAGCTTGATCAGCAGTAATAGTTTTTCCAGACTTTAGCGCACGACCGGATAGTTGTGGAGCTGAAACAAAAATATAAACTAAATCAGCTTCTGCTCCTAAAGCTTCTGCTGCTAACAAGTGGCCTTTGTGTGGTGGCTTGAATGATCCAGGAAATAAAGCAATGGTTAGAGGCTCAGAATCGCCTTGTGTGGCTTCTTTGTCATTTTCTTGAGGTTCTATAGGTCCAAACCGCTGAAAACGCTCCATACCCAAGATTTGGTTTGCTGGAGCAAAGTTTCCTGTTAGTTTATAAGTTGTACCATTCCAATTAAAAACAAAACCCTCAGAAGGTGTATTGATACCCTCTGCAGATTTTAGCTTTTCCATTTGTCTTTCTAATTCTTTTTTTGCTCTTTCATTTGATGATTTTGCAATCTTTTGAATTGAAGCTCTAAGTTCGTCCTGTAAAAATTTTATTTGTCTATTGTTGTCAGAAATAAAAGCAGATTCAAGCCCGTCGATTGCGACAACAGAAAAATTGTGCAATATATTTTGAAGTGATTTTGTATAGTCTGCATATCTAAAAGATTTAATAAACTGTGTTATTTCATCACTTAATTCTGTTGGTATGCCATTTGTTATTTGTCGAAGCGTGGGCCCACCGGTTGCCATCATGATTCTTTTTAAGATTAGCTTATTTCTATCTTCTGTTAAACCAAAGCTATCAATTATTGGCACAACTTGTGAAATAACATAATCATTAATTGTAGAATTATCGTTAAGACCTTGATCTGTAACAAGATTATCAATCTCAGATATTGTTGCTGGAACTATCTCTTTTTCTTTTATTGGGGGAAGTTTTTTAATTTGATTGGTTTCAACAGAAAACAAGGTTGGGTCTTCTGTGGACATCCCCATGATAGATTGTTCTAATACATCAAAATTACTAGAAACATCTATTTCAAGTTTTTTTGCTGTCTCTTTATCAAACGCCCCATGGCCAACTCTGTGAATAAGTAATGTTTTTTTATCATAAGGTATTACATTTGTTGTGCCCTTTGAACGTGGATCGTCTTCTTCCAAGCCCGGAGTGCCCGGGTTCATGACTTCAGTATTATAATAGATTAAATTATCTTGCCCAAAAATCTTTTCTTGTGTTTCTTCATCTATCTGCTTTATTGCGTTTTCGAAGGCTTGAAGAGCTTCAACAAAACTCGCCCTAAGTGCTTGGGACGGATGATCTTGGAAAAAATTATCAAATTCTTCAACATCCAGTCCCCCTGCTTTTATTTGAGTTTTATTGCGAATGGCTTTGGCTTTTTGGTCGCGAACATTAAAGGAGAGGAAAATGTTCTGACCATCAGTCTTTTCAGTACCTCGCACTTTACCATCAGCAATTGCCTGAAGAAGCTGTTTTAACTCCCCAAAGGTCATTTCACCGTTGTCATATAGGTGATTCATGTGCCCTGCAACGGCACCTTCTAAGAGGAGTTTATTTTCCATAGTATTATCCTATATTATAGTTCTTACTTGGCCCACTCTTTAATAAGCTTCTGATATAATCTTTCGTTCTTTCCGGCGAACCGGTTTTCATAAAGAGTATTTTCTTGCTCTGGAGTTTGAATCTTGGATTCTGAAGGGTTTTCTTCACTCTTTGGTGGATTACTCTTCTTTTCACCCTTCTTCCTATCCTTCTTCTTACCATCAGGACCAGCTCTGTCTGCAGCAGTGGCCTTGTCGTAAGGTGGTTGATTTTTAGCAAATTCTTCTTGTGACTTTCCTTCTTCTTGGACGTCTTCATCGTCATCCCGGCTAGCGCAAGAACCTTCTTCAAGGTCTTCTTCCTCTTCTTCTTTAAAAATGTTTTTAAGTCCTTGCATCATGTCTCCCCCGGCACTATGAGAATCTATGTTCTGTCTAGAGGTTCCCTTATCTCTGACCAATTTTAAAGCAACCATTCTTAGTTCACTGTCTCTCAGTGATGGTTCATTACCGGCAGCTTCAGCTGCTTTGGCAGCAAGGCCTCCATCCTTTGATGCAATCGCAGCCTTAAGAGCCATCTTAAGTCCTGTGGGCCCACCCATTCGTATACCCTGCTTTACAGCTGCAGCTGCTCCTCGAGCCGAACCGATACGGCTTCTGACACCTTTTGCCATATCACCAATGGTCATTTGCTCTTCTTCTACTGAATTCAATTCCTCAGCAAGAATTTTTCTTATAGTTTCTCTTAGAAACTTTTTTGTTACTTTTGTAGTCATTTTGTTTTTCTCCTTTAAATGCATTGACTCTGCTAGTTTTATAGTAAATAGTTCCTTATTATCCAGACTGTCCTCCCAATCTCGAAAACACATGTTACCTTTTAAATAGGCTTCTTTTTCCATATTTCGCATATGTTCATTATCTTGAGCATAATTTTTAGTCATATTGGCCATTTTTTCCGGATTTAAGTCGCCTCTAAGGTTCTGAGTGTGATGAACTAATTCATGAGCAAAGGATCGCAGGATATCTTTAGGATGCCTGTTACTGACAAATAAGGTAATCGATTTTTCATCTGGATTGTAATGGGCTGTTCGACCAAGAGCCAATTGAGAATTTTCTGCATCTTTTTTTAAAAAAAGCTTTGGAGGATATTTAAACCCCATTCTATCTTTGGCAAATAGGGATAACTTACCGATCAGGGGTTTAAGTTCTTGTATCATGTTGTGTAAAAACCTCTAGTTGTAAATAGTATTGGGTTTTTTGTTCTCCAATAAAAGTTTTTAGGTATTATCAGGGTTTCTTTGTTCACCAACAAAAGTTCTATAGGCATTTTCGGGACCTTGTTTTTTTATATTAAAAGCTCCAAATGCATAAAACCGGAAAGGAACAAATCCTGAATTGGTGGACTGGGTACCAGAGGTTTCATTTAAAATGGACCCCGATATATTAATAATATAATCTTCCTGAATATCGTCGTCTTTTACTGCCATATTCTAAATAGAAGTAAATTAAATAAATTCTTTATCACCAGAGAACATTACATCAATATGTTCACTTACTTCTAGTTCTAGCTTTCCCGATAACCAAAGTTCAATATCTTTCCTAGTATCAAATTGATACAAACTTGGGCCTTCATATAAACACCAAGAGTCTAAACCTTCCAAAACATCCATCTTGTTAAATACAACTTTGGTACACCCATTAATTCTTGTAGCCATTTTAAGCATATCAAAATCTAGCCAATTAATTTGTCTGGGCCTACCAGTTGTAGCCCCATACTCTTGACCTTTTTCTCTAATCGTATCAAAAATTTCATCTGGCCCTTCAAAAGATTTTGCTCCAACATAAGTTTCATATATTTTGGCAACACCCCAAACATCTCTGATTGCTTGTGCTGGAACTCCATTTAATAATGCGGAGCCTACGGTGCAATGTGAAGAGGTAACATAAGGATAATCACCCCAATCAACATCAAGACCAAATCCTTGGGCCCCTTCAAAAAGTATTCTAACTTCATTATGCTCATCATTTTCATGTAGTTCGTGATACATGCTAACAATGTAAGGCTGTAACCTAGGGTCGTGCATTGCTCTTACACCTTTCCTGGCATACTTGTCTCTATAAGCAGGACCATTTCCTCTTTTAGTTGTGCCAATTTTTTCGTCTTTACCATCTTCTGCTTTATGAAAATCAGTAATCAAATGTGTATTAGAGGATACAGAAACTAATTTTTTGGCTGGTATTCCTGCTTCTTCTAATTGTTCTATTTCTTCCAAAAAAGTCTCCACATGAACAACACACCCTGGCCCAATAATTGACTTGATACCAAAAAAAACACCACAAGGTATATGGTGAGTTACAAACTTTTCTCCATTGTGATAAATTGTATGACCGGCATTGCACCCGCCATTATATCTAATTACGTGTGTATAATTATTTTCTCTACACAAAGCATGGGCGATCTTGCCCTTGCCACAGTCTCCATACTGTAAGTCTACTACAACATCAGCAATCATGTTTATCCTTTCGCTGTCTATTGTATATTACTATATTGTTCTGCTTGTTTTAACTTTCTTCTTGCAGCTTGTGGATTTTTTGTAACATCTACAATTTGCTTATCAACTTTTGTTAAATGATTTGAAGTTGATTCTTTAAATTGAATAAGTTCTATAATTGCAAGCTTGTGCATTTCTAACTTTTCTTCAAAGTTCGCATTGGTCTTTTTTATTTCATTGTGTATTTTATTGTACTGCCTTAATTTCCAAATAACAGCACCAGAAAATACAATGAATGTTATATCGATTATCATATTCATATTCATCCAGTCTAAAAAATTCATTATTTACTATTTCTCCTTAACATCAATATCTACATCTTCATCATCTTCATCGTTAATTAAATGATCCCACGGTGCAGGCTTGTTAGGATCCATTAGGGCATCTGGTGTTGAAAGAGGATGATCATCAAATTCAAGATAATCCTCATCACTTTGGTTTCTAAAATAGTCCCTTATTTCAGCCATTACATCGTCAGAATTAGCATATAGGGCCTTGACATACTTTTTTGCCTTAGCTACAGACTTAGAGCAGCCTTTTTTCTTACCTTGTTTACCACTCTTGGTGATTTTGAACACGCACTTTCCTTTTCTTTTGAATGGCATTATTTATTCCCCTGATTTAAATAGTTTCGCCAGACTTTGTTTTCATTTATTGAGGAACTGGACTTTAAAGATACAGACATCATCCTATCGTATGCTTCTATCTTTAGTGCGGATAACTTTTCTAGATAACCAGCGTTTCTCAGCATTTTAAATGCAAGGTTCTCAGGAGAGTAAATACCTTGATCAGATAGGCCAAGCTTCCGCATTCTAGCAATTTTATCTTTTACTTTTCCGGCATACTCATAAGATTCTTTAAATTTTTCTTCTTTAAATATTTCAAACAAATGTTCAATCTGTCTAGCAATGGCCTCAGCTTTCTTTTCTGTTGTTTGAATGTCTATCTCGGGGTTTTGCTTTACGGGCTCCTGCAACCACTTTCCAAGCTCTAAAGACCAGATTCCGTTTGCTTCATGTGGTTCTGTGTAGTGTTGAAAGTAAAGTTCCACTTCTTTTCCATCAATTAGGATATTATGTTTTTTATTCCAGTTAATTCTTGTTTGATCTAGCATTCTTTTCACTAATTCAAAATTGTCATCAATCTTTTCAAAGTCTAGCATGATATGAAGATCAATATCTGATAGTTCATGCCAATTATATGACGCAATTGATCCTGTTATAATTATATCTTCAACATCTGTTCCCAAATCCAAAGATTTTATTATATCATCTGCTATTTCCATCAGTTTTCTAGAAACTATTGGATTTAGATCATTATTTTTCCAAAATTTCGGATATAGAGTGCTTTTCGGCTTTAAAAGACCGGAATTAAACTCTGGTCCAAAGGGAAGGTTGTTTTTTATCCTAAGTTTTATCATTTTGCATCTCCAAAGCCTTTATAGCAACTTTTTCAAACTTATTTTTTGGATTTAAGTCAGTTTTCTTGAAAAATCTAAAACCAGTATGCTCGTGGCTCATTTTTATCGGCTTACCATTGTAATAGCAGGTATAGAAGTCTAGATTTTCAATTTTTTGAACAAATTTAGGTGATTCTATATCAAGATTTGTCTCTTCTTTAACTTCTCGCTTCATACCAGTGTTAAACTCCTCTCCAACCTGTATGTGACCGCCAGGTAAGTCCCACTCACCAGCATATTTGTCTACATAATTAGATCTTTTCAACATAAGCACCCTATCATCATCATCGATAATAATAACTTTGACTACTCTTTTTGAATCTCTTGGTGCAATCTTAACTTTTATCATTCTTTGCTTTTCCAAACCAATAATAACTAGTTTTAGGGTTCTATGTTATCCAAGATCTTTTTTCCATTGTCATAAATGTACACTATAGGGCTATAGCCCGCAGCTTCGATATTATCTAGAACTTTTAAAGCATCATCAACACCAGAAACATCAACTGTTAAGATTTTATTATTATATGAATTAATATCCGCGCATAATATTCCACAATCACGAAGTAATTTAAAATGGTTTCCACAATCAAATATAACCAATACTGCTCCGAATGGATGAAAAGATTCTACCCACAGGTCCACTAGGTCTTCCATAGATATAGAATAAACATCTTGATAAAACGACCCAGATTTTTCTAATTTTCCTCTTTTTTTCATTTTGAGTGCTTGTCCGCTATTGTTTGAGAGGCCCATGCATCTGGTTTAAGCCTATAATCAACACCAAAGCCCTTCACATAACCTTTTAACATATCAGAGTACTTAGAGGTGCCATTATTGGCCGAGAATGGACTAACGTCAAGGTGTAATTCGATACAATCTGGAGAAATACCATACTCATCCATGAAAAGACAGGCGATTTCAACAGAACGACGTGTTTCTTCTGTGATTCTAGAAACCAGTTGTACATATTTGTTTTTTGGTAGAAATTCTTTATAGAAAAAATAGCGGCCACCGGTTTCGCGGCCATGTAAACAAACAGCTGAGGCAAAGCACACTTTATCACGGGTTATAAATGAATCAGAACCGATAAATACTTTAGCTCCTTTTGTAACATGTTCTCTAACTATTTTAAGTGTATCGTAAAAATCAATCTTGGTACCACTTCCAGTAACCCATTTTTTTTCTACGATATGTTTCATTAGTTTACCTTATCATACTTTTGGTGTTTGACTATACTTTTCTTTTGCAGCCTTTAGTTGACTCATTATTTCAGTACCAACAGATTTGTTACTTCCAGCCAACTCGAGAACCTCTCTAAATAAATCTAAATCTTTTATTAGAAGCTTTGCAAGCTCTATTGCAGAATCTTCGCCTGTATTAGGATCACCGTCAATATTTCTTTTCTTTTGACTACAGACCTCATCAACTAAGGAGTTCCATTCTGTCATATAATCTTCATCAGGCTCCTCTTCTGAATACTCGTTTGAAGCATAAGGGTATTTTGCATATCCCATTCCTGTATTTTCATTCAACATTTCTGATACTAATTTTTGTAAGTCTGTTTTTTTCATTGTTATAATCCTGTTTTCATTTTTTTGTTTATTTTTTTTCTGAATTGAATTGAATATTTTAAATAAATAATCTAGTTTACCTTGCGGGTCTGATATATTACCCAATTCTTCTTCTATTTCATCTATTGGAGATTCGCCTTTTGTGCCTTGATACTGGTTTTCCATATTAAGAATATCTTTTTTAAATTGACCCAAAAAAGAGAGGAAGGCTTTACGATTAGCTTCATCTAAAATAGCTTTATTTTCTTTTACTGTTTCTGGCTCTGGCTCTGAATTTCGGCTAAGTCTTAGCTCTAAACCCTCTAAAAGTTTGTAAAATGCTGTACCTACCACGGCCGTTAAAATGATCTCAGGCATATTATCTTTAAAGAATTCTTTTACTGTTGCAAGATTTACTTGTCTTAAGGAATTGTAAGCTTGCCTCGAAGTATTTACAACAATGTACTTCGCTAACTCAAATTCTGCCTTGACCGCGGTCTTTATATTGTCAAAGGTCATTCTTGTTCCTACGCCTATTGGGCTTGTTGGTAAATACTCTATAAAATCATTAAACTGACGTCTAAATGTTGATATTAGATTTGCAAACATTGGATCAGTTGAGCTACCAATAAACTCGTCAAAAGTCTTAGGAGTTCCACTAGGTATTTTTCCTTGAAAGTTTTTCAGAACTTTTTTTTCTAAAGCAAACATTTCATCAATTAAAGCGAATTTTGTAACCAACTTTTCTTCTAATTCTTGTAGTTGATATAAATTATTTATAAAAATATCAGGATCTTGGTTTTTAAAGATTTTTCTATCTATCCTCATATCTATAGGTAATTTTGACGATATGGCATCAAAAGATGGAACTCTTTTGGCTGCGTCAGTACCTTTAAGACTAGTCTTCCACCCATCAATAGCTTTTAAAATTGATTTGTGATCAATATTTGTATTTGTAATTGTTTGTCTTACAAATTCTGAATATTTACGTAAATCTTTCAAGTCTTTTTGAAATACATTTCCAGCAGCATCACTAACTTCATTAATCATTTCACTTATTAGTCTTGCTGTACCTTGATAATGAGAAATTAATATCCTATTTGGGTTTCCACGCAGCTGCCTATGTAAATCTAAATTACTTGCCAACCGTCGCAACCTAGTAGGTATATCTGCAGTTTTGTAAATTTGGTTTGTGCTTGTTAATAAATCATTTAGGCCGCCGTTAAGTGCTTCTGCAGCTTGTGTCTTTAATTGTGCCCTAGCATTATCCATATTAATTACAATCTGTCCGTTTTTATCAACAAAATTTTTCAAAGCTTTTTGAGTTTGTGCATCAAGAGTATTAAAAGGAATTGGATTTACGTTTTCTATAGGGGCTCTAAGTAGGTCGGTTATATCCATTTCTACACGACCGAGGCCGTTATCAATTATTCTTATATTGCCTAAATCATCTCCTAGCGATTCAGGTAAAGCTTTCTTTAAAGTTAGCCATAGTGCTAGATCATTTCCTTCTTTAAGTTCTAAAATTTGTTTGGTCCTACCTGTGTACAGGTTTCTGTTGGACCAATCACCAAGCCGAGCAGCAAATGCATTACATTTTTCGCTTAATCCAGTTCCTAAAGTAAAAGAAGCTTTGGTGATTCCTCTTCTAGCTAAATTAGAAATCAAGAAAGAACCAGCCAAAGTATATAAATAACAGTCCAAAGAATTTGCTTTTCCTTCATTTGCTTTTATTTTTGCAGTCATTTTTTGTAATTTACTTACAGCATTGACATAAGTTTTATCTTTAATTTCTTTTTCAGTTGGAATGTTGCCCAATACCTTATCTATGTGCAAATTTGTTTGATATTTTATCTCAGCCGCGGGCCCAGACCCTGGTTTAAAATCTTTGATTTGCTTTTTGTATTTAACGGTAGTTTCCGAACCAGGCATGATAAATTCTAAAACCTGTGCTATGATGTTTGGTGCAAAATCTTCTACAAGTTCCCCAAGAGGTCCTGAGATTACCTCCCCACCATCTTGCAATGTATTTCTTATTGCATTTACATCTTCTCCATCATCTGGGACTACAGCCTCACCTGCATAATAAAGCCCCGCTGCGGATGCAGCTGCTACGGCTAATAAGGCAAGTCTCCCAAGTTTGTAGTTGTAAACTTTACCTGCTGTTCGAGATATCGCGCCTGAAGATAGACCGCCAGAAGCATATTTTTCCAATGGGCCCAATGCATCAATAGTTCTTTTAACTGCGCGATCGCCTACTTTAATTGCTCCGTATGGCGCGCCAATGGTTGTTAGCGCAATTCTAGACCACAATGGCCTATTTATAAAGCCTCCATAAGCTGTTCCGTTAAGCAATCCGAAAGCGGCCGCATAAGGATTGGACTCAAAACAAGCTTGAGCTTGATCGATTGCCCCGGCATTTTCAGCCCAGGGCGTCAACATCTTAAGCCAGAATTGACCGGAATCGTAAAGGCTTTGAACAATTAAATCTTTACTAGCATAAGCAACGTCGCCTAAATCAACTTTTTCAACTTCAGCATCTCTTTCTTTTAATATTTTTTCTATTATATTGTAAATTTCCAAAGAGTACTCTATGTTTGGATCATCAAGGATAGCTATTAATGTTTCGACATCTCCGTTCATAATGCCAACTGGGGCATCTATACCTACTTCAAATATTTTTTCATAATCTATAAGCTTATTTCTAAATGATGCTAAATCTGGTTCATCATTTTCCATATATGTTATTTGAAATTGTTCATAATTTTGTCTTAACCTATCAACCAATAAGCCTATTGAGTCTTTTCTTAATTCAGGTTCATGATTAGCATGCCAAACAGATGTAACTGCAACTATATAAAAATCACCATCTAATATTTTTTTTGCTTGTCGACCGGTCTCATCGAGTTCAATTACTTTATTTCTGTCTTTTACTTCAAAGCTATCTTTTATCTTGCGAGCTTTTTTAACTGCTTGATCAAGTTCCTTTTTTGATTTGCGGGTTTTTCTTCTTAAAAGATTGCCTACCTTGCTACCTTTATCTTTTTTCTTGGGCACAGTTACTTTTGATTTTCTATTGGGCATGGTTCCGCTTTTTGATCCACTTCCTGACGTACTCCGTCTGCGCCGTTTGCTCCGCCTCGTCGGCATTTTGTTTTTTGGCTTTTCTTCAGCCAAATTAGTTTTGCCTTGTTCAAAAGGCTCAATAAGTAAAATATCGTTTTTATTTGTCATTGTAGACTCCTAATATTACATTAACTAGTAACCATGTTTATAGATTGTACATCGCTGCAGCCATTAAATTAATGTGATAGCAATTTCTAAGTATAGAACTCATATCACTAGCACCTACATCTTTCAATGCTCTAATACCATATGAAAATATTCTTACATAATTTTCAAAATACTGTACATAATTCCTATAATCTTCCATTGTTAAAGATTGTATTCTAATTCTATTAGATGGAAGTGATCTTAATTTTCGCAAATAAGTTTCAAATAACTCTTTGTTTCTTTCTAAAATTGTTACTAATAATCTTCTGTCTGATTCTCTTTGGCCAGCAGCTGCCTTGTCAAAAGGTTTTCTACCCATTACAACTGTTGGGTTAAACTCGATAAAATCTTCAAAGCCGTTACCGGGCATATCAAAAGTAACAGTAAAGATTCTTTGATTTGTAAAAAGTACTTTTTCTGTTGGCACAAATTCTACTATTCTATCCCTGGCCATAAAAGCGTTATCTTCATATACATCGTCATCAGGTCCAACATTAAAATAGTTAGCTGTTTTAGCACCCGGGAATGGTTCGTCTCTGAATCGTTCTTGTGGTGTTCTTGGATCAAATTGTGTTGGCTTCGTATCTGAAGATACAAGCTCGATATTCACTTTAGCCGATTTGGCATCAAAAAACCTATAATTAAAATCATTCACAATTTTCTTTGATTTGATTTCTTTCGGTACTTTACCAAAAATTTTAAAACCTAATTTGTCAGTTACTGAGTTTACAAAGGCTTTGTGCAGATGATTCACCCCAAACCGAGTGGCCGAGAGCGCTCCTTTGGCCAAAGTCGACTTGGTATATTCCTTTTGAGCTGCGTCACTAAAAGGGCTCCGCTTTAATTTCAAAAAGTCTTGTAAATCTCTTTTATTACCAGTAATTCTAAATTTAATATAACCTTTTACTTGTTTATTCTCTAGATCTAAAAAAGATGTTCCACTATTAAAGCCTTGTACTTTTAAGTTTTTAAATCCAAAGCGCTTTGAGGCTTTATCAAGTTCTTTTTGGATATTTTTTCTAAATACCTTCGCTACTTTCGAATGGATTTTAATGGACTCTTTTTTGTTACTAAAAATGTTAAAATCATTCGGTAAATGCTGAGCCGGGTATGAAGGTGGGTGAATGACCGTTTTCCCTGGGAGATCTCCTAAATCATCATATCCCCGGGCACCGGCAGGTGTCCCTCCCGGGGCCCGTTTTTCGGCGCACGCCCTGTTCCGTATAGCCAAGCAATCCTCGACGGTCTTATAGTATGAGCGCAGTATACCTTTCTCAACAACCTTTCCTTGAGCATCTTTACCGCCCGGTGGCACTTTCCAGCAGTTTTGTTCTATATACTTTGCTGCAGGAAGGTCACAATACCAAAAAGGCTTTTCCGGAGTGTCAATTGGCGTCTTTAAATACTTATCTATTTCGGCCTGGTTTGTTTTGTTTATTGTGTCTTCTACACCTTGGCTGATTAGCATTGGATAAGTAAATACCATATTATAATCTATTGATCCTAATCTTTCTTCAACAGGCGCTTGTAATGCCAGTTTGAGCACCTTGTTCATACGCTCAGCAAACATTTCGGGTGTATACATAGTTTTATCCCTAAGCATATTGCCCATGCCGGGGCAGTCCTTTTTGCATCCACCAGGTACCTCATCATAATCATCGACACCCATAAGCGACCACCACCGGTGGTACGTATTTTCACTCGCGGCGATAGAGTACATTACGCCACTTTTAGAAAAATCTAATACTTTTTGGCCCAAATGTTTTCGATTAAAGTCAAGTACTTTATCCAGGTGAGTTTTAAAGTTTGGGTTATTTCTAAGATCTTTTATCATAAAATCCATAGAATCAAATGCATCTAATAACTTTTTTAAGGTAGCACTAGTCTCCCACCCATCAAAAGCTGATTCGTATTGGATTCCGCGCTCTTGTCTCTCCTCCCGTGATATAGGGCGGATTTTAAATTTATCTTTTAGTTTGTAGAACTTTTCAATTTCCTTTAAGTTTTCTTCGTACTGTTTAATATATTCATTGGCCTGTTTTCGGATTGATTCCTTTGAAAGAGAACGCGTCCTGTTCTCTTCTAGAGCGTTTCTCTTTCTTTTTGATAATCGGTCTTGCTTGCTTCTGGCCATTATATTAATATCAAATTCTTTTTTCTTTTCTTTATAGAACATTTGCAGATCTGGACTGTCTAGAATATCAGAGAACCTTGAAATTTGATTTAACCTGCCAACTACATTTGATTGACTTAGCCCATAAATTTTTGTGTATTCTATAACTATCTCTTTAAAATCTTCCGCTTTGGAGACACTATCCTTGTAGTCTTTAAAGGCTTTTTGGTGAAACAATTTGTCTCTAACTTTTTGTATCTTTAGACCTTCTGTTTTCTTAGCCTCTCGTTCAATCTTTTTAGATAAAACTTCAAGCTCTTTTGCTGCTTTGTTTTTACCTTTATTTATAAGCTCATCAGCTTTCTTATTAATTTTATCTGTGACCTTATCAATGTCTCCACCTGTATCTACAAGAATAGTTTTCAGTTCCTTTTTAAATTCCTTGCCTATTTCTCCCTTTTCTATTACTTTCAGAATTTTTTCTATCTTATTCTCTTTGTCTTTTTCTTCTTGCTTGTATTTTTCCATTGCCTTTTGATGTTTACTATACCAATTTGCATCTTGAGCCCATTTATCAAATACATCTTCACCAACAATAGGAACTTGAGGAATTGTTACACTATAATTGTATTTTCCTTTTTCTTCATTAATATTCTTTCTATTTTCATCATAATACCACCAGGTTTTAATCGGTCTGGTGTCAATATGCATACTTGATTTTCCTTGCGTAAGACCTATCCCATTAAATCCGGCAGACGTAGCTCCCAAAAACAACTCCTCAATAAAGATTAATTTATTTTTATTGTTCGGAATTTGAATATCTATAGCTTTTCCCTTTAAATGCTGACTATCGGGCGCACCATCGACTGATGCGTTAACAGCCGGTGATCTATAGGAACTATAGGAGACCAAATCACCATAATCTGTAGCAAGACCTTCAGAATGCCACCAATCATAAAGTAATTTAAATTTTTCGGCTGTGTCTTTATCCAAAATCACGTTTGAAGGGTTATCTAGCGTTACTTGGTACAATTCTATATCTGTAGTTTGCTGTGCCTTGTCTGTGGGATTCAACGGAATAATTGTAGCTTCGCCGGCGCTCCTTTTTTGTTCATTCAAAATAGATTCCAGACGCGTCTTAGATTCCTGTTGTGTTTCTTTCTTGTTATTTGTTGAATCCAGAGCGTGAAGTGTGTTCTTCATTTGAGCAGCTTTAGGCTTAAGCTTTTTTGCGTCTTTCTTGGCTAACTGTTTCTGCCTTTCAACAAGATTTAAATATTTTCCAAAATTACTATAAATTTTATCTATATCCCTTTCTTGAGAGGTAAAGTCATCACTCGTAATTGCTTCTTTATACAATCTTTCAAGATTGCTCATAAATTGCTCATATTCCGTTTGCATATTTGCTTTCTTTGGGCCTAAAATTTGCGCCCTTATGCGTGGCCTATCACCTGGTTTAACACTTTCTAGTATTGCGGTTAAATGAAGATCTATGAGAAGTGTATGTATATCTCTCCAAGTTTCCAATATAGAGGTACCGGGGAGTGTGTTTACAGTTTTTTGGTCTGGATTTAGTGATTTTTTAGTGTCACCATCTTCTCTACCTGTCAGCAACTTCTTTAAAAATTCTTCAGCCTTTTCATTTGGTATTTCTGATAATTCTTCTTGTTTTGGCCCCAAGTCTGCTGCCTGAGGTGGGCCCATGAAATCTGGTTCCCCAGACTCCGGCGGATCGCCCATTCCTACTAAGTTTTTCGCTGCATCCCATGTTTTTCCTAATTCACCTGCTGTATAGGCTCCTGCATCAACATCTGCTTTTATATAAGAATAACTTTCAGCTTCTGGATTTTGCTTTCGTTGTCTTAAGATGCTGAAAAATTGTGTATGCATTCGTTCGACTCTATTAACCCTATTTTGCAACTCTCTAACTGTTTGTTCAAAAGCAATTGCAAAACTTGCTCCCATTTCGGCCATGCTAAAAAGTAATAAACCTATTGATCTTTTAGAAGAATTTTTGATAATCTCTTTCGTGGTTTGAGTGACAATGAGGCCTGAGATCTCTCTCATTGCTTGAAGAGTGAGCCTCCCTGCACCTGCAACAATGGTACCCATACCCGTAACTAAAGATACTGTGCCAACCACTGATAAAATAACATCTGCAAAAGATATGGCCGCTGTTCTAAAATTTTCGTTTGACTCTCCTTGTTCTCTAACAACTATAGCCGCCAACATTCTGTTTTTTCTAGCAATGTTTCCTGGTTTTTGTATTCTTGGTTTGCGGCCGCTACGACTCAAGCCCCTAACGACCCTATCCATCTGTTTAAATGTCCATATTCTACGTCCAGATGGGTTTTTACCAGTAGATAATGGTATACATAAATTCGTTAGACCGTATTCTAATTCTTTAGCAACTTTTGGAACAACGGAATCAGTAGGGTATATACCAGCTGGTAATTTCTTTACCAATTCTTGAACTTCGCGTTTGTGGTTTTCAATAACTTCCTTTGTTGGTTTTCGGGTTAATTTATACTTTATGCTTGGTGGGTTCGGATTATAGGTCTTCAACGCGTCGAGGGAATTATTCATATCATCAGTTATTTTGTATTTTTCAAATATATTTTCATATGCATCTTCTATAAAGTCATCATATATGATAGAAACTTCATTACTATTCCTAGCTAGCAGCGCTCGTTTAGCATATCTTGCTGTAATTGTATTAATAGCTGTGAATATTTCCTGCTTGAATTTGAGATTGATTGTAGGATTTACTGCAGCAGGACTGAAATCTAAATTGTAAAACCTAAAAGCAAGCGCTTCAAAAGGAGTAATATCTTCTACTTGATCCATGGCTTTATTTATATATTTAAGTGGCCCACCACCATAGTTCCATGCATCTCCAAATAATTGTGCTATTTGCTGCCGCGAACTTTTCATTCCAAAAGCAACAGTCATTATAAGTTCAACAATAGCTTCATGATTGTTATCACTATCTGGAGGTGTTTCTCCGGCAGCACCCTCAGCACCGTCATTATCGTCAGCAGCCCCTGGTGCACCTCCTTGATTTGAATCACCCGGGCCGTCTTCTTGATTTGAATAGTCTGAGCTAGAATCACCACTCACTTCACCATCACCGTGCATTTCCGAGGACTCGGGATCACTCGGATCATATTCTAGCAAAGCTTTGACTTGTTCTTCTAAAAATTTACGATTTGCGATAATTTTTCTTGACATTAAACGGACCTCGGTGTTATTATACCTTATAATTAGTTTATTTTAACGTAAACTAGTGTCTCTTTTTGATTCTCTGAGTTTTTGAATAAAATCTTTCTTTAATTTTAGCAATCTTTCAAATTTTACTTTTGTTTGAGTATCAGTATACATTATTTGTGGCTTTTTATATTCTCCATTAATTAAAAGGTCGTCAAAATCATAAAATTTTGTCTTTGGAGAATTTGCTTGGGCCAAAAAAGGCAAAAATACCAAAAAAAATATGATTTTTTTCACTCATTGGTCCCCCAATTACAATCACAAGGATTACAATGACATCCAGTGCACATTTCGACGGTTTGATCTTCTTTCAAAACAGAAATAAAGTCATTTTTATCTTGAATTTCTTGAATTTTTTCTTCAACTTCCAAAAAATGTTCCAAATCCAAGTCAAAAGCCATTTCAGCCAAATTTCTTCGAGCTTCGAGAGGGGAAATTAAGGATTTTTCAAGCTCAACACAAATAATACACATAATTTTAGTAATTTCCTCCCTCTCCCGGCATGTAACCTGGTGGATCGTCCATATCTGAGGCCATTAAACCATCCTCTTCATCATCTTCGAGTACATTTAAGATATCAAACATCTTTAACATATCTTGTTCACCAGCCTCAATGCCCCGTGTGCCAGCAATTTCGGCATGCGCATCGCCAAAAGCTCTGTTTAATAGAGTCTTTAACTCTCCAATGTCCAAAGGCTCTGATTCATTGTCAATAATATCTTGAATATCTTCATACTCGCCGTGATATGAGGACAAAACCTCTTGTCTTACTGTCTCAGCAGCTGTAAGTATTGCTTCCTCAGTTGCCTCGCGGGACTTTCTGTTCTTCATCATCTGCTGTTTAACAAATTTTTCAGAATCTTCTTTAGATCCTCCCCAATTCCATGCTTCATTTTTTATAGTTTTACTAAAATTTTCCATTATTAACTTCATTTTTTTCATTTTTTTGTCTCCAAGTGTTCAAAAAGTTGTTTTCCTATCTGTCCAGGGCCAACAAAGATCTGAGAAATGGTCTCTCCACCATCTTTATCTATGATCATTGAAGGGACTGCATTAATACCAATATATTGAGCAATAAAACTTACCCAGTCTTCGTGAAAATTTAGCACAATCACCTTATCACGCCACCCTAAATTATTCAAAATATGCTTCAAATCATTACAAGCACCACAATAAGGGGAAGAAAAGATAATAAAATCAGGATGTTTGTCATCATTAAGAGCATTTTTAAATTCTAGTTCTGTATTATAGTCTGGGTGATGGTGTGCTTCCACAATTCCGTCATATGTAACAATAACTTCTGCTTGTGTTTTATAATGTGGCCCACAAGCAAGTAATAAAAATAATAAAAAAACATACCTCATGAAACATTAAGCCCTTGAATCATTGCAGGTAGGCCTGCTTTTATTTTTGCTAGAGCTGCCAAAGCTACTTCTCTACTCTTTAAGGGAGAATTATCTGGTAATTCATTAAATATAGCGTTGATCTCATCAACAACTATGTCCGCTATATCAGCTGCGTCAGGATCAGACGTACTCACTTCCGCCTCTTCTTTTAAATTTTGTTTAAAGTAGCTATTAAAAATTTTATTGTTTTGAGATTCATTCATAACTTGTCCTCTTTTATTATTATATCTTTTTCTCATTTTAATCAATGAGCTTCCCAAGGCCTTTAGACAGTAAAATAGCAACAATACAGGAACTGTATTGACTCCTAATGTTAAAACAGCTTGTTGTCGAGTTTCTGTGTCTGAACCAGACAGGCCTTCATCAAAAAAATCACCTGCATGTTCATATAATTCTTTTGTTGCTTTTATAAGTGTGTCAAAATTTATATTTTCGCCCCATGCTTCACTGTCCATAAACTTTGCAAAATCAGCATTTTCATTCTCACCGCGTTCGGGATCAGAATCAATTTTTCCTAGGAAAGAGCTTTTTACATAATCCTGCACATAACCAACAGCATCTGCTTGCTCTTTGCCCATACCTTTATGTTCTATATTAACATCGGGAGTCATAACATCAAGCATTTTTAAAATTAAACCTTTAGCACCTTGAGAACCAGATTGATCAATTTCAAAAAAGTCTTCAGCAGTTTCGACCTTTTCGCTTTTGAAAAAATCCATGATTCCTTCATTTGTGTTTTTTTTATTTTTTCTTAAATTTTTATTAAAATAATTTTCGAATATTTTTTTAGTCATTGTTTCTCCCAAAGCCGCAAATTTTTTTCGCGGTATTTTTGTGCAAACTAATATAACTAGTCTTAAAATGTATAGCTCTTACGTATTATAACATATAATAGACGAAAATTAGATATCTTTTCCTTCGTTAGAGCCAGGCATAGGCTTTTCTATACGCATTGCATAAAGATCAGTATTGGGGACAATTAACTTTCTATCAGTATCAATCATATGAAATACAGTCTTGGTAGGGGTTTGTCTTATTATCCTTGCGCGTTGGGTACCTTTTATATAAACGATATCATCAACATCAAAATCATGTCCAAACATAAACAATAAACCATCTAATACGTTAGAAACAACGTTTTTAAAAAGGAGTACAGCGAATGCTGCAATAAACATCCAGCCATAATGGCCGATCATATCAGTTATGATAGTTTCAGTGGTTTCAATGATTTGTTGTGGATTATCCATGTGCTTCCCTCCACACTAAGTAGTTTTGGCAATTGCTTATCTAGGAGGGATTTGTAGTTTATCGCCCGGGCGAATAGGGGGTATTAATTCATTCGTAAGGCGGAATTTCATTTTTTTGCGATTTTTAAGAAGATCCGTATTGGCGTTCATAACTTCTTTCCACCTGAGAGGGTTTCCTAAATATCGCCTTGCAATCTCCCAAAAGGTGTCACCGGCCACAACGGTATGGGTTTGACTAGAAGGCGCATCAGGAGGCATTGGGCGGCCTCCTCCTATACCGTCCATGCCATCAGGCTGCATATCAGGTTCTTCGTTTTTGTCGATATCATCATCAATTGCTTTTGTTAGTTCATCAAAAGCGTCACAAATCTTATCGAATAAATCATCGATTAGTTCTAAATCTTTTAACCTTAAGTCAGCGCAGTCTTCTACATTTTCTAAAACCAACTTGGTTACTTCTTCTGCTATTATTTGTTTTAGTTCTAGTTGCATTGTTAATTCCTCTTGTTATAACGATATCTTTAACTGGATACCGTATGTTCTACCATAGTCGAGAGCCTGATGTCCGTCTGCGCCTTGATTATGCATATCATCAATTGCATAGCGGCCTTTTTTGAGGCTATCAGTAGGAACACTAAGATTCTGTGTGATATCTCCTATAAAAATATCTAATCCTGCTTTCTGTAAAGCAGTAGGGTCATTTACTGCTATATTTGCAGCATCTTCACCACTTTTTACTGCTTGCTCTAAACCTTTTGTTACGCTTATAAAATCATTAACGCTTACTTTTTTATCTTTAACTGCACTTTTGGTAATGTCAAATATTTTTTTTGCCGTATCGTTTTGAAGTATTGTTGGTAAAGCCGATTTTAGTTTATCTTCTACTTTACCTTCATATAAAACATTCATAATTTCTTCTTTTATGATGTTTTCTAAGATTTTTCTCGTAATTTTCATGTTATTGTTTTACCTAGGTTCCATTGGAAATTCGCTATAATCTTTTTCACCCGCCTTTTTGATTGCATCACCAATACTCTTTGAAACTCTGGTTCCAATGACTTCTGCGTTACTAGCAATTTCACTACCAATATCTTCTATATCTTTCACAGTTAGCGCTTCTATTAATGATTTAAATTGTTGAGCTAGGTCTAGTGCTCTTTCGAGATCAGATCGATTTTCTTTTAAAGATAAAGCTAGACATGCTTCATGACTTAAGTTAACTTTAGGTACCAAACTATTAACTTCACTGTTTATTTCTAATCTTAACTGTTCTGAACGTTCTCTGGCTTCTTGTTTCCCTTCTTCATCAAAGGCTGACTTTTCTCGAAATCGCGATTTTTTATACTCTTTTAACAAGTCGATTAAATCACTCTCTTCGCTCATAAGCTTATTGATTTCTTCTTTTATTAAGTTCTCTAAAATTTTTCTGGTAATTTTCATGGGGGTCACTCCTTTACTATACTTAAATAGCCTATAGAAACCCAAAATCTGGAAAATTTCTGTGTGTGTAGCGCGTGTATCTGGCCGCGCACATCTCCCTACATGTCGTATAAGACTTACATTCGGCTACGTGTACGGGGGGAGGGGGGGTAGTAGTACCCTTACCTACACGAAAATAAAATGAAAAAAAAACAAAAAAAACAAAAATAATTTAAAAAAAAGAAAAAAAACTTCATTTACATGTCGGTATATGTAGGCAAAGGTGTACGCTGTGGCTACCTTTCCCCTCCTGTAGGTAGCGTAAGTACTTGAAATCATTGAAGTCTTTACGGGCACGAAATGGTTTTGGTGGGCGTGTCGTTTTTCTCAATGATTCCGGGGGGTTAGGGGGGCCATTTGAGATTGTCCCGTGAAAATGTTATAATAAGACATAAGCAAGGGGGACAGAGGATAGCCCAGCCTCTCGACCTGATAATGAAACGGGCATAAAATGAAGGAGCCTTATCATGGCATTGAAGCGAAACAAATCAAACATCGTAAATCTTGGTCTTATCGTAGCAAACGAGGACGGCAAAGCCGGAATGACCATCGACCAAACCATTTTAAATGGTAAGTCTGCAACTGTATCTTTCCGCCTTATTAACGGCGCGAAAAAGTCTGGTGCGGTCAAGCTGGATCGCCAGGCATGTGAAGACCTTATGGTCGCATTGCAAGAAATCCTTGCTACTGAGTCTCACTAAACAGGAAGGCGGGCGGACACCGATCCGTTGCGGTCCTGGGCTATGACTTGAAACTAGCCCATTTACCCTTTTTAATTTAATTGTACCCGGAGTTGTAGTATCATGAGAGAATATATCAATCGACAGGCCAACCGACGTTGGCAAGATTTAGCGCTTGACGCTTACGTTGTTTTCATGTTGGCGCTATGCGTCGTAGGAGGTTTGCTATAATGCGTTCAAGTGTTGTACTATGGGTCGACCCCTATTCAA
>Ga0160423_10001100_pt1 | contig 22562 bp, 49 predicted proteins | sample CRUFie14St8metaG_FD_108191 | JGI IMG/M metagenome (GOLD analysis project Ga0160423, IMG submission 108191) | Marine microbial communities from the Costa Rica Dome - CRUD Field 142mm St8 metaG | ecosystem: Environmental > Aquatic > Marine > Oceanic > Photic zone | place: Costa Rica: the Eastern...
ACCTGTGTAACTGTGTATTGTCGTCATTTGTCCACTTAGTATTGTAAAGTTCTCATCTAAAACTTTTACCAAGGGTGCTAAACAATTTGTTGTGCAACTTGCATTACTAATGATTTGATCATTAATTTCTATTGATTTATGATTAACTCCATATACTACAGTTCTATCTACATTCTTAGCAGGCGAGCTTATTACAACTTTATCAGCACCACCTGTTATATGATGTTCACAAGCATGACCATCTCTAAATGCACCTGTGCATTCAAATACTACATCAACATCATACCATTTAATCAGTCTAATGTCTCTTTCTTCTGACCATATAATAGGTTCATGTATAGGACCTGTATAACGACCATGTACACTATCATATTTCAGCAAGTGCATGTTTGTACCCGTACCACCACTAGCATTTATTTGTACAAGTTCCATATCATTGCGTTCGCTCATAATATGTCTTGCAAGGCATCTCCCTATTCTGCCAAATCCATTAATACCTACTTTTATCATACAAACAATCTCCATAATGCTATAGTATTCATAACAAAAAACCATGCAGTCAATACAAGTGTCCAACTGCTCATTCTATAATATGCACCAATTATACCTGTTACAGTGCCAATCCAATAAAAAGGCACAAATATATCGGGTCTTGGTGCAAGAATAGTATAGGTCAAAATAGCACTTCCAATCATTACGGATATTGCACTAATCATTTCAAAATAAAATGCAGTCTTACTTGTTTTATAGCTGTCTATCCAAAACTGTTTTACTGATGTAATCACTTAATCTAAACCCATATTACTGCGGTACTCGTCTTTTAAATCCTGACTTGGGTCATAACCACCACCTGTACCGTCTACTCCAAAGTTACAACTTGCCACAAATAATAATCCTGCAATTACCAAATAACTAAAATACTTACAAAACTTTAAAAACATTGCATATGCTTCAGTCGCTTGTTGTTGTGCTTCTTTTTTAACATTATCATTCATTTACTATATCTCTTCCATGTTTCGTGTAGTACATAAAACCAAACACCATTGATCAAAGGTTCTACTATTGCATCTATTGTAGCAAGTTCGAGACTTGCTCCAGTAATAATCATCACACATGCTATAGCTATCAGCATGTGTCCTATTGTATAAATGATAGCTAGTGTTACACTACTACCACCTAACATCCATTTAATAAATCTATCTTTGGTTGTCATCTCTTAATGCCTTTTTTTCTAAGCTGAGTTTTTCTTTCATACTCATTACATAAGCGGCACCAGCTAGTAAAACAATAGCACCTGCTTCGGCAACCAGTACCCAAGGATCAGCATCTTTGCTGTGTAGTATTATCAATCTACACAATGCTGTCATTGCAATAATAATAGGAAGTGTAACAGGTATTCTGTTGCTTATGTAGTAAGCACCTACCATACCTACAATCTCAGTATAAATGAACAACAAAAATAAGTCAGCTAAAGCAATGTCTCTGGCTAGCCACAAATCCCACACTTCACAAAGTGCGGCTACAACAGTAAGAATGCCAATTCCACCAAGCATAATTTTTTCAGTAATTGTTGTTGTCCAATGTAAATGTTTGTTCAATTTATCTTGTTCCATCGATTATCCTTTTCGTTCGCCAAGGAGTAAAATTAACTGTGCCTAAACTTATGTGATCCGCACCAGCATCTATATATCTTTGAGCACTGAACTTGTCAGTGACACCACCTCCAGCTATAACTTCAACATGCGGATAGTTTGCTTTTAAAAAGGAAATAATCCCCATGGTATAAGGCGCCACAATTTTGCCAGACAGCCCACCTTTTTCTGTTGGTAATGTATTACTTGCATGTATTTGAGTATAGCCTAATTTTATTATTCTGTCAAGCTGTTTATGTGTAATATTTGGAGGTACTTTAACAATACACCATTTGCGTTTATCTTTTGCAAATAATTTTGTAAGATTTGGATGTTGATCTACATTAGGACAACTTATGTTTAGTTCAACACTCATAGTTTTGGGGACTATTTGATAAAGTATTTTCCAGTCATTTGGTTCTAAACTTGCAATGCTCATGACACTGTGCCATGCAGTATTTTCTATGCCTACAAATATACCAGGATTACGAAGACCTAATTTATTACGCCATGTCCATCCAGCTTCAGTACGCACATACCTAAGTGTTTGAATTATTTGTTTGAATCTGCCAGGACGTGGTTTTAGTGTAAATGTTCCTGTTACACATGTAGCATTTTTTGCAAACGTAGAATGTTGTAAAAAATTTCCAAAAGGTGCACTAATAAAATAGGTCATTGTTCCTCAAAAAACAGCATATTTTGTTGACTAGGACACATTGCAGATATAATAGCAAACAATGGATCTGGTTTATTTTTTTCGTCAATACCCATTAGATCAACATACAAAGACTGAACATTGTATGCATCTGTTTCTAGTGCTTGCTTGCATTCAATTGTTTCATAGGTGCCACTAAATTTTTGTAAAAAATGTACTAGTTCATGCACCAGCACTACTTCTTGATATCTATCTTCACTCATGTATCTAGTTGGTGTCTCTCGTATATAAATTGTGTTTGTGTCATCATTGTAATAACCAGCAATGTCACACTCGTCCACATTATCAATTTCTTGCATATAAGCACCTTCACATACATCTTTTGCATTTACTAATACAATTTCAGGAAGAGGATATCCTTTATTCTCATATTCAGTCACGTCATATATAAAAGACAACATGTTGGGCATTATTGCAGTAAGATAATCAACTCTTTCATTTGCTATTGCAGACGAAGTGAAAATTATTTGTAATATTAATAATAGTCTTATCATGTTTAATCCTTTACTTAATACCTGCTAAGGTTATTCTATCATATAAGTTTAATTTTAGTGTGTTTGAATATAAAATTTGTTGCATGGGATATTTAATTTTCATATCATCAATATCTGTTACACAATTAATATGATCATCAATTTTATCAAAATTATTACTTTGGATTAATACTCTACTTCCGTTTGGTATTCTATTATACCATTCGTTACTCATATGTTCGCAACTTAAATTTATAAAAGTTTCATAATCATTTAATCTATCAAATAAATTAATATCACATGTATAATGTTGATGTTGATTTCTGTAGTCAAAATTTAATTGATTGCTTATGCTAGATAGACGCACATCTTTTTCAATTTCTGTGATATGGATTTTTTGATGTGAATACTTTGTTAATAGATAGTTTGTAAACATACCAAACCAACTTGCTACATAAAGTATATTTTTATTTTCACAATGTATTGAATTATAGGCTTTTATTGCTTGATCTTTGCTAGCAACTTGATTTCCATGACAAGCATCTCTAACCTCTTCTAAGTCAACAAGACGTTGAATATCTTCTCTATAGAGGATATCCATAAAGCTAGGAATAATATTTTCATACTTCATCTTGTAATTTTATTTGACCTTTATGTCCGCACTTTGGACAATACCAATTTCCTCTATCAATTCTAAATTTTTTTTGCATTACTGCATATGTAAAATAAAATTTACAACTACTACAAGTGATATGAAAAATATATTCCAAATGAGCCGTAAAACTCATATTGTAGTAACCTCAACTATTTCACTGTTAGGAAAAACTTTCTGCACCCTGTCTTTAGCATTCATTTTGCCTGTGGCGTGTAGCCAGGCTGTACCATGTCCATTGTCAATTTGAATTTCAAAATTATCTTCAGGTCCTTTGTGCATTTTTAAAACTTTACCAGTGGGCAAATTAAATAGGACTTTGTATTCTATGTCTGTGGGAAAATCAATAACATTTGTCATCTTGTTGCATATTCCAAAACACTTCTATCACCAGTCCATATTCCCATTATGTCTTTGGGATCAAGTGCATAGAGTTTTTTACCTTCTGGATGATCTACATCAAACCCTCTGCTCCATCGACCATGTGGAACTGCAACTAGGTCACCTTTTTTGATATCATCAGTAACAACATTATCGTTGCCTACACTGTGAACTTCAAAAAATCTTGTTTTGATTCCGGTGTTTGCTCCGTCATCATCTAGTGTAATAATACCACCTTTTGTTCTTCCTTCACCTGGAGGATTAACAAAAAATGCTAGTACACTATGTTTAACTGCTCGTACGTTTTTCATACTATACTCCTTCTATTACTTGTTCAAGTGTTTGTAGTACTTGTTCACTGGTATCTTTTAATGGATACTCAGTGAGTATTGCTTTTTTAATTGTGTTTCTAGTAAACTCTAAATCAAATCGTTCACCAGAGTCTGGATTCATTCCTGTATTGACCAGGAATACATTGCTTTCATGTTGTTCAATATTCTTCATCAATAGATCACTATACTCACTTACTGCACGTGGCATAAATGGTGATCCATAACAAGGACTTAATGTGCGTTTTATTTCTGTGACACCTGCTTCAGTACCAGGCATTGTACTGGTATAACCAGTTTCAAAAAATCTACGTACTGTATCTCCACTAATCCTACTAATAGCAGGAAAAACACCTTCTGCATCCATAGTTAGAAAAAATATATTTTGTGCATGATCAAAGTTACCACGTTTGTGATATGCGTTTGAAACACAACTAATTGGATAACTCAGTCTAGCATTTGCTTCACCTGGATTTTCTTCTACAAGTGTTTGTCTATCCTTAGCCCGTTCTACTGCTTGAAATATTGTTGGGTGTGTAATTGCAGACAACCCATCACTTTTAGCATAACAACCTGTTTCAATCATACGTATACCCATGTTGGTCCATGCTACTTCATCATCACTAATCAACTTGTATTCAGGATCACTACTCAGTGTTGTTTTACCAGTGCCACTCAATCCAAACATAAGATTGGTTGTGCCTCTGTATGTAAATGCTCCGCAGTGCATGGGCAGTATATCAAACTTGGGCAGTTCAAAACTTACAATACCAAACACACCTTTTTTGATTTCACCTAAGAAAGTAGTGCCAGCTATAAGCATTATTTTTCTATCCAAATGTATATAGATTAACGGATCCATGTCAATGCTGGTGTTGTGATATATAGTCCAATCACCTACTTGGTCTTCAGCAGTGACTTTGAACATGTTCCAAACAAACTGTTTGTGTCGTTGATCATTGGTGTGTAATGTAAAATTGGTTCCTACTGTTTCAAAGTTCATAGGTTCCAAATAGTTTGGTTGAATAAGTAATCTATCGTAAAAGTCGTTAAAGTCTGCTTCAACTCCTATCTTGTTAAACTTAGGTCTACTTAAATCTAGTTGTTTAGTTTGTTCACCAAAAAAGTATTTGTTCTCAGGTGACCTACCTGTTGGATGTGTAGTGATGCTTATATTGGGCATTATTCCTCGTCTACTTTGAGTTCTACTGTTTCAATGCTTCCATCATCGTATTCGATTTCCACATATTTGGTTCCGTCTTTTCTCGTTCTAGTAATTTTGCTGATTGCTTCAGGCTCTTGAGTAAATTGTTCTTCTAAGTTTGGTATTTCAGGTTCTTGTGGCGGTGGAGTTGATGCTGGTTTATCAGTTTGTTTTTCAGCAGTTTGTTTTTTAGGAGCGTCTTTTGGCTTTTCTTCAATTATTGGTTTTGTATCACTAATTGGTTGTTGTTGTGGAGGAACTGTATTATTATGATGTGCTACTGCAATGTCTTCTGCACTTACTTTTACACTACCATCAGAATTCAATCTATCTCCTCTAGCATTCATTGCCACATTACTTACTGCTCTAGTTTTTTCGTGTTTGCTTGCCATTGCTGACATATCAATCATTACGCCTCTGGCTGTTCTTACACCTCTACTCATCTTAGGAATTCCTTATAGTCTAAATTATATTTAACACTGTCAATTCTATGTATGCCAATTAGATACAATATATAGCTGGAAACACTTGACCCTCTGCCAACTCCCCACAAAATATTGTGCCTTTTTAGTTCTTTTACCATATATACTAGAAATTTTAACATTGGTATCATTCCACGCTTTTTAAATTCATCAAATTCAGCAATACATCTGTCAATGTTTTCTTTTGGACATAAGTTTAAAATATAATCTTTAACATCTAATTGTTTATATTCTTCTGGCATGTGCCAATTATCAACATCTTCGTATGTGTACTTATCACTTGAATCTGCTGGTGTTTCATAATCAATTTGATCATTGAATTTAAATAATGTACAAAAATGATTGTAACTATCTATTTTTTCAGTGTCTTTGGTAATAATATATCTAGCACTTTTACCTTGTAGAAGTCCTTCAACAAGATCATTCTCATCTACAATCATTTCGTTAAGTTCAGTCATTTTCATTTTTCTTTAATCTAAAAATTGTATCACAATATCCACATACTGCTTCACCATCTTCTGGTATAGTGTAATAGACTTTTGGATGATCCATGTGTTCTCCCATACACCAAACTCTGTTTGTATCACTGTAAACTATCCGTTCTTCAAAACCCTTAGGACGTTCTCCGTGTTGACTATCTATTATTCCCATTTATTACTTCTACTGTTAGCCAATATTTAACACATCATTGTCTGGATTTGGATCTTCACCATTTTCTATTTTCTTTTCACGTTCTTTATCTAAAACTTCTAATTGACCTTTTGCTTTAATCTCTATGCTAATTTGATCTAACATGTTTTGTATTTGAGCGGCAGGTCCTTGCATACCCATATTGCTTGCTTGTACAAGTTTCTGCCTTAATTCAATTTGTTTTTCAACTAATTGTTCTAGATTTAGATTTTCTACATTTAAAAACATAATATCATTATTTTAACAGAAGTTTTAGTATAAGTCAACAACAACTTTGAATTTTATAGTCCGTTAGGAACTATTATATAATGTATGGAAAGCACAACGCCTACTGACGCACCCAATCCTATCATCATTTTTATAAAGTCTTTGGTAATCAAAGGAAATACTGTTTTAAACTTTTCCTTGCCTGTGACTGTTGCCATAGCAAGTTCACGTCCACATAGTAGTCCTACGAATACCCAAGTTGTTGACATTGGTATATCGTTTAGTTCTTTGAAGAAGAACAGTATTACAAAATACACACAGTCAATGATTGTTGCTGATCTAACATATCTAGTGTTGTGTTTTTCCAATACAATTTGTTGTATTTTACCACCGCCTTCACGGAACATATATCCCATGCCCACGATAAACAATACACTGATTAGCACCATTAGATCCCAAGGTATTTCTCTTGGTAAAAACACAGCAATGTTTGCCATGTCATGCGATAACCAAGTGAACCATAAGAAGCCTGTTGTAAACCATTGTGCAATACGCCACCATCTTTTGTGATGTTCAGCAACTGGTTTTGCTTCGTTTAGTATTTTGCTAACCACAATCCAAATTACGTATGCCGCAACCGCCGCCACTGCATATCCCATCATTGATTTGACCAGCATTTTTTCCAATACAAATGTACTTGCAAATGCACTCAGCACTAGAAAACTAGTGCTAACTGGCACACCTATTCTTGTTAATATTAATAGTAGTGCAGGTGCCATTGCATGGTACCATTGTATTTCTTGGAATGGTATTTTATTCAAACGTCCGTAACTGATGTCACCTCCGTTTGTGTACCAACCATACCACAAAGTATAAAGGAGAACTGCTGACGCGGCTCCCCATAAAACTTTCCAATTAAATTTTTCATTATTTGATGCGATCCATGTACCTAGTGTTTGTACTGAATCATTTGCTATAACTGCATAGCCAGCAAATAAAAAACCGACCAGCATCCATAACGTTAATGCGTCCATAAATTTCTCCTTGTGCTTGACGTCTTTACCACGTCGCTCGCATGTTGAGTTGTTGTTGACTCACGTGTATTTACGCCTGTACCGCTAAAAGCAGTACAGTAGCAAATAAAGTTACAATAAATGTTGCTATGATAGGATTCATTCTCTGTTACCCAATAGCATTAACAACATTTGAAATAGGTTAATAAAATTAAGATACAAGCTGATTGCAAACTTGATACCATATCTTTCATCTCTGGTTTGTATAAAAATTAGTTTTGCAGTTTGTGTATCATAGGCAGTCAATCCTGTGAAAATTAGTACACCAATAATACTAATTGCAAACATCAATGCACTGCTAGCCATAAAAATGTTTACAATGCTAGCAATAATAATACCAATCAAACCAATAAACAAGAAACTTCCCCATGAGGTCAAATCTCTATTGGTTGTGTATCCATACAAACTAGCACCAGCAAATGTAGCACTGGTTATAAAAAATACTTGCGTTATACTCATTGCTGTGTACACTGCAAAAATGGTACTCAAACTAAGTCCCATTAGTGTGACAAATGCATAATAAAACAACGTAAGTTTTTTAAGGTCCCAGTTCTGTCCTGCAAAACTGTACCAAAAAATCATTCCTAGTGGAGCAAACATTGCAACATACATTAGTCCGCCCATTGCATATAGTAGTCCACTACTGTATGTTAACCATGCAACTGCACCACTGACAGCTAATCCGCTGGCAGTATGATTGTACATTGTTAACATTAATTGTCTTAGGCCTTCATCAATTTCTCTATTGCTAGTGCCTAAAACTGCTCTCTCAAGTTGATTCATCTCTTCTCCTTTTTGCTATTGCAGTATAATATCCTGCAACAAAACTTGCACCAATGACACCTACCATGAGCATGCCGTGCCAAAGATAAAATTCTATCATTAAATAAGTTTCCATATCTACTCCATCATCATTTTTCTGTGTGGCTGAACAGGTTTGTTTTCTGTTTCACTTGTAAACTCTTGCCACTTGTCTTTTAACAAATCTATTGACATGTCAATAAACATTAAAAATAGTGTCGCCACCGGTGCATACAATGTGAAAAATAGGCCTCCAATGCCTAAAACCATGTATGCAAGGTATCTTTTGTTGTAGTTTGGCATTGTTCTAAAATCAAACAGCCAAGCAATAAAATATAATACTTTCAATTATAAATCTCCTTCTTTTCTATTCTCACTATAATGCACATCAAACTCTCCTCCAGGATAACGTGCTTTTAGTTTTTCAACATTCATTTCTATAATTTTATTTGGATCATAGTTAATACATTCACATGCTTGTATCCAATACCACATGATATCTCCAAGTTCTCTAGCCATATGATACTTAGTATCTTGATCCATTGTCTTGCCTTGAAACAAACATTTTTTAATGATTTCATTTAACTCACCAGTTTCACTAGCCAGTCCAATTGCCGCTGTTAGCATCTTAGGTACGTGAACAACCTGCCTTAGTTTGTCCATTCTTGCTTCTAGTGCTTGACTGTTTTTGCTTTCGTCGCTGGTTACACCTTCTACAAATTCAGCGTATTTGTTTAAATCAATTTTCATTTTATACCTCTATATCTAAGAATCTACCTTGTTGTGCTAGTGCATATTCAAGTTGTTTTTGTCTATTATAAGTTACTAATCTTTCTAACTGCTTATAATACATTTCTAACATTAGTTCTGTCAAGACAATTTTTTTGTTTTGATGTTCTAACATTTTTTGTTTGTTCACATAATGTTCATATTGTAATTTTACGGGATCAACTGCAAAATTTTTTATTTTTGATACTTCATTCATACATCTTCTCTGGTGTTGTCTTGATATACTTGTCTAAAGAAGTTTTCACTCCAAAATGCTTTGTCATCTATCCAAACATCATAATGTTCTTTTTTACCAACACTTAGTTCTGTATATTTGGCTCCCCAACTTTCCAATTGGTTTTTGGTTAGTTCATAGTAATCAACACCACTTACTGCACCTCTGGCTGTCATGTATTTAATTTCATGTCCGTCATCATAAAGTTTGTTTACAATAGCAATACGATCCATCATAGGTTCATGTATTGCATAATCTTTTTTACCATTTGGTAGAAGAACTTCTTTACAAATGGTTCCATCTATATCTATAACATATCTCATTTAAATAAACTACTTACACTTTCTTCATTTGTGATTCTTCGCATAGCTTCTCCGAAAAGCTCTGCAACTGTTACTTGTCTTATTTTTTTACTGTCACCCTCGATAGGAATACTGTCACTTACAACTAATTCATCTAACACACTTTTATCAATTTTTTTGTGGGCACCATTGCTCAATACGCCGTGTGTAATATATGCCCTAACACTTAATGCACCTGCTTTCATTATTGCTTCGGCGGCATTACAAAGTGTACCTCCGCTGTCTACAATATCATCTACTAGTATTGCATGTTTGTCTTTAACTTCACCAATCAAGTTCATTACTTCTGCTACTCCTGCTTTCGGTCGACGTTTGTCAACAATAGCAACATCACCAAAAAACATTTCTGCAAACTTTCTTGCACGAACAACTCCACCTGCATCGGGCGATACAAACACTGTGCCTTCTGTACAATTGACTGTACGTTTAATATCTTTGGCAAAAACCACCCTGCTGGTAAGATCATCCACAGGTATATCAAAAAATCCTTGTATCTGACCAGCATGAAGATCCATTGTTAGTATTCTATCTGCACCTGCCTGTGTCAACAAATCTGCTACTAGCTTTGCAGTAATAGGGGTACGACTTGCACTTTTTCTATCCTGTCTTGCATATCCATAGTATGGCATTACTGCTGATATTCTTTTTGCACTGCTACGTTTAGCAGTGTCAATCATAATAAGCATTTCCATTAAACTTTCGTTTACTGGCATGCAAGTGCTATTCACTAAAAAAACATCCTTGCCTCGGATGTTTTCTTTAATTTCTACTAGTATTTCACCGTCACTGAATCGTGTAACATCTGTGGGTACCAATTCTGTAAAACAGTGTTCGGCAACCTTTTGAGCAAATACCGGATTGCTTCCTCCACTAATGATTTTCATCATAAGACCTCTTTCTTAAACTGCAAATGATTCGCCACAGCCACATTGTGCTTTGGCATTTGGATTTTTGACAACTAGATAGTTGCCGCCAAGTTCTCTTACGTAATCTACTGTACAACCAAACACAAACATTTCTGCCATCGGGTCAAGTTCTAAAATATTTTCTATTACTTTTCCCTCTGGCTCGTCTGTAAAGTCCCAATCGTACTTGAACCCACTACAGCCACCTCCTGATACAGCTAATCTAACATACTTTTTATTATGTTGTTCTATCATCTCACTGAGATAACTTTTAGCTGATTCTGTAACTGTAAGTGGTATCTTCACTATACTTTTCCTTGCTCTTGTAATTTTATTCTATTATCTAAATGTGCTTGGTTAATGTCATCTTTGCTTTGACCATGATAAGCTACTGCCATATGTTCTTCAATCATCTGTTGGTTTACATTAGTGCCTTCTGCCCATACCCAACCTAATATTCTACCAAATTTACCTTTTTCGTTGTCTACTTGTGTTGTAATAATTATATCCTCTGTAGCCAGTTTTTCTGTCAAATACTCTTTAGCGAGTAATCCAAATTTCTTTTCTGTTAAATCTCTTGTCCTACTCTCAGGTGTGTCTATACCCATCATTCTAACTCTTGCTTCCAACAACACATCAAATCCTAAATCTAATATACAATCAAATGTGTCACCGTCAATTATCTTTTTAATACTTTTCACCCTATAGCTATAGGGACTAGGTTTGTTTGCCATAATACTCTCCTGTACTGAGTATTTATTAGCAATCCCCGTCAGTTGCCAAGCATTAAATGTCATAGGCTCTCTTTAATTTCCATTACAGTTTTTACTGGATCTACACTTTCAGTAATAGTTCTTCCTATCACTAGGTAGTCAGCACCTAGTTCAACTGCTTGTTTAGGTGTAACTGTTCTTACTTGTCCTTTATTAGCACCAATACCCGGACATACTCTAAGCATTTGAGGAGCCAATGGTCTTACTGTTTCTATGTCTTTTGCACTGCATACAAGTCCAGCAAATCCATATGGTCTTATCCTATCTATATTCTCTCGCCACATTACTTTGTTACCACCCGGTAACCATTGCATTATTTCTAGTAAGTCACTGCCCCTCCAACTTGTAAGATAAGTCACCCCTAGCATTTTTACTTTGTCTTTGTACTCTTGTAATTCTTCAAACACCGCACGATTATTGAGTGTACATACCGTAGTCATTGTTGCACCTTTGTCAACAATACGTTGCATCACTTGCTTTACAGTATTTGGAGTGTCCCAAAGTTTACAGTCAATGAATAGTTCATCAGCTATTGTTTTTAACAAACTTGTATGCTCCCACATTAGATGATTTACTTTGAATCCATCTACTTGATTCTTTAACTTTGTTGCAATCTCTATGTTTGCTTCTGGGCTTTCATTATCTAATGCTACAATTATTTTTGTCATTTTATTCCTCTGGTCCTGGGTTTTCACTAAATTTATCTTTTTTATCTTCACTATATCCCATATCCGGATTGACATCATCTGCTCCAGGCATAGGATCAAGTTTTTGTGTAATATTGGGCCAGATTTTACTATACTTGGTGTTAATATCTAACCAGTATTGTAGCTCATCATTCATTTCAGTATCAGGTACAATAGCGCCTGCAGGACATTCAGGCTCACATACACCACAGTCAATACATTCATCAGGATGGATTACAATAGTATTTTCACCTATATAAAAACAGTCTACAGGACAAACCTCTACACAATCTGTATATCGACAATTGATACACTTCTGATTGACTATATATGTCATTGTGCTTCAATTATTAACTTTATCATTTTATCTTTAGTAAATCTTCTATCTAAATCAATGCCTATTTGTTCTTGTGCAAACTCTACTAATTCATTTTTTGTCAATGTAGCTAACCCTTCTTTGGTATCCAATTGTGGTTCTAAAGCAGTAACGTCAGGTTTAATTACAAGTGTACTAGTAGGTATTGCATCTTTAAATTTATCTACCATAATCTGTTCTTTCACCTGATCCGTTTTTTGCTAACAATTTTAAAGTTAACATATCTTCTTTATTTTTAAACCAACATTCGTAACCATTGCGATATTGATCATATCTAAAGCCACCAAATGTTTCACCAAATAGTTCTTGTAGTAATTTATTAAATCCCTTAGGCTTTGAATACCTACTTCCTTTAATGAATAGTGTACAATAAAATTTATCGTCTTGTGTCCAATTTGCACACCACTCTAAATCATTTGTTGTGATAGATGGCACTATTTGCTCCATGTTCTGCACATTCACAACTAACAACAAAACATCTGTTATCAGTCATATCCTTTACTAACTTATCAGCAAACTTACATGCATGTTCAGCAAACTTTTCTACACCAACACCATTGAGTACAGTAAGTTCACACAACCCAACTGATGCAATTTTTTCAAAATGTTTCATCATTGGATCATCTTCATCTAGTATAACTTTGTGGTCAAAGTTATCTTCTAACCATGCTTTAAGTGGCTTTAATCCACCAAAATCTACAACCCAATTGCGTTCATCTAAATGTTCGCAACCAAATGTAAATTTAAACTGTAGTGCATAACCATGTAGGTATTTGCAATGACTGTGTGCTTTAGGCTGTCTAAAACAAGCACTAAGACCTATATTGTGTCCATATGTTTTTGTACTTTCATATTTAGGCATATATCCTCCTATCATTTGTATTCATATTAGCATAAATTTTAGAATATGCAACCTGAATTGCTTTGGCTTGGTAATAGCTATCTTTTAATGCATTGTGTAAATCTTGTTGCATATCTTTTCTCGGGTCTCTGTTTAATAAACTAATAAGTGTTCTTCCATCTCTTACTTGCCAAAAGTTCCAAGGGATTGGTATAGCCATTTGACGATAAAGGTCTTCGACCATTGTTACATCAAAACCATATCCATGACCCCATAATACATCAACACCAACCATCCACTTGGTCAAGTGGTTGAGAAAGTGCACCAGCCCGACTCTATCTTCTTCTCCAAAGGCTTCTTCCCTTATGTGGGGGTCTTGTTTGGCCCACCAATCCAATGTATCTTGGTTTACAGTTCTACCAAGACGATCCTGTTCATCTACATCTAATTTAAAATAAAAATCACTGTGAGGTTCTTTGTCACTGTAAGGATCAAACTTTACACCACCAATTGTAGTGACTGTGGCTTGCGGACACGTATCAAACGTTTCCAAATCTATCATTGCGTGTACTGTCATGACAACTCTTTTAAAACTTGTGCTATTTTATCAATTAACCATTTTTCTTCAGCACTTGGTACCCAACTTTCTTCAGGTATAAGTGTGTCAAATGTTTCCCACATTGCATCTTGTTCGTTCATTAGTTACGCCTCATCTGTGCAATGTCTTTAGCATCTTCTCTATCAAATACAGGAACCATATTGCTCTTGTGCATTGTAGCTACTCCCAATAATCGTCTTTCTCCTGAGTAAACCAATCTTTCTTTTGGTCCTGTGCTTCCTCCAGGAATAACATCACTAGTAGGGATAGAATTACCACTAGAGCGATAATCAGGGACAGATAAAATAGAAACGTTAGCATTCTTCTTTTTACTTTCAGCTATCTGCTCAGGATGAGCATTCATTTTACGTAGCCACTTATCATGTTTCGCTTCAGCTTCTAACATTTTTTTAGTCTTGTTTTTAGCTTTACGTTTCTTGTAACTGGTCGTAGTCATATACGGACCAACCAAGTGCATACTCATAATACTTACCTCTTTTTTTAGTTTAATATTTGATATCTAACACGAAAACGTTTAGTCTGACCTATATAGGCATTTTGACCAACTGCTTTGTTTACAGTGTATGTTACATGATTACCATTTATATTATATGTTAAACGATACTGATTAGCAACCTGTGATTGTTCATCATGATACTCAGTTCTACAACGTTGTTCTGTTCTATGTCCGATAATTTGTTGACTTGTGCCGCCTTTTTTCTTTTCAGCACTAGTCATTGCTCCAGCCAAAGCACCAAAAGCCGCACCATTATCTTGTCCTGTAAGTGCTTTTCCTAATATACCACCTATAATAGCACCTGCTAGTACATCTCCTCCACTAGCACCACTATTATTATTCTGTACTGTTCCATATACAGGTACTTCTACATTCCTACAAACTTGTCGTGGTTTTGCAATAGTAATATTTGTATATATAGGTTGTTTGCTTATTAGATTACCTGTTGTAACATAGCTTTCAGCCATTGCATAGTTACAGCCGCCTATTACTCCAATAATACCAGTTACTAATACTACTTGTAAAGTTTCTTTAAAGAATCGCATGTCTCATTTCTCCTATTCCACACTTTAAAAAATTCTTCTCGGGTCAATATTTCATCTCCCCAATGTACTCTCTCATCACAATTATCTTGATATTCAATTCTAAATATGTTAAGTGTTTGTGCTTCTTCGTACGTCATTTGCATGTACCTATACTGTATTTAACAATAATATAACATTATTTAAAGTAAGTCAACCTTTAATCGTCTCTTTGACCTACACCATAATCAATGGTTACAGGAAATCTAGGAACACCATCATTGCTCAATTCAAAGTATCTACAAGTTGCCCAATCTATATTTGGATTTTCTAATAGTTCCTTTAACTTGGCTTGCGATCCTCTAATACCACTACTAAATGTTGTACCATTGGGCATCTTAAGAGTAAGTCTTTTAGCATATCCTGCCCAATTACCTTGTCCCTCATGTACTTCAACTACTTGATATTCTTCAGTAATAAACTCTTTTCTCTTCAACAAGTTTTTGCTTCTCTTATTTTCATAAGCAGTATCTTGTCTAATCATTTGACCTTCATAACCAGCTTGTGTGTATTCACCGTAGTGTGTATCTATATCATCTGCATCATGACATATATCTGTTTGTACAAGCCTTACTTTTTTACCTGCTTCATATTCACTGTCACCAACTGGCAAGTTTTCAAGTAACCACTGCATTCTTTCACTGAATGTAAGTTCTGGATTTGCACTATCAAACATATCATACACATGATATTCAACAAGCTCTGCACTTTCTGCCAATTCATCAGCACCTAAGTTTACAGTTTTTCTAACTAAACTTGTTATCTTTTGAAAGTTATCTTTTAGTTCATGATTGTAAAGTTCACCATCTAGTGTAACTGTTGGGTGGTTTGCAATAAACTCTTCAAGTTCTTGTGCTATGTGAGGTACTGCAACAATCTCTTTGTTGCTTCTACTGTACAAGCCTCTAGTGTTCACAACCATTCTAATACCATCTAGTTTAGGTTGTGTATAACCACTTGTTACAGGAGTTTTTGTAAAATCATGTGCTAGCATTGGCTTGAATGCAACATAGCTATCAATAGCATTTACATCTTCAAAATAATCTTTTTCTACGTTCTTTTTCCATTCAGCTTCTGCTTCAAACTCTGCTTGTGTTTTAGCAGTAGTGGCATTGCTTCTGCCAACGTTTTTAGCTTCTGTCAAGTTCCATTCTGAGGTCACTTTTTGACCATCTACTAAGCCTGAAATAGTTCTAATACCCGCTTCATTATCATTGTTAAAGCCAACTTCCATAGTCCAAACACGGACTTTGCCTTTGCTATCTCTTTTGTATAACGGGTTTAAACTAACGATATTTTGCATAAATGCTCCTGTTTTTTAATTATATATACAGTATAGCACCAAGATGTCTTATTGTCAACCTTTTTGTATCCAAAAAAATAGGCCCTTCAGGGGCCTATTTTTGATTATAGTGTTTGCTATTATGCAAACATTTTTGCTCTTGAACCGTTTACATCACGAGCAGTAATGCTATATCGTGTTGCACCAGTAGTAGCAATATCAGTCTTAACATTAAGTCCAGCTGATTTCATTTCGCTCATTCTAGCAGGAAGTTGCTGAATGCCAAACCTTGCTTTTGCGTCTTTCGCAGTCAAAGTTTTACCAGTACCTCTTAGATAATTTTCTAAGAAAGTTTTTTGGTTAGTTTTAATTGTTGTAAAAGCCATATGTGCCTCCATTAAAGTTGTGCTTAGAGTTTATCCCTAAGCAATAAAATGATTATACATGACTTTAATTGCTTGTCAACCTTTTTTTAATGCAAGTCTGGATCTCTGCCAAAACCTTTTCTGACCTGAGGTTTGTGTGCGACTTCTATGTGTAGACCTTCTACTCCATTGCTTGAATGATAGTCAATAACAGACCATGCGTGGTCTTCATTTGGAAGATCGCCTTCTAGAACCTGGCCTTCTTTATCTACTACATAAAATGAGTATGTCTTTCCGGGCCATGGTTTATGTTGTTCGATTGGTATTCTCATTATATTCTCCCTATCCAATGTGTTACATCATCGCATGGGTCATCGCATGAGTTATCCCAATCTTCTTCTGGATCTTCCATGGTCAGTTATTTACCGATAAATATTGGCATATATATACATATATTAAAGTCAAACTCAAAAAAGGAGAAAGACATGGCACAATCAGACGATAAAGGTAAATTAGAAATTGGTGTAAGAATTCTTGGTAATGAACTTGTTGCACTTAAAATGGAAGTAGATGATTTCAAAATGAAATGGTTAGTGTATGGTGTAATCACCATAGTAGCACTTGCCTGGGCAGGTGGTACTTATGGACCACCGTTAATAGATATGTTTGGAGGTTGATATGGGTAAAAAAAGAACTAGAGCAAAACAAGTATCTAAGGGTGAAATTGGCAGACCAATGAGAAGCAGAAAACGCCATTGGGAAGAAGGATACCATTCTGATCGAATTAGAAATCAATTGAATGCATTTCTTAAAGGTAAACGAGTAATGCTTACTGTAGAAAATCCAAATAAAAATGAAACTAATAAACCTTTTATTAGAGTTCCTGCACACGAAGTATGGAGAGGCGGTAAACGTTGACATTATACTTTTACTTGTTATTAGTAAAACATGCAGTTGCAGACTTATGGTTACAAAGTAGATTTAATAATAAACCTAAATATGGTGAAAAAGAACAGTTATTGAAACCTAAATTATGGTTGCACAGTTTGGATCATGCTGTTCTTACTGCTATTATAACTTTAATTTTTGCAGGATTGTATTGGGCATTGATTATTGCTGTATTAGATTTTGTGTTGCATAGTATAATTGATTATGTAAAACGAATCTATACACTACGAACTAACTTGAATACCAAACAAAATAAATTTTGGAAAGTACAATCCTTAGATCAAATAGCTCATTTTAGTTGTTATTTTTTATATGTCATTATGATAATATAATTTTTCCGCCCATACCACTGTGAGATGCACAGTAATAATAGAGTATTGATGCAACATTCGTTTTTGCGAAAAGATTATGATAACCACTGCCGGATGTTACCTGAAATGTATATTCACTGCCACCGCCGTGTGTGCCATCAGGAGTAGTACTCAATTTAAACGGATGGCTACCAACACTACCATCTGACGTGTTAAATCTGTAATTGGTAGCATTATCTCTTATAATTGTGAGTGTAGGTGTTTCTAAACCGTTGATAAAATATTTGTTGCCACCGCTAGTGCTTGCAACTGTAACACGATATCCAATCCCACTAAATCCACCACTTTCATCTGAATAAGTTAATCCAGTATGATCAAATAAGCCTGGATTCGCACCACCGCCATAAAGATTATTCTTTTTGTTTGCAAGCCAAGTTACATATGCAGTCTTAGCCGCAGTTCTATCAGCTTTTGGATAAATCCTCGATATGCCATTGGCATCATGTGGATTAACTGGTCTTGCTGGTTGATGTCCTGTTAGTGTTCCCATACAACTATTTATTCTTCTTCTTAGCTAATGCTTTTTCTATTGCATCATCTAGTTCACGGTCTTGTTTTGCTAATTCTTCTTGAATAGGGTCAGCTTTAGGTTGCATTTTAGCTCTCAATTCACTCATTTCTCTTTGTCTTTGTCTAGCTTCTTGTTGTATTTTTCCTCCATTACCAGAGTTGTCTTGCGATATCTCTGATCTTTCTCCCATGCCTGTTTGCTTGTCATTACTTTGTTCCGGCCATAAGTTGAACGGGGTTTTATTGTGTGACCCTTGAACGGGAAAAAGTCGTTCCTGTGTATTTTTCGCTTCTCTGATCCGCATTCGAAGATCACGTATTCGCTGTTCCAGTTGATCTATCTCACTCCAATCAGTTTTAGGTGATTTAAGCATTTCTTTAATACATGCTATCATACTAGTATTTATTTGCTCTTCTTATACCTAGTGCTTTTTTTGCTGGATATAAATCAATGCTAACAGCATTATTTTGGTTACCACCTAATATACGATAATATTCTTTATTATTTTTAATTTCTGTACCTACATAAAAACCTACGTGACCTGCCCAATCGCTTTTGCCTCTAGGAAATACAACTATATCACCAGGATATGGTGTGTTTACAGAATATCCCCAATCTAAAAAACTTCTAGCTAAAAGTGATTGACTACCTTGAATATTACTTTCTTCTAATACTGCATTAACAAAAGCCGCACACCATTCATATCTACGCGGATCTACACCTACATATTCTTTAATAACAGTTCTGTGTTGATACTCATTTAGTCCATATTTGTCTACGGCAGTATAGACATGTTGGGGAGGATTTTCTATATGCTTTCCATCTACCAATATAGTAGGTCCACACGATGATAATAAGATAGCAATGAAAACGAAAACAATTTGCATTTATTCTCTCACTCAAGACAACACCTGCACAAAATGCAGGTGTTGTACTATAACTACTTATGCCTTCTTGTCTCGTTTTCGCTTAGATTCTTGTTTTACTTTTTGTGTTGTAATTTAGAACCAGCAACAATTTCCCCATTTTTAAGTACTCTTAGTAGTTTTAAATTGATCATACCTTCAATAGCACTTTCAATTCCATTACGTCTTCCTTGCGTATAACCTAACCATGTGCAAAATAAACAAATCGCTACGGCTATGTATCCTTCGTAACCTACAAACATTGCTGACTCCTATTTTGTTGTATACTTACTAATATAGTATACTTATGACCAAAAGTCAATGGTTTAGAACTTAAAAGATGCTCCTACTGTAATATCACCTCTTTCAGCTTCATCGATATCCCAATGTGTTTTACCATAAAGTTCGATGTTTTCACCAAGTCCACTGTAGTTAAGTTCTAAGTTTATATTTGGTCTGCTACCGTCGTCAAGTATGTCAAATGCTACAAGACTGTCTGTTGCGGTACTATCATACATAGGAATCTTAGTTCCTATGTCAACTGCCCAATCAGCTACAATTCCGATGGTCATTTCTGGCTCATATACAATTGATGTCTTTTCTGCATCAACCATGTACTCAGCAGTGATTTCGTTTTCCCAACTCCAATCCATTGCTGTGGCTGATGTTGTCATTGCACCAATAAGTGCGGTAGTGGCTATTAAATTTTTCATATATGTTCTCCTTATATTTCGCCAAAAAAAAATGACAAAACCTGATTGATTCTGTCAAGTATATTTACCTAATAAATTTTGTTTTTTAGGTTAGGTGTTATGTCATTATTACTTTAGTGGTTTTTGTGCAACTATTCTGTTGCCAGGTCAGTTGCCAACCCCGGAAGACTTAATTAAGCCGCCATTGCCATTTCTGGCGCATAATTGTCATTTGCAATTATAGTTGTGTTCGCGTTAACCGAGCTTACATCCGGACAACTCCACTTGCCTAATAACTACCTGTCGATCCTAGTTCGGCCCCATCATAATAACACGGAAACAACAATTTCAATAAGCCATATAGTTAATAATAATTCCAACTTAAATCCATGTTATTATGGTGGAGCCGCCGGGTACCGCCCCCGGGTCCAGTATAGTGTTGAACTTGCTTCAACGTTGCATTTTATTTATACAGTATTTTTTGATATTGTCAACTAAAAATTTAAATAATCTTTAACTCTAGCATTTGCACTCATTTCTATTCCACGTTCCCACTGATTATTAGGAGCTATGTTCCACATTAATGCTTGAGTAAATGGGCAATTGGTCCATAAACTTTTACCCATTGTTCTACTACCTAGAAGTTCACTTTCTAATTGTCCAGCACCCCAACTGCAATGTCCTACTACTATTCTCCAATACTGAGGAAAATTATTATTATTAAACATATCAATTAGTTGTTTATCTCTGGTAACACAAAAATTATCATTTAATTCTGTACTTAGTTGAATACTAAGGTCATTGCTGTGCATGATAAAAACTTGATTTATATCTACCGGACCTCCGTAATATATAGGAGCATTAATTACTAGGTTCATACTTTTTCTAAGTTTAAGTCCAACTCTTTGATCTAGTTCCTTGTTTAATATCCATCCGTGAGCCCCGTCACCATCATGCTGATCTACATATACAATACTTTTTTTAAAATTACTGTCTCCTAGTGTAGGTAAACTAACCAGTATTTGTTTTTCCATATTCATTTTTGTTTTTTTCCAAAATCAATATCTAGATCCACTTCACTGTGTGATATTGAACGTGCTAACGATTTAATGTCGTCTATTAAAAAGTTAACTGTTGAAATATCATATTCTCCTGATTTTTTATATCGTTCTCTATGAAGTTGTATTGCCTTTTCATGTAGCACTGCACATCTACGATAATATTCTTCTATACTATGACTCATAATTGTTATCCGGTTACTAGTTATTCACATTGTACACGTATTTAACTAGTTTGTCAATAAATACTTTTACGGAGAGTATTATGGATGCAGATATTATGAGTGCCTCTGGTGTGGGCTTAGAAATCACCAACTTATTAATGCCTTTTGTAAGTGCATTAATGTTACTAGTAATCACACTATGGTTCAAAGACTTTGCTACTAAGATTGCAAAAGGTATGGCTTTCAAAATGAATAAAAGTTTCAATGAAGGCGATACTGTAATATTAGACGGACAAGATGCACTTATTGTAAAGATAGGATTAAGTGAAACTGTATTTGGTGTATACAGTGACAAAGGCTATACTTGGCGTTATGTTCCAAATGAACGTATTCCTATGTTGAAACTAGAAAAAGTTATTAACAAAGATCTCCACTTAGATACTGATGAAGAGAAAGCTGAAAAACTACAATCATTGATTGACAGAAATCAGGATTCTAAAATTACTGCTAACAAGGACGCTATTGAGGAGATCAAAAATGGAAAACGTAAAAAAAGAGTTTAGTTATCGAACAGCAGAACATTTTGCAGAACTTAGTAATCTAGCATATCAAGAAGAAAAAAAATTTAAAAAAACTGCCTCTGCTATGGGATATAAGAATATCAAATATTTTAATGTTGATGGTGCCCAAGCATATGGTATGTCAAAAGATGATTACATTGTGTTGGCGTTTAGGGGTACGGAACCCACACAGTTTAACGATATCAAAGCAGACTTAAATGCACTACATGTACGCAATGAACTTGGCAAAGGTCGAGTACACAAAGGATTCAAAAGTGAAGTTGATGATATATGGGAACAAGTAGAAGCATGGGTAGCCAAACGTAAATTTTCACAAGCATATACTTGTGGACACAGTTTAGGTGGTGCTATGAGTACTATAGCTTGTAGTAGATTACCTGAAGGTACAGTTTGCTACAACTACGG
>Ga0160423_10001101_pt1 | contig 22562 bp, 6 predicted proteins | sample CRUFie14St8metaG_FD_108191 | JGI IMG/M metagenome (GOLD analysis project Ga0160423, IMG submission 108191) | Marine microbial communities from the Costa Rica Dome - CRUD Field 142mm St8 metaG | ecosystem: Environmental > Aquatic > Marine > Oceanic > Photic zone | place: Costa Rica: the Eastern...
CTATGTAGTTAAAGTGACCACAAACAGGTCTGTTGAATCGTGCCGTATGAGTAATTAAGTGCGCCTAAAATTGTGCCTATAAATATAGTTACAGTATACAAAATTTAATAAGGAAACACAACCGGAAAATATAATGTTTAAGAATGCATTTAAAGACGTAGGTAGAATAGTAAAGAATGTTGCCGGAGGAGCCATTAACAAGACTCTTGCACGTCTTACTGGAGCAGGCATACAGGGTGATTCAAGGCTTGTAAACGCACAGGCAAAATGGAGTGGTAGAACAGACACAACAGATTGGCGTGTGAGGTTGCAAATACCGCAAGGGTCACCATTAGAATCTTTTTTCTTTGACAGCAATCCTTTACTTGCTCCGTTGAAAGAAAACAGAGGCTTCTTTTGGCCTTTGACTCCAGCAATGGTAATACAACATACAGCCAATTACAATGCAATGGACATGGTACACAGCAATTATCCAGCACAGGCTTATCAAAACTCACAAGTGGATCAACTTAACATCAATGGAGAGTTTCCTGTGCAAAATAATGAAGATGCTCAGTATTGGGTAGCAGTGGTAAATTTTTTAAGAACAGCCACTAAAATGTTTTTTGGAAGTGATCAAGGTTTGAATGGATTGAAAGGATCGCCTCCACCAATTTTGCACCTATCAGGTTACGGAGATCACATGTTTCAAAAAGTGCCTGTGATCCTGAATACTTTTAACGTGGAATTAAGATCAGGTATAGATTACATTTCTACAAAACAGTCCGAAGTGTACGGAACGCCAACAGAAGAGTTTGCTGACTTTGATGTTAACGGACCTGTGGCCCAAACATGGGCACCAACCCTGTCTCTGATTTCTGTGTTGATCACTCCAATATATTCCAGAGATTCAGTGAAAAATTTCTCAATGAGTAAATTTGTCAAAGGTGAACTAAACGGTAAAGGACGTAACGAAATAGGATTTATCTAATGGCCAAATATTCGCAAACGTCACCTTATTTTGAAACAGAACAATTTGGAGATTTTCTTGATATTCTCACTCCAAGAACTATTACAGCGGAAGGAGACGACCAGGATTATAAAATTGAAAGAACTTATGCTTACAGACCTGACCTTTTGGCATTTGACTTGTATGGATCTCCAAGGCTATGGTGGGTATTTGCACAAAGAAATCCAGATGAAATAGAAGATCCAATTTATGATTTTAAACCAGGAGTCACTATTAAGTTGCCAAAAAAAGACAACGTGCTCAAAGACCTAGGAGTGTAGTGTGCCTGATTTCAGAAATTTTTTTTCAAAGTTCAACAGTAAAAAAGCAGATATCAAAAGAACAGTAACTGGAGTAGTAAAGCCAGGAACTAGAACTCCCGGAGGAGTGGGTGGCACAAGTGCCTACAGTCGTAGCGGAAGAGATTCATACACAGGAAAGTCAGATGCCGAGCCAAATCCTTTACATCAATTTGCATCCTACAATACTTTGTTCACTCTGAGTGCATTGACTTCAGCAGAAATAAGTGATTCTAAAAGTTTCTTCCGTAGCAAACCACATCATATAATTGCGCAGAGTTCTGGTATAGAATCAAAAAATAATTATAGACAAGGTCCTCCAGGCCCAAGCGGAAATAAATTCAGTGCTGATGACAAAAAAATAATTGAGAAAAACAGTGCAATACGTGAAGCCGCTAATAAGTCCAGTTTGGAGTTTCAACAAAACAGAGACATTTATTTCAAAAATGTTGAAATACTAAGTGTGCCTGGATACAATGAAAAAAGGCGACTTACAAGTGCAACTAAAATTGACATTGAATTAGTCGAGCCTTATGGTTTAACTTTTTTAGACAAAGTAAGGGCGGCCGCTTTCAAAAACGGTTTCTTAGATCATTTGACAGCACCTTTTTTGCTGACCATTGAGTTCAGAGGATTTGATGAAAACGGAAAGCCTCTTTTAAAGGAGACCGAAGCACTGAAGCGTGTTATCCCCGTAAAATTAATGACTTGTGAAATAGATGTGAATCAAGGTGGATCTTACTATAGGATATCAGCAATACCCTACGACGAATTTGGATTGCAAAATCTTTACATTTATCCTAGAACATCTGGAGAATTACGTGGAGAGAAACTTACCATCAGTGACGCAGTGTCAAAATTGGAAACTTTGTTAAATGAGCAAAACAAAGAAGAAACCAAAGGCGAGTTTAACAGTAAACCAGATCAGTATCAGATCACTGTTGACGAAACTTTACTGGAAAACGGCGAAGAAATAGATTACAAAATATTGAACCAAGCAGGAATGGGAAAAACCGCTACAGAAGGTCCAGGAGGCAATTTCACATACAAATATATTCCCATATCAACCGGAGTTAGTGTTTTGAAGGTTTTAGAAGAAATTATGAAATCCAATAAAAATTTTGGCAAGAAAACATTTGATGAGTGGGCCAACAAGATTCAAAAAATGGGCAGTGCAGGATCCAATGATTATAATGCGGCCACTGATTTATATTTCAAATATTTCCGTATAAGAAGTAACATTGTGCCTGGTGAGTTTGATCCAATCAGACAGACCAGTCAGAAGAAAGTCATAATTGTAGTGGAGCCTTACTACATCAATGCATACAACCTGGCATCAGCAGGCATACACAACGGAGCCAGCCTACAGACCTACATAGCAAAACGCTACAATTATATTTTTACAGGAGAAAATGTTGATATATTGGATCTTGGAATCAACTACAAAGTTGCCTATTATCAAACTAGGCTGAAAGATCTTGACGCCAAAGATACTAAGGATTTCAAAAAAAGTAACACGCCTGAAACAAAAGACACCGATACTCCGTCAGGCCAGACAGTTCCTGCGCAGGGAATACCAGATGTACTATTAACACAAACAGAAGTAGGATTGGCCAAAACAGAGAGCGGAAATAATGCCACAAAGGTTGACCCACAGACCGAACAATTTTTTGACGCTATCACAAATCCAACCGCTGACATGGTTATAATTAGGATGGAAATATTAGGTGACCCTGCCTGGCTAGGGCAGTCACAGTTCATGCCTCCCAGTCCGCGTCCACGTGGTCCTGGCATATCTACCGATAACAACATTGCCTATTTCCGTGGCGGGCAAAAAACAAACGTATGGAATCCAGAATTAAAATGTTACAACAGCGAAGCGGCAGAGCCAGTGATTGACCTACAATTTGTGGTACCAGATGACATAGATGACGTGAAAGGCACATACGATATTTCAAGTTCTCAACGAGCCATTTTTTCCGGACTATATAAAGTTTATCAAGTAAGGCACAGCATGGTAGATGGTAAATTTACACAAGAACTAACTATGGTAAGATATAATAATCAAGACAGACCTGCAAGTTCCGGAGTCAGCAACAAAACAATTACGACCACGAACGGTATCATACAAAACGGAACATCAGGGCCACCTGCTAGTGCAAGATTTGGAAAAAATTATGGTAATCGCAGTAGTGCAAACAATGTTCCACCAAGCCAAAGAAGCAGGCGATCTAGCAATCAACCAAGAAAAATTCAGCAACCAGAAGGAGGCAGTTTCTAAATGAAGGACTATGTAAGAGGTCACGTATCTACACCCAAGGCTCCAGGTTCTGATCAATCATGGGGAGAACTTAATGCAGGGCCTTACATTGGTACTGTGAAAAACAATATTGATCCACTCAGAATGGGAAGACTACAAGTAAATATTCCTTCACTGTCAAAGACTGCTGACCCATCTACAGATAATTTAATTACGTGCGAGTACCTTTCACCTTTCTATGGTGCCAAAGACATAAGGCACAATATACCAGGTTCAACAAAATATTCAGCCAGTCAACACAGTTATGGATTCTGGGCAGTGCCACCTGACATTGGCACTAGAGTGTTAGTTATTTTTGCAGAAGGCAAAATGGACGAAGCGTTTTGGATAGGCTGTGTGCAAGAGCCAGTCACCAATCACATGATTCCTGGTATTGCGGCCAGTGAAAAAACATGGGACAAAAGTTCAGGAGGCCCGGCCGGACAGTTTTCCAGCAACATAGATAAAGAAAAAACATACGGAACAAAAGAGGTTCCAGCAGGTGAATTGAATAGAACAGCACCAGATTCAGATCCAGGAAGAAACTATGATAATTTTAATAAACCAATTCACCCTTTGGCAGATCTATTGGCTCAACAAGGTTTAAGTGCAGATGATGTACGTGGAACAACCACAAGTTCAGCACGTAGAGAAACACCAAGTGCCGTAATGGGTATAAGCACACCAGGAAGAAAAGATTTGTCTACTACTGAACAACCTGTGGGTACAAAGGATGCAAAATTCAATGATTTTGTCACTAGGGGTATAGGGCACACTTTTGTAATGGATGACGGTGCAGTGGATGGAACAAATCAACTTATACGACTACGAACCGCGACTGGTCACCAGATGCTTTTGCATGACACAGACGGTGTGGTCTATATTGCCAATGGATCTGGTAACAGTTGGCTTGAGATGAGTCCAGACGGAAAAATTTATATTTTTGCACAAGAAGGATTTAACCTCAGAGGCGATGGAGATTTTGAATTACATTCTGGAGGAAATATTTCATTTCACGCAAAAAATGATATAAGGTTCACTGCAGAAGGAAGTGTTATTAACAATGCTGAAAATTATCTTTTAAACATTGGCAAAAAGGGAATTTTTCACAACGCCGAGGAAGGATCAATTAGGTCTGCCGGACGTGATGGAATCACATCTTACACGCAAGGAGTACAACTACACGGCGCAGGAGGAAGAATTGACCTTGCAGGTGCCCAGGTACACTTCAACTCGGTGGCGGCACAACCAACATGGGGTCCTAGTTGGCTTAATCCCGATGCAGTTGGAATAGTCACAGACGAAAGTCAAAACGATGTTAACATCACAGTTGGTCCAGGCGAAAGACTTGAGGCTAACACTGCCAAAACAAAAACAACTGTATCAAATCTTGTGACACATGAACCTTTTACTAGAGCGCCATCGGCGGTGATTGAAACAGTTTCGCAGTGGCAGGATCCTGTAAAATGGAAACAATTGAGTGAGACTCCTGGAACATTAGAGTACATGGCACAGAAGAATAGAGAAAATAAAAATCCAAGTGTTGCTAAGACACAGTTTCTAGCAGACCAACAGAAATATATTTCAGACAACAGTCTACCACCTTCTTTAAGAAACAAAAACATTACACAAAAATCTTCAACTGATATCACCAGCATTATAGGTAAACTGCAGAAAAAACAAACTTTGAACAGAACTGAACTTAAGACATTATCTGACACTGGTATATACAATGCCAGAGAAGCCAGAATTGCAGGGCAGTCAGTTGCAGAAAATGTTAACGCAAACGGATCAGTGATTATTTCAAAAGCCAAACGAACACTTAAAGATATTGATGCCTCCGGTATGTTTAAAGGTAAAAAGACAGGCGGATTCAATAATCTTGACGTGGGCAAAGCCAAAGAATTATATGATACCTTTGCTGGAAAATACAATGACATTTATAATGTGGCAACAGTGATTCCAAATTTATCCAAAGATGATGTGGGCAGTTTGATTATCAACAAAGTAACTGGAGGTAATATCACAAGTCTTTCAGCGCCGGTTGTGCAGAAACAGGCAATTAAATATCTATCAAAAAACATAGGGAAATTTTTTAGTAGAGGCAGTGCAAATAATGTACCTCCAAGCATGAGAGGCACAGCCTCAGGCAAAATTGCACAACTAGGAGCCACGTTCAAAGCGGGTCTAAGTTCAGCAGTCAGTAGCATAGGAAAATTTTTCAGTGATGCAAGACTCAAAGAAGACGTACATAAAATAGGCGTATCACCACAAGGAATCAACATCTATATGTTTAAATACAAACACAGCAAAGGCACATATCAAGGAGTATTGGCCCAAGAGGTACCGTGGGCGAGTGAGATGACAGATTCTGGTTATTGGATGGTTGATTATGCAAAACTTGATGTGGACTTTAGGAGATTGAACTAATGGCATACGGAGACAGTGGCGACAGCGGTAACGCAAGTAAAGGTATTACTTTCAAAGGTTTTTCGTCAAGAGCAGACAGGCAGAACTTTAAGTTATATGACTTTGAATGTGCTAAACAAGATTTAATCAATCGTCTTTCTGTGCGTAAGGGAGAACGTGTTGAAAATCCTGAATTTGGTACTATAATATACGATGCTTTGTTTGAACCTTTGACAGAGGATCTTAAAGAACAGATCATTGAGGATGTTACTGAAAATTTAAATGCTGATCCACGTATCAGCACCGAGGAAATTACAGTATCTGAAGCAGACAAAGGCATTGCCATACAGGCTTCCATACGATACGTGCCACTAGATATCACAGAAAAACTACGGTTTTCATTTGATGAAAACTCTGCTTTACGTCTATCTTAATATACGCCGTTAATTTAATATATAAATATCCATACAAACAGTATGGCCACTACAGACAGACAAAACAGATTACTTGTAGCCGAGGATTGGCGTAAGATTTATCAGGCTTTTCAACAAGCAGATTTCAAAAGTTACGACTTTGAAACTCTAAGAAGAACTATGATCACGTATCTACGTGAAAATTATCCTGATGACTTCAACGATTTTGTTGAAAGTTCAGAGTATGTAGCACTTATAGACCTAATTGCATACATGGCACAGAGTTTATCATTTAGAGTTGACCTCAACGCCAGAGAAAATTTTTTAGAAACTGCAGAAAGAAGAAATAGTATTTTAAGACTGGCAAGACTTGTCAGTTATAATCCAAAAAGAAATCAACCTGCCACTGGACTTTTGAAAATAGATTCAGTGTCAACAACACAAGATGTGTTTGATTCAACAGGCACTAACTTGGCAAACCAAAGCATAATTTGGAATGATAGTGCAAACAGCAATTATAGAGAACAGTTTACCACAATATTAAATGCCGCTAATCAAACAGGCCAAATAATTGGCAAACCGCGAGAGTCCGGAACCATTGGCGGAATATCAACAGAAATTTATACCTTGAACACTGAACAAAACGATTTACCAATTCAAAGTTTTTCTTCTACAATTGGCGGAACGTCTAGACGTTTTGAAGTGGTTCCAAGCACCATACAAGAATCTGAAACCATTTACGAGGCAGATCCAATTCCTGGTACAGGATTAACATATGTGTCAAGAAATGACGGGGCGGGTGATAGTTCTAACAACACAGGTTATTTTATGCTATTCAAACAAGGTGAACTTTTACAAGAAGATTTCACTGTGGACACCGCCATTACAAATTTTATAAAAAGCCTTAACAATGATAGTATCAACAACTCTGATATCTGGTTGTTTAAATTAGATCAATTTGGTTTGCCGCTTGAAAGATGGACTAAGGTGCCTGCTTTGTCAGGAAATAATGCCATATACAATTCGTTGGCAAAATCAGAAAGAAATCTTTACAACGTAGTTACTAAAGTAAATGACTCTATTGACCTAGTGTTTGGTGATGGCGTGTTCAGTAACCTTCCACTTGGGACATTTAGAGTGTATGCTAGAAGTAGTGATAATGCCAAATTTGCAATACAGCCAGCAGATATGACAAACATACAAACAATCATACCTTATGTTGATAAAAACGGCGGCTTGCAAAGTCTTACTGTAACAATGAGTCTTAAAGCCAGTGTATACAATTCTGCTGAAACAGAATCAAATGATTCCATACGTGAAAAAGCATCTCAGGTTTATTATGCTCAAAATCGAATGATCACTGCAGAAGACTATCAAGTTATGCCTTTAAGTGCTTCACAAGAAATTATCAAAGTAAGATCAGTAAATAGGTCTGCTTCGGGCATATCACGTGCCAAAGAAATTGTTGATCCAACGGGTGCTTATTCTAATGTAAACACTTTTGCAGATGACGGAATAGTTTATCGTGAAGAATCAATACAAAAATTCACATTTAATTTTTCTAATAGAAATAATATCCAAAATGTTATACAAGCAGATGTTGAAACAAAAATTAAAGAACCTTACTCCAGACATTTTTATTATCTAAAATACGGAACAAAAGATTTAAGTTCCTTAAATGCTACATGGAATAGTACCACAACCGACACTAACACAAATACAGGATTTTTCAATTCAGGAGGTGCTATATCTGTTGGAGATTTTGCCACATCAAACTTTAAATTTGTAAAGCCTGGAGCATTAATTAAATTTACATCGCCAGACACCAGAGAATTTTCCAATAATAAACTGGTGACAGCAGGGACTAATAATGCGGAAGACAGACTTTGGGCAAAAGTTGGCTCTGTTGTTGATGACGGTTCTAATGGTGGACTTGGAAACTTAGAGTCTGGACTTGGCCCTGTTTTACTAACAAACGTTGTACCAAACGGAGCAATAGTAAACAGTGTATTCGCTAACTTGACTACAACTTTCAGTGATACTTTGAAAACAGATTTAATTGATCGTATTGAAGCCTATGAAGATTTTGGTTTAAGATATGATGTTGAGTCAGAAACATGGAAAGTGATCACATCCACTAACCTCAGTGATAGCACTGTGTTTGCTTTGACCAATGCAGGCGATACTTCGGATGGAAATTTAGATGCTAGTTGGTGGTTCAAATTTACCAATGATGGAAGCACCTACACTGTAAATTATCGTAGTCTTGACTACATCTTTGAATCAGAATCACAAAATATGTTTCATTTTGATGCACAAGAAAAAATTTATGATTATAAAACTGGAAGAGTTGTAAAAGACACTGTAAAAATATTAGCCAGCAATACTATACTTTCTAGTAGTAGTGCAATTGGCTATCCACTCACCTTTGCTGTCACCAATACTGTGACAGAAGCAGATGGATTCCAAGATAACAGAAAAGTAAAAATTGGATTTTTAGATAGTGATGATGACGGTGTTGTAGATAATCCAGAACTGTTTGATATTTTCGTAGAGCCAGACACAGCCATCACGACAAAATTTGTATTTTTTGAAAAGTTTTTAAGTTACAATAACATTGAAAGATTTAGACCTTACGGAGCAAGTAATTTTCTTGTGTTTGAAAAGGAAACAGATGTAAACTTAGCAACCACAACCTATGATGACAATCAATTGTTTTATTTCTATGATCAATTAGAAGATGTGGTTAAAAAATACAGTGCAACAACTAACACTCTGACAACGTCTACTGATTATATTGCAAGACGTGGTAGGAGCAATGTAAACTTCCAATACAAACATCATGCCGGGCAGGAAACAAGAATTGACCCTGCTATATCAAATATTATTGATTTATATCTATTGGAAAGAACATATGATAATTTATTTAGAATATTTTTACAAAACGGTGGTGAAGAGCCAAAACCAAGCACTAGCGATCAGTTAAGAATAAGTTATTCAGGAACATTAAATCCGCTTAAGAGTTTATCTGATCAAATCATATATCATCCTGTAAAATATAAAATTTTATTTGGAAAAAATGCAGAGGAAAATTTACAAGCCACTTTCAAAGTTGTTAAAAATCCAGGTACAAATGTATCAGATGCTGTCATTAAGACTAGAATAATTGCCGCAATGAATCAGTTTTTTGCATTAGATAATTGGGATTTTGGTGACAGTTTTTATTTTACAGAATTAGCCGCTTACATACACAATCAGTTAGCACCAGATTTGTTAACATTATTGATTGTTCCAAACCAGTCAGGACAGAGTTTTGGGTCTCTGTTTCAGATTGACGCCGGCGCAGACGAAATTTTTATCAGTGGGGCCACCGTTGATGATGTTTCAATAATATCAGCAGTGGGTGCCAACCAATTGGTTGCATCTGGAACTGTGGTAACATCAACAACAAATACAACAACTGGTACAAGCACTACTTCGGGATCAGCAGTGTCAGGCTCTACTACGTCCGGATCTTATTCTTCGGGATCAAGTTCATCATCAGGCAGTAGTGGGGCAGGATACTAATGGCTGACAATCCAATTAATCCACTTACTAATCAAGAAGTTGTACAACAAGGTTCTACCGAAATACGTAGGACAGTCCAGCATCTACCAGCATTTTATCGGACAGATACTAACCAAAGATTTTTGGCAAGTACCATGGATGCTTTGGTACAAAAAGGATCTCTAGAAAGACTTGACGGATTTATTGGTAGACAAGATGCATACACTAGAAAATCGGGTGATCGCTATCTTTTAGCAACTGACAGGAATAGACTTGCCTATCAATTAGAACCAGCAGTAACATACACTAAAAATGATACCACGTCGGTTAATCCAGAAGACCAAGTTGAATTTACAGCCACGTATGATGATTATATTAATCAAATAAAATATTTTGGCGGAAAAGTAAGCAATCATGATAGATTGAATAAAGCAAAAATATACAGTTGGAATCCTGCTATTGATTATGACAAACTAATCAATTACAGAGAGTACTATTGGTTGCCTGAAGGGCCTAATGCATTAGAAATTGATGTGGTTGGTCCGGGTGCAGTAGTCGAATATAAAGTCACAAATGTGGTGAAAGGTGCCTATAATTTTAGTGTGCAAGATGGAACAAACAACCCAATACTGAAACTTTATAGAGGTAACACATACAAGTTTGATATAGATGCAAAAGGCCATCCTTTTTGGATCATGACAGAACCTTATAAGGATAAAATTTCAGCAGATGGATCTACATCAACCATTTATGATACAGGGGTAACGAACAACGGTACTGACTATGGCACAATTACATTCACAGTGCCAGCCTCAGGTCCAAACACTCTGTATTACCAATGCGGCGTCCATGATAATATGAACGGAGTATTGCAAATTGCTACGATTCAAGACACCGACGACATAGATCCAGACAAAGAAATTATTGGTGCTAAAAATTATAGCATCCGCACTTTAGATCTATCTAATGGTATGAAAATAAAATTTGCAAATAACAAAGTTAGTTCAACATATCAAAACAAAGAATACTATGTTGAAGGTGTTGGAGAAAAAATTACACTTACAGATGTTAGTAAACTTATCACTCCAGGCAGTTATTCAGAAGAATTTACTGTAGGATACGATTCCTTTATGTTTGACCAACAACCTTACGGAAAAGCACTGTATAGGCCTGAATCCCTAGACTACATTACTATAAAAAGAGATTCGCTAGATAGGAACGCATGGTCAAGATACAATAGGTGGTTCCATCGATCTATAATTGAAGAAGTTGCACGTATTGAAGGATACACTGCTAACCTAAATGAAACAGACAGGGCCAAACGACCTATCATTGAATTTGATTCTGGTCTTGCTTTATATAATCACGGAACAGTGGCAAAAGATCCTATCAAGGTGATTGATACTGTCACAACTGATGCATTTAGCAGTGTGGTAAACCAACCTGGATATAGTGTGGATGGCATCACATTAGAAGAAGGAGACAGAATTATATTCACAGCAGATACAGACAATCTTGTGAAAAATAATATTTACGTAGTAAACTTTATCACTGCAACAGACAGCAGTAAAGTAATAGCGTTAACCAAAGCCACTGATGGCACACCAGCAAATGGTGATTCTGTTTTTGTGGAGTTTGGAACAACAAACATTGGCAAAACTTTTTATTATGACAGTGCAAGTACATCTTGGAAAGAAGCACAACAAAAGACTAAAGTTAATCAACAACCACTGTTTGGTATGTGGGATAACAATCATGTCAGTTTTGATGACGAAACAACATATCCTAACAGTTCGTTTGCAGGTGCTAAGGTTTTTGAATATGCCACTAGTGACAGTGCAACAGAAGATACTGTCCTTGGCATCAAAGTAAAATATCAAACAATTAACAACATTGGTGATATTGTTTTTGACAGTGATCATACCAACGGGACATTTACCTACAAAAGTGATAAGCAAATTATTACTAAAAATTTAGCGGAGGGACATTTACATTACACAACCGATAGGACTTCTCACAATTCGAGAAGTGCATGGATTGAAAGGTTGTCTGAAAGTAAACAGCGGGTAAGTAGAACGTTTGAAGCCACAGAATTTGAAAAACAACTTTTTCCAATAGACTTTTATAAAGATAGTATTGACATTACAGACTTGGAGATATCTGTTCAAGTAAATGGGGTTAATAAAAGTATTGAAACAGATTACACCCTCGTTGATGGCACACAAAACAAATATGTTAAATTTGTAAAAGAATTATCCATAGGTGATCAAATAAGATTAAACGTATACAGTGGCACTGTTAAACATAGCGAAAAAGGCATCTATGAAATTCCGTTAAATTTAGAAACTAATACAGAAAATACACAGATAGGTACTTTTACATTTGGACAAATATTAAATCACGTAAAAGATATACAAGATAAAAATAGTGAAGTCACAGGCACTGTACCTGGAGTGTCTAATCTACGTGACAAACCTGATGCAAGGCTGAAAGGTGGAAAAATAGTACAACATCAGGGTGCATTACTTCCAGCAATGTTTGGATTGATTGATCAACAAGCAAATGTTATTAGATCAATTGAATATGTCAATCAACAATATGAATTATGGTACAACAGTTTCTTGACTAAAGCATTAGGTACAACATACGAAGGTGATCCAATCAGCAGACTGGACGAAATTATTGTAGCAATTGGAGAAGGAAAAAATTCACAATCACCTTTCTACTACGAAGACATGATTGGATACGGTGAAAACGTTTCCGTCAGAACATATACTGTCAAAGACGATCTGGAAACAGAATACGCAATTGATAAGCAACACAGTTTGAAATCCTTAAGCAACCGTGCTGTATATGTGTATCTTAACAATGTACAATTATATGTTGGAGAAGATTACACGTTCAGCGACACAGATGATAGTATTTCAATTTCCGCTACTTTGGCAGATGGTGATATAATCACAATCAGAGATTATGCCAATACAACAGGAAGTTATGTGCCACCTACTCCGACCAAACTAGGTATGTATCCAAAGTATAAACCTGAAATTATTACTGACGACACATACATTACGTCAACCAGTGTGATTAGAAAACATGACGGTTCGTATACCAAGGCCTATGGCGACGAGCGTGATGATCTTATACTTGAACTAGAAAAAAGAATTTACAATAACTGCAAAGTCACATATGATAACAGTATACTAGATATAAACGATGTCATGCCTAGTGTGTTTACAAATACAGAATACACGCTTACCGAAATAAACGACACTATGAGCAGTGACTTTTATGTTTGGGCCGGAAGAAACAATGTACAATACATCAATAACACGGCGTTCCTTGAAGGTGAGCCGTTCACCTATAATTATTCAGGATCAACAGATAGAATCAAAGGAGAAAAGTTACCTGGGTATTGGAGAGCGATTTACAAATACTTTTATGACACAGACGCACCCCATCAAAGACCATGGGAGATGTTGGGACACAGCGAGAAGCCAACTGATTGGGAAGCAACATATGGTGCCGCGCCGTATACAGCAGGTAATGATGTTCTCTGGACAGCCATAAGCACTGAGCCGGGTAGATACGGAAAACCAGAAATTAAATCTTATCTCCCAGTTGATGCGTCAGGAAACCTATTAGATCCAATAACGGCTGGACTAGTTGATGTGCTTGACATTCCAGGTAGAACAAATAGTTGGAAATTTGGTGATCAAGCACCAGCAGAAACGGCATGGCGTAGATCCAGTTCATATCCTTTTAGTGTGATCAAAACACTCGCATTAACAAAACCTGCTAAGTTTTTCTCAGTGTATTTTGACAATAGTAGATTGAAGTTAAACACTGCAAACAATTATATTGATTCAGACACAGGAGTACGACAGAGATTGGCAACTGCAAAATATCATCTACAGACAGAAACAAATAATTCAACAGGAGTTGTCACTAGATACCAAACAGCAGGCTACCAACCTTTTGTAGTCAATTACCTCATATCACAAAATTTAGACACGGAAGTTTTCTTCTATAACAAAATGAAAAATTTAAGTGTGCAGTTAGCATACAAGTTAGGTGGATTCTCTGATAAAAATAATCTAAAGATTCTTACTGATTCAGTGTCACCAGGATCCACATCAGGGTCCAAATTTATACCTGATGAGAATTACAAAATTTTGTTTAGGACATCCAATCCGGTAGAGACATTTGATTATTCAGGAGTCTTAATTGAGAAAAATGCAGAGGCAGGATCAGATGGATCCACTCTTTTAGGTGGATATAGAGTGCTTGGTTATTCTACTATAAAGCCATTTTTCAAATTTCAGTATCCTGTCAAAACTTCTTCGGCATCTGCTGTCCGCGTAGGGACAAAGGAAGTTAAACAATATAAAGATTATCAAGAAACGATCCAAACTATTCCATATGGCTATGTATTTGACACATTGCAGGACGTTGCAGATTTTTTACTAGGCTACGGACACTATCTTGAATCGCTTGGATTCAAATTCAACAAATATTCAAAAGAACTAAAGGAAACTGTAAATTGGAGCAACGCCGTAAAAGAGTTTTTATTTTGGACCACACAGAACTGGTCACCAGGTAGCGCCATTACAGTATCACCAGCCGCAGACGGATTCGAACTAGACACTAACAATACCATTGTTGGTCGATTAAGAAACATTGCTGGTGATTACTCAATGTTAGACGCTGGAGGCAGAAAACTAGATATAAGGGAAGTTTCTACTAAGCGTATAGGCAAAACATTTGATCTTGGAATCAAAAGTTCAGATATTGGATTATATAATATTTCTTTAAACACTGTTCAAAAAGAACACATTTTGTTATTTGATAATCGCACAGTTTTTTCTGATATAATCTATGATCCTTACACAGGCTTCAGACAACAACGTCTTAAAGTGGTTGGATGGAAAACAGCAAATTGGAATGGTGATTATTATGCTCCTGGATTTATTTTTGATTCTGCAAAAGTAAATTATTGGAGCCGTAACACAGATTACAGAGTAGGTGACACAGTAGAATATCAAGGCAAATTTTATGTTGCTAAAATAAACCATAATAGTCTATCAAGTTTCGTTACAACTAATTGGACTTTGAAAGACGAAAAGCCTAAACCTCAATTGATTCCAAATTTTGACTATAAAATTTCGCAATTCAACAATTTTTATGACCTTGAGTCTAACAACTTTGATGAAGCACAAGAAAGACTGGCACAACGTTTAATTGGATATCAAAATCGAGATTATCTAGAAAATTTATTTGTCAATGATGTTTCCCAATATAAATTTTATCAAGGATACATTAGAGAAAAAGGTACAAAAAATGCTATTGATAAATTACTCAAGGCCAAATATGAAGATCAAGATATAACATTGGATCTTTACCCAGAATGGATGATACGTTCTGGTAGATTTGGTAACACTGATAGTAGAGAGAGTATACAAATAACATTAGACGAGTCAAAATTTGTCCGCAATCCACAAAGCATAGAGTTTTTCAACACAACAACTTTTGATAAGGATTATGATAGAAGCCAAGCGGTCGCGGCCACTGGACTCTACTATAAACCTATAGATTATGATCCAAACACAACATTTTCACGTTATGATTATACAAAAGAAAACGTAGATAGAGACAACGTGCAGATACTTAAGACTGCAGGATATCCACAACCGGGACAGGTGCAACACACTGCGTTTAATATTGTTGATTTATTGAATTTTGATGTTGAGTCATTAAAGCGTAATGATTTATTTTGGGTAGCAAACAAGTTCAACGCTGATTGGGACGTGTTCAGACTGTCTAATACTGGATTGAAAATAGTACAATTACAATCTGTTGCAGATGGCCTAATTCAAATGACATTTAATGATTCTCATAATTTTGTTCAAGACACAAACAGAACTACCGCAGACTTTTTTGCTATAACAAGTGCTCAGTTGACCGAACTTAACGCTGTGTATCAGGTTAATCAAATCATAGACCATAAAACGATTATAGTAGAGTATGGAGGAGGCACAGCCGAACTACCAACATTGGATGATCAATCCACTGCTGACAGTTATGGAAATGTTTTAAAGTTTATATCAGTACGTTTGTCTTCTATGGACAATGTCAATGATATTATACACTACAACGATTTCAAAGATAAGGACGCATCATTATCGTTGCCTGGAGATAAAGTTTTCACTGACAGTGATACTTCAGGACTATGGCGAGTCTACGAAAAGCAAGATCCATATAATTATACGAGACAGTTGTCTCCAAATTCTACAATAGCCAATCAAGATTTTGGATTCCGAGTTGTAGCACGTAATGATGGAAGAACAATAGTTGTTTCCTCGCCAACACACAATCAAGGATTTATAAACTTCTTGTTTAGAAACACACCTAGTGGAGTGTTTCAAAATCAAGGGTCAGTTACAACAACCGCAGGTGATGATAACACTGGTAGACTTGGGTACAGTCTGTCAATGAGCACAGATGAAAATTTTGTTGTGGCAGGTGCACCTTTTGCCAATAGTCTTGGATCTGATGGAAGCACAAGATTTTCTGATGCTGGATTAATAAAAATATTTGTTTGGGATCCTAACAGTTTCACATACTCAGCGTTATCAACTAGGCTACCACCTACAGATGAAGCAAGTCAAAATTTTGGTTGGGCACACAAGATATGTGAACCATCAGCAGATTCAATTAGAAGTACTCCAGTCAAATACATGTTTGTGTCTGCACCAGGCATTAGCACTGATACTGGAGCGGTATACATGTATGAGTGGGGAGTTGGCGCAGACGGGTCAACATATGATACTTGGACTCAAAATCTCACAATAAGTTCAAACGATGCTGGAACCAATAAGAGATTTGGACATGCATTAGCGGCCAACGATAACGGTGACTTGTTAGCAGTAAGTTCTAAAGCACCAGGTAAAGCAGGAATGGTTGAAATATTTAGGAGAACATCTCAGAGCAACGATGACAGTGTGGATCACAGTTTTACTCATATACAAACATTAAGCGGTGTGACGGCTGACGGTTCAAGTATCAACTCAGAATTTGGCCATGATTTAGCCATGAGTAAAGATGGAAACACACTAATAATTACGGCACCAGGTGCAGATCAAACTAATCAAGCAGATTCAGGCACAATATATTACTACAAGTGGGACGCTGATGGTGACAGCACTCTAGCCTACACTTTGCAACAAACTATACTGGCACCAGATACAGAAAGCAATATGAGATTTGGAAGCAGTATTGATATTAACGATAATGGCAACAGATTAGTGATTGGTGCTGAAAACTTTGGTAACTCAAGAAAAATGTTATTTGATAGCGGTGCCACTACTTTTGATTTACAAGACACTGAATTTGTTGATGCAAACACTGGATCAGGTGCTGTGTACACAGCAACATTATATAATACAAAATATATTATAGATGATAGATTAGTTACAACAGATGTCACCTCAGACGATGATTTTGGTAAAGGAGTTTGTGTAATAGATGATGCTGTATTTGTTGGTGCGCCCAATGATGATGGAAACATAGGCACAGACGGTAGCACTGTTTTAGAAAATGACGGCACAGTTTCGCTTTTTGATTTGAAAAAGAGTGGAGACTTTGCGTGGAGTAACATCACAACTGAAACTGCTTTTGTAGATACTACAAAATTAGGACATACATTTGATTTTGATAGAAGGTCTAATCAGATTAGAAATTACTACGAACTTTATGATCCAGTCAAAGGACAAATACCTGGATTAGCAGATAGAGAAATAAACATCAAGACACCGTGGGATCCTGCAATTTATAATTTTGGTTCCACTGCGAATTTCAAGACACCGTGGGCGGAAAAACATGTTGGAGAAACATGGTGGGATCTAAGTAAAGTCAAATGGCTATGGTATGAACAAGACTCACAAGAGTATAAAACAAATCATTGGGGCAAAACTTTTCCAGGATCTGAAATTCATGTATATGAGTGGATAGAAAGCACTCTATTACCAAGCGAATTTGTAGACGGAATACCTGCATTTCCTGATGACAGCAAATACACAGTAAAAGAACGTTACAACTCTGAATTAGACCAGTTTATAAATTATTACTATTACTGGGTAAGAAACACCACAACAATTCCAGCAAACAGCGTTGCTGAAAGGAAAAATTCAACATCATTTATTAGTAATTTACTAGCAAATCCGCAAGGGTTAGGAGTAAGATATTTTGCACCTACAGACACTAACAAAATGATTATTGTGAATGCCAGAAATTTAAGTAACGATTCTATTGTCCTTAATGTAGACATTAGGAAAAATAATTTTGACGGGTCTGCTCACAGTGTCTGGAAACTGGCCAGAGAAGGAGATCCACAGTATAGACCTGGAACATCTATTGAGCAAAGATGGTGGGACAGTTTAATTGGCAAAAATGAATCTGGCGACATGGTTCCAGATATTACATTACCCCTAAATGAACGTTATGGTAACAACATAAGACCGAGACAGAGTTGGTATGTAAATCGTTATGATGCTCTAAAAGAAATAATAGACTATGCTAACTCAGTATTGAAGAAAAATCAATTATCTGGCACAATTAACTTAGATAATCTTAACAAAGCAGAACCTGAACCTACTTCTGCAAGTCTAGAATGGGACGCTACTGTTGATACATATGCGGAACTAACATATTTAAACACTGCTGACCTATCAGGTGCTGTCAAATATCTTGTAAAAGCAGATGAAACTGCTAATAATTTCTGGGCAATATACACTTGGGACGGAACAAGTTTCACAAGAACAAAATTACAATCATACAATTCATCATCATATTGGAGTTATGTAGACTGGTATGGTACAGATCCAGAAGTGCATGAAATGATACATGATGAAAATACGCCAATTGATGCCCAAGTGACTTATGAATATGAACTTGATTCACTGGATCTTGATGTGGGCAAACACGTGAAAGTCACACAGGCAGACACAGGAGGATGGAAATTGTTTATGAAAACTACAACAGGCTTCACAAATGTTGGTGTTGAAAATGGTACAATAAGATTGAGTACAAAACTTTATGATTATTCTCAGGATGCTACTGGATTCGCCGGCGGAGACAATTTTGACGACAATTTCTTTGACCAAGAGCCAACAATTGAAACAAGAAATATTTTAACTGCAATAAGAGATGATTTATTCATCAACAGACTGGCGGTTGAATATAATAATTTATTCTTTATTGGTTTAAGAAAGGTATTAGCAGAACAAACTTATGTTGACTGGTTGTTCAAAACTTCATTTATTAATATCACCAACACAGTAAGACAACTAGATCAACGTAAAAGTTACACTGCTGGAACTGACAGTTGGGTTGAAAGTTACATAAATGAAGTCAAACCATTCCATTCAAAAATTAGAGAATATAAACTTGGATACGAATCAACGGACACGCAGGACGGCATATTTTCTGATTTTGATAATCCTGCATTTTACGATAATTCAACAAAGAAAATTCGTAACCTCAATACCATAAGTGATACAGATAAACTTACTGAATATCCACATCAGATGTGGTATGACTATCATAAAAAATTTGTAACTTCAATAACAGTATCATATTCTGGATCAGGATATGAAACTGCACCAACTGTGACCGTGATAGGCGGCACAACAGGTTCGACAGGCCCATTCCAAATCCAAGGTAACAGCAACAGAGGGACCACTTCTGGCACGTATGGTTACTATTATCCATTATTCACTAGTGAACGTCATGCAAAAACTTGGGATAGCCAAAACAACAGCGGAACTGGCACCGCAACTGAGTTTAGTTTTGATGAATATGAAGGAACATTTTGGATGCCGGATGGTACAACAAACACAGGAAAAAGCACAAGAAACACAGTGTACAAAATGTATGAAACACCTGACACGTCAGCGGCAACTGCCACAGCAACAGTGGTTGATGGCCGAGTAACAAAAATAAATTTAGTAAGTAACGGAAAAAACTATACTGCCACGCCAACTGTGGTACTGACAGGCGGTAAGAACGATGGTACAACACCAAGTGACACGGCAAGAGCATATGCTAATTTACAAAATGATCTTGTGAGAGATATTGATACCACTATCAAGTTTGACAGAGTTCATCCAGTTCATGCTGTGGTAGATTGGACTATTAATACTTCTTACGCATATGGACAATTAATTAGATACAACAATGAATTATACAAGGCCACTGATCATTTTACGTCAAACACCAAATTCAATGACAACATTGGCAAAGTTTATAAAATACGAGGTGATGAAACAGGTTTAACCGCCGCAGATAGAACCGCAGGATTCTACACACCAGATTCAGGTATGCCTGGAAATGAATTATCACAACTAATGTCGGGCGTAGATTACGGTGGCACAATGGTGACAGGATTGCTATTCCGTCAGGGGCAAGGATGGGACAATGCCAATTGGTATGACTATCCGTGGGACAATTTTGGTGACACACGTGTCAAAGCCTTTATTGCTGACGGCTCTACAAACACATACACGTTCTCAACTGCTCCTGCCAAGTCAGATGTATATTCTGTATACACCACTTTAGGCGATAGCACAAGAACTAAACTGTCAGATGTGTTTAGAGGAGATGGATCCACAACCAGTTTCCAACTCAGTACTACTCCAGACGAAAATGCTTTGGTAGAGTTCATTCCAATTGACGACGACGGAGTACTGACACCAACGGATGATCGAACACTGGATACATTATTAAAAGGTGGCCTATTTAACACTGCTTTAGGCACAGCGGCCAGTGATATACTTACAGACGGTGATCAATTTGTATCACCAGAAACAAGTTATGCACCAGAAGAGGCTGTACCAGGCCAAATGTTTGACACAGTTGACATCAAAGTTTACACATCACCAGAGTCTGGAGTTCCATTTATTACTGAAAATTTATATACAGGAGATGCTGTAACCACTAGTTTTGCATTAGGAGATTTCCCTGGATCTCTTGCATCAGTAACAGTTTCTGTAGACGGCACAGTCAAACGATTAACCACAGACTACACAGTTGATGTTGGAGACAAAACAATCACATTTGGAAGTGCGCCAGGCCTAGGGAAATCAATCAGTGTTAGAACTTTTGCTGTATCAGGTGAAAACTACAGAGTATTAGACCAATACCGAGGTGATGGATCAACAACCACATTCACCACAAGCACCAGAGGAGAATTTAATTTGGATTCAACTGCCAGTGACATCTACGTGACCATTGACGGAGGCCCAACTACTTTATTTTCAACTACAACCACTGCAAACACAATCACAGTTACATTTGACAGTGCACCAGCGGCAAACGCTTTTGTTCAGATTGCTGGTTTCAACAAATCAACCACATCCACAAGAAGTTTTGCAAGTATTAGAAATGAACTAATCACATTTAACAGTGCCATAACAAGATACACATTGTCGTTTCCTCCAGGAGCAATTGGTCCTCTATCAGGTTTGACAATGATCGAAGTGGGCGGAAAAATGTTACGTGGCCCTGACATCAGTTACTATGTTGGAGATGGCACTACCACTAGATATGGATTCAATCCATTGACAGGTTTGGGAGAAGATTCAACATTTACAAACACATTAGGTGAAGACAGCACAATTGATCCTGTGAAGACTATCACAGATCCGTCACAAATTGTTGTGCATGTCAATGGGGTGAAACAAGTTCAGAACACAGATTATGTGGTGGATCTTGCAGGCACTATTCTGACTGCTGATGAAACTGACACAGTGGACACTACTTTAGTCACAACAGATGTGGCTGGATCTCCAGACAGGATTTCATTTGTTACAGCACCAGCACAAAATGACCTAATTGCAATTTCCACATTGGTTGATAATCATTACACAGTTGATGGCACAGATGTCATACTAGAACCTGCTCAAATTTCTTCAGATGGATATTCTCTATCCAGTGGTGATGTGATAAATGTAACAACGTTTAATAATGCGCTAGGAATGAAACTTCGTAGGGAGGTATTGGAAGGCAAGACCAATAACGTATTCAAATTGCGATTTGATACCTTGAATCCAAGTTACACTTTTGCATGGTTTAATGGAGAACAGTTGACCCCAGGCACTGATTTCACAGTGTCAGGCAATACTTTGACTGTGTTGAATAAAACAAGTATCACATCTTCAGACAGATTGGATGTGATGTATTTTGCGGTTGAATCTGCAATTGGAGCAACAGGTTTTAGAATATTCAAAGACATGTTGAATAGAACTTTTTACAAACGAATTAACAAAAATGCCACAACAAAAATTGCACAAGATGTAACAGATGAATCTATCATTATTCAAGTTGAAGATGGAACTGTGTTGCCGGAGCCAAATGCGGCCAACAACATACCAGGTGTAATTTTTGTTGATAAAGAAAGAATAGAATATTTTACCAAGTCAGGAGACACTTTAGGCCAACTAAGACGAGGCACACTTGGTACAGGAATTAAGGATCATAGTTCAGGCACAGCAGTGGTAGATGCGTCTGGTACTCAAACTATACCTTATACGGACACAGTATACACCAACACA
>Ga0160423_10001102_pt1 | contig 22557 bp, 22 predicted proteins | sample CRUFie14St8metaG_FD_108191 | JGI IMG/M metagenome (GOLD analysis project Ga0160423, IMG submission 108191) | Marine microbial communities from the Costa Rica Dome - CRUD Field 142mm St8 metaG | ecosystem: Environmental > Aquatic > Marine > Oceanic > Photic zone | place: Costa Rica: the Eastern...
ACAATGAAAGAGAATGGAAGCGTAATTGTAGATTATGTATCTAGAAAAAATAAAATTACTCAATTATTAAATTCTGTTTCTAGTGAACACAAACTTACTCACGTTGTATCTGAAAGTTTACTTGATGATATTACCTCATTATGTGAATGGCCAATGGTTTACATAGGAGAATTTAATAAAAAGTTTTTAAATTTACCAGAAGAATGTCTCAGACTGACAATGGAAATTCATCAAAAATACATATCCACATTTGATAAAGAGAAAAAAATCTCTAACAAATTTTTAATTGTTTCAGATAATACTAACCCCAAAAATAAAGACAGAATTATAAAAGGTAATCAAAAAGTTATATTGCCCAGACTAGATGATGCAAATTTCTTTTACAACAAAGATTTAAATGCTGATATTGAAAGTATGAATTCAAAATTGGAAAAAATCACCTATCATAATAAAATTGGGTCTCAACATGAAAGGGTACAAAGAATAGTAGAAATTTCAGAACTTATCTGTAGTGAACTATCTCTCCCATCCGAACAAATCACTAAAGCAGCACAATTTTGTAAATTTGACTTAACATCACAAATGGTAGGTGAATTTCCTGAATTACAAGGTTCTATTGGAGGATATCTTTTAAGGAATAAGAATTATGATGAGATAGTCTATAAGGCTGTCCAAGAGCACTACCATCCAAAACATGCCGACGATGAATTACCTTCCACCATTACTTCTCAAATTTTAGCTCTAAGTGATAAGCTAGAAATACTATTTATCTTTTTTTCTATAGGCGTTAAGCCTACTGGGGATAAAGACCCTTTTGGATTGCGACGAGCTGCTCTTGGAATAATAAGAATTTGCTATGAAAAAAAAGTTGAAATTGATCTTGATAAATTTATTAATATTTTGGCAGACAAGTATAAAAAATATATCCTAGCTGAAAACTTGAGACATGATCTTTTGAATTTTTTTAAAGATCGTATTGTTAATTTTTTGAAAAGCAAAAGCATCAGACACGATGTTATTGACAGTATTATTCATACCTCTTTAAGAAATTTATCGGTGGTGAAATTAAAATTAGATGCGATTAATAAGTTTTTAACATCAGATTATAAGTCGAGTTATCTTGAAATGACCAAAAGGATTGAAAATATTATTAAAAATAAAAATATTCCTGACCAAATTCAATTTGAAACACTTGAAACTGACTGTGAGAAAAATTTGTACAATTCTATTCCAAAAGTAAAAGAGAATGTACTTAAAGAAATATCAAATCATAATTATTTTTCTATATTTTCTGAAATATTGTCTGTAAAAGAAAATGTTAATTTCATGTTTGATAATCTTTTAATTATCAGCGAAAATAAGACTAATACTCTTAATAGGCTATATCTTTTAAATGCAGTTTTACAGCTTAGTAATTATTTTTTTGATTCAACTAAATTGATAGATGAAAATAAGTAACAAATTAATAGTCCTTGATAGAGACGGGGTTATAAATCAGGATAGCTCTGAGTACATTAAGTCTATTGAGGATTGGAAATTATACGATTCAGCAGTGGAGGCAATAAGGGTTTTTAATAAATTAAAATTTAAAGTTATAATCGCTACCAACCAATCAGGCATTTCTAGGGGTTATTATAATGTCGAATTACTTTTAAAAATAAATATGCTTTTACAATCAAAATTGTATGCAGTGGGTGCAAAAATCGATTCTGTTTTTTTTTGTCCTCACTTGCCAGAACATAAATGCTTATGTCGAAAGCCTCTTCCAGGTATGCTAAGTGAAATTTTATCGAGATACTCAGTCAAATCAAATTCATTACATTTTTTTGGTGATTCTTATAAAGACTTTTTAGCAGCAAAAAATATTAGAGCAAAATTTATATTAATTGACACTAAGAGGCCGTCCATATCTAATAAATTTTCTTCTAAAACCCCAATATTTCAAACGCTATATGATGCGGCACTTAGTTACCAGCATTAATAAATTTTTAATCTTTTTTCGATCATTAATTTTTGAATTAATAAGGTTATTTCTCACAGTTTTATTTTGTTTCATTGGTAACTTTACTTTTTTCATGAAATTAGAGTATCGATATAGACTTATAACGCTGTGGTCAAAACTTAACATTTATTTTGTGAAATATATATGCGGTGTTAACTACAAAGTATCAGGTATAGAAAATATAGGTTCTGATGCAGTTATTGTTACCTCTAACCATCAATCAGCCTGGGAAACTTTATTTTTTCAAATTTTATTTTCAAAACAAACATGGATATTAAAAAATGATTTACTTAAGATACCTTTTTTCGGCTGGGGTCTCAGACTTTTAGACCCAATTGCTATAAACAGAAAAAATAAACTACAAGCATTAAAATTTATCATTCAAAAGGGTACAAGGAAACTTGCAAATGGCTGGAACATTATTTATTTTCCTCAGGGAACCAGAGTTGAGCCAAATATAAAAATCAAGTTAAGCAGTGGTGTTTTTATGTTGTCCAAAAACTCGAATTTTCCTATTCTACCCGTTGTGCATAATGCAGGAGTTTTTTGGCCCAAAAACTCATTCTTGAAATATCCTGGTACTATTTATATTAAAATAGGTAAACCTATTTGCGACACAACTAATGTTATTAACTCAAAAAAAAATCTCGAAGATTGGATGAATGAAAATTATTCTTTTTTTAATAATTCTTAAATCACTTATTATTTTGACATCTTGTGGATCAACTGGGGATTTATATCTTGATACCAAACAGTTTAAAAAAAAATTAAATAATGTTTACCAAACAAAATAATAACGTCCTGGTCGAAAATATTAATATATTAGAGCTTGTAAAAAAAATAGAAACACCTGCCTATATTTATTCCAAGAAGAAAATAATTGAAAATGTTAACACTTTGAAATCAGGTTTAAAGAAGGTTGATAACTTAATATGTTTTTCTGTTAAAGCTAATTCAAACTTAAATTTATTAAAAGTTCTTGTCAGCGAAGGCTTAGGAATGGATATAGTTTCAGGTGGCGAATTAAGAAAAGCTTTACTTGCCGGATGTAATTCAAAGAAAATTGTATTTTCAGGAGTTGGCAAATCACCTGTAGACATTGAATATGCCATACGTGAAGACATTTTACTATTCAATGTTGAATCTGAGTCTGAGCTGATTGTAATTAATAAAATTTCCAAAAAATTAGGAAAAACAACATCAATTGCGGTAAGAGTAAATCCTGATGTATCCCCAAATACTCACCCATATATTTCAACTGGCTTAAAAGAAAATAAATTTGGAATTTCTATTAATGATTCACTAAATTTGCATAAAAAAATAAAGAATTTCAAAAATATACGAGTGATTGGTGTTGACTTTCACATTGGGTCACAAATTACAGAGGTCAAACCCTACATTGACTCTTTAATTAAGATTGAAAATTATATAGAAGAATTACGTAACTTTAATATTCAATTAGAATTTTTAGATATTGGTGGTGGATTTGGATTAATGGATAAAAGTGATTCCTTTAATTTAGGTCTTATGCTAAGTGAAATTGCAAATAAATTAAAAAGTTTTAATTTAAAAATAATAGTTGAGCCAGGTCGATCAATTATTGGTAATACTAGTTTTCTTATATCAAAAGTTCTTTATATAAAAAAAAATGAGTCAAAGAATTTTGCAATATGTGATGCTGGAATGAATGACCTATTAAGACCTGCTCTTTACCAGTCATATCACGAAATAGTAAATTTAAGTAATTTTCTATCCTCGGATAAAAATTTAAATGTCTTTGATATTGTTGGCCCTGTTTGTGAAAGCTCTGATTGTTTTTTTCCCAAAAAAACTATTGATTTATCAGAAAATGATTATATTGCCATAATGAATACTGGGGCATATGGATATAGCATGGCTTCTAACTATAACTCTCGACCTAAACCTGTTGAAATTTTAATTGATGATGCAAAATGTATAGTTATCAGAAAAAAAGAGTTAGTTGATGATTTAATGAAAAATGAAATTACACAAGAATTACTATGATTGTTTTTGATTTAATCTGCTCGAACGGTCACAGTTTTGAAGTTTGGTTTAATTCTAACAATGATTATAAAGAGCAAAATGATAAAGGTCTTCTTGTCTGTCCATATTGTGAATGTAATAAAATTTCAAAAAAATTATCAGCACCTAAAATAAAGTCATCTAACGACAATCAAAATCCAAAACAAAATTTTGACATAATTTCCTTGCGAAAAAAATTCCTTGATTATGTTGAAAAAAATACCGAAGATGTTGGACAAAAATTTCCAGAAATAGCAAGGAAAATTCACTATAACGAAATTGATCCCAAACCCATTAGAGGAAATGCCTCAATGGAAGAAGTTAAAGATTTACATGATGAAGGAATTAAAGTTGTAGCACTTCCTAATAAAGTTGACGATAAACAATTAAATTAGATAATTAACCTTATAATAGAAATATTTACAATTTTAGAAAAAACTATGACTTAATTCTATTTAAGATTGCAATAATAATTAGAGTAAATTGTAGAAAAAAAATGATGTTAAATTCATATATTAACTTTAAAGATTGTACATAGTGAATGATGGAAAGAAATAATATTACATAAACCAACATATGAATTTTTTTCCAAGTATCGCCCAATACAACTTTCAAATAATTATTTGATGTTACTGTCAGTGGTATTAATAAAATATAAGCTATAAAACCAAAAAAAATATAATTTAGTAACATCAATTCATTTATTATATTTTCAAAATCTTGGTAATTTTCTATTATGAGCCATATTAATAAATGTACTGTAGAGTATATAAATGTAACTAAACCCAATTCCTTTCTAATTTTAATAAAGCTGGCATTAAAAAACCTATCAATTAATGGAATAGTAATTGTCAATTGTAAAAAAAATAAAGCCCACCAACCTGAAATAAATATAGATTTTTGAACAGGGTTAGGCCCTAATAAATCATTAATTGCAGCTAGTATAATCCATGCAAGCGGAAGAAATGTTAGTAATAAAATCAATATTTTTTTAAAAGTTAATTTGTAAATCTAAATTACTATACAAACTCTCAACCTCTTCTGAGTAACCATTAAACATTAAAGTTTTTCTCTTCCTAAATTCACCTATTCTTCTTTCTTTTTTTTGTGACCATCTTGGATGGTCTACTAATGGGTTCACGTTAGCATAGAATCCATATTCAGTAGGTGCTGCTTCTGACCATGATGTAATTGGTTTTTTTTCAGATAAAATTATCTTGACAATTGATTTAGCACTCTTAAATCCATATTTCCAAGGAAAAATTACTCTAACTGGCGCACCATTTTGATTTGGAAGAACTTTACCATACATTCCTAAACACAAAAGTGATAAAGGATGGAAAGCTTCATTGATAGTAACTGCCTCTTTATATGGCCAATTTAATGTTGGTGTATTTTGACCAGGCATTTGTTCTGGGCGGTAGACAGTTTCAAATTGAACAAATTTGGCTCTTGAATTTGGTGAGCATTGTTTTAAAAGATTAGATAATGGGTATCCTAGCCAAGGTATAACCATGGACCAAGCCTCTACACATCTAAGTCTATAAATTCTTTCCTCAATTGCTGCCAACTTTAATAATTTGTCAATATCAAATATTTTTGGTTTATCAACCTCACCTAAAACTTCAATCGTCCAAGGTTTTGTTTTAAACATACCTGACTTCTCTTTGGGGTCCTCTTTATCTAGCCCAAATTCATAAAAATTATTATATGAGGTTGCATCTTGATAATCTGTCAATTTTTTATCAGAGGTATCAAGTTGATATGATGATTTACTAAACTCTATATTCTTAGAGGCAAAAGTGGATTTGCTAAAAATTAATGGAGATAAGAAATTCATATATATTGATGACTTAATAATTTTTCGTCTGTTCAAAAAATAATCCTCAGGTGTAACATCTGTATATTTGAATTTATTTTTCATAATAACAACACACTCGCCATGCCAAGAAAAATCAAAAAACCCATACAATCAGTAGTAAAAGTTAATAAAATACTAGAACCAATGGCTGGATCTTTGTTAAATTTTTTCAAAATTAACGGGATCATCATTCCTGCAAAAGCAGCAACAACAAGATTTAGAACCATTGCGCTCATCATAACAAAACCCAATCCTTTATTAGCATACAGTAAAGCAGCTAAAGTACCGGCAACACTACCCCAGATTAATCCATTCACAACTGATACAGTTAACTCTTTTTTTAGTAATTTCATCGCAATATTTCTTGATATATCACCTGAATCCAAAGCTCTAACGATAATAGTTATTGTTTGATTGCCTGAATTACCAGCAATAGCGACAATAATTGGCATTAAGGTCGCTAAAGCAACTAACTTCTCAATAGAACCTTCAAACAAACTAATAACTCTGGAAGCAACAAAAGCTGTGAATAAATTTAACACTATCCAACCAGAACGATTTTGCACACTTTTCCATACTGTTGAAAAAAGATCCTCATCTTTTAACCCAACTTTTTTTAAAACATCCTCTTCATTGTCTTCGCGAATATAATCAAATATTGAAACTGCCTTTAACCTTCCAATAACATGATTTTCCTCATTAATAACAGCGGCAGATGTTAAATCATATTTTTCAAAATCCCTAACTACCAAATCAGCAGAGTCCTCGGGTTTAAAAACATAAAATTCTTTATTCATAACCGAACTTAAAATTTTATTTGGTGAAGAGGTCAATAAAGTACTGATAGGCAAGACTCCTTTAATTTCTCCTTTTCTGTTGACAACAAAAATCTGATCTGTATGTTCAGGCATATCATCAAAACGTCTTATGTATCTTGTTACAACTTCAATGCTGACATTGTCTCTTACTGTTAACATATCAAAATCCATCATACCACCAGCACTATCCTCTGGGTATAGAAGTGCATTTCTTAGTTGAGTTCTCTCCTCTGGTGGTAAGGATCTAACCACATCATCAATTACTTCCTCCGGAAGGTCGGGAACTAAGTCAGCAATTTCGTCAGCATCTAATTGTTCTGCTGCAGCTACTATTTCCTCTGAATCCATACTACTAATTAGAGTTTCTCTTACAGCATCTGATACCTCAAGCAAAATTTCACCATCAATATCTGACTTAATTAGATTCCAAATGATTAATCTTTTTTCAATTGGCATCAGCTCTAATACTCTTGCAATGTCAGCAGGGTGCAACTTGGCTAATTTTGACTCTAATTCAACTATATTTTGTTTGTGAATTAAATTTTCAACTAATTTTTTTCGGTCTTGATTTCGATCAGTAACTAATTTGTTAACGATTTTTTGTTTAGACAGCAATGCCTCTATCTCGACAATTGCATCTTCAAGATTTATTTTGTTAACTTCTGACATCTTATCTATCGAGGCAAAAGAGTCCTATAGGGTTTATCTTCACAAATAACTTTAGAGTTTTTTATTTTCGCATTAAAAAGAACAAGCTTATTATTTTTCCAGATAAAACCAAGTCTTCTTTTTCCGTCAGCAGCAAGTAAATCCTCGATTTCTATGAAATTGCAATCACCATTTTTACCACTTAAATTTAATTCATAATAAAAATTCCCCTTTACAGGAGATGTGCCTGTTCCGTCATCTTTAAAAGTCCATTTTTTTTCATTTTCATCTTCATACTTGCCACTTAAGACAAGACTATTGATGAATGGTCCAAGTGATTTACCAATATTTACATAATTGATCCACTTTTTTGTAATAAAACTTTCTTTAAACTGTAATTTTTTTAATGCTTTGTTTGGCTCTTTTATACCTCTGAGGTTTAAAAATTTAACATCATTTGAATTAATTGGGGAATTGCTATCAGACATTGCAATTTTTAAGGTATCTTGTTTATCGGTACCCTCAATAGCTATAGCAATTTGCAAAACTATCTTGTCCATATTGGTTATTATTATCGGGTAGCCAGAACCATCCCTCTTAATAACAATCATGTTTGGTTTTTGATTCTTATATGTTTCTAAAGGATTTTTATTACTTTCTAGTTGCATTATATATTTTTCAGAAAGCCAAATTCCCTGTAAATCTTTTATATATATTGTTTCAGAAGCAAAAAGGGAATTTTCAACAAATACAAAAAGAAATGGAAGAATTAACTTAAAAATTAGGTTTGATTTTTGCATAATTAGTTTCTTTTTCATATTCTCTACCAAAATTTAATAATTGATCATCGTAACCTATTTTACCAATAAATTGGGTACCTATTGGCAGACCATTTTTTGAAAAACCACTCGGAATACTTAAGCATGGAAGCGATGTTACACTAAATAGATAACAAGATTTCATCCAATCAAGATAGTTATTCATTTTTTTGTTATTGATATGTGTTGGAAATTCCTTTTTATAGCTAAAAGGTAAAACTTGACTGACAGGTGAAACCATAAAGTCATATTTTTCGATTTCCTCATAAAGACAAGATAAAATTTTATTTCTTTTTAATTCTACATTCGAAAGATCTTTTACTGTCAATTTAGATCCTAACTTGATGTTCCACTTTATTGAAGGCTTTAACATACTTTTTTGTTTTTTTGTAAATCGACTAAAACTTATATAAAAGTAATAAGCTCTTAGTTTTATAAAAACATCATCTAATTCATTTAGGTTAAATTTATTTATTGAAAACAATTTATGACCTAGTCCTCGCAAGGTTTTTTTAACAGTGTTGAAATTTTTAGAAACTTCATTATCTATTGGCATAAATTTTTCCAGATTAAATACACCCACTCTATATTTATTCTTATTTTTTTTTAATAGATTAAAGTCAAGTTTTTTTTGAATTGCTGATAATGGGTCCATTTTGTATGAATTTTGAAAATTATTTAAGGCTATAGACAAATCAGTAATTGTTCTAGCCATAAAGCCATTTACATTTAATGGAAACCAATAGATCTTGTTTGGCCAAACAGTTATTAATCCAGGTGAAGGTCTCAATCCAATAACATTACAAAAGCTTGCGGGATTTCTTAAAGACCCACCAAAATCTGATCCGTCTGATATTGAATAAAAACCTGAAGCAAGTCCAGCAGCCCCTCCACCAGTAGAACCACCAGAAGTTTTTGATAAATCATAAGGGTTTTTGGTGGCCCCAAATAATTCATTATAAGATTGGGATCCTGCGGCAAATTCTGGGACATTTGTCTTTCCCAATGAAACGCATAAAGCATCTTCCATACTCTGAACTGTTGATGCGTTGAATGTTGGTTTATAATTTTTAAAAATTTTTGACCCAAAGGTAGTGGGCATACTTTTTGTCTCAAATATATCCTTATTAGCAACTGGAATTCCAACCAAGCCATCAATCTCAATCTTCTTTTTTGCAATTAAATTATCAATAAATTTGCTCTTTTTTAGAGCATTCTCCTCGTTTATATAAATTAAAGCATTTACTTTTGAATTATTTTTTTTTATATTTTTAAGGAATTCTTTAGTTAATTCATATACAGATATTTTTTTTTTACGAAGTAAAGTATTTAATTTTTTTATTGAAGAAAAACAGATATTCATTTAATTAATCTCAAAATAATTATTCAGTCATCACATTTGTATTAAAGTCATTGAACTCATTCAAAAATTCTTGAAGATTTTTATCTATTTTATCAACATATTTTCTAAAACAATTTTCTTTATAAAAAGAATCTAAATTAGAAACTAAAGATGAAAAATGTTGACTTTCAGCAATTTTTAAATTATTTTTTTTCTTCCAAACTTCATGAAAAGAGTTATTTGTTTTTTTTATACATTCATCTACCAATAAAAAATAAGCTTCTCCTAAATAATAATTTTTTTTATTTGAATATGAGCTAGGATTTAGTAGGTTAAGTTTTAAGAAACTTATCCTTTCTTGGTAATTAATTTTTGAATTCATTTTTAAATAATAATTTTCATAAAATGTGGCTAATCCCTCATAAAACCAGATTGGGGTATCGTCTAAAAAAGGTATTATCGAATGACTTAATTCATGAAATATAGTTGCGTCTTCATTTAAATTTAATATTATTTTTTGATTAATTTTTATATATATTGAATTAATTGGCGAACGAATAAGCAAACCAATTGGAATTACCTCCCTTCCAAGCCCGTTTTTATCAATTAGAAAAATAAATTTTTTTTTAAGATTAAAAAAAGTGTCGAAATAGCTGTACTGGGAGATAATTGTAGCCTCTATTTTGTTTTTTAGATCATCATTAAGTGTGTTTAAATAAAGAATTTCGAGTGAGTCTGTGAGCTGAATAATTTTATTTTGAGATAAAATTGTACTTACAAATTTTTTATCGTACACGCCATTGTAGTAATAATTATTATCAGTTTTTTCAAACGGGAATAATAAACTCAAATTTTTTGTGGTAATAAACTCAAAGTAAATTATTTGTTGCGGATTTTGCGTTTCTGGTAACCAAATAAATGTATTTGGGTCGAATGACAAATAATTTTTTTTAATTACAGTTGTCATAAACTGGTTTGAATAATTGTTAGCTTGCCGCAAATCTACCTTAAATTTTACACATTCATAAGAGTCTAAAAAAAAAGAGCCATTTATATTTTTTAAATTATCAGATTCAATAATCAACATATTTGCAGATTGAACAAAAGGAATGAACTTTTGAGAGATCTTAAAATTATTGCAAATTTTTACTTTTAATATTTCAAGATTTTCAACAAATGCAACAGTAAAATATACATTTTCTTTTTCTTTTGAAAATAAATCGGTATTAAAAAAAAAATTGAAAATAAGTAAAAATTTAACAAACATAATTTATTTCATTTTTTTTTGTATTTTCTTTTCAAGGTTCTCTAACTTTTCTCTAGTTTTTCTCAAAACCTCTTTTTGCACTTCAAATTCCTCTCTTGAAACCAAATTAAATTCATCCAACTTGCTTTGAATTACAGACCTAAGATTATTTTTAACCTCTTTTAAAGGCGAATTTTTTGTAATGAATTGAATTTTGTTAACTAAGTTATCAATAAATTTTTTTTTATCCAATTTTATCTCCAAAAAAAAACATTAATGCACCAAAATCGTGCTGGAAAAATCATAAAAAAGCGAAAATTTTACATAAGTAATTGATTTAATTAAGTAAAAATAGTTGGCATAAGTAATGCTAATAATAGTATTAACTTAATTAAATAATTAATTATTTAAAACTAAAACCTTATTGTTGAAATTTTATTTTAACAATTATTATGGGAGATGATACATGAAATTAGTAACTGCAATTATCAAACCCTTCAAACTTGACGAGGTTAGAGAAGAACTTTCCTCTATTGGAGTTCAGGGAATTACTGTTACCGAGGTAAAAGGGTTTGGTAGACAAAAAGGTCATACTGAACTTTATCGAGGTGCAGAATATGTGGTTGATTTTTTGCCGAAAATTAAACTTGAGGTAGCTGTTGATGATGACATTTCATCAAAAGTTACAGAAGCAATAATCAAGTCAGCTGCTACTGGGAAGATTGGTGATGGAAAAATTTTCATTACTAGTCTGGAGCATGTTGCAAGAATCAGAACTGGTGAAACCGGTTCGGATGCACTTTAAACTTTTGGAGGTCATAAGTATGAAACGAATTTTTTTAAATTTAATTATTTCCTTTTTCATGATGCTTAGCTTTCAGAGTTTATATGCTGATAATCATGAAATGATTTCAGAGGAACCTGTCGTTGAAGCTGAATCAGCTCTTAATTCTGGTGATACAGCTTGGATGATTACTGCAACAGTTCTTGTTATTGCAATGACCATACCAGGTCTTGCATTGTTTTATGGTGGACTTGTCAGAGCCAAGAATATGTTGTCAGTTCTAATGCAAGTTTTTGTGACGTTTTGTTTGATGGCAGTGATATGGATACTTTGGGGATATAGTCTAGCAGCTACGGAGGGTAATGCGTTTATAGGTGATTTAAGCAAGATGTTCTTAAAAGGAGTCACTCCTGATTCAATGAGTGGTTCAATACCCGAATATGTCTTTATCGGATTCCAATTAACATTCGCGTGTATAACTCCAGCCTTAATCGTAGGTGCTTTTGCTGAAAGAATAAAATTTTCCGCAGTATTACTTTTCATGGCACTTTGGATGACAATTTGTTATACCCCAGTTTGGCATTGGGTTTGGGGTGGTGGATTCCTTAGTACTCTAATGGGAATCGGTGCTGTTGATTTTGCAGGTGGTACTGTTGTTCACATCAATGCAGGTGTTGCAGCTTTAGTTGGTGCTTTACTATTAGGCCCTAGAATTGGATACGGTAAGGAAGCTATGCCTCCTCACAACTTACCATTTACTATGGTTGGCGCCTCACTACTTTGGGTAGGTTGGTTTGGTTTTAATGTAGGAAGTGAATTAGCTGCCGATGGGGTAGCAGGTTTAGTGTTAGTTAATACCATTGCCGCCACAGGTGCTGCAGTTTTGGGATGGCTTTTAATTGAGTCTTTACTGTCAGGAAAGGCTACCATGTTGGGTGCTGCCACTGGTGCAGTTGCAGGTCTTGTAGCTATTACCCCTGCATGTGGATCATTAGGCCCTATAGGTTCAATAATTCTTGGGTTTGTAGCATCAATTATTTGTTACTGGGCTTGTACCTCTCTTAAAAAAGCTTTCGGTTATGATGATTCTCTAGATGTATTTGGGGTTCATGGAGTAGCTGGTATTATCGGTGCGGTTGGAACAGGTATTTTAATGTCTTCATCATTTGGTGGTGTGGGTTATGGTGATGGTGTCACAATGGGTGCTCAAACAACTGTTCAAATTTTGAGTGTAATTATCACTATTGTTTGGTCGGCTATTGTTAGCTTAATTCTTTATAAGCTAGTAGATGCTATTATTGGTCTGAGACCTTCAGAAGAGGACGAAAGACAAGGTCTTGATGCAACAAGTCATGGTGAGTCTTCCTATAACTTATAATAGAACTTTCATCTAACTTAAAAGGCACTTTCACAAGTGCCTTTTTTTTTGCTCAAAGTTACAATAAAATAGCATGATGAAAATAGCTTATTTGATTGACCCAATAACTAGCTTAAACCCAAAAAAAGATTCCTCCATAATGCTTATGGAAGAATCATTAAAAAATGGCCATAGAATTTTCTTTTTTGAAATTAAAGATATTCACATAATCCAAAATAAATGTTTATTGAACATTGAAGAAATATTAGTCAATAATCATAATAAAGTATGGTTTAAAAAACTAAAAAGTTTGATTGTTGAACCAAGTTTTTTTGATGTTTTATTAATCAGAAAAGACCCTCCTTTTGACCAAGAATATCTGCATGCTACTCAGATACTAAATACATTCAAGTCTTCAAATTTAAAAATTTATAATGACCCTTTATCATTGCAATTTCATAATGAAAAATTATCAATACTTAACTTTCCAAACTTGATAGCACCTACAATTGTTTCCAGAAAAATGGATATTGTTATAAATTTTGCAAAAAAATATAGGGAAATCGTACTTAAAACTTTAGACGGGATGGGAGGAACCTCAATATTCAAAAGTGGGATATCTGATTCTAATTTGAAGATTATTATCAACACTCTTACAAAAAATGAAACCAACTACATTATGGTTCAAAAATTTATCCCAAAAATCAATCTTGGTGATAAAAGAATAATCATGATTAATGGTAAGACTGGCTCGTACTCACTGGCTAGAATTCCAAGAAAAGGTGAGCATTTGGGTAATATTGCCGCAGGTGGTTCTCCTTTGGTGAAAAAATTAACAAAAAAAGAAACTTTAATTACAAAAAAGGTTAGTAAATATTTAATTCAAAATAATATTGCGCTTGCTGGACTAGATGTTATTGGAGGTTATTTAACAGAAATTAATATAACCAGTCCAACCTGCATGAAAGAAATATATGAGCAATCAGGTGAAAATTATGCCAAAAAATTTATCACATTTTTAGAGAATGTATCAAAATAATTTTTTACTTCTTGGGCACAATAAAATAGCCTCAGAAACTATGAGCGCTGCAGAGTTTATTTACAAAAAGCAATTAAGCAATTTTCATGTTCTTGATATTCCAAAAAATGAAAATAAAATACACATAGAAAAAAAAATAATCGATAAAATTAATTCTTTGTCGCAAAATAAAAATTTATTAATACTTACTGATGTTTATGGGTGTACTCATACAAACATTATTCTTTCACAGAAAAAAAATAATTTTTTTTCGTGTGTTTTTGGTTTTAATCTTCCAATATTATTAAAAATCATAAACTATAAGAATTTAAAACTTGACGAAATATTAAAAAAAACTCAAGATAGCTTGATAGAAAACATAAAGTTTATCTATTAATCTTAAAATATCATCTTTTGTGAAAATGGAATCAATAGAAGTTTTAGTTAAAAATAAATTAGGTCTTCATGCTAGAGCCTCTGCAAAACTTACCGAGGTTTCTTCTGAGTTTGAATCAGAAATTGCTCTTATTTTTAATAATCAAAGAGTTAATGCTAAAAGCATCATGGGAGTAATGATGCTTGCTGCCTCCTTTGGATCTAAAATAAATGTAGAAGCAGAAGGTGACGATGAGAAAGAGGCAATTATAAAAATTCAAGAGATTTTTGAAAGCAAGTTTGACGAAGACTAGGCCACATCAATGTTTATTCTAAATGGTATTGGTTTAAATAATGGCTTATGTTTAGGTAAAGCTCATTTAATTAAAATTGACGATTTTAATGTTGAATTCAATTCAATTGATAGAAAAAAAATTAAGTCCGAAATTGACAGATTCTATAAGGCCGTTGATAAAACTATAAAATATATTAATGCCTCCATTGAATCAATTGAATCAGAATTTCAAAAAAATGAACTAATTGCACTTATTGCATTCAATAAGCTAATACTTAAAGATCCACTTATATATGAAGAGACCCCAAAAATTATTAAGAATCATGAGTGTAATGCAGAATGGGCTTTAAATAACAATCTTAAATTGATGATTAGTAATTTTGAAAAAATTAAAGATCCTTATTTCAGAGATAGGAAAAAAGACGTTATTGATATTGTAAATAAGGTTATGGAAATATTGTTAACTACAAAAAAAAAAATCCCTAATGTAACTAATAAAATTATCGTGACCAACAATCTTTCTCCATATGAATTACTTGATCTAAATAAGCAAAACCCTAAAGGTTTAATTTCAGCCACAGGTTCTATTTCAAGCCATATCGCTATTGTGGCTAAAAATCTTAATCTGCCATCAATTGTTGGTGTGAAAAATGCAACAATATTAATTCGGGAAAATGATAATGTTATTATTGATTCGACACTTGATTCAATATTGATAAATACTGACAAAAATATTAAAAGTTTTTATATCAAAAAAATTAAAACTTTTTACTCTGATATAAAAAAATTAGAGAAGATAAAGAGAAAAAAAACTCTTACATTAGATAGAAGAAGAATATATCTTCGCGGAACTATTGACAGCCCATCTGAAATCAACAAAATATCAAATTTAAATCCGGATGGCATAGGCTTATTCCGCACTGAATTTTTGTATGAAGATGCTAATTTTTCAAATACAGAGGAAAATCATTATAAAAGCTATTTATCAATTGCAAAAAAATTTAAAAACAAAAAAGTAACTTTTAGGACCTTTGACATGGGTTTTGATAAAAATTTAAATACAAAAGTGGATAGTCCAATGGGCTTAAGAGCTGTCAGATATTCGTTAAAAAACAAAGATTTTTTTGAAATACAAATTAAAAGCTTATTATTAGTTTCTTTAAAATTTAATATTAATATTTTAGTTCCCTTTATTACGTCTGTCCAAGAGGTGATAGAAGTAAAAAAAATTATCAAAAAAGTTCAAGATGAAATTTCTAAAAAAGAAAAATTAAGGTTCAAATTTAAATTTGGTGTAATGATTGAAATACCTTCAACATTATTCATTTTAGAGGAGTTGAGTAAATTAGTTGATTTCTTCTCTATTGGTACTAATGATCTTATCCAATTTACTCTTGCAGCCGATAGAAACAATGCCGATCTAAATGAATTATCTAGTCCTTCACATCCTGCAATTTTAAAAATATTACAATACCTATCTTTACAGAGTAAAAAACTTAACATTCCTATGAGCATTTGCGGAGAAGTTACAAATAATATAGAGTTTTTAAAACTTTTGATAAGTTATGGCTTTGATGATTTTTCGGTTTCTTACTCTAACTTTTTATCAATAAAGAATTCAGTCCTTAATCTTAACTACAAAACTTTAGTTGCCGAGTATAAAAAATCAAATAGATATAAAATTAAACTCTTAAATTAATTTAGATTTAATATTTTGTTTAATACTATTTACAATAAATTACATAACAAAAAAAAAAATATTCTATTATCAACAGATGACTTATCTATTCAAAATGATATCTCAATAATATGTAAACTGATTAAAAAGAAATTTAAAATTGAATTTGACAATTTTATAATCGAAAAAAATTTTAATTGGGATAGCCTTTTAAAGAAAACAAAAAACCTTACCTTTTTTGATGAAAGTTCTATCTATAAAATAGATGTGAATAATTATCTTTTCAAAGCTAATGAAATTAAAATAATTAATGAACTTCTTGCTGACAAGGCCCTTTCATTTGTATTGAACCTCTATTATGAAAAAAAGGCATCCTCGACTAAATTCATTCAACAAATTAATTCCGATAAAATAGAAGTTATTTCTCTAAACTTGAATAGTGTGGACTATGGAAATTGGATATATGAAAAATTACAATTTTTTAATTGTGATGCATCTAAAAATATAATTGCTAAACTTCTAAATGCTTATGAAGCAAACAAAGTTGGTCTAAGTAATGAAATCAATAAAATAATTGCAATGGGAGAAGATAGTATCAATGAATTTGAAAAAAATGGTAAGGTTTTCTCTATTTTTAATTTAGAAGATTTTATATATGAAAGAAATCAATCAGAATTAAGAAAAGCAATAAATTTCTTTAAGTTTGAAAAAGATCTTTCAAATCTTGCATTTTCAATAATTTCAAATCTACTTAAACAGATTTATGACCTTCATCTTGAATATAAAAAACACAATCTTGATGGTGCAGTTGAAAAACTTAAACTCTGGTCTAGTAGAAAGAGTAAAATTAAGTTTTATATGAGGTCATCAAATTTTAATAGAATTTTGTTCCTCACTAATAAATTATCTAAACTTGAGTATGAAATGAAAATGAAAATTTACTCAGACCCTTGGCATATAATTTATAAATTAAGCATTGATTTAACTAATTCTTAAAATGAACACCTATATTGAAACAACATGTAAAAACGCTAAAAATTCTTTTTATGAATTTAATAAATTAAAACCTGAGAAAATAAATAACACTCTTCAATCATTAATTAAAGATCTTATTAAAAATAAGTCGGAAATTTTCAAAGCTAACAAAAAAGATATAAAAAATGCTCAAATAGAAAAAAAAGATGAAGCATTTCTAGATAGATTACATTTCGGTAATAAGGAACTTAATAATATCTTTACCAGTATTGAAAAAATAATTTCATTGCCAAATATATTAGGACAAATAACTGATATGACTTTTCAGCCAAGTGGAATTAAAGTTGGTGAAATGGTAGTGCCGATAGGTGTAATTTTTATGATTTACGAGTCTAGACCTAATGTGACTATTGACTCAGCCTGTCTTAGCATTAAATCCGGTAATGCTATTATTTTAAGAGGTGGATCAGAATCATTCTTTACAAATACTTTATTATATAAATCTATTAGGCAATCTTTAAAGAAAAACAGTCTTCCACCCAATATAGTCCAATATTTAAAATCCTCAAATAGAGATTTAATAAGTGAAATTTTAAAAAAGGATGAATACGTTGACCTTGTAATTCCAAGAGGGGGAAAGAACTTAATTAGATCAGTAACAAATAATTCTTCAATTCCAGTTTTAAAGCACCTTGATGGGATTTGCCATTTATATATAGACTCCCATGCAAATGAAAGCATGGCTTTAAAACTCACCATTAATTCAAAAACCCAAAGACTCTCTACTTGTAATACTCTAGAAACTTTATTAGTACACGCTCAACATAAAAATATCCTCTTAAAAAAAATTGCGACACAACTTAAAAAGAAAGGAATAAAGATATTTGGTGACAAGAATGTCGTAAATATTGTTAAAGGTTCAAAATTGGCTACCGAAGAGGATTGGAAAACTGAATATTTAGGACCAATGATTTCAATAAAAGTAGTGCAAAGTCTGGAAGAAGCTATAAATCATATTAATAAATATGGTTCTGGACATACAGATTCTATAGTAACTGAAAATATAACAAATTCTGAAAAGTTTCTTAAAGAAGTAGATTCCTCATCAGTAATGGTTAACACCTCTACTCGTTTTGCTGACGGATTTGAATATGGGTTAGGTGCAGAAATTGGTATAAGCACTAATAAATTACATGCTAGGGGTCCAGTTGGTTTAGAGGGTTTGACAACAAAAAAATGGATTGTAATAGGAAATGGACAAATTAGAGAATGACAAAACTTATTAAAGTTATTACACCTGATATTGGAGACTTCAAGGATGTTCCAATAATTGAATTACTTATAAAAGATGGTGATATTGTTGAAATTGATCAACCATTAATCACAATAGAATCTGACAAAGCCACAATGGAAATTCCTTCGACTCATGGTGGAGTTGTTAAAAAAATTTTTATTAAAATTGGAGATAAAATATCAAAAGGTACACCGATTTGCGATTTACAAACTGTAGATCATGAGTCCTCACAAAGTGATGAAAAAATTAACCCAGTTGCTGAGTCAGAATCCAACATGCCTAATAAGGAAAAAGTTTTAAATTGTGACACTGTTGTAATAGGTGCTGGGCCAGGTGGTTACACGGCTGCCTTTCGTGCTTCTGATTTAGGTCAAGACGTTATATTAATTGAGAAATATGAAAAAATTGGTGGGGTTTGTTTAAATGTTGGGTGTATACCATCTAAAGCTCTTCTTCATGCCGCTAAGATTATTGAAATGTCAAATGAGATGAAAAATAATGGTATTTCGTTTTCAAAACCAGAAATCGACCTTAATAAAATACATGATTGGAAAAACTCTATTATTAATAAATTAACTTCTGGATTAACAACACTATCGAAAAAAAGAAAAATTCAAGTTCTTCAGGGTCTTGCAGAATTTAATAGTAATTCTTCACTTACTGTAAATAACGATAATTCAAAATATATTATCAATTTTAAGAATGCTATCATAGCAACAGGATCCTCTTCCATCAAACTTGACACTTTTCCCTTAGACAAAAGAGTATTAAACTCAACAACTATTTTAGATTTAAATGAAATTCCAAAAAGTCTATTAATTATTGGGGGAGGCATCATTGGTCTCGAAATGGCGACAGTTTATTCTGAATTAGGATCGAAAGTTGAAATATGTGAGTATGCTGATCAACTAATGCCAGGTGCAGATAAAGATTTAGTCAATGTTCTTCACAAAAAATTAGAAAAAAAAATAAAAATAAATTTATCAACTTTAGCTGACGAATGTGAAATTAAAAATAACAAGGTGAATGTTATATTTAAAAGTAACTCAAAAAAATGGAGTGAAACCTATGACTATGTTCTTGTCTCTGTTGGCAGGATTCCAAATAGTTCATCACTTGGACTTGATAAATGTGATATTGAAATAGACGATAAAAACTTTATTATTGTTAACGAAAAACTACAAACAAAAGCTTCTAACATATATGCTATTGGTGATGTAATTGGTCAACCTATGTTGGCTCATAAGGCCGCTAAAGAAGGTAAGTTAGCTGCTGAAATAATTTCTAATCAATATGAAATAGTTGATTATAAAACAATTCCTTCTGTGGCATATACATCCCCAGAGGTTGCTTGGATGGGCCTAACTGAAAACTTTGCAAATCAAAACTCTATTGATTACGAAAAAGCTACTTTTCCTTGGGCAGCAAGTGGTAGGGCTCAAGCCTCTAATTCGACTAATGGGTTAACAAAAATTTTATATGATAAAAAAACAAAAAAAATACTTGGTGCAGGTATTGCTGGCGAAAATGCTGGAGAATTAATATCAGAATCTGTATTGGGTCTTGAAATGGGTGCAAATATTGAAGATATAGCTTTAACTGTTCACCCTCACCCAACTTTATCAGAGACAACTTTTTTTGCATCTGAGATTGCTGATGGAACAATAACCGACCTTTACGTTCCAAAAAAATAATGTCTTATGAAAATGACCTTTTAGTACTTTTCAGAGATTCAAAAATTCTTTTTGACACATTAAATTCAAATTTTTTTTTTCCAAAAGATAAATTTTCTAAAAATTTTAATATAGTTAAAACCTTTACTCATAATGATAAAAAAATCTATGTAGGAACTTTTAAAACTCCTAAAAACTTGAAAGGTTACTCATTAATTAGCTTAAGGGAACTATTTCCTATCATTAGTAGTGATGATTTTTTTATATTAAGTAAATCATTACAAATTTATAATTGGAGTAATCATCATAAATTTTGTGGTGCTTGTGGTAAGAAAACATTTGAGGGTAATGAAAGTGAATTTTCAAAATTCTGTGAATATTGTGAAATTAACTTTTATCCAAGAATTTCTCCTGTGGTAATGGCCTTAATAAAAAGAAATGACCAAATACTCCTCGCAAGATCCTATCATTTTCCCAAAGGAATGTTTTCTGCTTTGGCGGGATTTTGTGAAGTAGGAGAGTCTCTTTCAATGACATTAAATAGAGAGATTTATGAAGAAGTTGGAATATATGTAGACAATCACACTTATTTTTCCAGTCAAAGTTGGCCTTTTCCACATTCTTTAATGATTGCCTTTGAATGTGATTATGTCAGTGGAAAAATCAAAATTGATAAAAATGAGATTGAAGATGCGAAATGGTTTTCTAAAAACGAGATTTCTTGTTTATTACCAAGTAAAATGAGTATTGCTAGACGTTTAATTGACAATTATTTAGGTAATATATGAAAATCAAATTCACTATAGTTTGTTTTTTTTCTTTTTTTTATTTTAATTTTGCTAACGCAAAACTTGTATCAATAGCAACTAATAATTCTAAAGAGTTTCTGCTTGTATCAAATGTAGTTCAACTTCTTTTTGAACAGTTAAGTTTCAATGTAAGTATTCAACAAGGTGATCCAAATACTTTCTTTTTTAAAACACTTGAAGGTGAGTTTAATATTTTTGTCACAAGAAATACCAACGAGATTAAAGTTTTACAAAATGAAAACCCAGTAATGATTAAATTTTCTACTTTATATTTTGCTGATGATGAAAAAAATGATATTGTCATCTTATTAAATTCAAATAATATTGAAGATATTGATAAAGGTTCTTTAAAAGTTTTAAGTAGACTTGAATTCACAAAAAATGGAATAAGTTCATTGATGAAATATAATATTGAGGAATTAATGTCACCTCGTGATTCAGCTAGAACATGGCTTGGTACTCATCCTAATACTGTTGAATACTTATTTGATACTTCTGAGGACTAACTAGTAAAAATTATATTCTCATTTATATATCTATTAATTTCTTTTTTTGAGTATTTTAACCCTTTCATTATTTCAATAGTATTCGACCCTTGTTTTATGGATTGTGGATCTATATTTTTAAACTTCATGTTTGTTTTAATTGGCGCTTGAAAAAACTGCTGATTAGTGTCCCTATCAAGCAGCTTCCTGTCTTTAATTTGTTGATCTGATATTGTCTCTTTAAAATCTAGTATGGGTGTAGCACAACAGTCAGTATTTTTAAATACATTAATCCACTCCTTAAATGTCTTTTTTAAGAAAACTTTTTTGACTTCTCTTTTTGCTATTGAAGCATTACTTTTTTCACAAGACCAATGCTGAGCTATTAAATCTTCTCTTTTTATTACCTTACAAAATTGTCTCCAGAACTTAAATTCAAGTGCACCCAAGGCAAAATATCTGTTATCTTTTGTTTTATAAATGTTGTAACATGCTTCACGACCATTTAATAAATCTTTACCTGGCTTACTATTTTTATCAATTCCTTCAATCATATTTGATAAACCATGAAAATTGTGGGTATAAACGACATCTGTCATTGATATATCTAAAAATACCGGTTGTTTTTTATTTTTATTCTTGTATAAAGCAGTAGCAATAGAAAAAGCCGGATAAATAGCTCCGCCAAATAGATCAGCTATCTGGAAATTAGGCAAACATAAGTTGTCTTTATTTCCAATTTGCGAGAGTAATCCTGAGTATCCTAGGTAATTTATATCATGTCCAGATTTGTTTGAAAGTGGACCATTTTGGCCATACCCAGAAATTGAACAATATACAATAGTTTTATTAATTTTTTTACATACATCAAAATCAATTCCCAGTTTTTTCATAACCCCAGGTCTAAAGCTTTCGACCAAAACATGAGATTTTTCTAAAAGTTTAAAAAAAATTTCTTTGCCTAGTTTTGTTTTAAGGTTAATTGCAATTTTTTTTTTATTACGATTAATTGTGTAAAAAACTGGCCAAAAATTGG
>Ga0160423_10001103_pt1 | contig 22550 bp, 24 predicted proteins | sample CRUFie14St8metaG_FD_108191 | JGI IMG/M metagenome (GOLD analysis project Ga0160423, IMG submission 108191) | Marine microbial communities from the Costa Rica Dome - CRUD Field 142mm St8 metaG | ecosystem: Environmental > Aquatic > Marine > Oceanic > Photic zone | place: Costa Rica: the Eastern...
AAAGGCCTTCAAAACCATGTATTCGATGTCAAACCTAGTCTTTGCACTCATTATTGGCGGCGGTATCGGTTGCGTTGTGGGGTGGTACCTGGGTTTAAATGCGCGCGGCGACAACAAGCGCAAAGTGATCATGGACCTCGAAAGCCAGCTCGATCTTGCCAAACAAGATCGGGCAGACTACGAGGCGGAGGTCTCTGATCACTTCTCACAAACCGCCGATCTCCTGCACAAGCTGACCGACGACTATCGGGCCGTATACACGCACCTCGCGGATGGCGCCGAGCAGTTATGTGGTGACCGGGTTAGCCTCTCCGAGGCGGCGCTCACCGCGCCCGCGGCAGACTCGACTGACAAACCGCATCTGGTCGAGGTGGCGCAACCACTGGACTATGCCCCTAAGAAACCAGATGAGCAGGGACAACTCTCAGAAACGTTTGGACTCGATAAGTCCAACAGCTCGGCTGCTTGAAGCCGTCAGGCAGGGTTGTCGATATCGATGAACTCGTGGCTCAGTCCCAGCGCCTCGGCTGCGAGTGAGCCGACCGCCTGCACGCCGTAGCGCTCAGTGGCGTGGTGGCCCGCGCCGATAAAAGCAATACCGCGCTCCAGCGCCACATGCGCAGTCTGCTCCGAGACCTCCCCCGTCACGTATACGTCAGCGCCCGCATCGGCGGCGAGGTCGATATAGCCTTGCCCGGCGCCTGTACACCATGCCACTGATTTCACGTCGCCCTTTCCAATCACGAGCGGCGAGCGATCCAACGCAGCGCTGAGTCGGTCCGCAAGTCCCTGAACGGTGACCGACCCCTCGAGCTGGCCCCGAAAGACTGGTGTGCCCGGATCTTCTGGGTCGAGCACCTCGGGCGCTTCAATGCCCATAAGCCGACCGAGCGCCGCGTTATTGCCGTGCTGCGGATGACAATCCAGCGGCAGATGGTAGGCAAACAAATTAATGTCAGCCTTTACCAGCGCGCGAATTCGCGCCGCTTTCATACCCGTAATACAAGGGGGCTCCGAGCGCCAGAAATAGCCATGGTGGACCAAAATCGCGTCAGCCCCGCGGTCGCGCGCCGCCTCAATCAGCGCCTGACTGGCTGTCACACCAGTCACCAGGTGTTGCACGTCGCTTTTCCCTTCAACCTGCAACCCATTTGGACAATAGTCTTTGAAACGCTGAGGCGTCAGTAAATCATCAAAAAATGCGTTCAGTTGTTGCCGATTGCAACCCATGGTCCATCCAAGCCAATGATCTCTTTGGGGAGAATAACCAGCGCACGATCATTTACAATGCCCCCAGGAGACCGATGTGAAACAAGACCTGACCGCCTTTATATGGCCGGCACTGGTCGGCGTCCTTGCTGCGGCACTCATTCTCGATAAATGGGTGCTGGAGCCACAGGAAACCGGCCACACGCCGGTCAACTACGGGTACCGCGATGCGGTAGCGCTGGCCACCCCCTCGGTGGTCAATATCTACACGGCTAAATTAGTCGACGCGCGCACCGACCCCCGTCTGAACTCACCACTGCAGCGCCGCTTATTTTCCAATCGCGGCAGTCGCCAGCGCATCGAGCGTTCGCTGGGCTCTGGAGTGATTCTCAGCGCTGCGGGACATATTGTGACCAACAATCACGTGATTGCAGGCGCTGACGCTATTCAGGTTTTGCTTGCGGACGGCCGCTCCGCCAATGCATCGGTGGTGGGGAGTGACCCCGAGACCGACCTTGCCATTTTGCATATCGACCTGCCAGAGCTGACACCGATCGCGCTGGCGGATGCCGAGAGTATCGCTGTGGGTGACGTCGTGTTGGCCATCGGCAACCCCTACGGCTTTGGTCACTCTGTATCACAGGGCATCGTCTCGGGCATCGGCCGCTTCGGTTTGCAGTTGTCGACCTACGAGGACTATATTCAGACCGATGCCACCATTCATCTGGGTAGCTCAGGCGGCGCCCTGATCGATCATCAAGGTCGTCTCGTGGGCATCAATACCCTGATCTACACCGCGGGCACGGAACGCAATGGGGAAAACCCAGGGATCGGTATTAACCTTGCGACTCCCGGCACGCTGGCTGCCGGGGTGCTACAGGACATCGTCAAATATGGCCACGTTATCCGCGGCTGGCTGGGCGTTAGCGTGGAAGTGCTGCTCGGTGAACAGCAAGCTGGGGGGCGAGTGCAGCAGCTGATCGTGACAGATCTGGCTCCCGGGGGGCCTGCGCAGCGCGCTGGTATTCAGCTCAATGACATCATTGTCGCTATGGATGGTGAACCTGTAGTGGATGGCCGGGCGGCGATGATGCAGATCGCGCAATTACGACCGGGCCATCTCCTTCGTGTCAACCTGGATCGCGAGGGCGTGCCGATCGAACTAGAGGCCGTTGTCGGCACCCGCGGCAACAGCTGACTCAGTCTCCGACACGCATACGCTTTTGGGCGCTTAGCCCGTGAGCTTCCAACGCCTCGGCATCAGCCAGCACCGCCGCGACCCCGCCGAGGGTGCGCGCCCCCTGCTCGGAGATCTTGATCACACTACTTCTGCGCTGAAAGTCATAGACACCCAGTGGCGAGGCGAATCGAGCGGAACCTGCAGTCGGTAATACGTGATTTGGGCCCGCACAGTAATCACCGAGCGCCTCTGAAGACATCGCCCCCATAAAGATCGCGCCCGCCGCGCGGATATCGCCGACCACGCTGTCGGGGTCTGCCATTGCCAACTCAAGATGTTCGGGTGCGATACGATTGCTGAGGGTCACTGCCGCCATCATATCGGGGACCTTGATCAGGGCGCCGCGGTTATTGAGCGCCGCCGTAACAATATCGCGCCGCGACAACGTGGGTAGGAGTCGTGCAATACAGGCCTCCACCGCATTCAAGTAGTCACTATCGGGCGAGATCAGGACCGCTTGAGCATATTCGTCGTGCTCTGCCTGAGCGAACAGGTCCATGGTGACCCATTCGGGATCCACCGACCCATCTGCGAGGATCAGAATTTCAGAGGGGCCGGCGACCATATCGATGCCCACGCGCCCGAAAACCTGCCGCTTTGCCTCCGCAACGAAGCGGTTACCGGGACCGACAATTTTGTCGACCCTAGGAATTGTGGCCGTGCCATAGGCCAGCGCGGCGACAGCTTGCGCGCCGCCTACGGTGTACACCTCATCGACACCCGCCAACGCCGCGGCTGCCAGCACCGCGAGGTTGATGTCCCCGTCGGGCGCCGGCGCGACCATGACAACACGGTCCACACCGGCGACTTTCGCAGGAATCGCGTTCATCAGCACAGAAGATGGATAGCTCGCCCGACCGCCGGGCACATATACACCCACACAATCCAGCGCTGAGACGCGTTGGCCCAGCAGATTGCCTTCCTCATCCTCGTATTGCCAACTCTCGGCACGCTGACGTTCGTGGAACTCCCTAATACGCGCCGCCGCTCGCGTGAGCGCCGATGACACCTCGGGGTTCAACTCAGATAAAGCTAGCTCGATGGCATCCGCGCTGACACGCAGCGCCAGAGCATCCTCTACGGCGCGCCGATCCAGTTCGTTGGTGTATCTGACCAGCGCTGCATCGCCCTGGCGCGCTACCGCTGCCACGATCTGCGTCACGGTCTGCGCAAGGCCCGCATCGGCCTCTGCCGGGCTGATGAGCAAGCGGCCAAAAGCGGCCTCAAAGTCAGGCTCGGACACATCCAGTCGGCTAATTGGATGCGTTGCCATCAACGACCTGCCGTTTTCACTGCAGCAGTCAGCGCTTCGACCAGCGTCTGGACAGAACCATGTCGGGTGCGCATCGATGCCTTGTTCACGATCAGTCGCGAAGAGATATCAGCAATCAATTCCTTCGGGACCATGCCGTTCTCTGCCAGCGTTTTGCCGGTATCAACAATGTCGACGATCTCATCGGCCAAGCCCATCAGAGGCGCTAGCTCCATAGAGCCGTAAAGCTTGATGAGGTCGGCGTGCAGGCCCTTGCGCGCGTAGTGCGCCCTCGCCACGTTCATAAATTTGGTCGCCACCCTCACGCGGCGACGTCCGCCAGCCTCGGTAATATCAGAGGCCGGTCCCGCTGTCATGAGACGACATCGCGCGATGCCCAAATCCAGCGGCTCGTATATGCCCTCGCCCCCGAACTCCAGCAACATATCTTTGCCCGCGATCCCGACATCCGCGGCACCGTGGCGAACATAGGTTGGTACGTCCGATCCACGCAGGATCACCAGACTGATGTTGGGCACTGTGGTCGCGACGATCAGCTTACGGCTGCTATCGAGATCTTCCTGTGGCGCAATACCAACCGCTGCCAGTAGTGGCAGAGTCTCCTTCAGTATCCGGCCTTTGGTCAGCGCAATCGTTAATGTGTGTTCGAGTTTCATCACGGTGTTATTCAGACTCTCAAGTCGATATACGACGGATATCGGCGCCCAGACATTGCAATTTACCCTCGATATTTTCGTAACCGCGGTCGATGTGGTAGATGCGATCGATCCGGGTCTCGCCGGAGGCCACCAAGCCTGCAATCACCAGACTGGCTGAAGCGCGCAAATCCGACGCCATCACGGGTGCCCCCTGTAAGTAGGGTCGTCCGGTAATACGGGCACTGTCTCCCTCAATGACGATATCGGCACCCATACGCTTCATTTCATGGGCCTGCATCAAGCGGTTTTCAAAGACGGTCTCCGTGACACGAGAAGCCCCCTGCGCCACCGTATTCAACGCGGTGAATTGGGCCTGCATGTCGGTGGGGAACCCCGGAAAGGGCTCGGTCACAATATCCACCGCTTTCGGTCTCTCGCCGCGCATATCCAGACTGATCCAGTCCTCACCTTCATCGAGGTGAGCACCCGTTTGCCCTAGCTTGCCGCGCACCACGCCCAGCACCTCGGGACAGAGACCCTCTACGCGCAGTCTGCCGCCGGTTGCCGCCGCGGCAACCAGATAGGTGCCGACCTCAATGCGATCCGGCATGACCTCGTAAGGCGCACCGTCCAGTTTTGCCACACCCTGCACCGTCAAGGTGTCAGAGCCCTCTCCTTCGATGTGGGCACCCATGGCTCTAAGGAACCTCACCAGATCGACAATTTCGGGCTCCCTAGCCACATTGCGCAGGACGCTGGTGCCCGCAGCCAGTGACGCCGCCATCACAGCGTTTTCGGTCCCCCCCACCGTGACCGTGTCAAAGGTGAAGTCGACGCCATGTAAACCCTCCAGCGCGCTGGCCACGATGTATCCGCCTTCGATCGTGATGGCGGCTCCCATCGCTGCTAGTGCACGGATATGCAGGTCCACGGGGCGGCTACCTATGGCACAGCCCCCTGGGAATGACACCCGCGCTTCCCCGTACCTTGCCAACAGTGGGCCCAACACGAGGATGGAGGCACGCATGGTTTTCACCAGATCATAGGGCGCGGTGAACTCTCGCACCGAGTCACTTTCTATCAGCACCTCTCCATCTTGGCGCCGCGCCGTTTTTGCACCGAGACTGGCGAGCAAGGTCAGCATGGTGGTGATGTCCCGCAAAACTGGCACCGCTCGCAGGGAACAGGCTCCAGAGGTCAGCAGTGTGGCTGCCAGTATCGGCAAGGCAGCATTTTTTGCGCCGGAGGCGGTCAGCACGCCCTCAAGGCGATTTCCTCCCCTGATAATCAGACTGTCCAAAAGTCGCCTCGTTCAGGGGGTTTTCGCAGTGATGTTGACTGCGTGCAGGGTGCCATCAGCAATGAGTCCCGACAAAGGCGCGTAGACGCGCTGTTGGCGCGCGACCGGCCTTAGGCCCTCAAACTCGTCGCTGATCACTGTAATGTCCACATGCTCTCCCGTAAGCGCCACGGATACATGCGCGCCCGGAAAAGCCTCGGATAACAACTGGGTCAACTCTGATTCAGTCACCGGTTAATTCCTCCGCCTGCCGGACTACCGCCTCGTTCCACTGAGCGATCACGCTATCCAAGTCGTCATCAGCATCTCTGGCCAGCGCACTGAACTGGTTGCGGTAGATCTCACCAAGATTAATGGTCTCGATAATGAGATTTCGCAGCCGCCAAGCGCCGTCTTTATACTGACCCATCTGGTAGCGGATGGTGTACACCCGATCCGCCTCACCATAGACCAGCTGCGTGACGGAAGCGATGCGCGCGCTCTGTGGTGAGGCTTCTACGCCCTGCACCTCCATTCTGGCGCCGCCAAAAGCGAGCAAACCTTTGGCATAGCTCCTGATCAAGCCTTCCCTCAAAGTGGTTGCGAAGTCATCCCTCTGGCGCTTGAGATTGGCCCTGCCGGCTTGATCCATGGAGCGGCCACGACTGTAATATTCGCCCATCACCGCGGTAGCAAAACCTCGCCAGTCCACTAGCTCGGCGAGCGCGGCGTCGATCTCGCGGTAGTAGCGGTCGGGGTCTTCTTCAAAATACGTATTCGCTTCAGCGACCACCATCATGACCTGAGTCGTGACATCAATAATGACTTCAGAGGGCCCGCTCTGTCCTGCAGAGGCTTGCTCGGCACGAACTGGAGCAACTTGGATGACCGCAAAACACAGCGCCATATTGGTCAGCAGGCACATTAATCGGTTTAACACAGCAAACTCCTTTTAAACCCTCAAAACCACCCATTCTGATCGCCACGAGCGAATACCTGCCAACAGGAGAATTGAGTGGGTTAGACTGTCAGGACGAAGCGATGATCGACTCACTTTTCCTTGACAGCTCACCTTCGCACGCAATGATACCCGATCGACGATCGACCCACTTACCCACCGAATGGACGGAATAGGAAAGCATATCGTGTTGTGGTACTCGACAGTGATTGCGGTGGGTTTGCTGGCGCTTGTTTGGAGCGCGGATCGCTTCGTGGATGGCGCCTCCGCCATTGCTAAGCGAGCGGGTCTGACACCCATGCTAATTGGTCTGACAATCGTCTCGGTTGGGACCTCCGCTCCCGAGATCCTCATTTCCATCATGTCTGCGCTGGCAGAGTCGGGTGAGCTGGCCGTGGGTAACGCGCTGGGTTCCAACATCGCCAACGTGGGCCTCGTATTGGGTGTCACCCTCTTGTTCAGCAGTATCACGCTGAGACGAGATACCACCTGGATCGACCTCCCCCTGCTGATGGTGGTTGTGCTCGTCACATGGTACTTGCTGTATGACCTCGAGCTCTCGCGATCAAACAGTTTCATCCTGCTCGGCATGCTGGCACTCTTCTTTTTTCGTGTGGCCCAACACGGTCGACAATCGAGTGATGATAGCGAGGCACACGAAATACCGACGCTGACGGTGTCACAAGCATGGCTGTCGTTCATTGGTGGGCTGGTCTTGTTAATTGCGTCATCGCGCATACTGGTCTGGGCTGCCTCCAACATTGCAACCGCGTTGGGTGTGTCAGAGCTGGTCATTGGGCTGACGATTGTTGCCGTCGGAACCAGCTTGCCCGAACTCGCCGCTTCGGTTATGAGTGCGTTGAAAGGTCACGCCGATATGGCCGTGGGTGCCATCGTCGGCTCCAATATGTTCAATATTTTGTTGGTGCTGGCCATTCCCGGTCTCTGGGGCAACCTCTTCCTGCAAACTGCCGTGGTCAGCAGGGACATGGTCGCGGTATTTCTCACGACTCTCGTTCTTGCCCTCGCAGCTCTGTGGCGTTGGAATGGGGGATCTGGATCCGGCACGTTGGGGCGCGGGACGGGGGCGCTACTACTGTCCCTGTACATCGCTTACTACGGCTGGCTCTTTCTCGCTCCCTGACTGAGTCCTAACACTGCAAAACATGGCCAACCACACCGATCAATTTTTCGTCGACTCTGCTCAGAGAACTATCTCAATGGAGGCGGACGCGGTGTCTGCGCTGAGCAGCGCACTCGGCCGACCCTTTGCAGCCGCCTGTCGGTGCATCCTTGGGACGACTGGACGTGTGGTGGTGACAGGTATGGGCAAAAGCGGACATATCGCAGGCAAAATTGCCGCCACGCTAGCCAGCACTGGCACACCCGCTTTCTTTGTGCACCCTGGTGAGGCTTCCCATGGCGACATGGGCATGATCACCGCGAGCGACTGTGTGATCGCGCTGTCCAACAGCGGCAGCACGCATGAAATCCTCACGCTTTTGCCCCTAATTAAGCGCCTCGGTATCCCGCTGATCAGCATGACCGGGAGTGATACCTCCGAACTCGCACAGGCTGCCGACGTGCATTTGCTGTCCTCGGTGGAAACAGAAGCCTGTCCATTGAATCTAGCACCAACGTCCAGTACCACGGCTGCACTGGTCATGGGCGACGCATTGGCGATCGCCATTCTCGAGGCGCGGGGTTTCACAGCCGAGGAATTTGCGTTCTCCCACCCCGGTGGCGCACTGGGCAAGCGATTACTGCTTCGCGTTGCCGATGTAATGGTCAGCGGACGCGACGTGCCAATAGTCCCACCTACCGCGGCGCTGGCCGATGCGATCGTAGAGATGACGCAGAAAGGCCTTGGCATGACCACCATCGCTTCAGACGACTGGCAACTACTGGGCATCTTTACCGATGGCGATCTGCGGAGAGCGGTCGAAAATGGCACCGATTTGCGCGCCACACCGCTGACTGAGGCGATGACCGCCGACGCCCGCACTATTCATCAGGACTTGCTGGCCGCCGAGGCGATGGCCCTAATGGAGAGACACCAAATAAGTGCCCTGGTGGTCGTTGATGATCAGAAGACCATTCTAGGCATTGTCCCGCTGTTAGCGCTGCTGAAGGCGGGTCTTTCGTGACAGGGCGCGCAGCACAGAAAGCGGAGTCAATTAAGCTGGTGGCGCTGGATGTCGATGGCGTGATGACGGACGGCACGCTGTTTTATCACGCCATGTCAGAGCCCGAGACTAAGGCCTTCAACATCAAAGACGGGCTAGGCATCAAGCTGCTGCAACGCTGTGACATCGATGTCGCGATCATCACAGGCAGATCTTCAGAGGCACTGACTCGGCGCGCCGCTGAACTGGGGATTGCGACGGTGATTCAGGGCCGGGAAGACAAAGGCTCAGCGCTCGAGGAACTGCTGGAAGCAAAGGGACTTAGGGCCTCCGAGGTTGCCTATATGGGGGACGACCTGCCCGACCTCGGCGCGCTTCGTCTGGCGGGTCTGGCCGCCTGCCCTAATGACGCGGTCGAGGCTGTTCTTGAGTGTGCCGACTGGATCGCGCCATTGGCAGGAGGGGGAGGCGCAGTTCGTGCACTGGCAGATTTTATTTTGCAGTCCCAGGATCGTCTTTCAGATATGACCGGGGCTTACCGATGAAAGGCGCCGTGATTACCTTTGGTGTGGTCGCGCTTGGCGTAGCACTATGGCAATCACTCGCTCCCGAATCTTCTCCAATCAAGCAGATTGATCTGGAGGAAGAGCGGCTGATTGCCAGCTATCTGCGCAAAGGGACACGGCGACACTTTTCTCAGGATGGCATCGCATCGGATGTTTTGGAAATCGGCGGGGCGACCCGATGGCAGAACAGCGAAGAGACCACTCTCAGGGAGATTCGTTATCAAGCGCAGGCAGAAAATGGCGCGCTCTGGGATATTGACGCAGCGGCAGGGACTTTCTTTGAAGATCTCAATGAACTTGCACTAAAAAATGGAGTCACAGTACTGGAGCGGACCCGGGACGCGACGATGCAAACAGAGTCCATGCGCCTTTATATGGACCAAAAGCGCGCCCAAGGCGAGCAAGAAGTGGTGATGACAGGCAGGGGCAGTCGCACGACGGGCTCGGCCTTTGAACTGGATTTGCAGCGCAGCATGGCGACATTGAAGGGCGACGTCAGAACTGAATATGAATAACGATCATGCTGCCGGATGCGTAGCGTCATGCCTGGCGTGCCCGGCTTGAAGCGCTCACTCCTCACACTGCTATTTACGCTGGTGGGGCTCTTCTCATTAGGGGCCGTGGCGTTGGACTCGGATCAGGAACAACCTATCCAGATTGTTGCTGACGTGGCGATCAGGGATGAATTGGCTGGAGAAACTCGGTACGAGGGGAACGTGGTCCTTACCCAAGGATCGCTGATGATCACTGCGGATACGCTCTCTATCCGGCACAGCACCGACCAAGCCGATGAAATCGTCGCTACCGGGAAACCGGCGACGCTGGTGCAACAACCGACACCTGATCAAGCGCCCGTCGACGCTTCAGCGCTGCGTATTGAGTACGTCAGATCTCGGGATCTTGTCCGGTTATTGGATGATGCAAGAATAGCCCAGGACGGTTCTACGCTGTCAGGTAGTCAAATCGACTATCTGGTCAGTCAGCGCACTGTCAGGGCGGCAGGCACACCGGGCGCTGAGGGAACCGGTCGGGTAGAAGTCGTGATCCCACCTGAAAATCTGCGGGGTAATGCTGCCGATGGCTAGCACCCTCAGCGCGCATCATCTTGCCAAGGCCTACGGCGGTCGGCCGGTTGTGAAGGACGTGTCGCTGCAAGTCAGCGCGGGGGAAATCGTCGGGTTGCTGGGCCCGAATGGCGCCGGCAAAACCACCTGCTTTTACATGATCGTGGGTCTTGTGGAGGCCGATGCCGGTGATATCCGCCTAGATGAAGAATCGCTCATGGCAATGCCAATGCACCGCAGGGCACGCGCGGGCATCGGCTATCTGCCGCAAGAAGCATCGGTATTCCGACAGCTCTCGGTCCGAGATAACCTACTGGCGATTCTTGAGACACGTCGCGAACTGACGCGAGCCGAGCGCCACACATTAACCGAGTCACTGCTCGAGGAGTTCAATGTCGGCCATTTGGCTGATTCCTTGGGTCAGGCGCTGTCTGGCGGAGAACGTCGGCGGGTCGAGATCGCGCGTGCGCTCGCCACTGAGCCCACTGTGATTCTCCTCGATGAACCTTTTGCAGGCGTCGATCCCATCTCCATCTCTGATATCAAAGACATCATTTCCCATCTCAAAGCCCGTGACATTGGCATACTGATCACAGACCACAATGTGCGTGAAACTCTGGATATTTGCGAGCGCGCTTACATCGTGGGCGAAGGACATGTCATCGCATCTGGTACACCGACTGAGGTGCTCGCCAACGAGAGAGTTCGAAAAACCTACCTCGGAGAGCACTTCTCGCTCTGAGTGTATGCCGATTAGGCAGCCAGCCATGACGGACGCTCAATACATTCAACTCACCTTTCCCGCTCACCATTCAAATAAAGCAAATTCCTTGCCAACTTCTTTGCACGGCAAGATTGGGACGATACACTGTGGCCTCAGCTAGCAATCATCTGTGGTATGAAACAAGCGCTTCAGCTCAAACTCGGGCAACAACTTGCTCTCACCCCGCAACTGCAGCAGGCCATCAAATTGTTGCAGTTGAGCACTGTCGATCTGCAACAAATTATTGAAGAGACACTGGAGAGTAATGCGCTGCTTGAGCGCGAGAGTGAACAACCTCAGGAGGTTGACCTCGATTTTGCTGAGGCAGCAGCATCAGAGGTCGTCACCGAGGATCTAGCCGTGGACACCGTGTGGGAAGACGCCCTCCCCTCCTCGGCACCGCCAACACCCGGCCCTGCTGCCGAGGCCGATTTCTCCGAGCAGGATTCTGAAGAGGAGTCCCTCCGGGACCATTTGCTTTGGCAACTGAACCTGACGCGTTTTTCAGACACCGACCGTCTGATCGCGATGGCATTGATAGATGCCATTGATAGCGATGGCCGTCTGACGCTAACCGCTGAGGACATCCACACAGATCTCGGGCTCGACGATGTTGACCTGGACGAGGTGGTCGCTGTGCTACATCGTGTGCAACACTTCGAGCCAGCTGGCATTTTCGCAACAGATTTGCGCGAGTGTCTGCTCATCCAGCTCAGACAGCTCCCAAGAGATACGCCGTATAGAGATGTTGCGGGAGCGCTTGTTAGCAGGCACCTTGCACAGCTACCCACAGCGCCTCCCCGCCAACTAGCCAGAAAACTCCGTGCCAGCGAGAGCGAACTCGAAGGGGCAATCCAATTAATTCGCTCGCTGGACCCAACGCCTGGCGCTTCCATCGGCAGTGAACAAACCGAGTACGTCACGCCAGACGTATTTGTTCGGCTGAGCGATGGCCGCTGGCAGGTGGAGCTGAATCCTGAAGTCGCCCCGCGACTCCGTGTGAATGATCACTATGTTGCCATGCTCAGCGACGGTTCGGCTGCCGACAGGGGATATGTCAAAGAGCAGTTGCAGGAGGCCCGCTGGTTCATGAAAAGCCTGCAGAGCCGAAATGAGACATTGCTCAAAGTTTCAACCAAGATCATCGAGCACCAGAAAGCCTTTCTGGAGGTCGGTGAGATTGGTATGAAACCGCTGGTACTCGCCGATATCGCGGCGGAGGTGGACCTCCACGAGTCCACTGTATCTCGCGCGACGACCAGAAAATATATGCACACACCGCGGGGCACCTTTGAGCTGAAGTATTTCTTTTCTAGCCGAGTGACGGGCGATGAAGGCGACGATATTGCCTCCACAGCGATTAAGGCAGCGATCAAACAACTGGTCGCTGACGAGGATGTCCACAAACCGCTAAGCGATGCCAAATTATGCGCACTGCTCAAGGAACGGAATATGACTGTCGCTCGCAGAACGATAGCCAAGTACCGCGAACAGCTTGCGATCCCTCCCTCAAATGAACGCAAACGTCTAAACTGAATTAGCAAGATTCGGCCGAGGAGTGAAACATGAACCTGACCATTAGTGGACACCACATGGATGTGACGCCAGCTATCCGGCAACACGTAGAGGAAAAACTGGTCCCGATTGAACGTCATGGCGATCACATCACCCGCATAGAAGTCACGTTGATTGTTGAGAAACACTTGCACAAGGCCGAGGCCAGCCTGCACGTGGCAGGTGCGGATCTATTTGCCTCGTCAGAGTCGGATGATATGTACGCCGCCATTGACTCGCTCGCCGATAAGCTCGATCGACAGGTGATCAAACACAAGGAAAAACATCGGGGCCATTGATCGATGTCTGACCCGAGCGCAGCGGTGCTGAGCCACCTTCAGGTGCTGAGCGAGGAGTCTCTGCTCAGTAAAAAACGCGTGTTCGAGCGTGCAGCTGAGGTAATGGGCGCCGCCCTCAATCTCAGCAGCGAAACTATCTATCGCGCACTGCTCGCGCGAGAGAAGCTGGGTAGCACAGCCATCGGCGAAGGTATCGCCATCCCCCATTGCCGCATTAATGAATGCGCTGCAGCGGCCGGATGCCTCGTGACCCTGCAGGAGCCTATTGATTTTGGGTCCACAGACGGCCGCGACGTAGACGTCGTTTTTGTACTGCTGGTGCCCGAGGAGGCGACACAGGCTCACCTGAATTTATTGGCCGCTTTAGCGCGAAGTTTCTCAAATGCGGACCTCCGCAACCGCGTGCGCAAAACGCTTGACCCAGCAGAACTGAAACAACTCCTCTTGAGCGGTGAGGCGGCATGACGCCTGAACTCATCATCATCAGCGGCAGCTCAGGCGCGGGTAAAAGTAGCGCGCTCCGACTTCTTGAGGACGAGGGCTATTACTGTGTGGATAATCTCCCGCCGAGGCTGTTACCAGAGTTCTCTGGAGAGATAGTCGGTCACCCGGAATACGAACGCTTCCGAGGCGTTGCCGTGTGCATCGATGCGCGCGCAGTAAAAACCGGAGTAGAGGGCAACTCGGAATTGATGTCACACCTGACAGCGTTGCCCGATCGACTCATTATCTTTTTAGATGCGCAACCTCATGTGCTATTGAAGCGCTTCAGCGAGACGCGGCGCAGACACCCGCTCGCGGGACCTGACAACTCTCTTCCTGAGGCGATTTCACGCGAAAGGAAACATCTTGAGCCGATCGCGGCGAATGCGGATCTGATAATCGATACCACCGATCTCACGCCACGAGCACTGCGAGACATGATCACCAGCCGACTCGTTCAGCAACGGGATGGCCTCTCGGTACTTTTCGAGTCTTTCGCTTTTAAACGCGGTGTGCCAACCGATGCCGACTTTGTCTTTGATGCCCGTGCTTTGCCTAACCCCTATTGGCGAGAAGACCTTCGTTCTCAGACGGGCCTTGACATAGAGGTCATCCAGTTTCTCGAAAATGATTCGCGATGCCTGGCTTTCTTCGACAAACTGAAAGACTTCATCGCCGGCGTCTTAAATGATTTTGACCAGTCCGATCGCAGCTACATGACCATTGCTATCGGTTGCACGGGCGGTCAGCATCGCTCGGTCTATCTAACCGAGAAGTTACATCGAGACCTGATGATGCAGTTTCCGGCGGCGCAAATTCGGCATCGTGATCTGCTAGAGGCCGGTAGCTGAAGATGGAAAAGACGATCACGGTCATTAATCCGCTTGGCCTCCATGCCCGTCCCGCCGCTAAAGTGGTGGACTGTGCGGCTAGATTTACCAGCGATATCCGCATCGGCTATCAGAGTCAGGAGATCGACGCGAAAAGCATCATGTCCGTACTCATGCTGGCTGCGCCGTGTGGTGCGGAGCTCAGCGTGGCAGTCAAGGGTGCTGATGAGAGCGACGCGATGATGGCGCTTGAAGCGCTTTTTGCCAGCGGGTTTGACGAGCTGGAATAAGTCACAAAGGTATTTTCGCGGGTAGATCTTCAGAGTCGGTAGCGGATAATAAGGACCTCATAGGAGGTCCTGCTATGAACTCACCCGCCAATTTGCCCACGAAGACAGAGCGTCTTGAAGTTGCGCTGCGCTCGCGCACGCTGGGCGATGTCGCGGGTATTTTGGGTGAGATGTCCCCCGGCGACGTCGCGTATTTGATCAGTTCCTCCCCCCCTGACTACCGAGCGGTGCTGCTGGGCCTTCTCGAACCAGAGCAGGAAGTACTGGTCGTCAATGAATTGCCAGACGAGCTCCGCAATGCCGCGTTGGCGGACCGTGAGCCCGAGGCGCTGGCCGAAATTGTCGAGCAACTGGATGACGACGATGTCGCCGACATCCTCCATGAGTTACCCGACGAGGTGACTGGTCAAGTGCTGGCAATCATGGATGAGCAGCATTTTCAGCGGCTTCAGAGGGTACTGAGCTTTTCTGATGACGTGGCCGGTGGTCTGATGAGCACCGACACCATCACTATTCGCGCAGATCTGACGCTGGATGTGGTGCTGCGCTACCTCCGTCGGCATACGGAACTCCCGCCCAACACAGACAGTCTGATAGTCGTGAACCGTAACGATCGGTTTGTGGGACTGCTAGCCATCGGTACCGTGCTGGTGTCTGACCCCGCCGTCTCAGTGCGGGAAATGATGATCACAAATCAGGAGGCCATTGCCGCCGATACAACCGCGACCGAGGTGGCGCGGCGATTTGAGCGAAATGACTGGATTTCCGCGCCAGTGGTCGATGATAACGGCAAGCTGCTCGGACGGATTACGATCGACGACGTGGTGGATGTTATCAGGGAGGAGGCAGATCACTCCCTGACTTCGCTTGCCGGTCTGGCAGAGGAGGATACCTTTGCAACGGTTTGGCAGTCGGCGCCGCGGCGCGCCGTGTGGCTGGGTGTCAATCTCGGTACCGCTTTACTGGCTTCCTCGGTGATCAACCTGTTTCAGGACACCATTGAGAAAGTGGTCGCACTGGCAGTGCTGATGCCCATTGTGGCCTCGATGGGTGGGATCGCAGGCACTCAAAGTTTGACGATCCTGATTCGTGCCATGGCGATGGGCCAAATCAATCATCGCAACGAATTGTGGCTTATCGGCCGCGAATCGCTGGTAGGGCTGCTCAATGGACTGCTCTGGGCCGCTGTAATTGCCACCACCGCGTCGCTGTGGTTCGGTGACCCGATGCTGGGCGTCATTATTGCCTGCGCCATGTTGATCAATTTGGTCACGGCGGGCGTGACCGGCGCAGGCCTCCCTATCTTGCTGCGTAAACTGCACATTGACCCTGCATTGGCGGGTGGCGTACTGGTCACCACCGTTACCGACGTGATGGGTTTTCTTGCTTTTCTGGGACTCGCGACCGCATTTTATGCGTGATAGCAACAGGTAATGAGCGACTCAGATATCAGTGAGACAGATGACCTGCGTCCCAGCAAGAGTGAGCGCAAGCGCCAGATGCTGGCGCTCCAAGAGATAGGCGAGCGGCTGGTCTCACTGTCGCGCTCGGACCTCGATCGAATCAACATTCAAGATGAGCGGCTCAAAGAAGCGGTAGAGACCGCGCGCGGCATCACCGCGCGCGGCGGTCTTAAAAGGCAGCTCCAATTTATCGGTAAAATAATGCGTTCAACGGACACGGCGCCCATTGAGACGGGTCTGGCGATGCTGGATCAGCAACACGCGGTATCCACTGCGGGTTTTCATCGCGTCGAGGCGGCTCGGGATCGCTTGCGGGATGAGGGCGACGCGGCACTCGGGGACATCCTCGCCATCTGGCCTGCCGCTGAGGCGTCTCTGCTGCGCCAATGGATTCGCCAACATCCCGAAGAAATCCAGGGCGGCAACGAGAAAGCACACGCTAGAAAGCTGTTTCGCTATCTGTCAGAGCTCGATGCTGCGGGGTCAGTCGGAGATTGATCCTCGGCCGCCTGATCGCCCACCTCGGGCAGCCGGGACGTCGCATCAAACACGCGCTCAAACGCCACCTCAGGATTATCTAGATCGCCGCTCACAGCGTAAACACCGCTGGATAACTGATTAACCTGATCCTCAAAAACTTTACTGATTAAATAAGTGCCAGCAGCGACGGGTAATCCCCCGGCAAGCGCCGCTACCCAGGGAATGTTTTCGACTAACGGTAGCGTCACCACCAATTCACCGTCCAGCGTCTCAGTGACAAGATCGATATCGCTACTGAAGCTAAAGTATCCCCCGGACCCCTCGATGGAAAAGTCTGGGATGCGCAGATCGCCCTGCGAAAAATTGAAGCCGCCCCCTGCATTATCGAACGTGACCCCCGGATCAAATAGCTGATTTATATTGGCTCGGCGAAACAAACCCGACAGATTCAGCAAACTCAGCAACCGCAGCGCTCCGGTCGCCTCCGCATTGGCCGTGACGAAGGATCCGGCCTCCATTTCCAGTGCCATATCACCGCTCATCGTGGTCAACTCGAAATCGGCGGGACTGCCCGGCCATTGCCACTGGGCATCCAACCTGCCGCGTTCGGTTTCCACCAGCGGAGCGACACCGATCAAGGCGAGAGATGTGGACATATCTTGGAGCTCTGCTGCCAGCGACAGCGTAGTCGACTCCCCTTCCTCGTCGGACTGCCAAGTCATCCGTGTTTTCGGTAGCCAATTGATGCCCAGAAAATTGCCCGTCACCTCTCTGAACTGCCAACCGTCGCCCGCCACGTGGTCGATTATCAGATCCAGATCACCCAACTCGGTATCGGCCCGATGGATACCTTGAGCCGACACGCGCAGTTGTCTCATCCAGGCGCCCAATGCGCCTTCGGGGTCGGGCGGCGCAGCGCGCTCAGCCCACTGCTCACTCACCTGTGGCAGGCCTTGGAGATCCAAATAGTCAATCCGTAACTCCCGCTCCAGACTGGTCTGCAAGGCCGCCGCCGAGTCTGATACCGGCGCACTGGTGAACTGTTGGAATTGCCCGCGAAGCCATGGCAGTTCGAAGCCCGCATACAGCGTTTCACCCTCCAACATGGCGTTGAGTGACAGAGCACCCAGTTCCTCACCACGCCACAACAGCCGCCCGATCTTCAGTGCATCAATTGTTACCGCGGGGCCAGACCGGCCCACCTCTGCCGCAAAGGCTGCGAGCGTGTCCTGCCAGTCTGACGGATCTAGAGACGGCAGAAATCCGGTCACGCGCAAGCCGGGGTCAGGTGCCAAAAGCGGCCATTGCAGCGGTCGGGTTCTGGGCGTCAGGTCAAGAATGGCAGAAATCGAACCCACCTCCGGGGCATCAGTGATAGCAGACGCCCTGCCAAACCAGAACACTTCCCATGCGGCCCATTCACGATCCCGCCAGCTGACTTTCAGCGGTGCTCTGGCCTCGGCTGACTTCCCCCAGGGAAGCGGCAGATCCACCGCAACGCCCTCGAGGTCTGATTCGATATCAACCGCCACCTCGCTAGCAACATTGATGCCCACGGTGACGGCTGTCACGCCCTCGGCGTGAAGCGGGTGGCTGATGCGCCGCCAGGACAGAAAGTCTGACACAGCCGCTTCGAAATCAAGCCGCGCCGCCAACAATGTGTCAGTTGCTGTCGCATATTGGGGACCCATGGCCACCGCCACTTGCCGGTCAAAAACACGAGCAGTCATGCCGGTACTCTCAAACCCGGTCTGGGTGCGATAACGTAAATCGCCGCTCAACGACGCCGCCTGCAAATCCAGCAGCGCAGAGGCCACTGTAGCGTTGGTCAGCGCAACGTCCACGTCTACATCCAGTGACGAGGCCACATTGCGCAGGTCAAAGCTGATATGCACATTGGTTGCGGCGGACTCATCGCCACCAACGGTCAGATCACGCATGACGGGGTAGGCTAAAGAGAGTGCGGGTAATTGCTCCAATGCCGCTAGGATTTCACCCGGCTTACCGTTGGACTGGGTCTGCAGCGCCAGCCAGGTGGCATCACTGCCAATCTGCAGGCCGACTGCCGTATCACTGAGCGAGACTCCTGCCAACTGACCCTCGACCGACCACGCATCAATTCGTGTGTCATCAAGTCGCAGCTGGCTCTCAGTCAGGCGTGCGGCTGGCCAATCAGGCTGATAGTCCAGCGTGACCCCAGAGAGATCGACTGCCAACTGCATGGTTTGACTGGGGTGTCCATAGGGTTTGAACCCGCCGTGCCACAAGAAAATCCCGCTCTCGATCTGCCCAACCGGCAGCGCCTGCTGCAACCACGTATAGGCAGGCGGGGGCATTCTGTATGGCACATAAGCATCACGAATGCCCACAGGCGCATCCAGCACCGAGGCTGCAAGCCGCATCTCTAGTGGCACCGAAGACTGTTTTGAAAAGGGGATATCAATCTCAAACTGCACCGCGGCATCGTGCTCAGGGGCACTCCCCAGCAGCAACCCATGCTCCAGAAACAGCGCATCTCGCTGCCAACGTCCCTCCAGTGTTCCCAACACAGACGTCAGGCGAATGGGCTCCCGATAAGCATTGGGCAGCACAAGCGCAAAGTCCTGAGTATCGATCCAGGCGGTCGCACCCTCCCCATTTGCCGTAATCGAGGCATCGATACCGACTAAACCCGGCACTTTTCTGAAAGGGTTGGTTGTGGCATCGGTGACAGTGGCTGCCAACTCCCAACCATGAAATGGCTGGTCCAGTGCTTCCACGGTGAGCGCCAGGCGATCGACGCGGCCCGTGGGGCTCAGTGTTTCGAGGATCTCTTTTACTTTATCAGGCAGCAGCTCGCTCCCAACTAATGCGGTAATCAGAGGCGATACCTCAAAGCGCTCGGTCAGCATCTTCCAGCCCTGCGCCAGACGATGCAGGTGTATCCGGGGAAGCAGAAATATCTGGTCATCAGCTGTCAACGACGCGTCATCGATCCAGATGTTTGCCTGGTCAAACGAGCCCTCGACAACACTTTCAAAGCGCAGTTGATCCAAGCTGAGTGGTGTCTGGCCTGTCACCACAATCCGCGCCAGGTTAGCCTGCAGTACTGCAGTGGGTTGTCCCCCTTTCACAGCAAACCAAAAATCAGCTTGCCCCTCAGCTCTGATGTCCCATTGCAACCATTGCGCTAGATAAGAAACGCCGGCGCCACTGAGGCTGCCCTGCAACTCACCGGAAAACTGGTTGAGCTCGAAGGGGTTACCTGTCCCAGACCCCTCAGCAGTTACAAGGCGACCCTCGGGCGAATCAACCGACATCCTGAGGATCCGGCGGCTTCTGTCCCGCGCCAGATCGACATCAACGGTCAATGATTCGAGAGTCGTCGAAGCGCCATCCTGATTCACCTCACCGATCAGATGAGCATCGCGAATCTGCAAACGCGCGAAGCTTGTCAGGAAGTCCCGTAACCCCGCAGGGATGGCTATCGAATTGTTGCCGGACTCGCCACTCCACTCGACACGCGGTCCGATCAGCGTAAGCTCATCAAAGCGGGGGGCGCGGCTAAGCACACTTTCCCAAGGATTCAACCTGATACTGGCCTCGGGAAGCGAGTAAGCGGCGCCCGTCGCACTATCCAGCAACACGAAATCAGTCAAATCCAAGCGCGGCGAAAACCCTTCCATGGCGCCACTGATCTGCCCGATGCGAATGTCGCTCGAAAAACGCTGGGACAGCAGCTGCTCTATATCCTCTTGCACCCGCGGCAGCGCCCCGAGAAGCAGACGACCACCGCTGACATAGATGGCTAAACTCACCAGTGCCATTACCATCAGCGGCCAGACGGTCCTCCCCAGACTTTTAGGTAGAAGGCTAACCATGGCGGAGCGGCACCCCCGCCTCTATCAAGAGAGCCCGGGTTTCGCACAATGGCAGCCCGACCACCGCACTGTAGCTGCCCTTAATTTGACTTACGAATGCCCCTGCATAACCCTGTATGGCGTAGCCACCAGCTTTATCCCACGGCTCGTCCGTCAACAGATACCGCTGGATCGAAGCCTCCGAGAGCTCGGTGAAGCGTACCGACGTTGTGCAGGTCACCGTCTCGATACTACCCCCATAGACCACAGCAACCGCGGTGTGCACCTCGTGGGTATTCCCGGATAGCGCGCGGAGCATCGCCGCAGCATCCTGACTGTCGCGGGGCTTGCCCAATAGCTCGTGACCCATGGCCACAGTTGTATCGGAACCCAGGCTTACCCATTGGTCCGTAGCGCCAGTTTTGGCCTTTTCGCTGGCCAGCCTCGCAACGTACTCAGCGGGGCGTTCCAGGGTCCGAGGGCGCTCATCAATATCTGGTTCAGAAGACTCGAAGTCAGCAACAAGCAAAGAGAGCAGCTCCCGCCTTCGCGGGCTTGACGACGCGAGCAGCAGCCGCATCAATACACCTCGTAGTAGCGTCTGGAGTGACGGAGCACTGTGCGAGTAGGCACCCAACAGAGCATGGAACAGATCATGCCGGCGACCCCGGCCCACGGTACCGCGGGAACATCGATGCCGTTTCTCAGCCACTGCTCGATCCCGGCGCTCAGCAACATCAACACTAGTATCGCCAGCGACTGCTGCAACGGATCAAACTGGCGAATGCGTTGATAGTTATAGAGTAATAGCATCGTAGCCATCATGAGTCCGGGAGAAGAAAGACCCAGTGGTGCGCCCTCGATAAGGTCCTGTGCGACGCCCACCGTGAAAGCGGTCGCCACCCCCACTCTATGCGGCAAGGCCAGTACCCAATAAAATAGGGCCAAGGCCGCCATATCAGGCCTCAAGCCGCGCCAATCCATAGGAAGCGGCAGCAATGTGAGCAGCAAGGCCGCTGCTAGCGAGACGTAGATTACCCAAACCGCATGCGCACGCATTACGGGGCAACCGCTGCTTCGAACTGAGAGGACTGCGCCACCACCAACACATGACGACCACGATCCAGGGCCGATGCAGGCGCTGCACTCACGACTGCAAAAGCGTCGCCCGCCGCTATTTCAACATTAGTCACTCTCGCCACCGGGTAACCGGGAGGAAAACGGCCACCGAGACCAGAGGTCACCAACAAATCCCCTGCTCTGATGTCAGTGGTCGCAGCGAGGTGCCGAATCACCAACCGGTCGATATCGCCGCTACCTTCCGCGATCGCTCGTAATCCTGATCGATTCACCTGCACGGGTAACGCGTGGGCACTGTCAGTGATGAGTAATGCACGGCTGTTGTATTCGCCGACCAGCACAATCTGGCCGATCAAACCCTCGGCGCCCAGTACGGGCTGTCCCTCTTCAACCCCGTCCGCCAATCCCTTGTCGAGCATGACCAGATGCCTCGCAGGATCGGGTGACACCGAACTGATCTGAGCCACGATGAGTTCATCCTCAATATCTCGAGCCGAGTTCAGCAGTGCCTTGTAACGGGCGTTCTCCGACAGCAAGGAAGCCAGTCTTTGTGCCTGCCCTTTCAACACTCTGTTCTCTTGCTGAAGCCTCAGCACCTCATCCTGTAACGCATTCCTCGATCGCACTGATTCGAGCATCCGGTCCCAAGCATCAAAGGGTGCAAGCATAATATTGCTCGTGAACGCGACCGCATCGACCGCCCCGCGCTGAACGGCCGTGACGCGGGGGTGGTCACGAAAAATAAATAGGATCGACAAACACAAAAGAGTCAGCACAATAAACCGTGCGCTCATCGGGTTTTGTTTCAGGAAAAGCGGTTTAATGACGCTGCCCCAGTCGCCGGTTTTATTCGGTTGAGAGCAGATCCAGGACGTGACGATCCATCAACTCAAGCGCCTTTCCACCGCCGCGCGCTACGCAAGTCAACGGATCCTCTGCAACCACCACTGGCAACCCTGTCTCATTGGATATTCTATGGTCAAGATCAGTCAACAGCGCCCCACCCCCCGTCAACACAATCCCGGACTCAGCAATGTCGGCTGCCAGCTCTGGCGGGGACTGCTCCAACGCCTGCTTCACAGCGCGCATTATCGCTTCAAGCGGCTCTTCAAGAGC